>Ga0247727_10017815_pt1 | contig 11257 bp, 5 predicted proteins | sample WisWelCaveWW1625_FD_202498 | JGI IMG/M metagenome (GOLD analysis project Ga0247727, IMG submission 202498) | Biofilm microbial communities from Wishing Well Cave, Virginia, United States - WW16-25 | ecosystem: Environmental > Aquatic > Deep subsurface > Groundwater > Cave microbial mat | place...
GCAACAATTGACTTCGGACATCGGACAAAAGACTTCGGACTATTATGTTCAAAAACTATCTCAAAATCACCTGGCGAAACCTCGTCCGGCAGAAGGCCAATTCATTCATCAATATCACCGGCCTGGCTATCGGCATGACGTGCAGCATGCTCATTCTGATGTGGGTGCAGCACGAGCTGAGCTATGACGCCTTTCATGAGAACGCCAAGGATATTTACCGCGTGGTGGAAAATCAATATTACGCCGGCGGTCAGGTTTTCCCCGTTGCCGTCACGCCTTCGCCGCTGGCGCCAGCGCTCAAAACGCAATTTCCCGAAATCCGCAAGGCGACAAGATTTAATTTCAACAGCCTGACGATCAAAAAGGATGACAAGATTTTCACCGAAGGCGTGGCCTTTGCTGATCCGGATATTCTCGAAATCTTCACCATATCGTTCGTGAAAGGCAACGCGGCAACGGCATTATCCGCGCCGCACTCGATCGTGCTGACGGAAGAAGCGGCGGCAAAATATTTCGGCACGGATGAGCCGGTGGGCCAGATTTTAAGAATCAATGATCGCGATGATTTTCTCGTGACCGGCGTGATCAAAAACATTCCGGATAACGCACATTTAAAATTCGACCTGCTGGCGCCTTTTATTTACTTGCAGGAATTGGGCAGCTCGATGGAAAGCTGGAGATCGAACTGGTGCTACACTTACGTTTTGCTCCAAAAAAATATGCCGCATCATGAGGTTGATAAAAAGATCATCGATCTCATCAAAAAGAATCACGAGAAAAGCACCACAGAAATTTGCCTGCAACCGTTGACGGATATCCATCTTTACTCGTCCGGCAAATACACCGCCGATATCGGCGGGCACGGCGATATTCAGTACGTCCGGATATTTTCCGCGATCGCGTTTTTTGTTTTGCTCATTGCCTGCATCAATTTCATGAACCTGGCGACCGCCCGCTCGGAAAAGCGCGCCAAAGAAGTCGGGTTGCGCAAAGTCGTCGGCGCGCAAAGGCATCAGCTTATCAACCAATTCTTCAGCGAAGCCATTATCCTGTCTTTGCTCGCTTTTATTGCCGCGCTGGTTTTAACGGAAACGCTGCTGCCGATCTTCAACGATCTTTCTGGAAAAACGTTGTCGCTCAGTCGTCTTGAGACCGGCCTGTTTTTCGGCTTCTTCGCGATCGCATTGCTTTGCGGCATCATCTCCGGCAGCTATCCCGCGTTTTACTTGTCATCATTCAATCCGATCGCAACGATTAAAAGCAACAGAAGCTCGCAAGCTGGCGGCTCGCTTTTCAGAAAGATACTCGTCGTTTTTCAATTCGCGCTTTCCGTGATCATGATCATCGGCACGCTCGTGGTGTCGCGGCAGATGGATTACATCCGCAACAAAAATCTGGGCCTTGAAAAAGAAAATCTCGGATATTTCTGGATGTCCGGAGAATTTAGCAAAAAGCACGAAATCGCCAAACAAGAGCTGCTGAAAAATCCCAATATCGTGAGCATTACCCGCACCAGCCAGCCTCCCACGTATGTCGGCAGCTCGAGCTCGGGTTGGGAATGGGAAGGCAAAGATCCTTCCGACGAGGTGCTGATGCACATGCTGAGCATCGATGAAGATTACGCGAAAACATTTAAGATGAAAATGGCGGAAGGCCGGTTTTTTTCGCGTGAGCATCCGACCGATTCTCTGGCCGTTGTCGTCAATGAAACGGCGGTCAAGATGATGGGAATGCAGGCGCCCATCGGCAAGCGGCTTTCCTCAGGCTCGACTGATTTCACCATCATCGGCGTCGTCAAAGATTTTCATTTCAAGCCGGTGCGAACGAAAATCGAGCCGCTGGTGATGTTGATGCTGCCCAATCAATATTACGCCATGATGATGCGCACCAGGCCGGAAAACATTGCGGCAACCATTGCATTTGTCGAAAAAACGTACAAGAAGTTCAATGCCGAGACGCCGTTCTATTTTAATTTTTTAGACCGGGATTACGACAACCTGTATCGCGCCGAGCAGCGCGTCGGCAAGTTGTCCGGCCATGCCGCCATCATCGCCATCCTGATTGCCAGCCTCGGCTTGTATGGCCTCGCTTCCTATATGGCGGAGCAGCGCACCAAGGAAATCGGCATCAGAAAAGTGCTCGGCGCTTCGGTTCCGGCGCTTTTCCTCCTGCTCTCGAAAAATTTCTTGATGCTGGCCGGCATTGCCAATTTGATCGCCTGGCCGGTGGCCTATTTCGTCATGTCCGGCTGGCTGCAAAATTATGCTTATCGCATTTCTTTGAATATCACCATCTTTTTTGCGGCGGCAGTTTTGGCGATGGTTATCGTGCTGGTCACCGTGAGTTATCAAGCCGCCAAAGCCGCACTGGCGAATCCGGTCGAGGCGCTGCGGTACGAGTAAAAAGCAGTAATCAGTTATCAGTGATCAGTAAACAATAACTGCCACTGATAACTGTTCACTGATCACTGAATACTGGAGCCTTTTATGCTCAAAAACCACCTCAAAGTCGCTCTGAGAAATCTTCGCAAGCACAAGGGATATTCTTTCATCAATATCGCCGGCCTGGCGACGGGCATCGCTTGCTGCCTGCTCATCGTTTTGTTCGTCCGCGATGAATCGAGCTACGAAAAGTTTCATCCCTCGGCGGAGCGCGTCGTGCGGATCACGTACTTATTCAACAATCTGCAAGCGGGCGTTGCGACAACCAATGCCTCGTCTCCCAATATCGTCGCGTCGTGGCTCAAGGAAAATTTTTCGGAAGCGCGCCACACCACGCGGCTGTTCCGGCCTTACCCGCAAGAAACTTACATCGCGCATCAAGAAAAGGTCTTCCTCGAGACCGAGCTTGTTTTTGCCGACAGCAATTTCTTCAAAGTTTTTGATGGTTATCAGGCGCGGAGCGGCAACCTTGCGGCCGCGCTTTCCGCGCCGCACACGATGGTGATCACGTCGAAGATGGCGAAGAAATATTTCGGAACTGAAAATCCGATTGGAAAATATTTGAAGATCAACAATAGAACCGAGCGGCAGGTCACTGCGGTGCTGGAAGAGCCGGCGGGGAAATCGCACCTGAACTTCGATTTGCTCGCTTCCGATCTCGGCAGCGGCCATGCTTACGACATGAAATGGGATAGCCCGAACTTCTACACCTACGCGTTGCTGCGCGATCCGGCTGCCGCCCGAACGCTGAAGCAATCAATGAACAGCCTGCTCGACAGCAAAGTTGTCGAATTGGGCGTTCAACCTCTGCGCGATATTCATTTGCGCTCGCAGCTCGTCGGCGAGTTGCAGCCGAACAGCAACATTCGCTATCTCTATGCCTTTTCGTTCATCGCCATTCTGATTTTGGGAATCGCGTGCATCAACTACGTCAACCTCGCCACCGCCAGGGCGACGGAGCGGGCGAAAGAAGTCGGCATCCTGAAAGTTATGGGCGTTCATCGCTCGGCGCTCTTTTGGAAATTTCTGTTCGAAGTCGTCATCGAGATCATTCCGGCATTGATTCTGGCGTTGGTTTTGGTCGAGGCCACCCTCCCCTGGTTCAACCAACTGACGAGCAAAACCGTGTCGCTCACGGATATTCCTTTTATTTGGATGCTCGGCGCGTTCGCCATTTTGTTGATCGTCGTTAGCCTTTTGGCCGGCGCTTATCCGGCATTCGCATTGTCGGGATTTCAGCCGGCGCAAGTGGTCAAAGGAAAATTCAAAGCCTCGCGGCACGGCGTGGCTTTGCGCAAAACGCTGGTGGTGCTGCAATTTGCGGTATCGATTTTCCTGATCGGCAGCGCCAGCGTGGTTTATCGACAATTGCAATTCGTGCAGGAAAAAAGCCTCGGCTACGACAAAGAGCACGTCTTGATCGCGAAGCTCGACCAACCCCAATTTGCCAATAAGATCGATCTCTTGCGCAATGAATTTCGCACCCTTCCCCAAGTGGCGGCGGTCGGGGCCAGTATGATTTCTCCTCTCGCCGTGCCGGTGGCCGGAACCGGCATTCACGTGAAATCCGTCACCGACGAAACCCGCTACGTCAGCCTCCTGGCGGTCGATCAGCATTTTCTGGCAACAATGGGGCTGCCTCTCATAGCCGGCATCAATTTTACGCTGAATCCCGTAGAAGGAGAAGAGCGGCAACTCATCGTCAACGAGACGTTTGTGCGCCGCTTGAATTTCACGCCGGAGCAGGCGCTTGGAACTCGCGTGCGCGTGCTCTTTTGGGGTGAGGGCGAGGGAACGATCGTGGGGATTGTAAAAGATTTTCATACGCGCTCATTGCGCAGTGAAATCGAGCCGCTTTTGCTTTACCAAAATCCGCATGGATATGCCCGGCTCCTGATTCGCTTGCAACCTGGAAACCCCCAGCCGGCGGTGCAAGCGCTCGAGCGCCTCTGGAAAAAAGTTGCGCCCGAGTATCCGTTCGCTTATGAATTTTTGGATCGCGAGTACGACGCGCTTTATCGCCTGGAGCAACGGGTGGGAACGCTGGTTCAGGTTTTTACCGGACTCGCCATTCTGGTGGCGTGTTTCGGATTGTACGGCTTGGCGTCTTATTCCACCGTGCAACGCACCAAAGAAATCGGCGTGCGCAAAGTTCTCGGCGCGACCGTCGTCTCGATCGTCCGGATGTTGTCATCGGAAATTTTCAGATTGATTGTGATTGCCTTCGTGTTGGCCGCGCCATTCACTTTTTATATTGCCGACAAATGGCTGTCCGACTTCGCCTATCGCATCGAGCTGGAATGGTGGATATTCGGGATGGCCGCGCTGGCGGCGACGCTCATGGCGCTCCTCACCAACATTCAGCAATCGCTGCGAGCCGCGCTGGCGAATCCTGTCGAGGCGCTGCGCTACGAATAGCAAAGCGCATGGCGCATAGCGCATGGCGTAAAATACGCTATGCGCTATGATGCCCTCTGCGCTCTGCAAGGAGATAACCATGTTCAAAAACTATTTCAAACTCACTCTCCGCCATTTGCTCAAATACCGGACGTATTCCTTCATCAACATCGCCGGTCTCGCCGTCGGTATGACGTGTTGCATTCTCATTCTGCTTTACGTTCGCGACGAGCTGCGCTACGATCACTTTCACGAGCGCGCGGACCGGATTTACCGTCTCACGCTCAGCACCGAGAAAGACGGCCAACCCACGAATGCGAACACCAGTTTCGGCCAAGGCCCGGCGTTGGCGGCGGAGTTTCCGGAAGTCGAAGCCGTTGTGCGTTTTCGCAAAATGGGTTGGGGCGAGAAGCGCGTGTTTGCGCGCAATGACAACCGGTTTTATGAAGAGCGCTTCTTTTACGCCGACAAGAACGTCTTCGAAGTTTTCAGCTTTCCTTTTCTGCGCGGCAATCCCCAAACCGCGTTAGCAGAGCCGTTCTCCATCGTCATCACGGAAGCGATGAGCCAAAAGTATTTCGGCTATGACAACCCGCTGGGCGAAACCATTGCGCTCGATCCTTATAACGACGGCGTGTTCACGGATTTCAAAATCACCGGCGTGGTGAAAAACGTTTCACACTATTCGCATATCAAATTCGATTTTCTCGCTTCGTTCGAAAGCCAAAAGGATATTATGGAAGGCAGACGCGGCTGGGGTTTGGAATCGGCTTTCACTTACGTGCTCTTCAAGTCCGGCGCTCGTGCCAAAAGCGTGCAGGCGAAACTGCCGGCATTTTTGGAGAAACACGTGGGAAAGGATCATTGGTACTCGTTGCACTTGCAACCACTCACTGAGATTCGTCTGCACTCCAAGTTGCGCGCTGAATTAGAGCCGAACGGCGACATCACTTACGTTTATCTCTTCTCGGCCATCGCCGCTTTTATTCTGCTGATCGCCTGCATCAATTTCATGAACCTTGCCACGGCGCAATCTGCGCAGCGCACCAAAGAAGTGGGCATGCGCAAAGTCGTGGGCGCCGTCCGTTCCGAGTTGATCAAACAGTTTTTGATCGAGTCCGTTTGCTTGAGTTTCTTGGCGCTCGCCGTCGCTTTTATTTTGATTGAAGTAAGCCTGCCATTGCTCAACCGCATTGTCGGCAAGAGCATTGAAATCGACTACGCCAACAATTTGCCTTTCGTCGCGATGATGCTCGGCCTGGCGCTGTTGACGGGCGTTGTGGCCGGCAGCTATCCGGCATTCTTTCTCTCCGCCAGCCGCCCGATTGAATCGTTGATGGGCAAAACCAGCGGCGGCAGAAAGGCCGCGGTCATTTTGCGCAAAGGTTTGGTGATTTTCCAGTTTGCCATTTCGGTGATTTTGGTGGTTTGCACCACGGTGGTTTATTATCAGATGCAATATGTGCGCAACAAAAATCTCGGCTTCGATCGCGAGGTGATCGTCGTCGCGCCGCTCAACGATCAAATCCGCAACAGCTATCGCTCGGCCAGGCATGCGCTGTTGCAACATTCCAATCTGCTGGCGATGACCGCGACTGAACAGGTTCCCGCCAAAGCCGGCAATGGCGCCGGCTATACCGTTGAAGGTTTGGAACCCGAAGGACAGACGCGCTTCTTCGTCGATCATGATTTTCTCAAAACCTACGGCGTCGGTCTGGCTGCTGGCCGTGATTTTGACGAGCAGTTTCCGGCTGATGCCACTGGCGCGTTTATGGTCAATGAAGCTTTCGTGCGCATGGCGCAATGGAAATCTGCGGCGGAAGCGCTCGGACGCAGCGTCACCATGAGCCACGCCGGACAAGCTTATCCTGGCAAGATCGTCGGCGTGGTGAAGGACTTCAACATTTTCTCGTTTCGTGAAACGGTCTGGCCGCTCGTCATCAACATCATGCCCATGGACAAACTGAATTTCATCTCGTTTCGTATCGCGCCGCAGAGTGTAACGGAAACTCTCGAACATATCGGCAGCGTGTGGAGCAAGTTTGCGCCGAGCTACCCGCTCGACTATTATTTTCTCGATGATGATTTCGCGCGCTTGCACCAGGCCGATCAGCAACTGGGGCGAGTCTTTCAAGCTTTTGCATGGCTCGCCATCGGCATCGCCTGTTTGGGATTGTTCGGCCTCGCCGCGTTCACCGCCGAGCGCCGCACCAAAGAGATCGGTGTTCGCAAAGTGCTCGGAGCGACAGTGACGAACGTCGTCACGCTGCTCTCCAAAGATTTCATCAAGCTGGTGATCTATGCGAATCTCCTGGCCTGGCCGCTGGCTTGGTTTGCGATGAACAAATGGCTGCAGAGCTTTGCCTTTCGAGTTGAAATACAATGGTGGGTGTTCGCGCTCGCAGGCGGATTGGCGCTGCTCATCGCGTTGCTCACCGTGAGCACCCAGGCGATCAAAGCGGCGCTGGCGAATCCGGTGGAATCTCTTCGGTATGAATAATGCGAAGAGATGAAATCCCATTTTTTCGGGATGGAAGCATTGCGGTACGAGTAAGGAAAGGCCAGTCGATAAACAAATCGAAATCACCCTCGAAGACGGTCGCCGCGAAGCCTTCGTGGTGAAAGGCGTCGCCGCAAAATTTGATAAGCGCGCCAGCTTTGATTTCGAAGTGTTGTTGCACTACGACAAACAATTCGATCTAGGTTTGATTCCGCTCGAGCAGCAGAACGACTGGCGGGTGAAAATTACGCTCTGCGCTTTGTCCTCTGCGCTATGCTCTTGCGTTGGGGAAAGCGATTATCTTCGGGGGTAGAGAAGGAGCGCGGCTTGAATTTTTTGTCATTCAACAGGCGCACGTTGTCGCCGTTTTGGGCAATGACAAACAGGCCTCTTTTATAGGCAAACCGACCCACGCCGCTATCAATGCTCATGCCGGCGACGCCGCCATACAAAACAGGCCGGCGAAAGCTCGGAAAGAAGTCAAAAAAACGTGGCAGTTTTTTCTCAAGAAATTCTTCAACGTCTTCCTGCCGCAAGCGCAATTTGACTTCGATCAAAACGGCGCATTCCGGACCCAGACCGATCACGTCGGTTTCCATGTTGTCGCCGTTGAGATGCTCTTGCATATTGCCATAGAGCCGGTTCAGCTTAATGCCGCGTTTGTTGAAAAGCTTGATGGTCGCCGGAAAGACGGTTTGCTCGGAGAACCGGCTCAACGAATCGGTCACGCCGTTAAGCTCTGTGGAGAATTGCCGATGCATCCGTTCCATGCGCTTGTCGGTGGCTTTCCACTGGTCTTTGGTTTCTTGCCAGAGCTTCTCGATGCGCTCGTCGGATTCTTTCCGGTGTTGGGCGGCGCTCTCGTCGATTTCTTTGCGGTGCTGGACTAGTTCATCGTTGAGTTCTTTCCGCTGCTGGGCGATGCGCTCGTCGGTTTCTTTGAAGCCTTTGTAAATCAACTCTTCGAGTTTTTCTAGCGTCGTCATGGCTTTGACCTGAGTTAAAGTTATAATCGGTTTGAATTGTGCACAATTTAATTTACGATACGTCGGTGAAAAAGTCAAGCAGCTCAACCGACGGAACGCAAAGAGCATAGCGCGTAGCGCAAAAACTGTCTCGCTATCCGCCATGCGCTCTGCGCTTTGCAACTGACGACGGACAACTAACCACGGACCAAAACCATGTTCAACCACTATTTAAAAATCGCGCTGCGCAATATTCTGAAATACAAAACGTATTCGGTCATCAATGTTTTCGGCCTGGCGTTGGGCGTCGCGTGTTGCGTGCTGGTGTTTTTGTTCGTGCAGCATGAAATGAGTTATGATCGTTTTCACGAGAACGGCGCGCAAATTTATCGCGTTAATTTATCTGCGAAAACGCCGGACGGCGGCCACAAAATTAAAGCGGGGCAACCGATGCCGTTAGCGCCGGCGTTGAAAACGTCTTTTCCGGAAATTTTAAACGCGACGCGCTTGAGCGCCGGTTCGGTCGTGATTCATTTCGGCGAAGAGTCGATTAAAGAACAGGCGCTTTATGCCGACGCCGACTTTTTCAAAATGTTTTCATTTCCCTTGGTACATGGCGAGGCCGCTGCGGCATTGGCGAATAAAAACGCCATCGTGCTGAGTTCCGCTCTGGCACAAAAATACTTCGGTGATGAAAGCGCATTGGGAAGAACGCTCACCCTCAACTTTGGCGACCGGATGCAAGATTTCATCGTCTCCGCGGTGGGCCAAAAAATCCAGAGCAATTCGAGCATTGAATTTGATCTCGTGTTGCCCTATGAGAACTCGCCCGATTATGCCGCGTTGGAAAATCTCTGGACGTCGTGGGGCGCGGTCACGTTTATTCAAACCGCGGCGGGCGTGCAGCCGGCGGAATTGCAAAACAAATTCAAAGAATTTGTGAAAAGCCATTATGGCGCGATGATCCAAACCTGGGAAATTCTCGGCTGGCTGGCGAAAGGAAAAGAGGCGTTGCAATTAGAGTTGCAACCATTGACCGCAGTGCATCTCGACACACGAGTTGAAAGCGGCACGGTGCCTATGCCCACCAGCAGCCCGACGTATTCCTACATTCTCGCCGGCATTGGCCTGATCGTGTTGCTGATCGCGTGCATCAATTTCATGACGCTCGCCATCGGTCGCGCCGCGAGCCGCACGCGAGAAGTCGGAATGCGCAAAACCCTCGGCGCGCTGCGCAGCCAGCTTATGAAACAATTCTGGGGCGAGGCCATGCTCTTCAGCTTTTTCGCGCTGCTGCTCGGCATCGCACTGGCCGAAGCTTTTCTACCGGTCTTTAATGGGCTCGCCAATAAATCGCTGGCGATTGATTATGCCGGCGACTGGAGAATTTACGCCGTCTTTATCACCTTGATGATCGGAATCGGCTTGCTGGCCGGTGGCTATCCGGCAATTTTTCTGTCGCGCTTCCAGCCGATGGCCACGCTGAAAAATAAATTTTTCCTCGGCGGCAAAAATCGCCTGAGCCAAACGTTGATTGTCGCGCAATTCTCGCTTTCCGTGCTGCTGGTTGTTTGCGCGGTGATCATGTCCAACCAGCTTGATCTGCTTAAAACGCATCAACCTGGTTTCAATGAGGAGCAAATCGTCGTCGTTCCCACCAGCGCGCGCGATGCCGAAGGCGAAAAGTTGCTGCAGCTTTATCGCGAAAAATTAGCTGGTCAAAGCCGCGTGCTCGGCGTCACCGGCAACTCCGACGGTTTTTATAAAGACACCGGTTGGATGTCCTTCGGCGGAAATGACGGCGCAACGTGGCAAGTCAACGTTATGCGCGTCGATCAGGATTTCATCAAAACGTTCGGTATGGAGATTTTACAGGGCAGAGATTTTTCGCGCGCGATCACCGCCGATGCCAATAAATCCGTCATCGTGAATGAGACGCTGGTGAAAGAACTCGGCTGGAAAGTGTCGGGCGGGCATATTTTTAGCAATTTTTCAACAAAGGGGATGAAAGAACCGGAAGTGATCGGCGTGATTAAAGATTTCAATTACGCCTCGCTGCATGAACGCGTCAAGCCGCTCGTGTTGCTGCTCGATCCTTCCTACGCCGCGATCCGCTACATTTATGTGAAACTGGCGCCTGGAGATTTTTCCGAGGCGCTGGCGCTTTTGCAAAAAAACTGGCGGGAGATCGCGCCGAACAAGCCGTTCGATTATTATTTCCTCGATGCGGATTTTGACCAACGCTACCGCGAAGAAGAACGCTGGGCGCAAATCGTGATGTATGCGATGCTGTTCGCGATTGTGATCGCCTGTATCGGCCTCTTTGGTTTATCGGCGCTCACCGTCACGAAACGCACGAAAGAAATCGGCATTCGCAAAGTGCTCGGCGCGTCGATTTTCTCCATCGTGCGCTTGCTGACCAATGAGTTTGTGATTTTGATTGTGTTGGCCAATTTACTCGCGTGGCCCATCGCTTATTTTGCCATGCAACAATGGCTGCAGGATTTCGCGTATCGCCTCGATATGACGATATGGCCGTTTGTGTTGAGTGGAATTTTTGCGCTTGGTGTGGCTTTGCTGACGGTGAGTTTTCAGGCCATCAAAGCGGCGCTGGCGAATCCGGTTGAGGCGCTGAGGTACGAGTAAGGCAAAAAAAATAAATTGATAAAAAGAAAAAGCGAGGTTGAAATACTCTGACCTCGGACTTTGGACAAAAAGACTTCGGACAACATCATGCTGAAAAACTATCTCATCACCACGCTCCGCAAGCTCAACCGCCAGAAAAACTACACGCTGATCAACGTGCTCGGCCTCGCGCTGGGCATAGCCTGCTGTCTGTTTATTTTTCTGATCATCCAATACGAGCTGCGGTTTGATCGTTTTCATCAAAAATATGACCGCATCTATCGCGTCGTCACGGATGAAAAGATCAACGACATCGTTAGCCCCACGAT
>Ga0247727_10017816_pt1 | contig 11257 bp, 10 predicted proteins | sample WisWelCaveWW1625_FD_202498 | JGI IMG/M metagenome (GOLD analysis project Ga0247727, IMG submission 202498) | Biofilm microbial communities from Wishing Well Cave, Virginia, United States - WW16-25 | ecosystem: Environmental > Aquatic > Deep subsurface > Groundwater > Cave microbial mat | place...
ACGAGCCGACCGGGAACCTGGATTCCAAAAACGGTGAGGCCGTGATGGAGCTGCTGCGCGACCTCCACCAGCAGGGAGCGACCATCTGCATGGTCACGCACGATCCGCGGTACGCCGAGTACGCCGATCGCGCCGTGCACATGTTCGACGGGCGAATCGTCGAGGAGACCACGGCGGGAGCGCGATCCTAGGGAGCGCCGACGAGCGTCATGCGCGGGCTGTACCGGGATCTTCGGTTCTCCTGGCGCACCCTCGCCGCGAATCGAGGCTTCTCGGCTGTCGCCATTGTGACCCTGGCGCTGGGCATCGGCGCCACGACCGCCATCTTCAGCGTCGTGAACGCCGTCCTGTTGCGCCGCCTTCCACTGCGCGAGCCCGCGCGCCTGGTGGTGGTATGGGAGAAGAATCAACGCCGCTCCAAGAGCCGGAATGTGGCCGCTCCGGCGAACCTCCTGGACTGGCGGGCGCTCAACAACGTGTTCGAGGACATGGCGGCCCTCGTCGCTTTGGGCCAGCCGATGGCGCTGACTGGCATGGGCGATCCCGAGGAACTGATCGCCAGCTACGTCAGCCCGAACTTTTTCCGGTTGATGGGATCGCCGGCGGCTCTGGGCCGGGCTTTTCGCGACGAGGAAGGCGGCGACGGCGGCCCCCGTGTCGCCACTCTCAGCCATGGCTTGTGGCTGCGGCGCTTCGGAGCCGATAGCGGCGTGATCGGCCGCGCGATCCGGCTGGGCGGCGAATCCTTCACCGTGATCGGCGTCATGCCGCCGGAGCTGCCTTCGCTCCTGCCGAAGGCCGAGCTGTGGATCCCGTTTCACCTCGACCCGTCGATCAACTATCGCGAGCGGGCCGGCCGCTACCTGATCGTCATCGGGCGGCTGAAGGCAGGGGTGACGACGGCCCAGGCGCAAACGGAGATGGCGGGAATCGCTGCCCGCCTCGAACGTGAGTTTCCGAAGTTCAACTCCGGCTGGAGCGTCAACCTCGTCCCGCTGGACATGGATTTGACCGAACCGCTGCGGCCCGCGCTGAAAGTGCTGATGGGCGCCGTCGGAATACTGCTGCTGATCGCCTGCGCCAACGTGGCCAACCTTCAACTGGCGCGGGCGGCCGCGCGCGAGCGTGAGATGGCGGTGCGGCGATCGCTCGGCGCTGGCCGGTGGCGGCTGGTGCGGCAGTTGCTCCTCGAAAACGTGCTGCTGGCTGTTCTCGGCGGAGCGGCCGGCTGTCTACTTGCGCTGTGGGGAGTCGGAGCCATTCTCGCGGCCGGGCCGAAGAACGTGCCACTGGTCGACCGTGCGCGGGTCGATGGAGGAGCCCTTCTGTTCAGCCTCGGTGTTTCGCTGGTGACGGGCATCCTGTTCGGACTGGCGCCGGCTCTTCGACTGACGCGCGTGTCTTTCTACGGCGCGCTCCAGCAAGGAGGTCGATGGTCTGGCGGCGGGCAGCGGTTGGGCGACGTGTTCGTCAGCGTGCAGGTGGCGCTGGCGGTGGTGCTGCTGATCGGCGCCGGCCTGACGATCCGGAGTTTTCTCCGGCTTCTGGCCGTCGATCCGGGATTCCGGCCACAGACGCTGCTCACCTTGAAGGTCTCTCTGCCGGGAACCAGGTACGCTCAGCCGGGCCAGCGCGTGCGGTTCTTCGAGCGCGCCGCCGAGCGGATGAAAGTGTTGCCCGGCGTGAGCTCGGCCAGTTCCATCGCGTTCCTGCCGTTCACCGGGCTGGCCTCGGCGACCAGTTTCCTGATCGTCGGAAGGCCGGCGCCACCGCCCGGACAGGACCTCGTGGCCGATGTTCGCATTATTCGGCCGGACTACTTCCGCACCATGGGAATCCCCTTGCGGCGCGGGCGCGACTTCACCGCGCGCGACTCGGCCGAGGCGCCACGGACTTTCATCATCAACGAAACCATGGCCCGGCGGCATTGGCCAAACGGGGATCCGATCGGCCAGCGCATCGTCGTCAACATGGGCGACACGACGCCCGGCGAGATTGTCGGAGTGGTGGGCGACACAATGCACTACGGGCTCGACAGCGAGGTGCGCGAGATGGTTTACTACTCGCACCCACACCTGCCGTTCCCCTTCATGACCTTCGTGATCCGTGGATCGGGCGCGCCGGAGCGGCTGATTCGCGCCGCCACCGGTGTGGTTCGCGAGCTGGACCCCGAGCAGCCGGTCTCCGACGTCCGGACCATGGATTCGCTGGTGGCCGAGTCGTTGACGCCGCAGCGCTTCCGGATGCTTCTGCTGATGGTGTTCTCGGCGGCCGCGCTGGTGCTCGCCACCGTGGGTGTGTACGGCGTGGTTTCGCATTCGGTCAGTCGCCGCACGCGTGAAATGGGCGTGCGCATGGCGCTCGGCGCGCGCCGCGGCGACATCCTCCGTCTGGTGATGGCGAAGTCGGCGGCGCTGGCCATCGCTGGCGTCGTCATCGGGTTGGGGGGAGCGGTCGCGCTGACGCGCGTGCTCGGTACGTTGCTCTACAACCTGAGCCCGACGGACCCGGTGACCTTCGCCGCCATCGCCGCTCTCATGACGATCGCCGCTGTTGGGGCGGGTCTGATGCCGGCGCGCCGCGCCACCCGCGTCGATCCGGTGGTTGCGTTACGTTGGGAGTAGTCGAACGTCTGATGCTGACAAGGAGGCAGTCCATGAAGACACTGCGGTTTCTTGTTGGAATCCTGGTCGTGGTGGCGATGGCCGCCGCCGAAGACCCATTCCGCTGGAGCGGGCGCATCGACGCCGGTAAGGCCATCGAGATCAAAGGCGTGAATGGCGAGATTCTCGCCTCACGGAGCGCTGACGCGCAGGTCGAGGTGACGGCGGTCAAGAGCGGGCGGCGCAGCGATCCGTCACAGGTAAAGATCGAAGTGGTTCCTCACGCCGATGGCGTGACCATTTGCGCGGTCTATCCCAGCCCCGACTCCCGGCCGAACGAATGCAAACCCGGCAGCGGTGGGCGCATGAACACTCGCGACAACGACGTGCGCGCCCACTTCACCTTGAAGGTGCCGGCTGGCGTCCGCTTCGTCGGACGGACTGTCAACGGGAGGATCGAAGCCACCGGACTCGCCAGCGACGTCGGTGCACACTCGGTGAACGGTTCTCTCACCATCGCGACCTCCGGTCACGCCTCCGGCGCGACGGTGAACGGCGGGGTCACCGCGTCGCTCGAGAAATCCGGCTTGACCCGGCCCGTCGAGTTCAGCACGGTCAACGGAGCCATCAAGGTGGATCTTCCCGCCGACGCCAACGCGGCCGTCGAGGCCGGCACCGTCAATGGCGGAATCACCACCGACTTCCCGCTGACGGTGCAGGGAAAGTTCGGGCCGAAGAAAATCAGCGGCTCGATTGGCGGAGGCGGTCCGCGGCTGGCGTTGAACACGGTGAATGGCGGCATCACTCTGAGGCAGGTGCGTTAGTGATCCGGCTGGCGAACCTCGAGAGATTCTACGAATCGGGCGCCGGCCGATTCTACGTGCTGCGCCGGGTAAATCTCGAAGTGAGGACCGGCGAGTTCGTCACGATCATGGGTCCGTCCGGCGCCGGCAAGTCGACCCTGCTGAGCATACTCGGCATGCTGGACGGCTCCTGGACGGGCGAGTACCATCTGTTCGATCACGCCGTCCACGGGATGAAGCCGAAGGACCGCATCGGGCTGAACAAGAAATACGTCGGCTTCGTGTTTCAAAGCTATCACCTGCTGGACGATCTCACTGTCTACGAGAACCTCGACGTGCCGCTCTCCTACCGCAATATCCGGAGCAGCGAGCGGGCCAGCATGGTCTGCGACATCCTCGACCGGTTCCAGATCGTCGGCAAGAAGGACCTCTATCCCAGCCAGCTCTCCGGTGGCCAGCAGCAACTGGTGGCGGTGGCGCGCGCGGTGGTGGCCAACCCCAAGCTGATCCTGGCCGACGAGCCGACCGGCAACCTGCACTCGGGCCAGGCGAAAGAGATCATGGAGCTTTTCGGCCGGCTCAACCGGGAAGGGGCTACGATCATTCAGGTCACCCACTCGGAGCTCAACGCCAGCTATGGTCACCGGACGGTCTTTCTGCGCGACGGCTGGGTGGAGAAGGAAGTTCGCGCCGCGGGCTGATTTGCGATCGGGGAACAAAGCCGCTTCCGCATGCGTACTACTATGGGGAAGGAGGCATTGATGTTCTGTACCGGTTGCGGTTATCGTTTGGAGGACACTGATCGTTTCTGCGCGCAGTGCGGGCGGATGACGGCCGTGCAGCCCGATGAGGCGTCGCCGGCCGCGGCGCAACCTTCGCGCCGTTTGACCCGTCCGATGCATGACAAGAGCATCGCCGGCGTGTGCGCGGGCTTTGCCCGTTATCTCGACATGGACGTGGTCCTGGTGCGCATCGTGTGGCTTTGCTTCTCGGTGTTCTCGGCCGGCGCGGGCGTGATCGCCTACCTGATCGCCTGGATCGTCATGCCCAAGGATTATGGCCAGACTCCGCGGCCGGCGGCGAGCCCGGCGCCGGCGCCGGGAGGCAGCCCGGTCGGATCCCAGGTGGGCTGATGGCGGGTGCGTGATATCCTGAAGTGGTAAGCCCGCGCTTCGGTACCCTGCCTTGAAAATCGGATTCGTCAGCCTGGGGTGTCCCAAGAACCTCGTCGACACGGAGGTCATGATGGGACATGTCTCGGCGCGCGGCCACACCCTCACCACCGATCCGGAACAGGCTGACGTGATTGTCGTCAACACGTGCAGCTTCATCGATCCCGCCAAGCAGGAGTCGGTGAACACGATTCTCGAAATGGCCGGCTACAAGCAGCACGGGCGGGCGCGGCGGCTGGTGGTGGCCGGATGCCTGGTCGAGCGGTACCGGGACGAGATCCGGGAGCGGCTGCCGGAGGTCGATGCCCTGGTCGGCACCAACGAAGTCGAGCGCATCGTCGATGCCTGCGAGGGGAAGGCGGTAGCGGCGAATCCTCTCGAGCCCTTTCTCTATCACGATCTGACGCCGCGCGTGCGCTCCACGCCGCGCCATTCCGCCTATGTGAAGATTGCCGAAGGCTGCGATCATCCGTGCACGTTTTGCGTGATTCCGCAGTTCCGCGGCGCCTTTCGGAGCCGGCGCTTCGAGTCCGTCGTGCTGGAAGTCGGGCGGCTGTTCCGGGAGGGCGTGCGAGAGGTGAATCTCATCGGCCAGGACACGACCTCCTACGGCGCGGACCTCGGCCTCCGGGACGGCCTCGCGCTCCTGCTCGAGCGGCTGGCCGCGATCGAGACGCCGGCCGAGAAGTGGATCCGTTTCCTCTACGCCTACCCGAACCGGATCACGCCCAGGCTGATCGAGACGATCGCCGCGCACCGGCCGCTGGTCAAATACATCGACATGCCGTTGCAGCACTCCAGCGCGGCGGTGTTGAAACGCATGAAACGCGGCGGTTCGGGCGAGCAGTTCCTGCGGCTCCTCGAGCGCATTCGCCGGACGATTCCCGGCGTCGCCATCCGCACCAGCTTCATCGTGGGGTTTCCCGGCGAGACCGCGCGCGACTTCGAGGAGCTGTGCGCGTTCGTCGAGGCGGCGCGGTTCGATCGTTTGGGTGTCTTCTCGTACTCGGACGAAGAAACCAGCCTCAGCCACGGGCTGGACGGCAAGGTGGACCGCCGGACGGTGTATCATCGCCGCCGGCGTCTGCTGGCGATCCAGCGCCGGATCGCGCGCGCCGCCAATCGCGCGCTGGTGGGTTCGGAGCTGCCGGTGCTGGTCGAGGGACCCTCGGCGGAGACGGAGCTGCTGTGGGAGGCGCGGCTGGAGACGCAGGCGCCGGAAATCGACGGCGTCTGTTACATCAATGACGACGGCGGCCGCCCTCTGCGGCCCGGTCAGTTCCGCCGTCTGCGAGTCACCGAGTCGCACGACTACGACCTGGTCGGCGGGCTGATCGACGACCCACCGGAGGAGCTTTTCCGCCTCGCGATTCCCGTGCTGCCGGTGATAGAGAGCGCACGGGACGCGCCGGCGCCGCGCTGACATCGGGCCGCACGGTCATGCAGTGCCCCACCTGCAAGAAGCCGGTGGCCGCGTGTGATCCCGAGTTCCCGTTTTGCGGCGAGCGTTGCCGCGTCATCGACCTCGGAAACTGGGCCTCGGAGAAGTATGTAGTTTCGACGCCCGCTTCCCTGCCGTCTTCCGATGAGCCCGGCAACCATGAGGACTAAGGCGAGCCGCCGGTTGGCCACGCTGCTCGCCACCGGGTTCGGACTGGGATACGCGCCGCTGGCCCCGGGCACCGCCGGGTCGCTGGCGGCCGCTCTACTCGCGCTCGTGGGTGCGGCTGGGCTGGGCTGGAATCGGCTCCACTTTCTCGTGCTGGCGGTGGCCTGGATAGCGCCGGCGGTCTGGGCAGCCGGCGTCGAGTCTAGAGCCACCGGCCGCAAGGATCCGGGACACATTGTGATCGACGAAGTGGTCGGGCTGTGGGCGACCATCGCCGGCGCCGCGGTGGTGAATTGGAAATCGTGCCTGGCCGCGTTTCTGCTGTTTCGCGCACTGGACGTCTGGAAGCCTTTTCCGGCGCGGCGTGCCGAGCGCCTTCCCGGCGGAGTGGGCATTGTGGCCGATGACCTGGTGGCCGGCGCCTATGGCGCGCTTGTGTTATACCTGGCGGGATGTTTCAATCTGTATTGAGCATGACCTCCCTACGCAGCAACGGCAAACCGCATATCGCGCAGGTGAGTCCGCCGGCCGCCATTCCCGGCGGAGAGTTCCAGATTCGCGGGAAAGGATTCGCGGCCGCCGACCGGCCGCGGGTGCAACTGGGCGAGACGATCGTGCCCCTGCTGGTGGGGTCCGACTCGTTCCTGGTGGCTCGTGTGCCGGAAGGGGTCTCAGCCGGCGAGATGATCGTGCACAGTGGAAACCTCCGCAGCTCGCCGTTTCTGTGCGAGCTCGGCGTTCAGATCGCCGACGGCATGCACCCGGTCGCGAATCCCGCCGTGGACGATGAGGGGAACATCTTCACCACGCTGAGCGGCCAGCGCGGGCAGAAGACGCCGGTATCGGTCTTCCGGATCGACAACAACTATCACCGGCGGAATTTCATCGCGGACTTGATGAACCCCACCGGCATCGCCTTCGATCGCGAGGGGTTGTTGTACATCTCGAGCCGTCACGATGGCGTGGTATACCAGGCGACCGCGGGCGGCAGCATGTCCGTGTATGTCGAGGGCATGGGGATCGCCACCGGGCTGGCATTCGATCGCGAGGAGAACCTTTATGTCGGCGACCGCAGCGGCACGGTCTTCAAGGTCAGCCGCACGCGGCAGATCTACGTGTTCGCCACGCTGGAGCCCTCGATCGCCGCCTACCACCTGGTGTTCGGCCCGGACGACCACCTCTATGTGACCGGTCCGACGACCTCGAGCTTTGACGCGATTCAGCGCATCGCCCCATCGGGCGAAGTCTCGGTGTTTTTCCGCGGGCTCGGCCGTCCGCAGGGCCTCGCATTCGACCGCGACGGGCGCCTCTACGTCGCCGCGTCCCACGCCGGCCGGGACGGGATCGTTCGCATCACGCCGAGCGGAAACGCCGACCTGTTCCTCTCGGGTCCCCACATCGTCGGTTTGGCCTTCACGCCCTCCGGGGCCATGATTGTCGCGACCAACAGCGCCCTGTTTCGCGTCGATACCGGGATTTTCGGCTTGCCCCTTCCGCCGCGATGAACGCGGAAATCATCGCCGTCGGCTCGGAGTTGCTCACTCCGCGGCGGGTCGACACGAATTCGCTGTGGCTCACCGACCAGCTCAACGCGCTGGGCGTGGAAGTGATCCTCAAAACGATCGTCGGCGATGACCGGCGCCGGATCGAGGAGATGTTCTCCGCCGCGCTCCAGCGCTCCGAGATCGTGATCTTGAGCGGCGGCCTCGGCCCCACCGAAGACGATGTGACCCGCGATGCCGTGGCCGCCGCGCTCCGGCGGCCGCTGGTGTTCCGCCAGGAAATCTGCGATGGGATCGAACAGCGTTTCCGCCGCATGGGCCGTACGATGTCGGAGATCAACAAACGCCAGGCGTTTGTCATCGAGGGCGCCGACGTGCTGCCGAACGATCGCGGAACGGCGCCGGGACTGTGGCTGGCCGCCGGCGGCAAGCTGGTCCTGATGCTGCCGGGTCCGCCCAACGAGTTGAAGGGTGTTTTCGAGCGCCAGTGCCGCCCGCGCCTCGAACGCCTGCTGCCTCCCCTGGCGATTCGTACCCTGCAATTGCGGGTGGCCGGCATGCCGGAATCGGATGTGGATCAGCGCATCGCTCCGGTCTACACGCAGTACGCGAATCCGGTCACAACGATTCTGGCGGCGCCGGGCGACATTCAGATACACCTCCGCGCCCGATGCCCCACAGCCGAGGAGGCCGAGCGGTTGGTCGAGGAATTAGGGGTCAAAATCCGGGAGCTGCTCGGCAGTAGCGTCTATTCCGGAAACGGCGATCCCCTCGAGGCCGTCGTCGGCCGCCTGCTCCGCGAGCGCGGCGCCACCTTGAGCGTGGCCGAGAGCTGCACCGGCGGCGGCCTCGCCGAGCGGATCACATCCGTTCCGGGAAGCTCGGATTATTTTATGGGCGGATTCCTGGTTTATGGCGACGAGATGAAGGAGGCGCTGCTCGGCGTCGACCCGCACCTGCTGCGGACCGAGACCGCCGTCAGCGAGTCCGCCGCGATCGCCATGGCGGCCGGCGCCCGGCTACGAACCGGTTCGACGTTCACGCTTTCGGTCACCGGAATCGCCGGGCCCGATGGCGTGGGCGAGACGCCGCCCGGCGTGGTGTTCATCGCGCTCGCCGATGCCTCGACCGCCCGGGCGCGCCGTTTCCAGTTCCCCGGCGACCGCGCACGAGTCCGCGCGCTGGCCGCCCAGACCGCCATGGACATGCTGCGGCGGAGGTTGCTTGATTGAGGTCATCGAGCTTCGCAAGGTCTTCGGCGAATTGGTCGCCGTCGACGTCGTCACGTTCACGGCCAGACCCGGCGAGCTGTTCGGCCTGCTCGGCCCCAATGGCGCCGGAAAGACCACGACGATCGGCTGCATCTCGGGATTGCTCACGCCGAGCGCGGGCCGCGTGCGCGTCGCCGGACATGACGTGGTCCGCGACGGTCCGGCGGCTCGCCGGGCCTTGGGAGTCGTGCCGCAGGAGATCGCTCTCTATGAGGACCTCTCGGCCATCGAGAATCTCGAATACTGGGGCGGCGCGCAGGGCCTGCGTGGCGCACGGCTCGGGGAGCGCAATCTCGAGGTGCTCGAGCTGACCGGACTCCAGGACCGCGCCCGGGAGCCGGTCAAGCGGTTCAGTGGAGGCATGAAGCGGAGGCTCAATTTCGCCTGCGGGATTCTCCACAAGCCGCGGGTGCTGCTGCTCGACGAGCCGACCGTGGGCGTTGATCCACAGAGCCGCCTGCGGTTGCTCGAACTGGTGCGGGACCAGGCCCGTCAGGGCGCCTGCGTGCTCTACACGACGCACTACATGGAGGAAGCCGAGTCGCTCTGCGACCGGCTTGCCATCATCGATCACGGCCGGATCATCGCGCAAGGCACCCTTGCCGAGATGAGGGCCATGTTCGGCGAGCGCGATCTCCTGCGGCTGACCGGGACCTTCCGGCCGCAAGCGGTGCGCGAGAAACTGGCGGCGCTCGGCGGCGTCGAGGTGCTTCTCGCCGACGAAGGGCAGTGTCACTTGTCGCTGCCGGAGACAACTCGAAGGCTCCCGGAGATCTTCGCCGCCCTCTCGGCGGCCGGCTCCGAGGTGCGCGAAACGAAGCTGAGCCAGCCGAGCCTCGAAACGTTGTTTGTCAAGCTGACTGGGAAGGAGCTGCGCGAGTAGCGATGCGGTTCTCGCTCGTATGTGCGCAAAAGGATCTGCGGCGGATGCGCCGCGATATCGGATCGCTGGCGATCTGGCTCGGTGTCCCCGTCGTGATGACCGCAATGCTGGCGCTGGCGTTCGGACCGGGCGAGGTCACGCCGCAGGGCCGGCTGCTGGTGGCCGATGAAGACGGCACGTTCCTGAGCGCGATGGTCGCGCGGGCTTTCAGCTTGGGGGAGCTTGGCAAGATGATCCAGGTCGAGAGAGTGACCGCACCCAACGGGCGTTCGCGGATCGGCCGCGGCGAAGCGTCGGGCTTTCTCCTGATCCCCAAGGGCTTCGCTGAAGCCGTGCTGCTGGGAAAGCCGGTCCGTCTTACCCTGCTGACCAACCCGGCGCAGCGCATTCTGCCCGGCATCATCGAAGAAACGCTCTCCCTCCTGGTCGAGGCGGCCTCTTACACGCAGTTGCTTCTGGGCGAGCAGTTGCGGCTGATTGCCGAGGGTCCGCCGCTAGGAGCGCCTGTTTTTTCCGACCGGACCATTTCCGAGATCAGCACGTCCATCAATCGTATCTTCCGGAGTGTCGGCAAATACCTGGATCCGCCGGCGATCCGGATTGAGACCCGGGTGATCGAGAGCCAACAGCCGGTCGGGGTGGGTTACGCCGCGGCGATGCTGCCCGGCATGCTGTTCATGACGGTGATGTTTCTTGGTCAGGGTTTCGCGTCCGAGATCTGGAAGGAGAGATTGCACGGCGCGCTCAGAAGGCTGGTCATAACACCGGGCCGCCTGGATGGGTTTATTGGCGGGAAAATGCTGGCTGTCGCCGCGGTGCTGGTCGCCGTGGGAGGTTCCGCCCTCGGCCTGGGTGTCTGGGTTCTGGGTGTCGGAGCTGCGCACTGGTTTCTCGCCATGGTTTGGATTGTAACCAGCGGGCTGGCGATGTTCCTTCTGCTGACGCTGTTGCAGGTCCACGCGTCGACGCAGCGCGGGGCCAGTCTCCTCAGTTCGCTCGTCGTCTTTCCGCTGCTGATGGTAGGCGGCAGTTTCTTTCCCTTCGAGATGATGCCCGCCGGCATGGCTCGTGTCGGCCGCTTGACGCCGAACGGCTGGGCGCTGGCCGGATTGCGGTCGATCCTCGAGGGATCCCCGGAGCCGGCGGCGCTGGCGGTTGCCTTCGCCGTCCTGGTGGGGGTGAGCGCGGCGTCATACTGGCTCGTGCTGCGACGGCTGCGGCGCAGCTTCGTCTACTAGGAAGCCCATGCTGTCCGATGCTCTGTTCCTCGCCCGCAAGGACCTTCGACACATGTTCCGCGAGCGGAGCACGTGGATGTGGGTGTTCGCCATGCCGGTCGTCTTCTTTTATTTCATCGGGACGATCACACAGGGCTTCCGCGGCCCGGCCGACTCGCGCGACCCGATCGCCGTAT
>Ga0247727_10017817_pt1 | contig 11256 bp, 8 predicted proteins | sample WisWelCaveWW1625_FD_202498 | JGI IMG/M metagenome (GOLD analysis project Ga0247727, IMG submission 202498) | Biofilm microbial communities from Wishing Well Cave, Virginia, United States - WW16-25 | ecosystem: Environmental > Aquatic > Deep subsurface > Groundwater > Cave microbial mat | place...
AAATTCTTCAAAACTATTTAAACTACTGTCAATAGAAAGCATTGTTTGAGATGAGCCTTGCCAAATTAGAACTTTTTCTAACTCTTCCCAGATTCGTAAAAACGAAAGAAAAATCAATGCTAAACGTGGTACTAAATAATTGGGAGCGCTCGTAATTCCTGATGTTACTGTCATATTCAGTAGAATTGCGGTTATCACCGCTCCAAGAAAAAGGTAAAACTTCATCCAGCCTTTTCGACTACAGATTTCAAATAAGTGATGATTCCAATAGGCATTCTCTTGAATCATAAATTTGAGGTTTACCAATCCAGTTGTTGCAGAAGGTGGGTTATATACCGTACTATCGTCCTTTTTATCCATTTTAGCTTTTACTATTTTATGAACACGCAAACTAATTTTTCCTTTGATTTGCGAAACATCAAACTCGTGGCTTCTGTTCTCAACGGCATTGTTTAACATCGAAATTCTCTGTAAGTGGTGCGCCAAAGATTGGCTTCGATCACTAAAATACTTTGAGATGAATAAACCAATTTGCGCTAATAGCCCAAATACACCGATTACGTATAAGAACAAACCTTCTATGAATATTGAAACAACCATAGTACTCAGAATACCGAAATGGAAAACTTCGTTCCACTTATCATAATACTTCGACTCATCGAACAGAGCGGAATAGTAGTAGTTCAAATCGTTCATATATTACTCTTTGCTTTAAAAGCGATGAGTAAAACTATGGCGGATAAAAGTTTAGTTTTTTGACAAGAACCTCAAACAGCCTGTTCCAATTTTCTTGCCTGAATTTGGCTATAGCCTTCTGCGCTTTCCTGATAAACTTCAAAATGCAACGCTGCGCGGCGACCTTGTTTCGCCAGATTCTGCGCAACGGCACGAGCTTCTGCATCAATCACTTTCCGAACCGTGCTGGAAAGTTTACCCGCTAATGTCGGCGGCAAAGCCGCTTTTAAATCAGCTTCGCGCGCGATCGGCAAAAAGCCTCCGGCATCGAATGGCGGGTATGTGAACATTTGGCTCAACGGCTCTTGATACCATAGAATTGGGGCAAGCTTTTTAAGGCTCTCGCGTTCCAGAAATTGACCAATACCGATTTTGTTGAGTTTGCCTTCATCCCATAAAGCGTTGTGAATTTCATTCAAGGTTTCTTGCACGGGGGAAACTGTGGCGCCAGCCGTTTGTTCGTTACGAACCACCCCACTCTTCACAATGAAGTTTATCGATCCGTAGCCGTAGGCCTTTCCGTAGCCCAGTTTGTGGCGCAGGCGATTTCCTGGCTGCAAAGCGAGCAGTAAGAGTTTGAGCAAAACCGCCGGAACATTTTCAAAATAAAGCCGAAAGCTCTCGGTCGTTTTGCCAACTTCCAAACATTCAATCGGAAAATTATAAACCCGATGATCCGGTCGTGATTTCCAATTTTGATCATTCAGATACCACGCAACGCAACTTTGCGGGTCTTGATGATAATAGAATTTACGTCCACGAAAACCGGCGCCAATAAAATCGCAAACTTTGAAATGCTTCACTGGCCGTAATTGAATTCCATAAGGTTTTTGATACCACCAACTCGAGGCGCTGGGATGCGGGCCGCCCATAAAGGCGGAGTCTTCTACGTCTGGCATGCGATACGGGCCAGTTTTGCCGCTGAGATGGTCTGCTGGAATACGCGCGTCCTCGATGATGATACGGCCCCGCCAACTTGAATTACTAGCTTCTTGCGCTTCTTCGCTCTTCTCCTTTTTTTCGGGCGAAACATATCCAAACAAGAATGACGCCAAATCAATTTTTTCAGTAGTTACATCCTTGACCACACGAGGCTCGTGTTCTTTTGGCAATGAAGCGTCCAAATTAAAATCAATTTTTTCTCTTTGTTCGTCGGTAAATTGATCCTTCGGCGCGTTTATCGCTCGAAAGCCAATTTGATGCCTGCTCTTTTCCGTTAAATAAAATGGCGTCATTTGCGAGGCCCAGCCGTTGCAGGCAGTTTCGATGAAAGCGCGCAGCAAGCCACGAAGCGAAGACGCAGGAATGAAAGCCTGGTCATGCCGGCGGTAAAAATGGCTGTTCAGAATCTTGAAGTTCGGTTTCCCTTCTTCTCGCGATTGTCGCTGTCCGTGCCCTGTGTTTTTGGCTTCTTGGGTACCGACAATGTGGACTGGCGTTAAGGCTTGTACCTGAAGCTCAAGATAACCGGTCTTTAGGCTGTCGAGGCTCAACCATTCTTTTGTGCTTTTCAAATTTGGCGAAGCGGAAGCGAAAGTCACAAAATCGAATGGATTCGGATTATGAGACATGGCGATCTCCTATTGTTTTTCACGATGCGTGAAATCGATTCCTGCAAGCTCAGCACGCGTCAGTTCTGCGCCAAGCCATATGCTATTAAAATAGGTATTCTCTGCTAAATCCTTTTTGCCGAGGTTTTTGAGTTGTTGGTGCAAGGCCGATGATGCAGAAGAGACAAAAAGGCGGTATTGCTCTCCGTCGATTTCCACTCGACCACGTCCCTGGCTGGTTAACCCGCCAAAACGCAGAAAACCGTTATGAATATCGGTGTGCCAGAGATTGATCAATTCAATGTCTGTTGGCTTCGGATTCAAAATGTGAAAATTCACTTCAAAGGTTTCGCCCTCGCTCATCTCCAAACCAAAATGCAAGCCTTGCTCTTTGGCCGCCATGGTGACGCGATCCAAGGGATTTCGCACGGTGACATGGCGCTTCATGTTTTGGGGCCCGTCCGTGGCTGTAATTGATTTGCCGACAGCATCCAAGACTTTGTTTGAAGCAGTTTCATTCACACGAGTTGTGAGGCGAAGCCGGCCAGCCCAGATCAAGCGATTGTCGACATTGGGATCGATATCATAAGCGATGCCAAAAAGAGAAAGGATATCCGTCCACCGGCTCTTTCGCTTTTGCAGATGTTCCCAAAGCTTCTCGATGAGATTGGTCAAATCTTGTTCCGTCTTTTTATCCTGCTTTTCCAGCCTAAAAAGATTCCACTCGTCGCGGTTGGTAATGAGATTCTTGATCGCCCATTGTCGCAATGCCCCGCGAACGGAGCTGGCCGGAATGCTGTACTGCACTTGCAGTTGGTTTTTATCATCCACGAAAAAATGGTAATTGAAATCCGTGATTTCAGACCATTCTTTTTCGTAGAACTGCGATTGTTCTTTGAGCTTCGCAGGAGCGGTTTTCCACAACAATCCCACTTCCTGGCCGCGCCCTTTTTGAAAATTTTTTGGCTGCTGCTTGAGGGCGGCTTTGGATTCAGGAAGGGAACCTTGCCGAATAAGAAGAGGCGTTTTTAACGTCAGTTGCCATTTCCCTTGCAAGACGCCCAACGCACCGTTTTCAAAGGGTCGATTGAATTTCATGATTTCCCCTCCATGCGCTTTTGAAAGGCGTCTTTGAAGCGATTGATCAATCGGTCAACAGGCTCGGTGACTTTGGGAAGCAGATTATAACCGGCATGATCTTGAGCCAATGCCAATTTCGCCCAGTTTTCAAGCTCTTGCTCTTTGTTTTGAACGCGATAGAGATTCGCCAACTTGAACGCCATGCGGCCAAAACCACGCCCGGCCATCGCGCCAATTGTCAATGGAAAAATTTCCGAATTGAAACCGTACAAGCCGAAGAGAAGAAATCCCAGCTCTTCGTCCGTCAAATTTTGCCCCACAATATTCACCTGATACCGCAAGCCCGGTGGAGACACTTCAAACGCGTAAAGCTTGTGCGGATCGGCAGCGCCGGTTTCAGGATCGATAGACACGGATTGGACGACATAGCTTTGTCGTTCTTGATTCCAGCCTCTCTCTTTGTACGCCGGAGCATTTATTTTGTTGACCGCCGGAGCATCCCAAAATTCGATCTTTCCTTCCGAGAAAGGTGTTCCAAAGAGTTGTTCCAACATGCTGGCGCTGTTGATCATGTACTCAAGTTGCTGGCTTTCTTCATAATCTCGGAAAGCGGGACTATCAAAATCAGGGTCAGCCGCGATTCTGTGTCCAAAAGCTCGGAAGACATGCAAAAGGTAATGCCGCACATTGCCGCGCAAAGCGCTCCCAGGCAGAAAGGACCGATCATGAAAATCGCGTACAATGACGGCGACTTCCTGCGTTTCAAGTTGCTTGGGTTCCTTTGATTTCTTGGCCGCTTTTGGGGAATCTGGGCGTTCTCTTGAAAGAGTCTCGCCGGTGCCCACGTGCGTTGGCGTTATTGCCATCAATTCGCCCTCGAGGCGGTAACGATTGACAAAAGCATCTCCTTTGAAAATCATTGGCAATCTCCTTCAAGTTGCGTAAAAAAGTTTTCATCCCAATGACAGGTGAGATTTAGATTGATCTCGCCGTAGCCATTCTCACGAACGAATGGGCAAACTTGCCAGGGTTGTTTATCGCTCGGCACTCGTTGCGCAATATCATTCGGCAACGGCAATCCATCTTCTTGCAATCGCAGCAGGTAATTTGTAGCGTTCTCGATATTCTTTGCCCTTAAAACGAAAACACTCCCCGCTTCTGTCAAAACAAACGGATAGTATTGAGGTGTCAGCCGGTATCGTTTGGCCAGATAACCGCCCATGAGTTTTTGCCGCGCAAAGAAGCGAACCAGCTCACACGACTGTTTGGTTGCATGCTGCCAATAGTCATTGTAAACTCGATGCAGGTCGAGGTTATTGCGCTGCGACGCCAAATTGGAACCATCAAATAACAACGCATCCGTTTGCAGAGAAACAACGGCCTCACCATTTTTGAAAACATCAGAAGAACTAAGAATCTTCGCGGGTGAACGGCCACCAACGAAATGACAGACAAATCGCGCGCTGCGTTTGCCCATGGTGTTCCAACCGAAGCCCATGATTCTATAAAATTCATCCGTCAGCATTTGCAGCTTGCCATCATCCATTTCAGGAAAGCGCACATAAGCCAGCCAGCGCACTTTGCCTTGAGTCGTCTGTTTATCTTTAGCATAAGGCGTGAGATATTGAAACGTATAAAGCTTGTCTGCTTTTGCCCGACGAGTTTTCGCGTCGATGGCGGTGCGAGTCTTGTTGATGATCTCACAATTAGCCCAACCAAAATCAGCCTTTAACCCGTCATCACTCTTCCAATCAATCTGAAAGAGTGGAGCCTTCCCATTGCCATTGTCATCCGGAAAGGAAAAAGCTTTGCTAGCGACATCAACAAAGGGCTTCTTCGAGGAATTTTTTGCCGAGACCTGAATGATGGAAAACGGCAAAGTTACCGGCCTTGCTGTTGCGCCCGGAGGCGTTGGAAATGCGTGAGAGAAATGTATATCGGAAAAGCATTCAGCCAGAATCGGAAATTGTTGCTCCACCGGTTGGTTTTGCGCATCAATGACGTTTGCCAACTGATTTATGCCGCACAGTTGATTGAGAAATTTTGCCAAAGCGCCTTTAATCATCGCGCCAGGAATGACTTGCTGTGATTCCGCGTAGCTGGTTTTCTTGGTGATACCGCCGACAAAGAGATCGTTCTCGAACTCAAAAATCAAACCCAAATCGCGATTGACCGGCAAAACTGCGGAAATTTGCTCGGTTGGTTGCGCAGGTTGAAGACCGGCTTGCACTTCTTCCAAGCGACCGCAACCGCTGCCTTTGGCGCCGCCCATTGCCGTCATCCATTTTACTCCTAATGTTAAATTATTGGCGATAGATTTTGCGGCGTTATCGTCGGCGGCAAAAAAAACAATTTTACCATTCCACTCGGTGAGGCTGCCGGAGGGCACGATATTCTCCATAACCTGCAAAAAATTTTCTTTGCTGGCGCCGGTCTGCGAGTTAATGCTAACTTTTGTCAATTTGGAGGTTTCTTCTTTGCCCGCGTACAAAAAATCGGTAAAAAGTAAGGCGGCGGTTTCCGGCAAATATTGGCCTGCGCCGTTTTCTTTCCCAAACAGCTCATCGACATTGACGCTTTTGACGATATTCATTTTGGTCAATTCGTTGATGGCTTCCCGCAGTTTGCCCTTAACATGGCTTCCCTGCAACGCCAGCTTGCCATCCGAGTTGCGATAGAAGATACGATTCCACCCGCGCGTTACATCTCCGCCGCCACTGGAAATCAGCGGCGCTTTCAACGTGAGTTTGACCTTTAATTCGTATGATCGATTCATTTTTTGTCCTCCACGACATAATCCCAAAGATCGCTAACCAAATACCATCTGTGGGGCTTTTCTTTGATCACCTGTTGAATCGTGTTCTCAAATTGATTCTTTTGCTCCCTGTTCAAAAGCTTTTTGGCTCTATCTACGATGTCTTTGACTTTTCCCTTTTGTTCCTCTGGCGTTCCGTTTTGCAGTGTCTCGATAATTTCATGCAATTTGTTTTTCGCCATAAGCCGTTTGAGCTTTCGTACATGCGGCTTCAGCTCTGCCAATTCTGCCGCATTGATCACGAAATCCCGAGCTTGCGCGGGTTTATGATACTTTTCTAGGAAATCACTTACATGCCGTGTTATTTGATCGAAGGAAACCATGTTCAGAAAGGCAAAACAATTGGCGTTCGCATCGAGATCAATCGTGCCTTTGGGCAAAGTGTCCTTTGCCATGCGACAAAGCTCTTCGGCATAGCGGCGAATCTGCAAGACGGGCAGGTTATGATGGCAAAATATAACCCCAACCGCATTCGTCAAACGCACGCTTGTTCCATTCTTGGCGGTGAAGGGTCTATCCTTGGTTTGCTCAAAGAATATGCTGAGCAATTTCAAAGCCTGCCAAGCCGGTACAACCCATTCGATTTCATCGCCGCCCCAAAGCAAGGTTTCCAAGCGGATCTCGCCATCTGAAGTTTGAAAGGATTTATTAGACTGGGCATAGTTTAAAATTTCTCGCAGAGCGTCTTCACGTGCTTTTTGAATGGCACTTTGAAAATTGATCATATCAGTTTCACTTTTGCAAAGCTCATGGCGAATACTTCCGAAACGATTGCCATCGATATGCAGAAAGGCGATTTTGCCATCCAAGCTTCCAGCAGCACGCCAAGAGGCCAGAGTTTCCAAATTGTCTGTAAATTCGACTTCTTTGATCTTCAAAATGCGGCGATAAATGTCGTCACGCAACTTTCGGCCTTCGTCACGGCGAACAACCACTGCTTTCGAGACATTCTGCTTCTCGAATCCGATAGGTATGGCGATTTTAATTGCTGGCCGTACGCGATCCAGATAGCATTCGAAGTCTTCATTTTCATCTCCGATCTCCGGCAAAACCAATGCGGGCTGCTGGTATTGCTGCCACCGACACTTGGCTGTCAAACTCTGGACGATTGTGCTGCAATTCTTAGGATGATCTGCCCGCTCGACTGCGCTAACAAAAGTTGCGAATTCATTGGTTTTTTTTTTGGCTGCTTCCAACGCTTTCTTTCGAACCTCTTCTGCAGCATTATCATCTGCCGCGTCAAATTTAAACAGCCCGATACTGGCAGCCGACCCAATATCTTCCCAGTTTTTAACACCTGAGAGATTTTTAAGTTTATTCGTGGCATCCAGCAGCATGAAACCTCCGCCGCGAATTGTGCTGATGTCATGTGTATCGTAGACGGAATGATCAAGATTCACCGCTTCGATACGTAAGTAATAAATTGGCATTCGAACCTCCACAACCTTTTTAACTTATCGTTCGTACGGCAAGGATGTGATTCCAGCCGTTTTCAATTGTGTCGAGAATGGCCTCGCCATAGGTAAAATGGGCAATCCAAATTTCATTGAACGACATCTTATCCAACGTCCATACAGAGATTTGGTTGTCTCTAACTTTAAATATTGGATCAATATAAAATTTATATTCAGTACTTCTTGTTTCTTCCATTAGCGACATAGCTTCTTCTAAAGTTGGCAGACGCCAGCCATCATAACCGCCTCGTTTTGTTAAATTTTGCTTTTGTATGTGTGAGTCAATTTTGTCAAATTTAACGGATTCAATGCTCGTCGGACATTGTTGCCACATCAAATTCGTTGTGTGAGCAATGACCATTTTGATTTTGTTAGATTCAATAACTTCGTAGTGATGTTGTAAGCCTCTGCCAAAGGTATTCCAAGCTTGGTGAAAGAAATCTTTCTCTTTGATCATTTTGTTTACGTCATCCTTGGATAAATCTATCACTGGTTGTGACCGAAGTTGAATAGGTTTTGTGGTCAAAGTCAAAGGACTATGTGAAGCTAGCTCCTTGTTTTCTTGGGCTTCTGGAGATTTTCGAGTAAACCCAATTTGTTGTATTAATTCTTCTATTCCTTTTTCAATGTACTTAAACGAAATATATTTTCGAATTGCTAATGTAGTCGGTAGTGGAGTATCATCGAACAAGCAAGTGATAATTGTTTTTTTAAATTCTGCAGCTGCCATCCATTCTTCTTCTACATACTCGGAATGGGAGGCGGCTTCCGACCATAAAAGCACTAAAATATCACACCAGGCTAAAGCTTTATTTATTTCTCTGCGTAATATGTCACCAGCATGAATCTTATCGTAATCGACCCACGGCTCTTCTGCACCGACAGCTTTCAATTCATTTACCACACGCCGAGTGAGATCACGATCTTTTCCCGCGTGGCTGATAAAAATTTTTGGTTTGTCAATTTGTGGTTGTGCGGTCATTGTTTTCCCTCCCAAAGCTTGCGCAGCAGCGTTTCCAGATTTTTCGCCGGCTTATCCGTTCCGGCCTGCAGCGCGTTCGCTTCCGAATGCAGCAGCCAGATCGTCTGGATATTGGAATTGAGCTGCAAAAAATAATCAGCCGCCACAAAATTGGGCAGCGGATTGGCGTCGATCAGGAGAATGAGCTGGTTGAATTCGCTATAATTCATCATGGACAAAGAAAAAAATCTTGACTTTCATGCAAAAAAGCTATATCGTAATATTGTGAGCGGTAAGACCACTGCAGATCGTCTAGGGTGTTTTCTGCCATCGGCGGTTAAGAGCCTTAGCAAACCCATCTGCAGGGCACGCTCATTTTTATTTTAGGGGATACTGTTTGTCGTATTCCACCTTATTGCTAAACATATTGAACCAGCCCGAATCACCACTTTCATATCTCCGAAAAATTCCCCACGAAAAAATATTCCTTAATCGCCATTGTTGTTACATGCCCTTTTAGTTCCGCAACAATTCTTTTCCTACTCTTGCGAGGATTGAGCTTTCGCTCGATAGTCTTCTTGACCGCCTTGATCAGCGCACGATTATTTTCCACACCCTTCACCACCAAAATAGTCACCGTGAAAAAATTCGACGGCCTTTTGTTGGCGAAATCAAATCCCAAATCGCCGCTTTCATCAAGATAAAGATACCACATCGTCGTTTTCGTATGATTTATTTTTCATGGGAAGGCAACGCCGCCTCTTGCGTTCAAAAAGACAGGACAATTTAGAGAATGACCCACCCAAAAACAAGTGTTTTTTGCGCAGCGAGGAGATGAGGGGGAAAAACGTCAAGCCGGTGGGCAAGACAGGAATCGAACCTGTTCAGGGCTTTGGCCCGCGTGATTTACAGTCACGCCCGTGTCCATAACGGTATATTTGCCCGAAACAAAACAATTAAAAATAGTCTTGTCTTTTCGTTTGTGCGGACGGTGGGACTCGAACCCACATGGTTTTTGAGGCCGCCAGCCCCTCGAGCTGGTGCGTCTACCAGTTTCGCCACATCCGCATTTCGTGCAGGCGAGAGGATTCGAACCTCCACGGCCAGTCACGGCCACCAGCTCCTGAGGCTGGCGCGTCTACCAGTTTCGCCACGCCTGCGTAGAACAAGGGTAAAGACTTTTTATCCGCATCATGTCATTCCGCAGGAATCCTTTTTAATACCAAAGCATCGTTCTTGTTCCAAAAAAGATTCTTCCAGAATGACATTTTCATGGAATTAGAGCCATTTCGGCTTCCCCCTTTTCGATATTGTGTTTGATTTAAAATGGCGAAGAATCTTCGCCACGTGTGGAAAAAGTAGGAAAGCCTAAAGAATGGATAGCAGATAAAGATAAGGATCGAGCTTCATAATAATCTCCGTTTTAAAAATCTGCATATTGAACGCTTCGTCCGATGACGGAGTTCCTGAGATTTTATTTTGATTTGCGAAAATTTAGCAACATCTGGAAACGAGCGAATTCGCGCTCATATTCTGCCGTTCCCATCTGAGTGCGCAGGGTGGCCGCATGTTCACGGAAGAATGCGAGATTCTTCTCCAATTGCTCCGGCTTCGTCGTGCTATCACTGGCCGCGGCAAGGGTCCGCGCGAGGTCGGCTGTCGCCATTGCACGCAATGACGAGTCGGGATTGGATTTCAGAAAATCGCGCCAGATTTTCTCACGCTTTTTCAAATCCGCCGTTTGCTGCGCGCGTTGCAGTGTTTGGCGATAACGATTTTCATTAATATTCTCCGCCGAGCGCATTGCCGCTGATGAAACGCCCATTCGGCCCGCAGTCGAAACCTTTTTCGCACGCGACTCGGCTGATTGCGCCAATTGATCATCGGCGATTTTTGCCGCTTCGGGTTTTAAAGCCGCCGGCGTTTCGGTGCGATAACGTACTTTTTGTTCCAATGGCGCTGCCGGTTGATCTTTGGCTTTTGAGGCAGTTGCCGCAAGAGATTGCGCTTGCTTTAATTCCGGCGAGACAATATCGACTTCGGCGGCTTGTGGCTGTGATTCCGAAAGCGAAATATGCTTCGGCTCATCTGCTTTGAATTCACCACCGCCCGGCTCCGTGACGCCCAAGTCTTGGCCTGCTCCTGCGACTTGATTGGCGCTGGCGAGCAGAGTATCCTGCGACAAAATAATTTTTTCGTCAGCACGCTGTAAAGCCGTTCGAGAGCCAAGTACGGATTTTTGTGTTGGCGCTTCCGCTATTGGCGCAGGTTCCGCGACGTTCGCTTTTTCCAACAAGTTTTCTTCAGGCGCAGATTGCGCCTCGGCTTTCGGTTGCTTCGGCGCCGAAGCCGTCATGATTGGGCCTCCTGATTTTTCGCGCAATTCGCCAATCATAAAAAAGCAGAACGCCGCAACGGCAGCCAATGGCAACACATATTTCGCAGGCCCGCGCAAGAATTTTTGCACGGCGGGCGTTAAATAAAGCAAATCTTGTTTTGGCGCCGGCTCACCAACAGGCGCGTGCTTGACGGAAGATTTCAAACGCGGCAGTTTCGGCAACGCCAACAAGCGCCGCTTCTCTGAGGCTTTCACTTTTTCCATCACCCGCTGCGGCAGCGCTTGCCAATATTCTTCGGAGGGCGATTCGAGCCGCGCATCCA
>Ga0247727_10017818_pt1 | contig 11256 bp, 7 predicted proteins | sample WisWelCaveWW1625_FD_202498 | JGI IMG/M metagenome (GOLD analysis project Ga0247727, IMG submission 202498) | Biofilm microbial communities from Wishing Well Cave, Virginia, United States - WW16-25 | ecosystem: Environmental > Aquatic > Deep subsurface > Groundwater > Cave microbial mat | place...
GCGCTGCTACGCAGTGTCTGACCCTGCTGAGAGGGTGAGGTCCCGCTCGTCCTCGCACGGAACAGACGGGACGCCCTATGAAAACACAGGGGTTAGGCTGGCATTTTTGCGCCGGAAAGTAGCTAGTCTTGGGAAAGGCCTTCTGCCCGCGCCGTCCGCCGCCTCCAGGGCGCCCCGGCGCCAATCGCGATCCCCCCGATGGTGGGCCGGGGAACCGGCATTCAGCCGCCGGCCGGCATGGCAAATGTCATGCGGCTGGCGGGCGCCACAGCCTTTGATAGAATCCACAATCATGGCCTCCGAAAAATGGCTTCTCGCCTCTCTGCTGGGACTGTTACCCCTCTGGGCGCAGCCCGGGCCTGTCACGGCCATCCTGGGCGCGACGCTGATCGACGGCGCCGGCGGCCCACCGGTCGAGGATTCGGTGGTGGTGATCGAGAACGGCCTTATCCGCGCGGCAGGCCCGCGGGCCAAAGTTCGGGCGCCGCAGCACGGCGTGCGCGTGGAGGCCGCCGGCAAGGTCATCATCCCCGGGTTGATCGACGCGCACTGCCACTACTCTGCCGCGCCCGAGAACGTGAAAAAGTACGTGCGGGTGCAGCTCCAGTGGGGCATCACGACCACCCGCAGCGCGGGCACGGATTCCCCGCAAGCCGTGGCCCTGATGCAGGAGGCCACGGGGGGCAGATTTCCGGCCCCTCGTGTGTACACCAGCGGGTTCGGGTTTACACATCCGCAAGGCGCTCCCGCAGTCACCTCCAAGATCAACCGCCCCGGCGCCACTGAGGAAGCCCGGGCCGCGGTGCGCACGCTCGCGGCGCAAAGGGTCGATTTCATCAAGATCTGGGTGGAAGGCGGCGGAGGCCGCACCCCCAAAATTACCCCCCAGATCCGGGCGGCCATCGTCGACGAGGCCGGCAAGCGCCGCCTCCCGATCGTGGCCCACGTGACCGCGGTCGAGGATCTGCGGCAGCTGGCGGACCTGGGCGTCACCGACTTTCTGCACACCCCTCGGGACGCGCCGGCCACACCGCAGCTGATAGCCTACGCCCGGTCCAGGGGCCTGTCGTTTACCCCGACCTTGGCCAACATGGAATCGGGCTGGCATTACTACGAGAATCCCAAGCGGCTCGAGGACTCCATGCTCCGGGGCGCATTCTATCCGAAGGGATGGGCGATGGTGACCGACCCGGCGGTTCGCGCCATGCAACTGGGCGCTGCCGACCTCGGCGAGCGGAAGCAACGCCTCCAGGAAACCTACCGGTTCATCCGGGCCATGTCGGACGCCGGCGTGCGCGTCATCTGCGGTTCCGACAGCGGCGCCGAGCTGTCGCCGGTTCCCTTCGGCGGCGGGACGCATCGCGAGATCGAGATGCTCGTGGAAGCCGGTCTGACGCCGCTGGCTGCGATTCGGGCGGCAACCCTCGATGCCGCCCGCGTGTTGTCGCGCCGCGCCGACCCCGACTACGGAACGATTCAGGCCGGAAAGGCCGCCGACCTGGTGCTGCTGGACGCCGACCCGGCGACCGACATCCGCAACCTGCGGCGCATCCACAAAGTGATGCGCGCCGGAACATGGGCGCCTTGAATCAGCGCCACCAGGGATTTTGTCGCGCTTGTGCTCCACCAGGCGCTTGGCCTTCTCGATGACCATTTCGGCGACCTGCACGTGCCGGGCGGCCGGCTCGTCGAACGTCGAGCTGATGACCTCGCCCTTAAGCGGCGGGGAAAGGCAGGCACGAGGAATCAGTGAGTTACGTGGCCAAGAATCAACGCCTGGACGCGTATTTACAAACAGGGGTTAATTCCCCAAGCTGAATGTCGCGGGTTCGATCCCCGTCTCCCGCTCCATTTTTCAAGTTCAATCAGTTCGGAGCACCGCTCGACGCTCAGGGACGCGAGAGGGGGGCAAGAATCACGCCACTCTGCCTGGACCACCGGACCAGAGCCTCCTCATGATCGAATCCGAGCGCGGTACCCGACGCGCGTTCAGCCTTGCTTTTGCCAAAACACGCCGGTCCAGTCAATGTGGCGGATTTCTTCGGTGATGCCCTGCGCTTTGCGGTAATCGTGAACCGCCTTCCTGCAAACCTCAAATGCGCCATAGTCGTCTACGATCACGTAGCCTCCCACGGAGAGTTTGGGGTAGAGGTAGGTGAGTGCTTCGGTCGTGGATTGGTACATGTCGGCGTCGATGCGCAGGACCGCCAGCCGATCGATCGGGGCGTGAGGCAGCGTGTCCTTGAAGAAGCCCTTCAGAAAACGAACGCCATCGTCGAGCATGCCGTAGCGCGCGAAGTTCCGCCTTACGTCTTCGAGCGGCGCGGCATCGATCCCCGCCGTCCACAATCCGGCATCATCGGGGAAGCGCTCGGGATCTGGGGCCGGCATGCCTTCAAACGAATCCGCAACCCAGACTCTCCTCTCCTGATCGCCGTAAGCCTTCAGGACGGCCCGCATGAAGATTGTCGCCCCCCCTCGCCAGACTCCAGCCTCTATCAGATCGCCAGGGACCTTGCGGCGGAGCACGTCCACCACGCAAAACTGCAAGTTGTCAAGACGTTTCAGGCCGATCATGGTCTCCAGTTCGCGGGAGAAGTCACGCCCTTCTGCCCTAGCCCGCGGGTCGTAGGGTCGCACGACCACCAGATCGAGATGGATAGGAGCCAGAAGCCGTCTCAGGTACAGGAGCAAGCGCAGGGACAGGCGGCGAGACGTGAGGTACGTGGAGAGATTTTGGTGAACTTCGGGGTGCAAGTATCGGCTTAGAGATTTTTTCAGCAGGTCGAGGTACAGTTCCTCCGGCGTGGCCAAGCTTTCGGTTGAAGCCGCGGGGGCCGCCTGGCTGTCTTGCATCGATGGGGGATCAGGTAGCCAGAGCACAGATACGAAAACGATTACCACTGTCGCAAGGGAAGCAGCGCCAAGGATTGACAGGAGCCAAACGACCGCGACGCGGAGGCGGGGGGCTGCGTGTTTAGGCGGCCGCTCTTGCATTGGGCTTTGCCAGTTTACTACAGTCCTTCCGCTCGGCGGCGCGCGCTAGACTCGAGCAATGCCTGGTTGGCCGAGAAGATCAGGCGCGCGTACGGGATGAACTCGAAGGAGTCCTTGAACTTGTACTCGGCAATCAACGGGTCGCGCCGGCGTTGTCCAGGTCAAGTAGGCGATCCAGGCCGACCTCCTAGCTGCTAGCAGCTAAGCTGGGATCCCAATGGCGACTGCGCTGGGATTTGACTGGGACAAGGCCAATCGCTCCCATATCGCCCGCCACAAGGTCACGCCCAAAGAAGCCGAGCAGGTGCTTCTGAAATGATCCTATCGATCTCGCCTATGAGGTGGTCAACACCCAGGAACGTTGGACCTCGCTGGGTCACACCGCCGGCTTCCGCGTCTTGCTCGTCGTTTGGACCCTGCTCGCCGAGGGTTGGTCCGGGTCATCACCGCACACCAGGCTAACAAGACCGAGCGGACAGCGTATCTGAAGGACAAAGGATTCGGAGTATGAAGAAACTCGTCGTCCCCAAGTTTGCGACCGAGGCCGAAGAAGCCAGATGGTGGGACCGCCACATGGAGGTGGTGGGCAGCAATCTGGTGGAAGCGATCAGGGCCGGCACAGCCAAGCGCGGTGGGCCAAGGCGCGTCATTCCAGAGCGGCGCGAATCGAAGAACATCACGATTCGAGTCGCCATCGCGGACCTGGAGCGCGCTCGCGTTCTGGCTGCCAGGAAGGGCATCGGCTATCAGACGTACATGAAGTTGCTCCTCCAGGAAGCTCTGGATCATCAGACCCGCCAGGCATTCGCGCGCGTTCCAGGACCGAGAGGCGCTGACCCGGCGAGACGTGCCAGCGCCCGTCACCGCAGCTTGATCAGCCACACCTCCGCGACCTGGCAGCCCCGCCCGGCGCCGCCTACGCCCGGCGGCCGGTTCCACTCCAGCACCAGCGTGCCGTCGCGCGTGACCTCGGGCGGCGCCGGGAATTCCAGCACCTCGTAGGGCTTGACGAGGTAGTCGTGCAGGAGTCGGGATCCGGCCCGCAGCCGCACGGGACCGGCCCCATAGACCACCCGCACCTGGTAGCGCGCCGCCGGGTCCAGGTTCTCGTATTTCATCTGCAGCGGCTGCTCGTAGAACGTAATGCTGTGATCCCACCACGACCGGGGCCCTGCCCGGTTGTCGAAGAAGGCCAGCGGGCTCCGGAAAAACTGCGGATCCTCGGCAAACCCGGGGCCGGTCACGACGTGGGTCTGCCGCCAGGAGTTCCCCAGGTCGTCGTAGAAACCGCCGGGGCCGGGGTCGGTCCAGCGGGCGATCCGGTCGATCTCCCGCAGTCGTTCCCCCTCGCTGGCCAATCGACGGATCCGCTCGAACTGCTCCCGGAGCCACGCCCGGCTGTTGAGCGGCGCATCGACGGTGTCGAGGTTGGCGCCCCGCCCGACGGCGATGGCCTGGTAGCGCGTCACGCTCAGCTGCATCCGGACGCTCTGGTAGAGCGCTTCGGCCAGCTCGAACACCCGGGCGCGAAGATCGGGCGAGGGGCGCTGGGTCACCCCGCGCTCCAGAATCGCTTCTGCCTGGCGCATGACGGCGAGGGAACCAGTCTCTGGCGCCGCCCGCAGCCTCGCCAGGGCCTCCTCCTCGAGCGCTGTCTCGTGCACCAGCCGGCTTTGCACGTAAGCGTCGTAATAGGCCCGGTACAGCGCCTGCTGGAAACGCCAGTCGGCGAGCATCTGCGGCGTGGCCGACTTCTCCATCGCCTGGAACTGCGCCAGCGTCGTCCGGATGCCGGGGTTGGTCAGCGCCGGCCCGCGCCAGTTGCGCTCCAGCGCCAGCAGGCCCTGGGCAACGTCGTCGGCGCGATCGGGTCCCATGAAGTAACGGCCGTAATCGCGCAGAATCTCGATCACCGGCGTGTCCTGCTTCCAGCCGAGGCCGCTCCAGACGATCTTGTTGACGTCGTCGTTCGAGCCTTCCGAGTAGGTGATGAACCCGATGGTGTGGCGCTGGAGCAACCGAAAGATGTGGGCCTGATCCAGCGGCCGGGGATTCACCGGCTCGCGCGCCAGGGTGAAGGCGAAGGCGGGGTCCCAGTCCGGAACCGGATACTGGCTGGATCGCGTGTGGGTGATGTCGGGGTAGTGCCGGATGGGGTACTCCTTCGGGAGCCGCCGGCGCAGCTCCGGCAGGCTGATGCGCGTCTGCGGGCCGTAGACCAGCCCGCTCAGCCAGGCGGGCCTGGCGGCCACCATCTCGAAAAAGTGCTCCAGGTTCCCGGCGTCGAAGCCCTGCGGCGCCAGCCACATCTGGGCCTTGGGATGAAAGCGTCGCAGGTTGGCGGTCTGTTTCTCGAGCATGGGCATCAGGACCTTCGCCGGGGTGTGGCCCGGGTCTCCGGCCGGCACCAGCACGGCATCGATGCGCGGCAGCTTGCGGAAGACCTCGCCCCACTCCTGGAGCGCGAACTCGACAGTCTTCGGATCCGCGTAATCTTTGTCCATGGCGGGATACCAGATCCACACCTGGAAGCCGTAGTCGTCGAGCAGCTTCGACATGTCGATCATCATCTGCATCGGGGGCGATGGGAAGTGGGGGCTGTCGGCATCGTCGTCCGAGCGCGGCGGGATGAGCTCCACGGCGTTGGTTCCGAACACCGCCAGGTCGCGCACGTACTGTTCCCACATAGCGATCGTCCAGCCGTCGTAGGAGTTGGTTTTGGGCCGGTAACCGAGCTGGTGCCCGCGCAGGCCGGTTTCCGGGGCCGAGGTCGTCGCGTAGCCGGCGTCGAGCAGCACCTGGCCGCGCCGCATCTCGAGCTTTCGCAGCAGGTGGCCCACGCCGAACAGCACCCCGCGCGGATCAGCGCCCTGCACCTGGACGGCGCCGGCCCGGGCGCTGTTGCGGAAACCCTCGGCCTTCAGCCCGCCGGCGCTGTCGCGTCCGACCGTGATCACCGGCGCGCCATCCCCGGACGGTTTCGCCGACACCTCCCATCGCAGCCCCGTCCGGCGCTCCACTTCCTCCACCAGCATGCGGACGGCTTTCCGCTCAGGACCGGCCAGGCCAGCCGCCGCCACCACGGTCGCCCGCGTCAGGTCGATCCGGCTCTGCCCGCTGAGGGTCAGGGTCCCGAGGACACACGCCCACACTACAGATTTCATGACGGCGTGATTATACCCCATCGGGCGCCGGTGTCATCCCGAGCGCAGCCGGTGTCATCCCGAGCGCCGCCGGTGTCATCCCGAGCGCCGCGAGGGATCTGCTTTCGCCCCGGCACAACAGCAGATCCCTCGCTTCGCTCGGGATGACAACTCGGCAACCTGCGCCATAATGAATCATGGGTTCCGCTGCCTACGACTTCGGTTACGCCTGGCCCTGGACACGCGGATGGCCTCGGTGGACGGCTGTGGCCTCCGCGGCCTTGGCGCTGTGGGGCCTCGCCGGGTTCTTTCCATGGCCACGGGTACTACGGGCAGGCCCCGGCGCACGATCGATGGCGGACCAGGCTCACGACCGCCGGCTTCGATATCGTCGAACAGGGCACCAGGCCGGTTACGCTGTACTTTCTGTGCCACAAGGGCTTCAGCCCGTAGGGGACCAAGAGAAAGGATACGTATGATACTGTCTCACCTTCGTTTACTAACGGCGCTCCTGGCGCTGACGGCGGCCCTGCTTCAGGCCCAGGCGACAGCGACCATCCATGGCGCCGTGCTGGATGCCTCCGGCGGCGCTGTTCCCGCCGCCAAAGTCACCGCCACCCATCTCGGCAGCAATCAGGCGCGAACGGCCTCCACCGACGACGCCGGTCGCTACCTCCTTCCCCTGCTCCCCGTCGGCAACTACCAGGTGCGGATCGAAAAACAGGGTTTCGCGCCGTTTCTCCAGCAGAGCTTGCTCCTCCAGGTCAACACCGACGTGCTGCTGGACGCCCGGCTGGAGGTGGCCGGCACGACCGAGCTCGTCACCGTACGCTCGGAGGCGGAGCTGGTGCAGACCAACTCCTCCACGCTGGTCCAGGTGGTGGACAGGCAGCGGGTCGCCGATCTGCCGCTCAACGGCCGCAACGTGCTGCAACTGGTAACCCTGAATGCCGGCGTTTCGGATCGCAATGTGCCGGCCACGGTGCAGGGGTCGAACCTGGGTTTCGGCATGTACCAGGTGCGGGTCTCCATCAACGGCGCGCGCGGCATCAACGCCAACTTCCTGCTGGACAACGCCGACCACAACGAGGCCCAGACCAACCTGCCGCGGCCGTTTCCGAACGTGGACGCCGTACAGGAGTTCAGCGTTCAGACCTCCAGCTTCGACGCCCAGTACGGCCGGGGCGTAGGCGGCATCATCAACGTCGTTACCAAGGGCGGCACGAATGAGCTGCACGGCACGCTGTTCGAGTTCCTGCGCAATTACCAACTGAACGCGGCGAATTTCTTTTCCGGCCGCGACGCGCTGAAGCGCAACCAGTTCGGCGGGGCGCTGGGCGGACCAGTCCGCCGCGATCGCACCTTCTTCTTCTCGTCCTACCAGGGCACCCGCATCCGCAGCGCCACGCCCGGCGCCCTGCGAACCGCGCCCAGCCAGGCGATGAAGGCCGGCAATTTCGCCGAATGGCTGCGCCCGGGCGGTCAGGGCGCCATTCGCGATCCGCTCGCTCCCACCCAGTATTTCGCCGGCAACATCATTCCCCGCAGCCGCTTCGACCCGGTGTCCGCCAAGCTGCTGGACCTGATTCCGGCCTCCAACGACCCCCGTTACCAGATCCGCTTCGGCACCCCGGTCAGCCAGACCGCCGACAACCAGGTGGTGGCGCGCCTGGACCATCTGCTGACCGCGCGGCACCGCCTCTGGGGACGCTATTTCTTCCTGCGCTTTCAGAACCCCCCGGTGATCCTGCCCTCCAATATTCTCTACGCCAGCGACGGCACCGAGGGCGATGAGCATGCGGTCTCGTTGAATCACACCTTCACCGTCTCGGCGAAATGGCTGAACAGCTTCAATGTCTCCTACAACACCTCCGAGCCGGCGCGCCTCACCGCCAGCCAGCCGCAGCTCACCCTGGAGAGTCTGGGCTCGCGCGTGAAGAACTCGCCGCAAGCCAATCTGCTCAGCGTCACGATCAACGGCTGGTCCGGCATTGGGCTGGGCAACGTTGGCTACTCCCGCACCAAGTCCTTCCATCTCGCCGACTCGCTGGGCTACGCCACCGGCCGCCACAATCTTCGTTTCGGCGGCGACCTGCGCCGCTATCGCACCGGCTTCACCTCCTACTTCCTCACCGGCGCGCAAGTCACCTTCAGCGGGCAGTTGTGGAGCGACCGCAACCTCCAGAACGCGGGCAATTCCTATGCCGAGTTTCTGCTGGGAAGCGCGGCCAACTGGCGGCAACTGTCCACCTCTCACCTGGGGGCGATCAATCCGATTTACGCCCTGTTTGTGCAGGACGATATCCGTCTTACCTCCAGGTTCACCCTGAATCTCGGCCTGCGCTACGATCCGAAGTTGGGCCTGGATGAAGTCGATGACCAGCACACCACCTTCGTCCCCGGCCGCCAGTCCACGTCCTTCCCAAGGGCCCCGCGCGGTTTGTTGTTCACCGGCGACCCGGGCGTGGAGAGCAGGGTGATTCCCAACGACTGGAACAACCTCGCTCCCCGCATCGGCGTCGCCTGGAACTTTTTGCCGAAGACCGTGCTGCGCGCCGCCTACGGCCTGTTTTATGACGAGTATATGGGCCTGTTCTACAACCGAACGATTCAGGGCCAGCCCTGGGTGGCCGACGCCACGCTGGTGGGGCCGCTGCGCCTGTCCGACCCCTACGCCGGAGGCCCCCTCATCGAGCCCGATACCTACAAGCCCGACCGCAACCTGAGCTTCGCCGACTTCTCCACTTACGCGGTGCCCACGCCCGACATGAGTTCCGGATACTTGCAGAACTGGAACCTGGTGCTCGAGCGGGAGCTGCCCGCCAGCCTGCTGTTCCGCCTCGCCTATGTCGGCTCCAAGGGAACCCACCTGCTGATGACCAGCGAGGTGAACGCCGGCCTGTTCAGCGCCGGCGCTACCGCCGCCAATCTGAACCAGCGCCGGCCGTACGCGCGCATCGGGCCGCTGCAATTGGGTTCCTCTACGGGCAACTCCAGCTACCACTCGATGCAAATCACCGCCCAGCGCCGCTTGCACCGCGGCGTGAGCCTGCTGGCCAATTACACCTGGGCCAAGTCCATCGACTACGCTTCCTTTGGCTCCATTGAAGGCAACCAGACGGGGCCCGATCCGCTAAACCTGCGCCACAACCGGGGGCCTTCGGATTTCGACCTGACGCAGCGCCTGGTGGTCTCGGGCATCTGGGAGCTGCCCCGGCTCGCCAAAGGGCCTGCCCTGGCCCGAGCGGTGCTCGGCGGCTGGCAGCAGAACTTCATCTGGACCGCGGAAACCGGCACTCCCCTAACGGTGCGCAGCGGGATCGACAACGATCTCAACGGCGTAGGCGGTGATTTCGCCGACTACCGCGGCGGCCCCTGGAAGCTCGGCTCCAGCCGGCCCAAACAGGAACAGATCGCCCGCTGGTTCCAGTCCTCTGTTTTCGCCGTAAACACCCTGGGCGCCATCGGCTCGGGCCGGCGCGGCCAGCTTCGCGCGCCGGGCTACTGGAATATCGATTATTCGCTGTTCAAAAACTTCGCCGTTCGTGAGAACGCCCAGTTGCAGTTCCGCGCCGAGATGTTCAACGCTCTCAACCACGCCAACCTGAGCGAGCCTAACGTCACGGTCAATAGCCCCACCTTCGGCGTGATCTCCAGCGCCTCCGGCCCGCGCATCGTTCAACTGGCCCTGAAACTGATCTTCTGAGGAAAGGACGTTTCCATGTCCACCCGACGCGATTTCTGGAAACCCTTGGCGGCGGCCTCCCTGGGGAGCTGGTCGCTGGCGGCCTCCGGCCAGACTCCTGCCAACAAGGTCCGTTTGGCCGTGGTCGGCGGCGGATTCGGCGCCACCTTCCACTGGCACGAGCATCCGCAGTGCGTCGTCAGCGCGGTGACCGATCTCTACCCGGTCCGCCGCAACCGGCTCCGCGACGCCTATCGCTGCGATAGTGTTTACCCCTCGCTCGAGGACCTGCTGAAGAAGCGCCGCGACCTCGACGCCGTAGCCATTTTCAGCGACGCGCCCTCCCACGTAAAACACGCCCAGATGTGCCTGGAGCAGGGACTGCACGTGATTTCCGCGGTGCCGGCGTGCAGCAGTCTCGAAGAAGCCGAGCAGCTCCGGGCGGTGAAGGAAAAAACCGGCTTGCGCTACATGATGGCGGAGTCCAGCTATTACCGGCAGGCCTGCATCCATGCGCGCGAGCTGTATGGGAAAGGCGGTTTTGGAGAGATCTTCTACAGCGAAGTGGAGTACTACCATGATTCCAACTTCGAGGAGCGTCTCGCCAACCAAGCCTCGCTGTACTACAATCCCGACGGCTCCAATAGCTGGCGCCAGGGCTATCCGCCCATGCTCTACCCCACCCATTCGCTGGGTTTCGTGGTCGGCGTGACCAAGGAGCGCCTCGCCACCGTCTCCTGCCTGGGAGCCGGCGACCGCGCCAAGATCGCGCGCCTGCCGTCCAATCGGCATGGCAACCCTTTCTTCAACGAATTCGCCCTGCTGCGCACCAACCGCGGCGCCACCGTTCGCCACAACGAGTGCCGGCAGATTGCGGCTCCGGAGTCGGAGCGGGCGCAGTGGTTCGGGGAAAAGGGCACCCTCTATATGGCCAAGACCGGCATCCTTCCCGACACCTGGCAGCCGCGGTACGGCAAGCCGGAGCCGGCCAGGATCCCCAATTACTGGATGTCGGAAATGCTTCCGGCGCCGATGCGCCACGCCAGCGGCCACGGGGGCAGCGCCGTCTTCCTCTCCGCCGAATTCGTGAACGCGCTCCTCCAGAACCGGGAGCCGGCTGTGGACGTCTACGAAGCGCTCGCCATGACCGTGCCGGGCATTGTCGCCCACCAGTCCGCGCTGAAGAACGGGGAGCTCCTGAAGGTTCCCAGCTTCGATCGATGAGCTTGGCCCGAGGATCGGCTTCTTGACCGTTCGAGCTACTTCTTAGCCGGCGGCGGCGGCGGGGCGTCCTTGAGCGCCGTCAGGGCCTTCTGGAAGTCCTCGTAGGAGCTCTTCTCGATCTCGTAGGTGGCCGGCTCGCTCTCGCGGACCGCAAAGTATTTTGAATCGGGTCCGGCCGCCAGCAGGACGCGCTCGACTCGCTTGCCT
>Ga0247727_10017819_pt1 | contig 11256 bp, 6 predicted proteins | sample WisWelCaveWW1625_FD_202498 | JGI IMG/M metagenome (GOLD analysis project Ga0247727, IMG submission 202498) | Biofilm microbial communities from Wishing Well Cave, Virginia, United States - WW16-25 | ecosystem: Environmental > Aquatic > Deep subsurface > Groundwater > Cave microbial mat | place...
GACTGCACGGGGACGGCGACCGCGCGTGAGGGAGACGCTGGTTCCCCTTCGGGAGATCCGCTTTCGCACCTCGCGCGCCGGAGGGCCGGGCGGTCAGAACGTGAACAAGGTGGAGACGCGGGTCGAGGCGGTCTGGGACCTCCCGTCCTCCTCGATGGGCGCGGCCACGAAGTCGGCCCTTCGCGCCGCGCTCGGTGACCGCCTCTCGCGCGACGGAACCCTGCGCGTCGTGTCCCAGCGATTCCGCTCGCAGGGACGGAATCGCGCGGCGGCCGTGGAGCGGCTCCGCGCGCTGGTCGCGGCGGCACTCCGGCCCCGTCGCCGTCGTCGCGCCACGACCGCCACGGCGTCCTCCCAACAGGCAAGACTCGACGCGAAGAAGCGCCGCGGGTCTGTCAAGCGGGAACGCCGATTCCACGACAACGAGTAACGCCACCGCACCACGCGTAATGCGTTGTAGTACAATGTCTTATATGGCACCGCTTCACCCGTTCTGCCCCGCCCAGCTGCCCAATTAGCGGTAAAGCTAAGTCCCCCGACTTCCGATCCTTAACCCGATGGGAACGACATGGGAAAAGTGGGGTGGAAGGGCCGTCGCGCTCAGTGCCGTGCTGCTGCTGCTCGTGGCCGTCGCCTTGCCGTCCGTGTGGCGGCAGCACCTGGGCGACAGCCGGAAGGATCGCGCTGGAGCCGCGGGCCAGGCGCCCCCGGTCGCCCCGACTCTCCCCGCGGAACCGAACGTGTTCCGCTTCTACCAGGAATACCCCCACACGCTCGATCCCGCCCATGCGGCGGACTCCTACTCCTCCGGCGTCGTCGCCCAGATCTACAGCCCCCTCATCGGCATGACCTCCGACCTCGAGCCGACCCCGCAACTCGCGGAGAGCTGGACGATCTCGAAGGACGGCCTTCGCTACGTGTTTCACGTGCGCCCGGGAGTCCACTTCCACAACGCGCGCGAGGTGACCGCGCACGACTTCGAATACAGCCTGATGCGCGTCTTCCGGGAGCCCTATCGGACCGAGGGGCTCGCCGCGAACTACCTCGACGCCATCGCCGGCGTGTCGGAGTACGTGAGCGGGAAGGCGGTCTCCATCCGTGGCATTCGCGCGTTGGATCGATACCAGCTCGAAATCACCCTGAGCCGACCCTACCCGTCGCTCCTCTACGCGCTCGCGCTCGACCAGACGAGCGCCGTGCCGCGCGAGGTGATCGAAGCCGGCGGACCGAAAGCGCTCGAGACGAATCCCATCGGCACCGGCCCCTTTCGCTTCGTGAGGAAGAGCCCCGATCAACTCGTGGCGCTGGTCGCGAACGACGCCTACTTCATGGGACGCCCGAAACTCGACAGCCTTCTCTTCATCGCCACGCCGGGCGACGTCGTCGCCGCCGGCGCCAACGCGCTCCTGGACGGACGCGCGACGCTGAGCCTCCTGCCGAGCAGTCGCGTCGAGGAGTTCCGCGCGCGCCCGGGCCTGGCCGTGCTCCGCTGGCAGGACCTGAGCCTTTCCTTCTTCGGCATGAACGCCAAGATGCCCCCGCTCGACGACGTCCGCGTCCGTCGCGCCGTGGCGCTGGCGATCGACCGGCAGGCGATGCTCGACGCGCGGCCCGAGGGACGAACGCTGGCCACGGGCATCCTTCCGCCCGGCATCACGGCCTACTCGCCCCAGAACAAGGTTGCCGCGCGGAACGTCCAGGCGGCGAGAGCGCTTCTCGCGTCCGCGGGGTACGGCCCCGGCCGCCCGCTTCCGGTCATCACGCTCTTCACGAGCATCACGAGCGCCGACCAGCAGAAGGTCGACTCGGTCATGGTGGCCTCGCTGGCCGAGGCGGGGATTCGTGTCAGCATCCGCCACGAATCGTGGGGCGTTCTCGACCGCGTCATCACCGAGCGGCGAGGGGCGATGTTCACGCTCGCCTGGATCGCCGACATTCCCGATCCGGAGTCGTTCCTGCGCAGCTTGGCGTATTCCACCAGCGGGTCGAACTACTTCAATTACGCCTCGGCGCCGGTCGACTCCGTGCTCGACGCCGCGCGCGGCACGTTGGACGCCGAGGCCCGGGCCGCGCTCTACCGCAAGGCCGAGGAGGCGATCCTCCGCGACGCTCCCTTCATCCCCCTCGCCTACACGGTCAGCTTCGTCGGAATGAAGGACAACGTCGCCGGGCTCGAGATGAATCCGCTCGGGATTTCGACCCTCGCCATGGAAAAACTCCATCTCGCGGAGCCCAGGGATGGCCGTGAACGCCGAAACGCCACGCGCTGAGCGGCCGATCCCCTTCTGGCGGGGCCTTCAAGCCAAGATCTTCCTGACCTTCACGGTCGTCGTGGTGGGGCTCGTGGGGGCCGCCGTCACGTTTCTCGTGCGGAGCGAGTCCGACTCGCTCCAGCGCGAGACGCGGAAGCGGGGCGTGGCCGTGGCTCGAAGCATCGCCTGGCTCTCCACTCCCTCCCTTCTCTCCTACAACTACGTCGCGCTGAACCAGGCGGCCAGTCGCTCCCAGGAAGGGAGCGAGATCGCCTACGTCGTGATCTACGACAAGGAAGGGATGATCGCGGCCGACAGCCGGAACGACAATTCGTTCGGCAACCCTCCCCGTGATGCCGCCGACTTCCTGGCCCACTCGATGCGGGAGGAACGCTGGCGCTTTCTGTCGCCCTCGCGCCCCGGGGACCCGCGCCTTCTCGAGATCTTCCTTCCGGTCTACGTGCAGGGATACGCGGTGAAGTGGGGCACGGTGCGAATAGCGGTTTCGATGGAGGGCGTGGACCGCGAGATCGCCTCCCTGACCGGAAACTTGATCCTGGCGGGGATCCTGGCCGCGATCCTCTGCCTTCTGGCCGCGCGCGCGGCCGCCGGCGGGATCACGCGGCCGATCCAGCGGCTCGTGACCGCGACGCGCGCCATCGCCAAAGGCGACTACTCCCAACGCGTCCAGCTCCGCACGGGCGACGAACTGGAGACATTGGCGTGGCACTTCGACCACATGGCGGACGAGGTGCAGCGCCAGCAGGTCGAGGTGCTGGCAAGCCGGGAGAATCTGGCCCGATTGAATCAGACGCTGGAGGCCGCCGTCGAGGCCCGAACGAGCGCGTTGGGTGAATCGGAGGCGAAGTACCGCGTCCTCGTCGAGAGTGCCCCGCAGGGAATCGCCATCATCCAGTCGGGAAAGGTCGTCTTCACGAACCCGGCGCTGGAGCGGATGACCGGCCGGAGCGCCACGGAGCTCCGGGCCGTCGATCTCGACGGCGGTTCGCTCTTCGCTCCCGATTGCCGTGACGCGGTCCGCGCCGCGATTCACGCCTCCGCCGCCGCCGCCGACGCGACGCAGCTATCGGTGGAGCTGATCCACGCGGGAGGCCGCAGCGTTCACGCCGAGTTCCAGGTGGCGCCGCTCGTCTTCCAGAACGCCCCCGCCAGCATGGTGCTTCTCTCGGATGTCTCGACGCTTCGGGATCTTCAAGACCGCCTGGTTCGCGGCGAAAAGCTGCGCGCCCTGGGCGAGCTGGCGGCCGGCGTGGCCCACGACTTCAACAACAACCTGGGAATCATCCTCGGGCGGACGCAACTTCTCATGATGAAGTCGCAAGAGCCGGAACTGGTCGCGGGGTTGAACGTCATCCGCCAGGCCGCCATGGACGGTGGAGAGGCGGTGCGCCGGATTCAGCAGTTCACCCGCGTTCGGGAGGACCGGTCGCACGAACCGCTCGACCTCCCCGGCATCGCCGAGGAGGTCCTGGAAATCACGCGCGGCAAGTGGAAGAACGAAGCGCAGCGCCGCGGCGTCAAAGTGGACGTCCGCGTCGAGAACGACCGGCCGCTCCCGATCCTCGGCTCGCGGGCGGAGATCCGCGAAGCGCTCACGAACTTGATCTTCAATTCGCTCGACGCCCTCCCTCAGGGCGGGTCGATCGCGATCCGTTGCCGCTCCGAGGCCAGGGAGGCGATCCTGGAAGTGGTCGACGACGGGATTGGAATGAGCGACGACGTGAAGAGCAGGATGTTCGAGCCGTTCTTCACCACGAAAGGGCTGGGCGGCACGGGCCTCGGCCTCTCGATGGTCTACGGAATCGTTTCGCGCCACGGGGGCAGCGTGGAGGCGGAATCGGCTCCGGGCGAGGGGACGACCGTGCGGATCCGGTTCCCCGCCACCGAGAGGACCGGCGAGGCCGAGCGGTCGTCCGTGCCGGTCCATGCCCCGCGCCAAGCGGCGATCCTGGTCGTGGACGACGAGACCGAGCTCCTGGGAGTTCTGCGCGATGCGCTGACCAGCGCCGGGCACGTCGTGACGACCGCCTCGTCTGGTTCGGAGGGAATCGCGCGGTTCCGCGAGAAGCGCTATGACGTCGTCTTGACCGATCTGGGAATGGCCGACGTGAGCGGCTGGGAAGTAGCACGGGCCGTACGCCGCGAAGGGGCCGCGGAGATCATTCTGGGGCTCGTGACGGGGTGGGGTGCGACCATCAGCGAGGACATGGTCCGGACGCACGAGGTCACCTTCGTGGTGAGCAAGCCCTTCGACCTGCTGGAGCTGATCTCGCGCGTGAATCGAGCGATTGCCGCGCGGGACGCTACGAATCGAGCCGCTTGATCCAGCGGATGTCGCCCGACTTGAGTCGGCGCTGCCGGAAGCCCATCGCGGCCAGGAAACGCTCTCCGTCGTCGTAGCCCGCCGGAACCTCGGCGGTGATCGCCCCGACCCCGAACTCGTCGGCCAAGAAGCGCTCCACCAACTCCATCGCCGCCCGGCCGTAGCCGTGACCCCGCTCCGCCTGCGAAAGCACCAGCCCCCGCAGGGTGGCCGGCAGCTCCGAAGTCCCCACCTCCACTTCCAACGTCCCGATCAGCGCTTTCGAATCGGTCCGGCGCACCGCGAAGTAGAAGCGGTTCTCGTCGGAGATGGCCTCTTCATAGAGCATTTCGACGTCCACCGGGTCGAAGTCCTTGGTGCCCAGGATGGCCTCGAAGTAGTCGGGGGCGTCCAGGTAGACCTTCCAGATCGTGGGGAGATGCTCGGGGCCGGGGACTTCGAGGAAAACGATCGGTCCGTCGAGTCGCGTGCTGGTGGAGCTCATCGCAGGAGTACCGCCTTTTGGACGCGGGTTCGGCCGCCGAACCGCAGTTCAAAGAGGTAGAGTCCGGCGGCCGCCTGCTGGCCCCGGTCGTCACGGCCGTCCCAGGTTGCCGGATGCGTTCCCGCCGGCCGCGTGGGGAAGCGCATCGTCCGGACCAGCCTGCCGTCCGTTCGATAGATGCGTACCATGAACGGTCCGTCCCGGTCCAGGGAGACCGCCATGCCGGCGCTCGGGTGGAAGGGGTTGGGCCGGATCGAGGAGAGCGCGAGGACTCGAGGCGCCATCGGCGGGGAGGGGTTCGGCAACGACACCCGCAGAGGGCCCGCCAGCACGTCGGGGAGACCGGGGCGGCCGCCGCGCAGGTAGTAGTCGTAGGTCGCGCCGGGCAGCACGCCGGCATCCTCGATGCTCCCGGATCCGCCGAAGTTCGGAAGGGTGACGAGCACCACCGGCGCCGCCTCCGGAAGCGCCCGCTCGACGGACAGATCGAGCGGAGACGAGAGCGGGACGGTCCACTCGAGCAAGACGCGCGGTGGCGAGGCCCCCTCGACGGCCGCGGCGGTGAATCGCTCGATCGCGGCCTCGACCGGGGCGCAGGGCGCGTCGCCGCTCACCGTCACGTCGTCGATGTACCACCCGAGGCCGTCATTCGGCGGCACGGCGCGGAATCGGAACGCGATCTGGACGACGCCCGTGTACCCGGTCAGGGGGAAGATCGCTTCCCCGTAGACCGAGCGCGTGCCGCTGTAGCGATCCCCGGTCGGGTAGCCCCCCAGGGGCACGATCGGCAGCCAGGTCGATGCGGCGTCGGTCGAGATCTCCACCGACCCTCCATCGAAGACGAACTCGCTGTCGTACTTGTGAAAGAAGCGAAGCTCCTCGTTCGCCGAAGCGAGCCGAATGGGTGGACTGATCAGACGCGCGTCCTGAGACGTGGCGTATCCCCCGACCGGGCCGAACGGACCCAGTTTCCACGACCAGCTTCCGAGTGGCGTGTGATTCGCGCCGAGCCCGGTCTCCAGGTGCCATTCGTTCGCGCCCTCGCAGCCGCTCGGCTCCGCGCGCCAGACCGCGGGGCCGCCTTCGAAGTTCTCGCAGATCCCGCTGCGGACGCCGATCAGGATCTGGAACTCCTCGGAGATCACCTCGCTCGACCCGGTTCGGAGGGAGAAGGAAATCGACGAGCCGATGGGGTCGGGAGCCAGCGTGACCTCCGCGGGTACGACCATGCCGGAGTCGGTCGCCCCCGGAGAAAGGGAGGCGTAGTTGATCGAGTCGGCGAAGAGAGCCAGATAAGGCTCGGTCGAGCGGATGAGCGCATGGAGGGGGCCGGTGGGAATCGACCCGACGTTCGTGATCGGGAACCGGAGCATCACCGTTTCGCCGCTCTCCAGGAGCCCGTTTCCGTTGTTGGGCGTTCCGGCCGCCGGCGCATCGTCCACCGCGGCCAGGAGCCGCTTCACCTGGATCCCGCTCACCAGGAAATCCGCGGTGATCGTCCCCGCGTTCTCCACGATGTTCCGGACCGCGACCTGGGTATTCAGGCCCCCGCAGTTCCGGTTGCTGTTGGGGCAGGAGAGCGACTCGAAGTGGGTTCGGTTTCCCAGTCCGGGCCAGGGGTCGTAGGCGTCGCCCCGGTTTCCCACCACGTTGGGCGAACCTCCGCACAGGTCCTGGGTCACGATCCGCCCATCGACCGTGTCGAGGTTCTGCTCGCCGATGAAGCCCGAAGGAATACGGACCCCGCCGCCCTCCTCCACGTCGATCATCTTCCGCGTCGGATTCGCCTGGCCAATCACCGATCCGTCGATGTGATAGATCAGGAGGCCGTGCGCCGGGCCGTTTCCGCCCTCGACGGAGGAGCGGACAAGCCCCGCGTCGAAGCCGATCGGCTGTCGATTCTCGAGCAAGAAGTACTCGGCGTCCTCCTCGCCGTTCGTCCAGAGACGGAAGACCTGCCCGGACGTCGCGACCGGTGGAATGGCGACCCCGAGCGAGTCCCCCAACACCCAAATCGGGGCCACCCAGCCCACTCGCTCCAGCGACCACGCCGAGAAGTGAGCCGGGCTCGATGCGAGCGCCTCTCCCGCCAAATGGTTGTAGAGGCCCGACGCCATGATGTCCCACTCGCCCACGCCCTCGTTCGCGTCGGGGCTCGACGTGGGTTGCGTGTCGTAAATGTCGGGAAGCCCGAGCACGTGCCCGAACTCGTGGCAGAAGACGCCGATGGAAATGAGGTCGCCCGCCGTGGTAAAGGGGACGCTCCCCGCCCATTCCTCCGGCTCCGTCGTGTAGGGGAAGAGGAACACGCCGTCGGGCGACGCGTACCCGGCCGGCAGGTTCCACTTGTGCGACCAGATGTCGTTCTGGTTTCCGGTCTCTTCCCCGCCGGGCCCGGCATGAACGATGAAGAGCGCGTCGACCGTTCCGTCGTCGTCTCCCGAATCGGGAATACCATCGGGTCCGTCGTTGTCGAACAGGCTCATGTCGTAGTCGGCTTCGGCCAAGAGGACGGCGTCCTGGGCCATCTGCTGCGCGTTGTTGGGCGTGGACCCGAATCCGCCGAACCCGCTCGTGTACTGGGCGTAGGTCCGCGGCGCCGTGTACCACGACGTCACGACCCCGGAGATGTCGAACTGATCCCGCGAGACCTCCCGATAGTAGTCGCGCATGCTTCCCGTCGGGTGCGTCCCGACGCTGAAGAGGAGATCCTCGTAGGCGGCAGGCGGATGGCCGATCGTGTCGGCGGGTTGGTCGGAGAACTGCAGAAGGATGACGAGGGCGCGGTAGTGGGTCGTGTCGGCCAGCGTGACGCGCGCGGCTTCGTCAAGACCCCGCGTTCGCGCGGCCGCGTGCGCCTCGCGGAGGCGCGCCGCCGCGGCCGGGCCCCGGCCGGAGGCGATCTCCTTCCACGGTAGGATCGGGGGCGCGGCCAAGGCGAACGAGGCCTCGCCGAGCAGACAAGCTCCTAGGATGAGCCCCAACAGGCGCAAGACGCGGCTCCCTCCGGCAGGGGAAGATCGCGTGGCCCCAGGGGGTTATCGGGTCTCGGCGGCTCCGGTGCGCCCGAATCCGGTCCGCTCCTGCCTCCCCCAACCGCCACGCCCCAAAATCATATCGAGGACGGCGCCCAGGCGGAAGAAGAGAGTGAGGATGCGGTAGGAGAAGTTCTCGATGATTCCGATAGCGATCATGAGGGAGAAGTCGCCCCAGGAGCGATAGAGCCCGAAGGAGAGCTCCTCCAGGAGCACGGCCGAAACCGAGAGAAACGCCCCCGACGTGACCGACAGGAAGAGGAATGCCCAGAACCAAAGCGGCGAGAGGAAGCCGAGGAAGTAGGCCAGCGGAATGATGACGTACCCCACCAGTTCCACGATGGGGCCCAGGAACTCGAAGAAGACGTAGTACGGCATTCCGATCCATCGAAGCGACCCCGACCCCTTCCGCCAGAAGAGCCCCTTGTGGAGCCAGAGGGACTGCATGAGCCCGCGGTGCCACCGGTTCCGCTGCCGCGCCAGGGCCTTCAGCCGCTCGGGAACCTCGGTCCAGCAGATCGGGTCGGGGAGGAACACGACGGAGTAGGGCCGTCGCTCTTCGCGCATCCGCCGATGGAGGCGGAGCACCAGCTCCATGTCCTCGGTCACGATGTCCGAGCGGTAGCCCCCCACCTCGATCACCGCGTCCTTTCGGAAGAGGCTGAAGACGCCGGACAGAAGGAGCAGGTTGTTCAAGGCGGACAGCCCCAGCCGGCTCGCCACGAACGCTCGGAGGTACTCGACGACTTGGAAGGCGGCGAGGATCTTCTGCGGCAGCCTTGGCTCCACCACCCGCCCGCGCTCCACGCGGCAGCCGTTCGCCACCCGAACCTGCCCGCCGACGGCGATGACGCGGTCGGGATCCTCCAGGAACGGACGCACGACGCGCAGAAGCGCGTTCTCCTGGAAGATGGAGTCGGCGTCGATGGAACAGAAGAGCGGATAGCGGGACAGGTTGATGGCGCAGTTGAGCGCCGCGCTCTTTCCCGCGTGATCCTTGTCGACCACCGTCAGATTCGGGTGGCTCGGCGATTTGTAGATCCCCCGCACGGCGCCGTGGAATTCGAGGCTCCGACGAACGACGACGTCGCGCCGCTCCATGCGAAACTCGCGCAGGAGCGCGGCCAGCGTCCCGTCGGTCGACCCGTCGTTCACGACGATCACCTCGTGCTCCGGGTAGTCGAGCGAAAGGACGGAGTGGACTGCGTCGACCACGTTCGCGGCCTCGTTGTAGGCCGGCATGATGACGCTGATCGGAAACGTGAAGTGGGACTTCGCCAAGGCCTCGTAGTCGGCGTAGAAGTTCTGGGCCAGCCGCCGGCGCATGTCGAAATAGGACAGGATGAGGAGCGTGAACAGTACGAGCTGGAGCGCGCTGAAGTAGACCAGGATCATGAAGCTGATCGTGTCCACGGCGCCGAGGAGCCACGCGGGGGCGGTCGCCGCGGTCACGCGGGGCCTCCCCCGGCTCCGGCCGGAATCGGGACGCCCATCGTCATCAGGGCCTCGACGGCGCACTCGCGCGCAAAGCGGTCCTCTCCTCGAAGGGTCTGCAGGAGGACCGGCTTGGCCGCCTCGCCCAGGCGCACCAGCCCGTCGAGCGCGTTCCGGCGCACCCACCACGAACGGTCGCGGAGGGCCTCGCCCAGCGCGGCCGCGTAGCGGGGCTCGCCCAACTTGCCCAGCGACTCGGCGGCGTGGGCGCGCACGTACCAGACCGGATCGCGAAGAAGCGGGTCGAGGAGCGGGGCGGTCGCGCGCTCCCCGACCTGTCCCAGGGCCCAGGCGGAAGCCGAGCGCACGTCGGCGTCGGCGTCGAGGAGCGCGTCGCCCAGGGAACGGACGGCGCGCGCGTCGCGAATCTCCCCGAGGATCCGAGCCGCCCAGAAGCGCGCCTTCGGCGACCCGTCGCGAAGCGACCGGATGAGCAAGGGCGCGGTGCGCGGGCCCATCTCGATGCAGATGGCGGCGATCCTCGCGGAGATGGCCTGATCGTGCTTCCCCAACAGCGAGACCAGCGCCTCCTCGGCGGCTTGGAGCTTCATCCGCCCCAGGGAGCGCGCGGCCACGTTCCGGACGTCGGCGTCGCCGTCCTCGAGCGCCTGGAGCAGAGCCGGCACGGACGCCGGAACCTTCAGCTCGCCCAGGATTCGGATCGCGCGCGCCCGGGTCCACTTCATCGGGCTCTTCGCTTCGCGGAGGAAACGCGCCACCACCCCGCGCTCTTCCAGCGAGCGCACGACCTCGAGGCGCTGGGTCAGTTCCAGCCGCGCCACCTCCTCCGCGGCCAACTCGCTCCACGGCCCCGAGAACGTGTCCGCGATCACGCGAAAGGCCAGACCCTGCTCGCGCGGATCGGAGAGAAGCAGGAACGCCTGCTGCAACCGCTCCACCGCCGCCTGGCGCGTATTGGTTTCGCGCATCGAGAGGATCTTGTTCACGATGGCCGCCGCCGTCGTGATGATCACGATCCCCAGGAGGACTCCGAGCGTGAGGAGGAGGACGTCGAACTGAATCATGCGCCGCCCGCCCCGGTCACCACCGCACCGCCCCGTAGAGGCCGACGTACCAGGTCTCGTAATCGTTGTTGTCCACCGAGTAGGAGGCTTCCACGCCGAGGGGGAAGCGATTCGACGCGATCCCGTTCACGTATCCGCTGAAGGAGTTCGCGACGATGTCCTCGAAGTTCGAGGAGGCGAGGTGCGACAGCTCGTAGCGCGCGCCGTAGTCGATCGATCCCGGCTCCGCGTAACCGCTCCACGTGACGCCGCCCGCGTGCCGGGTGCTGGCGAGTGGGGTGAAGTAGGAGGGAGAGCGACGGTCCCAGTCGCCGAAGGCGATGCCGTAGTCCAGCCGAACGCTCGGCCGGCCCGCGTGGACGCGGTAGCCGACCGAACCGCCCGACTTCCAGCGCCGGTTGTCGTCGGAGGTTTCGCCCCGCGTCACGAAGGCCGAGGCGGTCCCCCGGGCGTTCCATTGATAGCCGAGCGTCCCCTCGACGTCGGTCAGGTTCCCCGCCGCGAAACGGAGCGTTCCCGACGAAGCGTGCCACTCCTTGAGCGCCAGGAACGTCCGGCGGGCCGTGAGCCCGGGGGTCCACCGGCCGGCGTAGCCCCAGGCGCGGGCGCTCCACCCGGTGAA
>Ga0247727_10017820_pt1 | contig 11256 bp, 9 predicted proteins | sample WisWelCaveWW1625_FD_202498 | JGI IMG/M metagenome (GOLD analysis project Ga0247727, IMG submission 202498) | Biofilm microbial communities from Wishing Well Cave, Virginia, United States - WW16-25 | ecosystem: Environmental > Aquatic > Deep subsurface > Groundwater > Cave microbial mat | place...
AGTCCCCCCCATGCCAATCGATTCATCGTCCTGATGAGGAGATACGACGATTACTAATCCATTTAAAAGATATTCCTGGAGGTCACGGATTAATATTTTCTCATCAAATTTCAGGTGAAATTCCTGTTGATGAATATGACGATATGAACTCATACTTTTTTAAAATCGATCATATCAAAATTAATCCTTTGTCTTATATATCCGCTAACTCAGGATAAACTCATTATAACGTTATAGAATAATCACTCTAGCCAGCATCAAAAAAAATGAATTGCCAAAAGGATATTGTCAATAAATGTTGCCATTTCTCCTTTCATTTGTTTGTCCCTGTTAAATCTTTCCTGGGCGCAGAGCAAGGTCTTTTCCCATCGCCCAGGGTGCTTTTTCAAGAGCTGATGAACAATTAAAGAAGCAGTACTGAGTTTGCCTTCTGTTAAAGGGCGGAATTCTTTTTGAATGGTAGCTCTAGGCTGTAGAGGCAAACCATATTTTTCATTTTTAGAATAATATAAATCTCTTAATAGTTCCGCAGTAAGTAGATAAGGCCCCTTTTTTCTCAATAATTCAATGACTCCAGCAAGACTATTACCATTCCATGCAATTTTGTTTTCTTTTGCAAAGGTTAAAATAATTTCTTGTTGGTCCATGATTGTTAATATTGTAGCTATTTTTTTTGAATATTTATTTTCACTTAAGTCAATTCCTGTATCTAAAAGAGTATTATTGAGGTTTTTCAATTTAGAATCCACATTATTAATGTCAGCTAAATCCTTATGACCTCCCAAAGATTTAATTACTTCATAATATTCGATGCGCTGGAAAAGAGTTGAGGGAAGGCTGTATATAATACCAACTTTGTCGAAAATCAAATCGTTATTTTCCGTCATTAGGTCCCTAAGAGGTTTAATTTCGGAAAGTGCAGAATAATTTGAAATTCCAACTATTTGAGTTGTCGGCCACTTTTTCTTAATTTGTTTATAGGTATTTATGGTTTTTCGCAGTTCGTTTTCATCATTGGCTGTATCAGATTTTTGAAAATAAAAATCTAACGTCATTACTTTTGGTCCCTTAATTTTATTGAGCAAAACATCTATCGTTTCCTGAGAATCACAAAGAATGATATTTTTAATTTTTTTACACGTTAAGCTTATTAATGCTAATTCCTTAATGTTACCAGTCTGATCATCTGCAATAATCAAATCGTAATCTAAATTTAAATTCAGATTCTCAACGAACTCAAATTCAATATTCGTAACATCATTTAAAACAGACGTTTTCAAATCCGTTTGGTACATACTAAAGCTTTCCTCAGCATCTGTATCAAATGCCTCCTCATACAGAAAATATGGTTGGAACAAAAAAATAAATTTTCTCATATTAAAGGTTTTAGTGGTATTAGGAATGTGATCGTTACTCCCTTGCTTTTCGAATCAGGGTTTATTCTTGTCGCCATAAAAAACAATCCGTTCTGGAACTTATAAGCTTTCATTTTTTTTAGTTCATTGTTTACAAGAAATAATCCAAACCCCGTTTTGGGCCTCTCTGAATTTATAGGTTCATGGCCCCATATTTTCATGTTTAATGCGATAGTATCCACGCTTGTCAAAGAGAATTTAATATAATTCCTTCCTTTAAATTGATAATTTAAAACAGAGAATTCAATTTTTTTTTCATTCCTTTTTCGTGCAGGATCGCTTTCCCTTTTATCGAGTGCATCAAGGGCATTTAAAAATAAGGTATCCAAGAGGATTTCGAAATCTAATTTATTTGACTGGAAGAGATATGTTTCTGGTTTCATATTTATATAATGAAAAGAAATTGTAAATTCCGGATTGTTATTTTTTTGCTTATCTAGCCATTCCTGAATATCGTCAAATAGCATCAAGTCATCTTTTTTTCTAAACGAAGCTAGGCTCCGGATGAAAATTTCATTTAAATCTTTACTATGTTCAAAAATAGTTTTCAATGTTTGGTCTTCAACCTTCAGGTTCAATTCAGAAAGCGGATTATAGCAATATCTGAGGTTTTTATCTTTCAACGTATGAATAAACTTACTATTATTACTAATAATTTCATCTTGATTTTCTTTTAATTTTTTTAGAATAATATTTTGATTCAAACCAGCATAATTTTTTGAAAAGGTTGATAGTTCAGAAAATGCTTCTTTCAAATTATCTTGAGAATTGATGTCAATTTGATTCACATCGTTGATGCAGAAATTTGCTATGAGCATCTCCTGGCTGTTCTCTATGTATTTATGGTGAAGTATAAGAAAATAACTTGAAGAATTATTGACCTCTAATCCAATTAAATTTATTTTTATTGTGTCAAGATCTTTTTTATTAAGTATGAGATGAGGATTAGAGTTCATATACATTATGAATATAAAAAGAGCAATTCTTTTATTAGATCCAATTAATTCCGGTGCCGAAAGATTGCTCTTCAAATTAGAAATAATAAACTCTTCAGATTCTTTTCTGTAATCGCACTGACAAGCCAAATAATGTATCTCCTTATTATTGTTATTATGAGTTAGCAATGAATATGCCCAACTATCTATCTGGAAGAATTTACTCTTGTTATCTGCAATTGCTTCGTTAATAGCTTCAACTATTTCATTATACGGGTAATCAAAATAAATATATTCCCCACTATTCGATACATCAAGGCCAAAGGCAAGTAACTGAAGTTTACTTCCCGTGTAAATTTTTTCAAGTGGGTCTTGAAGAAGCTTAACAAAATAGCCCATTGACATATTGTGTTGATCTTTTTCTTTTTTAGTGATATCCATAATTGCAATTTCTTCAGTATATGGAAATTAGTTTGGGTAGAAAATATTTGATTTTTGACCTGTACACCATCATCGGTTCCGTTCATCCCATATTTACTTATATAAAAAATTTATTTTCTTTAAAATCCAAGCAATTAGAATTATCAACAGAATCCCAATAGTTCAGAGGAACCGGAATCTTTCCGTGGCCTTTTACATCTATGACATATGTTGGACAAGCAATTCCACTTAGGTTGCTATTCAACTTTGTCATTATTGCTTTCTCTTCTTCAAAATCACAAATAAAATTTCCTGCTCCATAAACGTAATCACATCTATAAATATAATAGGGAATAATACCATTAAAATACATTTTTTCAAACAAATTCTTCAAAATATTATATTCGTTATTTACTCCTTTCAAGAATACGGTCTGAGATAAAACCATCAAATTTCTTTTTCTAAACTCCTTTATTACGCTTAAGGTTTCATCACTTAGTTCATCGGGATGGTTAATTTGAATAAGTATATAAAATGGCTTTTGTTTACCTACGTTTTCAACAGAATCCAATAGATTATTAATTAATTTAGATTTGAAGGATAATGGGTTTTGGACTGGCAACCTAGTGCCAATACGAAATACCATAATTGTTTTAATTGTACCAATTGCTTCAAGAGTATTTATGGTTGCCTTTGGAGAATAGAATGGGTCTCCGCCAGAAAGAATGACATCCGTAATTTCCTTATGATTAAGAAGGTACTCCTTAATATTCTTTAATTTAAACGCATTCATATCTCCATCTTTACTTCCAATTTGCCTATATCTAGTACAAAACCTACAGTGAGCAGCACAAAGATATGATACCTTTATTAAAGCTCGATTGTTAAATTTATGGATTAATCCTGGAACGACCTCATTGGAATCTTCAGATAGAGGGTCAGCGTCCAAATTGAGTTTAATTAAGCCTTCATCATCACTTTTAATAAATTGCTTACTTATTGAAGAAGTAGTTAATTTGTTTCGCAAATAAGGAGTAATTTTTTCTTCCATAGCTGATTAATCTGTTTCATTTTCTTCATTTATGCTAATTCTTTGGCTTACCAAAAGTAAGACAAAGGATAGAAATAGATATAAATATTTGGCAAAGAAATATTCCCACCTCGGAGTTGTTGCTTTAAATGTAAAACTTGATTTCCAGAAAAATAATTTCACTCGCATAATGATCTATAAAAATCTCCGATTTTCTTTGCATATTCTCGAGAGTTAGGTGCTGCATAGTGAAACGGGTCAGCAGCCTCTACCTCCATCAAACAAAATTTATTGTTTACTTTTATATAGTCAACTCTAAAAATATCAAGATCATGAGGAAATGCAGCAAATATTTCAGTTCCAAATTTTATTTCATCGACTCCAGGTTCATATGCTTTGATTTTCAAAGCGCTGGGTACTAAGCCACTTCTTTGCGTTGGTGTTTTTGCCACTGCGTGGCAAAATCTATCTCTGAAAAAAAGCATCGAAAATTCCCCTAGGTACACCTCTTCCCGAAAGGGTTGAATCAAAAATTCATCAGCCTGCTCTCTCATCATTGAGTATGTTACGGAATTCAGTTTATTCAATTCAAAAACAAAAAGGGCGCATTCTCCATTCTTTGGTTTAATAACAAAATTTCCATTTCCAAATTCTTTTTTCAATTCATCAATGTGACTGGAGGATTTAACGCATAAAGTTTCAATAATCGGAATGCCTTTAGCTTGAAGTTCAAAAAGATATTGCTTTTCTGTGCAATATCGTATTGCCTTTATCGAATTAATAGTTTTAATATTGTATTTCTCTAAATAATCCAAAATACAAGAAACCCTATACCATTTTCCTTTTAAAGTTTCACTTCTGTTCAAGGGTGAATCGAAGTCCAAGAAATGTAGAAAAGAGAGCTTACTAAGGTGAATTTTGCAAAATTGATTATGACGAAGGTTGAATGATTCGATCATTCCATCTTCACCTAGGCTTTCGAAATTTAATATCAAAATTTCTAAGTCAGGATTGTTAATACTAATATTTTCTAGTTGCGGAACATAAGTTACACCAGCTAAAAAAAAGTGCGGCGTTTCCCAATTAATAGCTGCAACTACTCCAATTGTAATATTTGATTTCATATTATTGTTTTAGCATTGATATACCCTGAAAAAATCCCGCGTTCATTATAACTTTTCATTCTTCCATTTAGCCTTAGGTTAAATCTGTTGTTCTTTATTTCGTCCTTTTCCAGAACAAGGTAGTTTTCTGTTCGGTAATGTTTATAAACAGAATAAGAATTTGATTGTGATAACAATTCAAATGCACAATTCGTTTCCTCAGTTTTAACAATATTTTCATTTGAGACGTGCAGATAAATATTTGGTTGGTTGCTCAACAGAAAATGATCTACGAATTCTTCGACTTTAAATAAATTAATTTGGGGAAAGTTAAGCATCGCTAAAGCACCCTTTGCAGGTGTGGTATCATAGAATTCATCAATTGATTGTTGGGTAATTTGGCGGACCAAATTGTCTTTTTCATCTTTGATGAGATAAGCAACCTTATCGCAAATAAATTTAACTTCATCAAAATGATGAGTAATATAAATTACTAGAATCCGCAAGGTTTCTGTAATTTCTCGAAGTTTTATTAGGAATGATTGCTTTACTTCCTGGTCTAAACCATTACAGGGCTCATCAAGTAATAAAATATCTGGCTGAATGCTTAACGCCCTAAGTAAAGAGATACGTTGTTTTTCTCCACCGCTCAACTCGGAAATCTTTCTGCTAGATTGAAGAATATCATTCAAATTCAGGCTTTTCGAAATCCTTTGAAATAATGCCTCATTGAAATGGTATTTCAGATTTTTTGTAATCTTGAAATAAGAGGCGCTTTCAAGAGGTGAAAGGTGATCAAAAAGCACTGGGTCCTGTGGTACATATGAAAATAAACAATCAGAGGGAAACAATTTGATGGTTCCTATCATTGCTTTTTCAAGTCCTAGGAGTAATTTTAGCAAGGTGCTTTTGCCACTACCACTTTCTCCTAATATTCCCAGAATGTATCCCTTGTTTTCTTCACAAGAAATTTCAAAGCAAACCTGATCAAAAACAGGTTGCTTATTTGCATAAGCAAAATTTACATTATCAAATAGTATTTTTTTCATTAGTATTTTTCTTCATTGAGCGAATCCAGACTGTAATACATAACAAAGCGATTATGAGTGATAAAAAATAGTATAACATGGATAAAGAGTAATCCGCATTTTTACTACTGATACTTTCATTTAAAGCTGATATAAATGAAGGGATGCGATCTGAAAACACTTTGTTCAATAAGCCCTCGTTAAGAATTAAAGTAAATGCGAAGAGAAATGCAAGGAAGTATTCAGTTCGGAATTTCTTTAAAAAATTTAATCGAAAGAGTTCATTTCGTCTAACATTATGTACATAGCAATAATTTAACTCATTTGGAGTTACCTGAAAATGTGTTACAATAAGAAAACCTCCAAGTAAGGGCAGAGATAAAATGATATGCCCAAGTAACCAGAAGAAAATATAGGAGAAGGATTCGGATAAATTCAAGAGGTGAATCCATTGATACCCGGATATCATTATTTCTATTGGAGGAAGTAATAGAATGACAAAAAGCAGAAAAAGAAAAAGATAAGAGAAGGAATTGAAAGATCCCATTTTATTAAAGTTAATGAGCCGTGCTGAAAATGAAAAAAATATTGCACAAATAGTAGCAAGTGAACCTCCAACGATGCACAAAATTAAAGACGAAAAAAGGGGACTGATTTGTTCGAAATGGATATCATTGAACACAAATGCACTAAGTAATGGGATGGCTACAATAATTGGAGGGATAAAGTAGACTATTGAAATTTTCGAAAATTGATAATTCCATTTTTGCCTTTTGGTGAAAAAAGAGATTTTTTTCTGGGGTCTGCCAATTAAAAAAGCGAACAATATGCCAAAAATAAGAAATGAGAGACTTAACCCAAGCATAGTCACTAAACTAAAATGATTAGTATTTTGAATTGCATATTTGTATCCTATTAATAAATCAGAATGAAAATTTCGGTAAATCCAGTGACTGATCATTTCCGAATCTAGTCCTTCTGAGACTCGGAAGATTAAACTTATTTTAACATCCTCATAAAATGAAAAGATAAAACAAATGAAAGTAAGTAAAATAATAAGGTTCCTAGAGTGGGGTAGGCATATCTCCTTGAAATACTCAAATCGAGTCAATCGAAATGCAGCAAAGTACTGGCCAAATCTATTTTGAATTGATTTAAATGATAACCAAAAAAGGTAAACAAACAAAGTTCCAAATTGCCAGAGTTGAATAATTAATAAAATAAGGAAAAGATTCAATGGGCTCTGATACGCCCAATCCATTAATGGAGAACGTAGAAGAATAATCTTAAAGATAAAAGCTGTAGATGTATTCCCTATGAGAAAGGGCACTATTAATAATGAAAGGGATTTCCCTGCTTTGCTTGATGCTTCAATGTTACTTAAAAAAAAAGCTATACGCAGGCTTATTATAATACAAAGTGATGAACTTGTTACGGCAAATATAAGGCTTCGTAAGAAAGTGGTATCATATCCATTTGCTGATATTTTAAAGTTTTCCGAAAAAAGGCTTCCGGCCTTCGTAAGTAAGGGTAATAAATAAACAAGTAGAAGAATAATTGCTAAAACCGGCGCATATTTCCAAAGTGATAGACCTACAAGTTTATTTGAAGGCTTCATTTGATATTTTTGAAAATCTCAACTCTTGCAGAAGAAATTTCCTTTTGCATAGATTCGAGGGCTTTTTCTGGAGCAATTTCACCCCTCCATGTTCTTTGAACATAATTTGTGATGATCTGATTAATTTTATCAGATTCTGGTCCAGCTTCAGCCATGTATACTCCTCGTTCAAGGGATGCTTTTACTGCCTTAGTATAAGGAATTTTTTGAACTTCTGGATTCTCGTATATACTTTTCCGAGGTGAACATAGTCCCTGCTTGGCCATTTCGATCTGGTTATTTTCATTTAATAACCAGAGAATTAACTTGAAAGATTCATTAGCACTTTTTGAATTTCGGTTAATATAAAAGGCACCTCCACCTAAAATTGATTTTCCCCCTGGAATTGTTGCGTATCCGAACCTGTTATCTTCTTTACCTTCACTTTTGTAAATCTGGGGATAAATGAGATCACTCCACATGATTGCCATTGCTACATTTCCTTCCTTGAACAATTTTGTCTGCAATGGCTGATCTACGTTAAAAAAATCGCCTTTGTTGTAAGGCTTAAGATTGAGATAATATCTGAGGGCCTTTAGATTATTTTCAGTATTGATTATCACAGGGGTATTTTCATCTCCTTCCCATCCGCTCTTTTTTTTCATAACTCCATCACCAATGCTGAATAGGTAGTTAACAAATTCGTAGTATAACTCCCCTGAACTTGCTCCTTCCATGCATAATCCAAATGTACTCTTGTGTTTACTAGTGAAAAAATCTGCTATGTGTACAAATTGATCCCAGGTTACAGGAATTGAAAGTTGATAACCATACTTTTTTTCGAATGCGGTCCTATTTTCGGGATTTTCAAACATTTCCTTATTATAAACCAAGATCATAGAATTTGATGCGAAGGGGTATCCTATTTGCTTTATGCTACCGTCGTGTTTTTGGAGGTCATAATAATAGCCCACTTCCCTCCAGTCTTGGGCAAATAAATCTGATTCAAAGCTGAATAATGAATCAGGAAGGTTCTTTTTCAATTCATCTAATGAATAGACGTAATTGTTCCTTACAAATGAAGAAAGGGAAAAATTATATTGCATGATTATGTCATACATAGAACCACCGTTAGCAAGGTCAGCATTTGATTTTTCTGAAAGTGTACTAAACTCACAGGGATAGGTTGTGATTTTGATATGATATTGATTTGAATATTGTTCTTTAATTTTTGATATCGAGGCGAGAGAAGAAGTGTTTTCCCCGATAATTGCGATATCATTTTTTGAATTGTCCCTATTGCAGGATAATAATAGGGTTAGAAACCAGATCAGACAAATTGTACATTTTTTCATAAAAAGAAATTTATCAATATTCTACAAAAATAACAATTTGTGTTTGCTCCAACGCTTGAGAATAAAACTTGGCTATAACGTTATACGCCTAATTAGAATCTACCTTGGCTCACTAGTTTTTATGTAATTGGAATTCCCAATACAGGCATTATGTGGCCAAAAACTCCAATGAGTAATTCTCGAAGAAAGCCGGGAAATTCTCCAAGACCTGCGGTCCTGGGCGGATCAGAGGCTTCCGAACTGGCAGTTTGGATGAGGCGAATTCTAGAAAATACCTGTCAGGCGGTATGTTTGCCGGGGACAGTTTAGATCGCCAGCGTCTGGCCTGAGAAAGGCCCAACGAAGTCAAGTGTCTGGGAAGGGGGAGCAGGCTGGGCAGGATAGCACTTTTCAAACCAACCCCATCCGGATGGCAACCTTTCCAATCAAAGCCAAGTGTTCGAATAAAAGGTTAAAACACCGTCCCCCCCTTTCCGCCAATCGGCGGAATGCGAAGTGCGGAGAGCGTAGAGCGCCAGCGATACGGTCTCCGTACTGAGGCTGAATCGCTCTTCGCACTCGCTCTCAGTTTTTTTGACCGCCAATCGGCGGAATGCGAAGTGCGGAGAGCGTAGAGTGTCTTAACCCCCTATTAACTGGACAGATTTTTCAAAAGGGTTTGCTACCTTCCGCTGGCTAAGACACTTCTTACAAGCGCTGACCGTAATTAATCCTAAATTACGCAATGTAAACTTCATCGGGCGGTTCAAATCGGTCAATAAGGTATGTGCCCCCTCCAACCAGGTTTCGAAAGCAAAGGTAAAAAGCGCTAAAATTGTTTATTTCTTCTTTCCCTTCTTGCTTGCGGATTTTTTTCCGGTATTCTTCCGGGCTTTATTGCCATCCTTTTTGGCGTCTTTCTTGGGTGCCTTCTTCCCGTCTTTCTTTAAATCCTTTTTATCGTCCTTTTTTGGATCTTTCTTTTCGTCTTTCTTTGGATCTTTCTTTTCATCTTTCTTTGGGTCCTTCGTTTCGTCTGTTTTTTCTTCCTCCTTGGCATCTTTTTTCACGACTTCCTTCATTGCGCATTCCAGAGTATAAGCCCATTCGCAGGAAAAGAATGCAACTACCTCAACCTTTCCTTTTTGAGGATTTGAAATAATTGTATTCTTTACAACTTGTTGAGGCGCATCATCAATCGTCATCTTTTCATTTTTCTTTTTTGGACAATCCGCCACGCAAGGCATCGCTACAGCTTTTACCAAAGCGTCGAATGCTGCTTTTTTTGCTTTTGAAAGCGCAAGATCCCTTGCCGACTTTAAAATAGTCTGATTGTTTTTTTCGAGACCATCTATCGTCACTTTCATGATTTCTATCCCACCTGCCTCAATTGGCACACCACATAAAAATTTCGGAATAATTTTGAATGAAACGAATACCAAATCTGATACCTGTCCTGCAATTCTTGCCTTTCGCAATGCATCCGTAAAATTATTGTTTGCGCTTCTTGCTTCTTTTACTAAATCTTTGATTTCCATGATTGAGTTATTGGTTCCGGCACGAAAGTAGGAATTTTTGGGTTACGGGCATTCCGGTTCATTGCCTTTTCCGCCAAAAACCAGGATAGTTTTTCAAAAGGGTTTGCTACTTTCCGCTGGCAGCTTGCTCGCCTGTTGAGCAATGGTTGGCATGCAAACTCCGTCGTTTTTTCAATGTTGTGAATTCCCAAATCCGAATTGGGCGATAATAAGCGAACACCAACTTCCTTCGAATCGTCTGGCGCGGGTTGACGATGCATTTAGCGGCGCCTTTCGTATCCACCCAGTGAACCCCATCTTTCGCCGTATGGCCACCCGCGATAATTTTGCGGGTAAAAGATGGAAACACATTTTAACAATTCCCAAAAGGCTTTCAGAACCCGGGAGGAAATGTACCCAGTCTTTGAGAACTTCCTCCAATCCGGCATCAGCCAGAAAGAATTTTGCGAAAAACCGGATATGCCTTTGGGTTGCCTCGAAGCTTTATCCCCCCCCTCTACAGTTCCCCACACTTCCCGCACTGGTACTCGCTCTGTTCTTCCCGGTGTTCGTGATCAGGCGCGCCGATAGTTTGAGAAAGCGAAAACCAACGACAAGAAGCGGTCAGATGATGCGATGAAAATGTTCCGCTGATAGAAAACAACGAAAACCGAAAGCGGGAATAACAATCTGGATGCGGATGCAAGAAAATAAATGCGGTAGGATTCCTGACAATAACCAAAGGAGAAAAAAATCCGGCCCGTGGCCTTGGGCAGAAAAAACTATTTGTTTGCCGGGTCGCAGGAAGGCGCCAAACGATCAGCTATTTTCTACACCATGATGGCCTGCTGCAATGCCAGGGATATTGATCCCTTCC
>Ga0247727_10017821_pt1 | contig 11255 bp, 21 predicted proteins | sample WisWelCaveWW1625_FD_202498 | JGI IMG/M metagenome (GOLD analysis project Ga0247727, IMG submission 202498) | Biofilm microbial communities from Wishing Well Cave, Virginia, United States - WW16-25 | ecosystem: Environmental > Aquatic > Deep subsurface > Groundwater > Cave microbial mat | place...
ACCAGAAGCATGAGCTGTATACCCTGCGGGAGGTGATGGATTAGTCGCTATTGGATTAGCTACTGTTGCGTTGGCTGTGGAATATGTCTGGGTTAAGGTTGCGCCTTGAGCCGTGCCAGCAATCCCCAAGCCGAACTTCTCTACTCTTATCTCTTTAACAACGATAGCATCAAAAGTTTGAACACCTTGTCCAGCAACAGAACTCATGGTTAAGCTTGAGTATTCGTTATCGTCACCAATGCGTTAGGGGTGGTTGCTTGTGCTACCCCCATCTCAAAAGCTCGGATAGTATACTTTACCCCCTTGTCTGGCGTCGTGAACACCGTTAACGCTGCGGCTTGTTTCCAAGTGCCGCACTCTTTGCCGATAGCCATCAAGGCTTTATCTGCTGTGACTACGTTAGAAACTATGATCTGAAGCCCTAGAATCCGTGCAACTCTACCATTGCTGACAATGTCTGCTGCTTTGAATGTTGGATTCTGAAGCACCTTGCTGTTGCCAATTAGATTGGCGTAATCCGTCGGAGACAGTAATAGGAATGTCTCGTGCCCATCAGGATCAAAATTGTCAATGTAAAGCTCACGCTTTGCGTCTAATAGGTTCTGGATAGGATCTCTGTTTGCCACAGTTGCGCTATTCCATTCTTGCCCTGCGGTTATTGCAACGCTGTTCCCTGCTGCTGCTTCTAACACTGCATATATTTGAGCGTCTACTGCATTGGCTACGGCTCTGCTAATCCTTAAAAGCGTTCTTGAAATAACATCGATGTTGTCCAACATAGCGTCTTCCCATGAGATGACGCCTTCCATTCCGTATTTCTCTATGTACCCTTGAACCTTCGTCCAGCTTACTTCGCCGTATGGGAAATTTGCGAGGCGAGGAATACCACGCACAGAAGAACCTAGACCTCCCGTCAACTCTGTTGAAGTCTCTCGGTAATAGGTTTCTATCCATGCTGAAGAAGTTTGAACCATAACGACCTGCTTCATTTTAAATTCTTGAAGCGCGAAGCCTTTAACTATAGCCTCGAAGTTCTCTGCTCGTAAATCCTGTTCTTCGACTACGTCAGGTGCCATCTAGAATCCGCTCCCAATAAGAACCGCAATTCTCTCGCCTGCACTTGCAGTCTCAAGAGCATAGCCGACGCCAGCAGGCAATAAGTCTGCTGCGACACTTTGGATAATCACATTTGTCCCGCCAATATTCACTTTCTGTCCGACGGTAATGCCAGCACCAGAATCTACTAAATCAAAGATACCATGCGTGTAAGCGCTTATTGTCACCGCTCCATCAGAAATAACTTTCTCCATTGCAGCAATCCCACAGAACGGATCGTTGTCTGCACTCGTTGCTATTGCAGTTCGAGGATCAGTTATTTTTAGAAGAGCGCCTTTGGCAATGCCTGTACCGTCTGCAACAGTGTAACGAACAGGATCTCCACCGTCTCCGAGGAGCTCAATGATGACCGCTTCGTTTGCCATGCTGTTTCTCTATAACGCCCAATTATTTAAATCTATCGCTTTCCATTTCCAGCAGTTCCCACAGATACTTTCTACATCCCTTGGCGAGCCATAGGCGAACTTGCGCAGGTTGCCGCATTGCTTGCAGGCTTTCTCTATGAGAATCATATTTGCTTCCCCGTCGGCAAAAGCCAGTTATTGCACCTTTCTTTTATCTCCTGTGCCTTATCCTTCTTTACAGGCTCTTGCCCTGCTTGAGCCCTGCCACTTAGGATTTCTTCAGCCCTGTTCCTTTCCTGCCTTTGAACCAGCTCTTCGGCTTTAACATTCTCTGCTTTAATTTTCGACAGCAGCTCGTGAGCCGCCTCCATTGGATTCTTTTCATTTTGTTCTTGTTCTCCCATCTTGCAAAACCTCGTATACTTTTGTTAGAGCCTCCGTATTGTGCTCGATAACTGTGCCTATTTTCCTATTGTAATAATACCTCTCCCCCAGTAATGTGATTGTCCAAACTCCCAAAACTCCATATTGGATTAAGATTGTTTCTATCATAGTAGTCCGAATTTCAGATTCGACGGTGCTCTATCTTCTGCTTCTTTTCGTCGCTGTTTCATGACTGACGCCCAGTAAGCCCTTTCTTCTTCTCTATCGGCTAGCTTCCTTTGGTACAATGCATCATAATATGCCCGCTCTTCTTCCTGTTGTTCTTCCTGCCTTGCTTCTATCCTCTCTTGTTGGGCTTCATATCTATCCCTATCTTCTTCTCTCGCTTCTTCCCACAAGCTACGGTTTAGCTCTGCATCTTCTAAATCTTCCTGCCTCCATCTATCGTGATTATCTTGGATAGTCTGATTCTGTGCTGCTTCATCGGCGAGTCTTGTCTGGCGGTTTTCTTCCCATTGGGCTTGCTTGTCCGCAGCTTCCTTGTCTTTTTTTATCTGTTCTGGAGTTGTGCCTAATGCCTTTGCAGCATCTAGCTCTCTCTGGGCTCTTGCTTGATACACGCCAGCTCTTGCCTTCTCCAATGATGCTTTAACCACATTTGCAATCGGAATATTATCTATAATATCTCTATCAGAAACTGCTAACTGCACTTCTTCAATCTCATTCGCTAATGCTTCATCACCTGCGGCTCTTGCTGTCTTCTCTGCATAGGCTAATTGTTCAATCGCTTCCGCTTGGTTATGCCCAGCCCAAGGATAACTCCCTATAGCCGTGCTTAATGCTCCTAAAGCACCTAGCGCAACAAATCCTTTATTCTTCATCAATCCTGCTAAATATACATTCCCCAGTTTTTCAGTAGCTGAGTTTGGAATCCCTGATGGTGTGCCCTTGATTGGTACATTATATTGTTTACCCCAAGGGAGATTAAGGCTCTTCGGCGCTCCTCTTCCATAGTTCGTATCCTGTGGTGTTCCACGTCTGCCAACATTTACTGTAGTCCTTCCCAACGATGTCGCCGAACCTGCCTCTTGCAGCTCACCGCTAATAATGCTCTGTCCTTTTGTTTTGAAATCATTTAATATCTTTTGTGCTTCTGCTCGTCCTTTACTTGCTATTGTCTCTGCACCTTCTCTTATTGCTGTGCCTGCCCCAGTCTGTGTTAGCTCTCTTCCTGCTATTGTAGCTCCTGTTGTTGCTGCTTCTCTTCCCACGAATCCTAAGGGATTCACATTCGCCAAATCTTCTGCGGTGATTGGTGCAACAGCTCCTGAAATATCCCTTTCTTCTGGTGTCAATGTGTTTACATCCAGTACCTCACCTGCCTGCTGAGCTGCTAGGAACTTTTGATTATATGAAGCCTCCGCTTCGCTTCTTGATTGCCTCTCTGCACTGGGAATCCTACCGCTTATTGTCTGCTGCTGTCTTAGGTCTCCCACAGGCGGTGGGCTAAATTGTGGTCTTGTACTCCCTCCGCCACCACCTATTGTGTATGCCTGCCCTCTCTTTGTGGCTTCGTGATATCCAGCAGCTAACTTCTCCTCTGGTCTAACTGTTAATCTTTCCCCTAGGTATCCAGTCCTTGCCTTTGGCAGTGTAGTTAATGATTGTGCCTCTGGCTTAACCCTGCTCGGCGCAGGCTGTGGCGGAGCCGTGGTCTTTCCTGTGAATGCCTGCTTAATCTTCCCAGCAAGACTCTTGACCTTACTGCGCAGTCCCATTCAAGCCCACCCCCTGAACGTTCGTATCCTCTGGCGTAGCCGCCTGCATCTTCTCGCTCTTGCCCTGCCCTGTAAGAACATCGTTTTCTAGGCTCGCGGGGAATTCTAATTCTATTTCAAGATTGAGTTGAGCCAGCGTCTGCTCTTGAATATAAAGTTGTTCTCCTTCTATTACCTGCTCAAATGATAAATATGCTATCTTTGACGTTGCTTCTGTGAACTCTTGGCTTCCTCCCACTACTATCTGCGGCACGCCCGTCGCTTGGAAGAAATAATTATTAAGTTGAGTTATCCACGGTAGTGGGTTTAGTGTTGCGTTCGTTGGAACGCTCAAGAGCTCGTGTTCTACCGCACCCTTTGGAATGAATAGATTCTCTCCCTTCTCCGTTGCCAAGTCTGCCTTTGCCTTGAAGTTTGCTATCTGTGTTGTATCATCCGTATCAAGTTTGAAGACTATCCTCGGCTTCACGTGCCTGTGCATGAGCTGCTTCATGTCAGCCATTGCCTCGTTTCGCATGAGGATAATATTTTCAACAGCACTAATCAGGCTCACCCCATGAATCTCATCAGCAACTCGTTTTCTGCTTAGGTGCATTATTTCGTAGGGCTTAAACTTGATTGAGCTCTTGCCCATTATCTTTGACATCTGCTCATATCTTATTATCCGCCCCTCTTGATTAGCAACGATTTTTATAGTGCTTGGATCAAGTGGCTTCAAATTCATCAGCTCGCCGTCTTCATCCCTGATTATCTCTAAAAAAGCATCTCCCCCAATATGATAGGTTCTTATTGCATTCTCTAAAATAGAATTAAACGTGTCTTTTCCATTCCCCTTTATCGACATCAACTTTAATTCAGTCAATGGGTTTGCCTTGAATCCCCTTCCTACCGTCCACGTTGCCTTCGCGTCTATCGCCGCTTGAAGCTCTGGGATTGTCTTGTAGTATCCGAGATAGCTCGACCATAGTGTGTTCGTCCATTCCGTCTCTTTCTGGTCGCCAGCACCATCCGTGTTCACAGCCGCTACGCTGTAATTGGTGCCTGTGTTCGTCAGGTTTCCGTAGTCCGCTGAATTTATTTTTGTGTCTGGCATTTAAATCATCTTCTTGAATACGATTATTTTTTTATTCTCTGTGTCATCTAAGTACCAGTGCAATGCATCTGGCGGGAAATTCGCCGAGAGCCATGCGTCCCTATCTGCATCACTTGTATAATCATACCTTCCTAATATCTTTTGCGCTATCATTTATGTTACCTTCATTATCCACACCACTCTATAATATGGTGGAAAATGTGCATCTGCAGGAGTTGCCCCCTGTGTCTGTCTCATGTTTGTGGGCGATGCAAACCATGCCACGCCTGCGCCTGTCTGGTCTGGGCGAGTTGGAAGCACCACAGTGTGCGTGTGGTCTACAGCCCCACCAGTTGCCCCTGATGTGCTCGCTCCTCCAAGGAATCTTCCATTAATCCCAGCCCCGTTTAAATTTGGCAATACAATCGTATCCACCGTCTGCCCATTGCATTCATACCATCCATCTGGCAAATCTTTGTCTGTTAACCCAGACAAGTTCTTCGCCCATGCAACAATTGTCCCTATTGGAACAACCCTGTCATCCGTCAGGAAATCCCCGCTCTTGCCAAACGTCGAGCTGAAGCTCAAGCCCATTGCTTCTCCATCTCTCTCAGTTGCTTCGTGAAATCAGGGATTACTCCATCCTTCCGACGCTCCCAAGGTACACTGTCTGTCTCGATTGCTTCTTGATAGGATATGTCGAGCCCTTGCCAGTTCAATCTTCCTAAAAGTCTCCCCCATTTCTCCACCTTGTTATTCGGATCAATCTTGATATCGACAATCTCTCCTAATACCCTCTGCTCCAGCCAGTTCCTAGCTTCAACACCACCCTTATCATGAAGCTCTGGGGCTGCGAGGTTTGAAAGCCTCAACGGAAATGTAAAATCCCTCAGCGTCCATGACAATGTTATAGTGTCTCCATCGTGTACCTTTACGCATCTCGCCGTGAAATCCTCAAATATTTGCTTGTGAGGGCTGAACCAGTATTCCTTCTCTGCTTCTGCGAGCGTGAGCTCTGGGAACCTCTCAAAGTCATGTGCCATTATTCCCCTGTCATGAAATCTTGATTCTTCTTATCCCGCAAGATTGCCAAGCCTCTCAATGCCGCATCTCGCAGGACGTTGATTCTGTCCTCTGCTTCTGTCCTTGAATTTATGTTTGTGAAATCATACTGGATGACATAGATCGCCGCAATATTGGAAGCCACTTCTTTAAGTAGGCATTTAACATCCACGTTGAGCGTGGAATAATTATCACTGAAATTATATCGACAGTACACATTAATCAGGCTCTCAGCCTGACACATGAAATCGTTTATGAACGCTTCCACGTTCGCAGTTGCGCTCACACCAGCTCCTACCTTCCTCTGCACCTCTGCAGTTGTTGCGAAAATCCCTGTGTCTGCCATGTTATTTACCTAGCGTATCCAAATATTTAAGCTTTTGCTCTTCATGCACCACGCCGCCCTAATCAGTGCCTCGGTGATGTGAGTGTAATTACCGAATATCTTTAGTTTTCCATCGTCATATTCTGCCTGCACTGATTTCAATGATAACATTATCTCGTCGTCTTCCCATAGTTTTATCTGTCCGCTTTCCATGAGATATAGTAAATTGTTGTAAAGGTCTTCTTTGAGAATCTTTTTCCTCCCTCTATCATCATTATCAAGGCTTCGGCTTGCGTTGTTGATGGCTACGACCTTCCTTCGCGTCTGCGGGTCTTGAAGCAACGGGTCGAAGACTCCCACGCCCATGCCCCCATCATCGATATAAATTTTCTTGAATTCATATCTTCTGTCTGCGTTCTTTATTCTTGCTATTGTTTCCGTGAGCAATGTCTTTTCTGTTATCTCCATGTCCACCTGCCAACATTCATTCTGACTGACTTTCGCAACCGAGAATAACACGCTCTGGTCTGCTCCCATCCTTGCCACATCGACACCCAGATACTTTGGCTCTCTCTCCCCCCACCCTATCGTTTCCTTTGGAAACATGCACCTTTGGATTGTCTCAGTCGGGAAGAACTGCCGCAGCTCGTCAATGAATTCACCTAGGTACTCCTGCGCATACTGCAGTTTCGTCATCCGCTTCTTTTCCTGCTCAAGAAACTTCTTATCCACTCGCTCGCATGCCTCCGAAGAGATGTGAAAGCTTGTGAACACAGAGTCATTAAAGCACCTGTAATAAAACCCGCTCTTCCCGTGAGGAGTCGATAGAAGAATAATCGTACCCTTAGTCACTGCAAGCATTGGCGTGACAGCAGTCCAGACATCCTCGTGGATGAACGCAGCCTCGTCAGCGATTAGCAAATCAACACTGTATCCCCTGATACCATACCCGCTTAATCCTGTCGGCAGGCAATACACGACTGAGCCATTCGTCAGCTCAATCCTGTGCCTTGTCGGCTTCTTGTGCCCTACACATATCAAAGCCTTGTGGCTTGCCAGCAGGTGCGATAGAATCTTCTCCAGTAACAGCCCTGCCTGCCGCTCAGTGCTCGATATGACCATTATGACCTTTCTGCGGTTCTTCGCCGCATACTCAGCCGCCTTGATGCTAATCACAGTAGACTTGCCAACCTGCCTGCCGCTACGCAGGCAAATATTCCCCTTGGTATCTAATATCTTCCTCTGCCAGTCATCAAGTTCTATTTTCATCTTTTCTTTTTTTTCTTTGCTTTCGGATATCCGCTTGTGTGTGTCATGCCTAGTTCCTCCCTTATTTCTTTCTCCATCTCCTGTCTGAGAACCCCATCCTGTGCAAGCTCTTCCATCCTCTTTCTTATTGCTTCCATCACCCTCGCTTCTGTCTCCTTCAACGCCCTTGCCAGTTCCATGCTTTCTTTAGTCATGCTTCCCTCCACTCGACTTCGCTTATCATGATGTGCTCATGTTCAATATTCGTCCAGACACACCAGTTAATTGCAGAATCCTTCTCGCAAGCCTCACAGTAAACCCTTTTGTCTTTTGAACATATATACACAGGCATCTGCATTTCTTTCTTGCACACAGAACAATTTATGTCCTTTGGCAACCTTTCCGCCCTGTAGCCCATACCGTTAGCAGTTCTTCGATAAGAAATATTCTCTATTACAGTCTCTGCCATTGTGATGCCTCCTTTGCTGCTTCATCTTGTAATGCTTTTAACTTTGCTTGAAGAACATTTGATTCTATCTCTGCCTCTCTGTGGGCTTTCTCAGCATCTGCTAAGGCTTGCTTCGGATGCAAGCCGTTGGTGGCTTGTATTATCTTGAAGTGCGCCTGTAGTAATTGGTTTACCAATGCTGAGGCATTGGCTTCGTTCTTGAGCCAGTGGACTACCTCTTCATCGAGGCTAAACATCTTTTGCATCTTTGTCATGGTATATGTGATACCAATATATGTTTATATATTTATTGGTAATATAGGATATAGGTATAGGTATCCGAATAGTTCCATAGGAAACCATGGGGTGTCTTATAAGCCAGACGATAGATTTGATGGAAAATTGCTGGGCTGCTGGCTTGTGTGACTATTTGTTTTGCTGAGACTCGCTTAGTTAGTATTGTATCATTATCATCCGTTCGTCCCCGAAGGGGGCGAGCGGTAGCGAGCCCCCGCCTCCCCCTTTGGGGGATTGAGGGGGGCTGTGCAGGCTTGCCGCCTGCCAGCTTCTGGCGAAGCGGAGGTTTAGAAGCGAGCCAGCCAAGCAGGCAGGAAGGCGAAGCCGTTACCTGCCTGCCATCTTGCTGGCTAGCAAGCCAGCTCAGCGGTAAACCGCTGTTCTTTCGGCTGCCACTCGGCAGGCTATCTCCGCAAAGCTTAAAAGCTTTAAGCGCCTAATCCCATTGGGGATTAGGCAGCCTCCCTTGAAGCTAGGCGGCGGCAGCCGCCGTATTGCTTTCGCCGAAAGTACTGCTATTCATGCTACTGGCATCATTGCAAGTATTGCTATGCTTGCAAAGAACATAGTTATGCCTCCCAGCACAAAATAGAATATTTTTGTTTCTGTTGGTGTCATTGTTTATCCCTCCTTGTATGGTCTGATTAAGAACTCTAGTAAATGCTCTTTCTGGCTGTGCATTAGTTCCTTACTGCTTATTATAAGTGCGGCTATGCTGAGAACCAGTGGTAAGTCTTTTTCGTTTATTTCTATCATTCTTCTGCCTCCTCCGATTCTGTAGAATCGGTGATATCGGTTACTGAGCCATCCAAGTCCACTATCTTGCACTGGGCAATATATATAGCCTTGTCCAGCCTTAGCTTAACCTCTTCTGGCGTCTCTCCACGAACGGTTACATCCCATGTAAACCCTTTGCTGTTCTTCTTTACATTAATCTTATACGGCGTTTCGCTGGTTGCGACTGCTTGTATTTGTATCTGCTGTTTGTTTAGTTCCTCTATCACAGCATCAGAGCTGTTCTTGGCGGTTGTGTTGGCGGGGAATGGCTTTCCTGAAAGCTGGTTCTTTATAGATATAATCCTTACCTTCCCGTTGTTGTCTTGGGTGTCAACCTCATACGTGTTGCCTACTTCCATCTTGCCGAACAGATGCTGTAGCCATAAATAATACTTGCCATCATTGCAAGTGTATATCTTATAGTTTGCACCGTTCTTTGCTTGTTTCTCTTCTATGCTTTGGATGCTTATTGCTTGTATCATTTTTCTAGTCCTCCTTAGATTTGCTTTTTGTTGTTTGCGTCTTGACGTTTGCTCGGCACTTTGGGCAACTGGTATAATATTCAGATTTGCCTTTGTAGTTCCAAGCATATTTGCATTTGTTACACTTCAATTTTCCCATATGTATGTATAAGGCATACTAGTATATAAAGATATAGGTACTGTATTATGTATGTATGTAACTAATTTAGAATGAGCCAGATGATAAATGCCAGCGAGATCAGCATTGCTATTGTGCAGATTCGCCAGTAGAGTAGCTCTGTGTGTGAGATTTGCATTTTTTCTTTACCTTCAAGCTTAGGCGCGCAGTGTTCCCGAGCGAAGCGAGTTAGCCGTTGATGTTAATGACTCCAATGTCCCCGCCTTCGCCTTGGAATAGCATCCATTTATCCCCAGAACCCACCCTTATGCTTGCGGCTGCGGCTGCGAGCGTGTCGTCTTCGATTGTGCTGACGCTGCCGCTATTGACGGCTGTCTCTCCGATGGTACCACCATCTGTGTACCTGCCACCGAGATGCCAGTAATGCTGCAGCTTATCAGGCTGCTTGATGCCTGCGTAATCATTTGCTATCTCTGCAGCGGATAGGACTTTCTTCCACATCTTGACTTCCCTGATGCCGCCTTTGAATGTCTGGTCGGTGGCAGTGCTTCGGTTGCCGATGCGGATGGCGTTCGTTGTGGTTATATCCGTTAGTGCGTTGGTTGCTGCGGGGGTTCCAGAGATGACACCATTGATATAGAATGATACCGTTGCATTGGTGGCTATGGTCATGAGCACATGATACCATGTCTCACCACTCCCAATGATTGAACCGTTGGCACTCTTGATTACCGTCCCTGCGTTAATCCTGCATGCTAGTGCACCAGCAGTATCAAGCCTGAACTTCCAACCGTTCTCTGCACTGGTGCCATTGACCTTGCCTATTATCATTCCAAGGTCTCCCTCGCCCATGCTAAATGGGAGTATCCATGCGGAGACGGTCATTCCCTCTGCTGTGTAGTTGGTTCCGAGCTCGAAGCCAGTGTGCGCGATCTCGATATAATCATCCACGCCATCAAATAGATTGCATGCGAATCCTCTTGTCCTAGAAATCCTGACAGATACATCGCCAGCAGCCATTATAGGATTATCCCCTTGTCTCTCAACGCTGTCTCTAGCTGTGCTATCCTGATTTGCGCGTTCGCTAGTGCCTTGAGAACGGAGTTACCCTCGTCTGCCGTTGCAAACCCGAAGCCTGATAGCTGGACTATTTGGATTGTGTAGTCTGGCGTTACTGGCTCAACGAATGTGATAGTGGTTATTGCTGTCGTTGGTGCTGCGCTCTGCGAGGCAGGTGCTATCTTTAATCCGAACTTCTCGCAGCGTAATTCCTTGACTGTGAGTGCATCGAACACATCCCCGTTACCACCTGTAGTGGTCATGGTTACGCCTCCGTGATTGCTATTAGAAGTATCTGTTGGTTTTGAGGACCGATTGCGACCGCCATAAATTTACCGTTAGCGCCTGCGGTTACCCTCATGCCAGTCACAGCCGTGTCCACGGCTGCTGTGGTTGCGGCTACAATCTGTACCTCAACGTCGCCTGCTGCCATTATTTGAGTATCCCCTTTATTTGTAGTTCGTCTATGACACTGTTAAGATTCTGTTTCACGCTTGCCATGTCTAGAACCAAATTAGAAATTTGAACTTCATATGCTGTTACAGCACCAGTCAAAGCCTGCAATGCTGCGGCAGTTGTGTCCAAGTCAGTTGCTGCATTTGAGGTTACAGCAGTTGCACCAGAAGCATGAGCTGTATACCCTGCGGGAGGTGATGGATTAGTCGCTATTGGATTAGCTACTGTTGCGTTGGCTGTGGAATATGTCTGGGTTAAGGTTGCGCCTTGAGCCGTGCCAGCAATCCCC
>Ga0247727_10017822_pt1 | contig 11255 bp, 9 predicted proteins | sample WisWelCaveWW1625_FD_202498 | JGI IMG/M metagenome (GOLD analysis project Ga0247727, IMG submission 202498) | Biofilm microbial communities from Wishing Well Cave, Virginia, United States - WW16-25 | ecosystem: Environmental > Aquatic > Deep subsurface > Groundwater > Cave microbial mat | place...
AGTCGGCTTCGGCTTTAAGCTCGCCGCGGTGCCGTTCCATATGTGGACGCCCGACGTCTATCAGGGTGCCCCGACTTCCGTCACGGCCTTCATGGCGGTGGCCTCAAAGGCTGCCAGCTTTGCGGCATTCATGCGTGTCTTCGTCGAAGGGCTCGGCGGGCTTAAGGCAGATTGGTCGCTCCTGTTCTTGCTCATTTCCGTTATCACCCTGGTGCTCGGCAATGTCGTTGCCATCGTGCAGACCAACATCAAACGGATGCTGGCCTACTCCAGCATCGCGCACGCCGGCTACGCCCTGATCGGCTTTGTAGCGGCAGGCCGTGGGGTCGGTGCGTCAGGGGGAACGCCTGGTCTCGCGAGTATCATGATCTATCTAGCCCTCTATTCATTCATGACGCTCGGCGCATTCGCCGTCATCGGCATGCTCAGGAAGGGCGTGGTCGAGGGAGAAGAGATCGAGGATTTCACGGGACTCGCAAGGCGCCAGCCGCTTGCGGCCTTTCTCATGCTGGTCTTCATGGGCTCACTCGCAGGCATTCCGCCGACTGCAGGCTTCGTCGGAAAATTCTACGTGTTCATGGCGGCAGTCGAAGCAGGATTGGCCTGGCTCGCCGCCATCGCCCTGATTTTTGCCGCCGTATCTGCCTACTACTACATGCGAGTAGTGATGGTCATGTACATGCGCGATCCGAATCCCTCTTCCGTCGCGCCACCACGCCTCGTGACCTCGCCGGCCTTATCCTTCGTGTTGGCCTGTGCCGTCGCCGGTGTGATTCTATTCGGCCTCTTTCCCAACCCTCTCGTCAGCTTCGCGCTTCAATCCGTCTTGACTCTCAAATAGAGGGGGAGTGGGTTCCGGCTGGTCCCCCGCTCCCACGCCTCACGCGGCGCCCCTTCCACGGCTCTCAGAGCGGAAGCCTTCCGGTATTTCCGTCGCCGTGGTCTGACGACCACGGTGCAGTGGTCAGTACCGGCTTTCCTTCTCTGGACGCCGGGCGGGGCCCCCGCCGCTCACGGCGAAGTTCGCTTCGGGCCAGCCGGCACCCACGGGGAGGAACGTGTAGGAATTAAGGACAATGTCTCGATCTTAAATTTCGTCTCAAAACTAGACTTGCATTGGGATCGGAAGCTAACGAGCCCGCGATTAATGTCTCTCTCCAACAAGCCTTCGTGAATTATGCTGACTAGCCAGGTGCACGAGAGGGCGACTCGTGCTACGTTGGTGATAAGCCCTTTGCCCAACGCGTGCTATGAAGCCCTTCCGTTTACTCCTAGACCTTGTGCGATCGTTTCTACGCCATGGGTGCGCCAGTCTGGCGGCCTCTCTTGCATTTTTCTCCTTGCTCTCCCTCTTCCCGCTCGTCTTCCTCTTGCTTTACGGCCTGAGTTTCGTGGTGAGTCATGACGTGATCGGGGAACAGGTCCTCCTCAGTTTTCTCAAGGGCTTCATTCCCTCACTGGGAGAACATGTCGTGAATGAATTGCATCGGGTGAGCGCCTTAGAAACCGTCCGATGGGCCGTATTTCTGGCCTTCGCATGGTTCGGCACGTTGGTGTTCTATGAACTCGACTATGCCTTGAACGTCGTTTTCGAGAGTACCTGGCGCCGCCATCCCCTCATCTCAACCGGCATCGCCGTCGCGTCGCTCGCTGTGACTGGACTCGTGCTGCTACTCTCCTACGGCGCGACCCAAATCGTCAACTTCTTAACGGGGTATGCGCCAAGACTCTGGGGGCTCGATCTCCTGGCCCTCGCAGCCCATGATCTGTTTCTCACCTATACGCTCCCCTTCGCTCTGGCATTCCTCACGGTCACGGGATTATATCGGCTCGTTCCGCGGCGGCAGCCACAATGGCGTGAGTCGATGATCGGGGCTCTGACGTTCAGTCTGCTTTGGGTTGCGGCCAAGTTCCTATTCGTGACCTATAGCACCTACGCGACCGTGTATGCCAACCTCTATGGATCTCTCTTGGAAGTCATTCTGCTGCTCTTATGGGTCTACTACTCCGCGGCCCTCTTGCTGATCGGCGCCGAGGTTGCCCACCATCTCCAACAACAGGCGCAGGTGCTGTCTTCCGCAGTCACCAGAGACCCTCAGTCAGACCAAGACTTGCCGGACGGTCCACCAACATAAAAAAACCGTTGTTTGGTCTGTATTGTTTATTTGGTTGGACGAAACTAACCAGATCAACCAGACAGACCAATTCAGACTGTCGGCTTCTGGACTTTTGCTGGCGGGGATATCCCTTCGTGGCTAGAATGGCTACCTATACTGTTCGGCACAATAAGGGAACTGCCTCATGCCAGAAGACTTCGGCAAAGACATGCTCATGCTCGGTGGCACCGTGGTTGGGTTCATCGCGGCGTTGTTGACCCTCATGGAGAAACTGCTGGATATCAAGAACCGGCTGACATCCAAGAAAGAACGCAAATCGACCCCTGCAGTCGAACGTCCGGCCTCTGACCCGTTCCCCACGATCGATTTCTTTTCCACGAAGCCCTTCCGTGGTATTTCCTATCTCCTCTTGTACGAAACCAGTGTGATCGTCGCAGCAGGCTTACTTCTCAACTATATTGGGCTCACGTTGAGTCGACATCTGGAGAGCATCCTGTTCCTCGACATGACTGGAACCGCGCTGGTCGCCTTCCTCTTGGGCCCCTGGTGGGGAGCCATCGTGGCCCTCCTCTCGAATTCCGTCGTGAACTGGTTATTATACCCGGAAACCGGCGCGGATGTAGTGATTTTTCCCTGGTCGATGGTGAGTATGGCCGGCGCCTGTTATTGGGGTTGGATGGCCAAACAAACGGGCTTTCAGAAGTATCTCCGCACAGGACGCAGTTCCGCCCTGTCCCATGCCTGGTTCCTCTATATCTTTGGGGTCGGCAGCGCGATCGTCATGAGCCTGCCGGGAACCTTTGTCCAAGCTGCACTGCATGAACAAACGACCTTTGCCTTGAACCCCGACGTCGCAGAATCGGTGAGCCTGCGCGTACTCCAATGGGAACACACTGCGCATCTCTACCTCGAATCCCTCTTCGGGTTCACCTGGGGCGAAAGTCTGAGTTGGTGGATTGTAAATTGGTTCCAGAACTGGATCCGCTATATTCCTGACAAAACCATGAGCGCCGCCATCGCGCTCGTGGTCCTCAAGTACGGCTACCCCCTATTTGAACGGGAGCTGATTCATGGCGGACCGGATGGCGAACGTCCGCATGATGAGCGCATCCTGCCGCTGGTGTTGGGATTGCTCTATGCCCCCTCCTTTGCCGCCTTGCTCAGCAGCGAGACCTACGGAGGGGCAGCCTACTGGCCTTTGTGGGCATTGCCGTGGTTGCTGATTCTGGCTGGCTATTTCTACTTGCGCTACTGGGGCACAGGGGATGCCGCTTTGCAGGAAGCCAGACTTCAACGAGCCGAGCGCTATGCCCGCGCGCTGAAACAGATCGGACGGGAAGCACCCCATGAGTTCTGCAAGCGGTTGACCTTCATGACGCTGATCGCAAGCCTGGTCTTTGCCCTCTGTCTCCCCATCCTTTTGACAGACTTTTACCGCGCCACCTTCAAGTTCTTCTGCGTCGTCTACGGGTTCCTGCTCGTGGTCCACCTCGTGCGTATTGCCATTGCGCAAAACATTTCCATCGCACGCGCGAACGAATGAGCGTAAGACGTGAAAGGTGAGACGTCTTACGCTTTGTGCAACTGTACGAGATGAGCGATGGCTGATCGAGTGACGAGCCCTACGATCTCTTCATGCTCCATCACCACGAGACGGTCCCACCCGCCCTGTGCCATACGTTCCATCGCCTGCATAACAGAGCAGTCCGGAGGAATACAGAAGGTCGGCGATGCCGGGCGCATAATCTCGCGAACGCGACGCCACGGCCAGAGTGCCGTGGGAAGCGCTTGCACGTCTCGCACTGTGACCACCCCGAGAACCTGCCCCTCTTCGCACACGGGAAATCCACCAAATCCGTGCGCGACAAAGTATCGATCGACCGCGTCCTGCACGCTCATATCCGGTAGCAGAGTCACGACCCGGTGGACCATAACCTGGTGAACCGTCACCGACGCCAACGGAGTCCGCAGGGCTGCCTGCCGTCTGCTTGCCAGGGCCGCCGAAAAGAGGAATGCGCCGATAAAGATGAGCCAGCCCCCATTCGTCGCGATGGAACTTCCCAGAGCGCCGGACCAGGCTCCCACCATCAAGCCCGCGCCGATCAACCCAAGAGCAACACCGAATCCTATTCCCACGAGCGCAGCCTGGCTGGTCGCTCGATTGAAATCCTTGTTCCAGGCCCACAGTCCAGCCCGTAAGACACGTCCGCCATCTAAGGGGAACCCAGGGATCAGGTTAAATAGTCCGAGCTGCACATTCACCGTACCGAGCAAGCTTCCCAGGACGACAAGTCCTTGAACCCCTGATCGCGCGAACAATGATTCCAGGGCTATGGCTCCGCCGAGACAACCAGCCCCCAGGATTAAACTCACGAGCGGTCCTGCCATCGCGATCAAAAACTCGGCCCGGGGACTGGGCGGCTCCTTCCCCATGTTCGCCACCCCCCCGAAAATGAACAAGGTAATCTGCTTGATCGGGATCTGGTAGCGCAGCGCCACATAGGAATGTCCCAATTCATGGAGCAGGACGGAGAGGAACAACAACAGGGCGGCAATGCCACCCATCCCCCAATAGCGAAAAGTCGACAAACCATGCAACGTCTCCGGCAAAAATCCCGTCGCCATTGACCAAGTCACAAAGAAAAACACCACAAACCAGGAGGCATGCACGTGAATCGGGATACCGAGCGCACGGCCGATTCTCCAATTAGGCAAAGACATACGTCCACCGTAACAGTGGGAGAATTCTAGCGTCAACTCGGATTCGCCTTCTGGATCGGGTATACTCAACACCATGCGACTGCACGACTCCTCAGGGATACTATGCCTGGCCCTCACGATGCTGCTTGTCCCAGCGACGCCTCCCTTCACTCAAGCCCAAGTGATCAAGTCGGGCCCGCCTTCTTGTCCCGGAGTCGCGTTGACGTTCGACCTCTGCCCGGTGCGTATAGGGGCGGGCTACGATCAGGCACTGATCGACTATTTGATTGAGCAGAAAATCCCCGCCACTTTCTTTATGTCCGGAAATTGGATGAGGAGACACAATGAACAAGTAAAGGCCCTCCTCCAGATCCCGTTCTTTGAAGTCGGCAGTCATGGGGAGGTCCACGCCCATCTGCCACTCCATTCAGCGGACGAGCAGAAACAAGAAATTCTCGGACCAGTTCGGCTGCTTAAGACCAAGTACGGTCATGACACGACGTTATTCCGCCCTCCCTATGGGGAGTTCAACAACGACACAGTCAGCGTGGCCCGCACCCTCGGCCTCCAATTCATTCTCTGGAATGTCGAGTCCGGCGATCCCGACCCGACACTCACGGCGATCCGCATCGAAGACCGACTGAAGCAGTTAGTCCGGAAGGGTAGTGTCATCGTGATGCATGCCAACGGGAAAGGCAAACATACGCACGAGGTGGTGCAGGACCTTCATCAACACCTCTTGCCGGAGAGAAACCTCACCCCCATGACCATGAGTGATCTCCTAATCTGTAATGGCCAGGCAGCCCCATGACCGACCCGGTCGTTCGGCCCATGACGGCGGAGGATCGGGCAGCCGTCATGAAGTTGCTCGCCGACTCCGACCCGTGGAAACGGCTGGGCTACCAAGCCAGGGACTGGGACGGCTATTTCGCGCCGCTCCCACAGGGACGTGATAGCTACGTCGTAGACCAGAACGGCAGAGTGGCCGGCATCGCAGTCCTTCGTCAGAAATTCTTGCTCGGCGACTATATAGAACTGCTGGGGGTGGCGGACTGGGCGAGGGGCAGGGGGCTAGGGAGTCGGTTACTCGTCCACGTCGAAACGGCTGTCTTCGCGAGGGAGAAGAACCTTTTCGCCTGCGTATCGGATTTCAACGACCAGGCCCGGTACTTTTATAAGAAACAGGGCTACCAGGAGATCGGCCCCATGCCGAACTTCCTGATCCCAGGCAGTGCTGAAATTCTGCTGCGCAAGACCAGCGGCCCGGCGAGGGGTAAGTAAAAAGGAACCAATGCGAGTCAAGAAGCTCCTCCACACCCGCATGCGCGTCAGCGATCTGGATCAAACAATTCAGTTTTACACGAATGTCCTGGGCCTCGAGGTCCTCGAGCGGAAGACGTCACCTCGTGGATCGCAGCTTGCCTTTTTAAGAGTTCCCAACAGTGAGGAGTTGATTGAGCTGACTAGTTTTCCTCCGAGCGGGCCAGTGAAAGTCCAGGAAGATCTCGTCCATCTCGCCTTTCAGGTGGAGAGCCTCGACGAAACCATCGCGTCGCTTAATACGAAGGGAGTCAAGGTCACGGACGGCCCCACGCATACCTCATCCGGCAGCCGCTTCATTTTCATCGATGCCCCAGACGGTTACGAAGTCGAACTCATCGAACGCCCGCCGGGCGTGAAGATCGTCTGAGATTCGTGAAGCGTCGCTCGTCGTTCGTTATTTGAGCAATCCAATTTTCTAAGCACTCTCGCGCAAGGCCCGCATTGCGAGTCTCCACCCATTGACGAATCAGCATCGGCTCAAGTATTGTTCCCCCCGTTTCACGCTCCACGAGTGGCGAGATACGATTAGGAGACCGCAGGTGAAGAACTGGTTCTTCCGTGGGCATGGACTGGGCAATGCCTATGTGGTGATGGATCCCAAAGAACTGTCGTTCTCGCTTACCCCATCAAGGATCAAAACTATCTGCGATCGTAATTGGGGCTTGGGCAGCGACGGGATTCTTGCGCTCGTGCCGACGAAGAAAGCGGACTTCGGCCTGCGCGTCTTCAACCCTGACGGCAGCGAGGCGGAAAAATCCGGCAACGGCCTGCGCATCTTCGCCCGCTATCTTCACGCCACCGGCAAGACGAAAAAGACGCACTTGACCGTCGAGACCAAAGGCGGGTTGGTAACCATTGCGCTGCATGTGGACCGGCATGGGGATGCGAGTTCCGTCACCGTCGAAATGGGCCGCGCCACCTTCCAGCCAGCTTCACTCCCCTGTACCCTCACGACCGACGAACTGATCGAACAGCCCATCAACGCTGCAGGCCAATCCCTCACCTTCACCGGGGTGAGTGTAGGGAATCCCCACTGTGTCGTCTTCAGACCAGCCGGGCAGTCCTGGGCGCGAGAGGATCTCCTGAAATTGGGACCGGCATTAGAGAACCATGCCCTCTTCCCAAAGCGAACGAACGTTCAACTCGCCGTGCCGACCGGCCCAAGAGAACTTTTCATCCTGATCTGGGAGCGCGGGGCAGGCGAAACCCAGACTTCCGGGTCGTCTTCCTGCGCCGCCGCGAGTGCGGCCGTCCGGCTCGGGCTGGTGAAAAGCCCTGTCACGGTGAAAATGCCGGGAGGCCAGCTCAACATCAAGGTCGCTACGGACTTCAGTCTCACCATGAAGGGTCAGGTCGCGGAAGTGGCCAGGGGAACTCTCAGTCCCTCCTTTATCCGTAGCCTGCGCTGAACGAGCAATCAGCCGTCAGCTTAAAGCTTTCAGCCTCAATCCCCCGACCAAGTTGCCCCAAAGTGTCCCAGGCCTTAGAATGGTGTCATACAAGCACTCTTCTCTTGCTGACCACTGAAGGCTGACTGCTGATGGATACTTCTGCTGAATTCCAATCTAAACTCGACCACCTCCCCGATCAGCCCGGCGTCTATCTGTTCAGGGACGAGCAGGGCGAACTGCTCTACATCGGGAAAGCCGCAGTCCTGTCCAACCGCGTGCGGTCCTACTTTCAAAAAGGGACCGACCACTCTCCGAAACACACCGTTCTGGTCAGCCACATCGCAGACCTCGAAACGATCGTCACCCGCTCAGAACTCGAAGCGCTCATCCTTGAAAGCAATCTGATCAAGCAGCATCGGCCCCGGTTCAATGTGGTCTTACGGGACGACAAGCAATATCCCTACCTGCGCTTGCCGATCAAAGAGGATTTCCCGCGCCTCTCCATCGTTCGTCGCGTGCAACAAGACGGCGCACTCTACTATGGACCCTACACGCCGGCAGGAGCCCTGCGGGAGACGTTGAAAGTCATCAAAAAAGCCTTTCCCTTGGCCACATGCACGATCGAGATCGACGGCAAGGCGGAGCGAGCCTGTATCGAATTCGAAATCAAACGGTGCATGGCGCCCTGCACCGGCAATCAATCGAAAGTAGACTACCGCCACATTGTTGAACAGGTGCGCCAGTTTCTCGAAGGGCGCGACCATGAATTACTGAACGACTTGCGCACCCAGATGGAAGGGGCGGCGGAGCGTGAGGAATTCGAGGAGGCGGCGCGATTGCGCGATCGGCTCTTCAACATCGAACGGACGCTTGAGAAACAGCGCATTACCCAAACGACGACAACCGACCAAGACGTGATTGGCCTGGCGCGGCAAGGATCGGCGGTCGATCTCCAGATCCTGTTCGTGCGCGGCGGCCTCTTGATCGGACGCAAAGACTTCTTTTGGCCCCATTCTGCCGACGCCGGCGACGAGGAACTCGTTCGATCCGCCATTGAACAGTTCTACAACAAAGACGGTCAGCCGCCCAAAGAGCTGCTCATCCCCACCGACCTCGACGACGTTACGGTGATCGAAGAGTGGCTTTCAGGCAAGCGCGGGAACGCCGTCCGCGTCGTGGCGCCCGAGCGGGGCGTAAAACACCAATTGCTCCTCCTGGCGGAAGAGAACGCCGCCGCCGCAGTCGCCAATCACCTCCGAGACGAAGAAATCGGACGGCAGGCCGTTGAAGAACTCAAGCGGCTTGTACGACTGGATATCGCGCCCCGGCGCATCGAAGGATTCGACATTTCGAACACCATGGGCAACCAGTCTGTCGCATCCATGGTCGTATGGGAAGACGGCCAGATGAAGAAAGCTGACTACCGCCGGTTCAGAATCCAAACCGTGACCGGCGCCAACGATTTCGCCAGCATGCAGGAAGTCGTCACGCGCCGCTATGGAGACAGCGAAGACCTCGCGCGCCCGGATCTCATCCTCATCGATGGAGGATTAGGCCAGCTCGCCGCGGCCATGGAAGGGCTGAAACAGGTCGGCCATCGGGACCTGGCAATTATTGGATTGGCCAAGGCACGTGGCGAGAAGGACGAGCGGATTTTCCTGCCTGGTCGCAAAAACCCCATTGTGCTTCGCGCGAAGTCCCCGGCCACCCATCTCGTGCAACGCATTCGTGATGAGGCCCATCGATTTGCGATCACCTTCCATCGCAAGCTGCGCGGCAAAGCCCTTATGGCCTCGCAACTCGATCGAGTCAGCGGCATCGGCGAGGTCAAACGGGCCAGCCTGCTCAAACAATATGGCAGCCTGGCGAACATCGCTGCAGCCTCGGACAACGAATTGACGGCAGCCGGCCTTGATGCCAAGACCGTCGCGGAGATGCGGAAAGCCTTCGCGAAAGCTACTCCGTCTCGCAGTTGAACGCGGTCACCCATCGCAGTTTGGACGAGAGGCGCGGGGCCAGAGGCTAGTGGCGACCAGAAGGAATTTCTTTCCTCTCGGCTCTTGCCACTTGCCCCTCGCCCCTCGCCTGGCTTCCCCTTCAAAACACAAATCTGAAGCTGACAGTCCCCAAATGGACATAGGCATGGTATGTCCCATCGACTGTGGGATTAATATTGCCGGCAACCGTCCGAGGCTCATAGAACCATTCCTGAAAGGCCACATCCAGTCCAATCGCCTTCGGCCAGAGCGTGGATGCTCCTGCGCAAGGCGCCATTCCCAGAAACCGGCCCTCTCCTTTGCACAAGAATCCCGCTCCAATGGACATTGTCTGGGAAGATAGAGAAATGATCCCCGGGTTGAACGTCGAATCAGGAACGGGATTCTCGGTCCGCGTGTACCCTGATCGCAACGCCACATCCCAATGAGGCAACCAGTCGGGATTGAGCCATTTGTATTCGGTGCCGACCGCTACGACTGAGACTGTCTTCCATTGTTGTGGTTGCAGGACGACCCCGCCTGAGGAGAGATGGACGTCGAGGTCACGATTCGATTTCCACCCGACATATTCCACATCGAGCTCCAACTTCCATTCCCGCTCACTGGTACGAACTGGCCAGATCGCAATGGCTCCGGTATAGATCTGCGGAAGCACGAGATTGGTGGACGCATCGGAAACCTTTGCCCCGTTGACCAACAACGATCCACTCAATGGCACCACAGCCTGAGTACGATAGACCAGCCCGATGGAGGCGATCGGTTTGCCATCGCCGTTTCTCAGTGGTGTATAGAGCAGGCTGACGGTTGCGCCCGCCCCTGTTCCTTTGCCGTTGAGTTCGACGGAAGCCCCCCCGACACCCACTTGTTTCTGCTCGGCATGCCCCTGTCCAAGAAAACTTGCGAAGGTATAGATGTCTGCGCTCACTCCGACGGCCAACTGATCATTGAGCTTATAGGTCACGGTCGGTTTGATATCGATCAGCGGAAGCGCTGCAGAGGTGACGGCGGTATTGAAAGGCCCATCCACTGGATAGCGGGTGTTCAAACCGAACGGCGAGGTGAGACCAAGACCGACCGTCACATTCGACAGACTGTCCCAGCCGAGAGATCCTAGGTTCGCACTCACGTAGGAATGGCTCGGTGGTGGAAACGAGATACTTCCTCCGAAGTCCCCTTGACTATCTACCCCTGTTGGGCTTTTGAACTTGATGGAGCCCCCAACCAGGGTTGTTCCAGTGATTACCTGGACTCCGTTCACTTGGCTCAGTCCAGCTGGATTGTAGTGAATGGCCGACGCATCATCGGCCTGTGCGACAAAGGCATTCCCCTGCCCAGCTGCAGTCGCACCCTGTGGCTGGAACCGAAGTGCCTGCGCAGAAGCCTCTGATAATTGCAGCACTAGCCATGCCACGAGGCTGAAGCCGAAGAAATAACGCATGCTAGGCCAACGCTTCCTAAGAACCGCACCGATCCTTATCAATGGGGAGCAAAAGGATGCTAAATTATGGCCATATAATCAAGGGACCACACGGCTATACAACAGAGCCATATTTACCTAACCTGTAGGAATAGTAGTCCCTAACTGTAACTCTTTGTTACGGAGATGGCGCACAATACGAGCTGCAGGTGATGTCACGCGACTTGTGTAAATTGGCGAAGGGTGCGCGGGCGCCACTCCAGGTTAAACCGATTGAAGATGGAGAAAATAATCCGCTCCACGCTCTGCA
>Ga0247727_10017823_pt1 | contig 11254 bp, 7 predicted proteins | sample WisWelCaveWW1625_FD_202498 | JGI IMG/M metagenome (GOLD analysis project Ga0247727, IMG submission 202498) | Biofilm microbial communities from Wishing Well Cave, Virginia, United States - WW16-25 | ecosystem: Environmental > Aquatic > Deep subsurface > Groundwater > Cave microbial mat | place...
CGCCTGGTGAATAGCTTGCCCGAGACGCTGAACGTCTCGCTCGCCGGAGCCGTGTCTTCTCAGGCGCCCTTCACGCTGATCTTCGTGCGTGACTCCCTCGGCCTGAACCCTGATTTCGGGGGCACAGGCTATGTGCTCGGGCACTTCGAGCCCGGAGACTCCTCCGTCGGCGAAGGCCTGGCCGCGCTCGATCTCGGCCGCTTCCAGGTGGTCGGCGCCAGCGTGACGGCGCAGGGATCGCGCGCGGGGCTCGCCCGCTTTCAGGCGGATGGCACGGTGGACGGTTCCTTCGACGGTGACGGATTCCGTGTTCAGACGCTGAGCGGCCCCGCGGGGCTCTCGCGCGTACTGGCCCAGGGCGATAAATTCGTGGCGGCGGGCTTCGTGCATCCGTCGGATACCGACGACATGCTGCTCGCGCGTTTTCTCGGCACCGGCGAGCTGGACACCGATGCCGCGACGGGCTTCGGAACGGACACCCCCAGATCCGGCTTCGTGCGTACTGATTTCGGCACCCATGAACGCGCGGTAGTCCTGGGCGAGCTGGCAAGCCAGGAGCTGGTGATGGCGGCGGCCAGCGATCCCGGCGTGGGCACGCCCGAGATCGTCGTCACCAGGGTCTCGCCCGACGGGGGCTCCCGGCAGTCGCGCAGCATCGTGCTCCCCGCGGGCGTCCTCGCTCTGCTCGGTGGGATCGTGGCGAAGACAGCGGCGGCTCCGGAGCGTATCTACCTGGTGGGCCAGCTCGGGGCCCGGGCGCTCGTCGTGGCGGTGGATCCGCAGACGCTGCAGGCCGATCCGACCTTCGACGGTCCATCGGGCGGCGCTAACGGGATCGTGCTGGTGGATTTCGCCGACGGCGCCACCCTGGACACCCTTTCCGCGGTTACGATCCAGGGCAATCGCCTGGTCGTGGCCGGTACGACGAACGCGGGCCTGAGCGGTGGGGAGATGCGCAACCTGAGGCTTGCGGCCTTACGGCTTGCCGACGGGACCTTCGACGACACGTTCAATGGTTCCGGCCACCTCAACGCCGATTTCACCCGGAAGATCCGCGTGACCGACGCGGCCGTGGTGCCCGATCTGCAGGATCCCCAGTCCGCCGGCCGGATTCTCGTGGTCGGCTCCGCGGAGCTGAACGGGAAGGTCGAGCTGTTCGCCGTAAAGTTCACGGCGCAGGGAATGGTCGACGTGGGGGCCGTTGCGAATCCGCGTTTCCATCAAACCTTCGCGGTGGGCAATACGCCTCACCTCTACCAGGAGATCCGCCGGATCTCGGTCAAGGCCAACGGCAATACCGTGTGCACGGGAGCCGCCGCCCTCGACGCGTCCGCCGCATCACCAAGGACTCTGGTCTTCGGTGAGCTTCTGTATTAACGCCATGCATTATACAGCCGCGGGGTTGCCTCCCCGGGCGCTTCCGTTATGCTGCCTGCCGTGGCAAACCGCCGTGATTTCCTGATTCCTCCCGCCATCCACGGGGCGGTCCATGGGTAGCCGGCTGGAAGGGTTCGCGTGGGCCACCGCGGGCCGCCGGGAGGCCCCGCACGAAATCGAGAAAAAGCTCCATGAGCAGCGCGCCCGCGTGGACCTGCTTCCGGCGCGGCCCCGTTTTCTCTTCGTGATCCGCGAGGGGGCCGATACCGATCTGACGCTGGAGTCGCTCGAGCGCCAGTCGTATCCCCACTGGAAGGCGGTCGTCGTGGGCGCCGGGGAGAATCCGGTCCTCGCGGACGGATGCGACTGGATCGGCGTGCTGGCTTCGGGCGAGGTGCTCAACCCAGCCGCTCTCTTTCTTTTTGCGGCCGAGATCGGAATCTTGAAGCCCGATCTGATCTACGCGAACGAGGTCCTCTGCCACGACGGTTGGAAGCGCCCGAGCTTCCTTTCGAAGCCGGGCCCGAGCGATCTCACGCTCTGGCACCTCGACTACGTGGGCCGCCCCTGGGTGATCTCCCGTTCTTCCTGGATCTCCCTGGGCGGCATGCCGGCGGGGGACCACGATCTTCTGCTGCGCGCACGCGAGGCAGGCCTCCAGTGGGCCTCGCTTCCCTACTACCTCTGCCACCGGCGGTGGCGGGGCGTGTTGCCGGCGCCGGATCCCGAGACGGTACGATCGCATCTCGTGCGCCGGGGAATTTCCGCGGACGTGCGGCTGGACGGCGCCCGGCTTCGTGTCACTCCACGGGTGGAGGCGCCCCTTGGGCATCGGATCTCGGCCATCATTTGTTTTCGGGATCGCGCCGAGTGGACGATCCGGGCCGCCACGGCGCTTTCCAGGATTGCGGGAGAAATTCCGCTGGAGATCCTGCTCGTCGACAACGACTCAAGCGCCGCCGAGCGAAAACGCGTGGAGCGGGGGGTCGAGGGGCTCGCGGCCCGGGTGATCCCGTTTCCGGGGGGATTCAACTTCGCCCAGATGCACAACCGGGTGGTTGCAGAGCACGCGCGGGGGGACGTGCTGCTGCTGCTCAATAACGACGTATTTCTCGATCCCCAGGGCCGGCTCGACGAGTGGGCGGCCTGGGCGCTTCACGCGGGGGTGGGCACGGTCGGCATGCTGCTCCGCTACGCCCATGGGGGCGTGCAGCACGGGGGGATCCGGGCCCGTTTCGGGGGCGAGGCCCGGCTCGTCCGGGTGGGACACGAGCAGGGCGAGGACGCGCTGACCACGGCGAGTCGCGAGGTTTTCGCCAACACCTTCGCGGCGGCGATGGTGAAACGATCGACCTACGAGGCCTTGGGCGGGCTGCGGGCCTGGGATGTGGCCAACGGGTTTGGCGACGTGGCTTTCAATCTGGAATGCGTCCAGCGTGGCCTTTGCAATTTGTTCCTGGGCGGCATTTCTGGCATCCACCTGGAAAGCGCGAGCCGGGGGCTCGGGTACGAGTATTGGGAGGAGCTGGAGATCGAGAGACGCTTCCCTGGGTTGCTGCAGCGGATGTTGCGCTCCGATCTGGGGCTCGATCGGGTTCCCGAGCCCGACTACTCGCTGCGGGATTTCCTCGGCCAGTACACCCGCGCTCGCCTGCGCAGGTCCGCGCCCTGGCTGGATCCGTTGCGCACGCCGGTTAAGAAGATTCTGAGACTGGCGGGCATGGTTTTGAAGGGAGCGAGGCAGACATGAAACCTTCCGACAAGCTCCGGCACGGTTTCGAGCGGGCCGTTTCGTCGGCGGAAGCGATGCTCGGCAACCAGAGCGGGCTCGAGGCGTTCGGGAGCGCCGTGGACGCTATCATCAACGCGTACCGGAGCGGAGGGAGGCTCTACGTCGTCGGAAACGGCGGATCCGCCGCCGATGCGCAGCACCTCGCCGCGGAGCTGGTGTGCAAGCTGGGGCGGAGCCGCCCTTCGATCGCCGCCGAGGCGCTCACGGTGGATACCTCGGTCCTGACGGCCATAGGCAACGACTACGGTTACGACGAGGTATTCGCCCGCCAGATTCAGGGCAAAGCAACTCCCAAGGACATGATGCTGGCGCTGACGACGTCGGGGCAGTCCCGCAACGTGCTGAGGGCGCTAGAGGAATGCCGCAGGCTCGGCGTCAAGACGGTGGTATTCGCGGGGCGGGACGGCGGGCCGGCACGCGATCTCGCCGACTTCTGCGTGATCGCGCCCGGCGAGACGACGTCGGAGATCCAGCAGATCCACCAGGTCCTGTACCACACGCTGTGCGCCTGCGTGGAAGAGGCGATCTGCCCGCCGGGGGTGTGACTACTCCACCGTCACCGACTTCGCCAAATTCCTCGGCTTGTCCACGTCGGTGCCCCGCTGGAGCGCGACGTAGTAGGCGAAGAGTTGCATGGGAATGCTCGTGAGAATCGGGTTGAGGCCCCAGGGGGCCGAGGGCAGGCCCAGAAACTCATTCGACTCCCGTCTCAGGGGCTCGTCGCCCTCGGTGCCGATGGAGAGGATCCGGGCGCCCCGGCTCTTCACCTCTTGCAGATTGCTCATCACCTTTTCGTAGATCGTTTCCGAGAACGTCTGCTGGGTTCCCTTGCGGTCCCAGGCCGCGGCCTTGTCCCTGGGGGCGATCACGACCACCGTGGTGTTGCGGTCGATGAGAGCGATCGGGCCGTGCTTGATCTCTCCCGCCGCATAGCCCTCGGCGTGCGCGTAGCTGATCTCCTTGAGCTTGAGTGCGCCTTCGAGAGCGACCGAGTAGTTCACGTCCCGGGCGATGTAGAAGAAGAAGGTGCTGTTCTGGCTACCCTGCGCCATCTTCTCGATCGGCTCGGCGAGCTGGAGGGTCTTGTCGACCAGGATCGGAAGCGTGAGCAGATCCCGCGTCAGCGCGCGGCTCTGCTCGTCGGTAAGCGTGCCGTTCAGGTACCCGAGCTGAACCGCGAACATGTAGAGCACGGCCACCTGGGTGGTGAACGCCTTGGTCGAGGCCACCCCGATCTCGGGCCCGGCGTTGGTGTAGATGACGGCGTCGGCTTCGCGGGTAAGGGTGCTCTCGCGCACGTTGCAGACCGCCAGCGTGCGGATGTGGCGTGAGTGCCCCTCGCGGAGAGCCGCCAGCGTATCGGCGGTCTCGCCCGACTGCGAGACGAGAATGAGCAGAGTGTCCTTGTCGAGAACCGGATCCCGGTAACGGAACTCCGAGCCGAAGTCGACGTCGACGGGAACCCGGGCGAAGCGCTCGATGAGGTACTTGCCGATGATTCCCGCGTGGCGGGCCGTCCCGCACGCCACGATGGAGATTCGCCTGAGCCCGCGCATGGTCTCGGGGGCCATCTCGAGGTTTTTCAGCGCCACGATGCCCTTCTCGTGGTTGATATTGCCTTCGATCGTCTGGCTGATTGCGCGCGACTGCTCGTGGATCTCCTTCAGCATGAAGTGCCGGTAGCCGCCCTTCTCCATCTGATCCGGAGACCAGTCGATCGTCTTGACCACGGGGGTCACCTCGCGCCCGCTTTCGTCGCGGACCTTGACCCCTTCCCGGGTGCAGATCGCCGACTGGCGATCCTTCAGGTAGATGATCTGCTTCGTCCGGTGCAGGATCGCCTGGACGTCGGAGGCGACGTAGTTTTCCCCCTTCCCGAGGCCCGCGAGCAGGGGGGCGCCGTTGCGCACACCCACCACCATGTCGGGCTCGCGGTCATTGAGAATCACGAACGCATAAGATCCCTTGAGCCGAGGCAGAACGGATTCGAGCGCCGCGAGCAGGCCCCGGCCCTTCTGCACCTCGAGATCGAACAGGTGGGCGACGATCTCCGAGTCGGTGTCGCTCCTGATCTCGCGGCCCATCGCAAGGAGTGCTTCCTTGTGGGCCATGTAGTTTTCGATGATTCCGTTGTGGACCAGGGTGATCGAGCCCACGCGGTGGGGGTGCGCGTTTTTCTCGATGGGAGCGCCGTGCGTGGCCCAGCGCGTGTGCCCGATCCCGACGGTGCCGCTAAACGCACGATCCGAGATCTTATCCTCGAGCGCCTGGATCCGGCCCTCGCACCGGTGCAGCTCCACCTTGCCGTCGGTGCCTTGGATCGCGATGCCCGCCGAGTCATAGCCCCGGTATTCGAGTCTCTTGAGGCCGTCCAGCAGGATGCCCTTCGGATCTTGAAACCCGACGTAACCGATGATGCCGCACATTAAACACCCCTCACGCTAACGCCGTGCCCATGTTGACTCCCCCCCAGCGAGATGGGAATAGTTTTCTGCGGGATTGGGGGATTGTGGAAGGGATCTTGAGCCAGTTGCGTCTGGTACTCTCTCGGGTCCGGAGGCTCAATTATCGGCACGTTCTTCCCGATACGCTCATTATCGTTGCGAGCCTGTACCTGAGTCTCTTTCTGAGGCTCGGTGCGGACGAAACCGGCCAGTTTCTTCCCACTTTGAATCGCCTGCTTCCCCTCTTCCTTCTGCTGCGGCTCGGCACCTTCGTGGTCACGGGTGTCTACGACATCATCTGGCGCTACGTTTCCATAAACGATGCGCTCCGCCTCATCCAGGCGATCGGGGTCTCGTCCGTGCTCATTCTCGCGGCGTCCTACCTGGTGGACATCGGACGGCTGCCGCGGGCGGTGTTCTTCATCGATACGCTTCTGCTCGTGGCGATGCTGCCGGGCATCCGGTCCAGCCGGCGGCTGCAATTCCAGTCTTACTCCGAAAGGATGCTCCGGCTGACGGGTTGTCGCACCCTCATCTACGGTGCCGGGGTAATCGGCCGGGCCGTGGTGAGCCGCCTCAGCACCGACAGCGTCGCTGGCTTCAAGGTAATCGGGTTCGTTGACGACGATTGCCAGAAGGTCGGCAGAGTCATCTCGGGAGTCAAAGTGCTCGGCAGCCGCCGGGATCTGGCCGCGATCATCCGGGATTTCAAGCTCGCGGAAGTGATCGTCGCCGTTACGAACCCTTCCGGTGAGCTGCTTCGTGACGTCGTGCAGGTATGCCGCGCATTCGGCATTCAGCCGCGGCTTGCCACGGGAGCGACCAGCGCCAAGAAGAATCTCGAACTCATCCGCGAGATCGGGTTGAGCGATCTGCTGAACCGGCCTCCCCGCACGATGGACGTGAGCGCGATCAAGCACCTGATCCGAAACCACAGGGTGCTGGTGACCGGAGCCGGCGGGTCCATCGGAAGCGAGCTTGCGCGCCAGATTCTTAGCTTCTCGCCCAGCGGCCTGGTACTGCTCGACCACTCGGAGTTCAACCTCTACCAGATCGATCAGGAGCTGCGCGAAGTGGCGTCGGAGCGCAGTGTGGTCGTTCCCCTGCTCGCCGACGTCAAAGACCGCGCGACGCTCGCCAATGTCTTCCGCGAGCACGCACCGGAGGTGATCTTCCACGCGGCTGCCTACAAGCATGTTCATCTGGTGGAGGAAAACCCTTTCTCGTCGATTCTGAACAACGTCCTCGGCACGCGGAATCTCCTCGAGCTATCCACGGAGTTCGATGTCAAAGCCTTCGTTCTCATCTCCACCGACAAGGCGGTGAATCCGGCGGGCGTCATGGGGGCCACCAAACGGATCTGCGAGCTGCTCGTGACCGACGCAGGACAGCGGACGGGACTCCGGTATTGTTCCGTTCGATTCGGCAACGTGCTTGGCAGCAGCGGAAGCCTGATCCCGAAGTTGCGCCAGCAGCTGGATAACGGGGAACCTCTTACCATCACGCACAAGGACATGACCCGCTACTTCATGTTGATACCGGAAGCGGTAGCGCTCGTTCTCAAGGCGGCTACCATTGCCAATCCGGGGGATATCACGGTTCTCAGAATGGGAGAGCCCCTCAAGATCGTCGATGTCGCCAAGAGCTTGGTCGCGTTGATGGGAAAGTCCCCGGATGAGGTCCCAATCGTCTATACGGGCCTTCGCCCCGGAGAGAAGCTGTGCGAAGAACTTTATCTATGCGGGAACGAGATGAAGACGGATGATCCGGATATCCTGGTCCTTCCCAGGGGCGATGCTACCACGCTCGTCATTCATCGGGAGAGCTTTCACGAAGATATTGCGGCCATCATCGACAACGCACGTCAGGGGAAGAAGGAAAGCGTGTTCATCATGAGCAGGGTGGTCAAATCCAACCTCAGGTCTTCGGCTGCCCAGGAAGAGGGTCCGGCGACCTGGGTCGAACCCGGGGACGGCGAAGGAATGGAGCGCTTTTTCAGGCCTGGCGGCCGAGGGCAGCTTCCCGCGGGCGTGCTCCATTGACGCTATGGGACGGCTTGTCTATCGTAACTGACTTGCCATGGCGCAGATCGTTACGCACCTAAAGGTTCTTCTCGCGGATAGTTACCGCTTTCGGGAAGTCTTCTTCAATCTGCTCTCGCAAGACCTGAAGATCCGGTACAAGCGGACGGTTCTCGGCTATTTCTGGTCGCTGCTGAACCCCGTCCTGCAGCTGGCCGTTCTGAGCGCCGTCTTTTCACAGATTATGCGACTGGGTATCAAGGACTATACCCTCTTCCTGTTTTCGGGAACGCTCGCCTGGACGTTTCTCTCCAACTCCCTCCTTTCCTCGTCCTCCGCGCTCCTCGAGAACGAGAACTTCATCAAGAAAGTTTACCTTCCCAAGCTCATCTTCCCGCTGAGTAAGGTCTGCCTCCGGCTCGTGGATTTCTTCTTCTCCCTGGTGGCGCTCGGGATCATCATGGCGGTGCTGGGTTTTGCCTTCAAGATAACCATCGTTCTGATCCCCCTCGCGCTGGCAATCCTGTTCGTTTTTACCCTCGGGCTCTCCGTGCTGCTGTCTGTTTGCACGGTCTATTTCCGGGACATCAACTACCTCATCGGCGTCTTCCTTCAGCTGCTCTACTTCCTCACTCCGATCATCTACCCGCTGGATACGCTCCAGTCGAAATACCGCGTGGTGCTGCAGTTCAACCCCCTCTACCCGCCGATTCTGCTTTTTCAGAAGCTCATCTACTACGGGCAGGTTCCCTTACCGATCGAATGGTTGAGCGCCTCCCTGCTGGCTTTGACGTCGGCGGTGATTGGATTCGGGGTGCTGTCCCTTTTGGACGAAGACGTCGTATTTAGGATGTAAATGCCATCGGCCTTTCCTGAAGCCAAGACGAGCTATACGAGCTTCGACGGCCACACCCGCCTTTTCTCACGGAGCCGGCGTCCGGATCGGTACCGGTACTGGGACCTCGCCGACCTCGACGAGGTCACCATACCGCGCGGTGCCGGCCTGTCGTATGTCGCCGCGAGCTTCTCGGCGCGCTCGGTCACCGTTGACCACGGACGCTTCAATCGAATCCTGGCCTTTGATGGCAAGACGAGGCAGGTGGAGGTCGAAGCGGGGATTTCGTTGGGGGACCTCTACGACTTTCTGTCCCCTCGGGGGTTCTACCTCTCGGCCCAGCCGGGGCATCCCGCGATCACCGTCGGAGGCTGCTGCGCGCCGGACGTTCACGGAAAGAATCAGTTCCGGGAGGGGACGTTCATCCGGCAGGTGGAAGGGGCCCGGCTGTTTCATCCCGCCCACGGGATCATCGAGATCGGCCCCAGGCGCAGCCCCGAGCTTTTTCGGCTCACGTTCGGAGGGTACGGCCTCACCGGAAATCTGGTCAGCGTCACTCTGGGGGTGAAAGAGATTCCTTCTCCGATCATGAGCGTGCGCACCCTGTATCTCGACGATATACACCAGCTCCCGGCGCAGCTGGGTGAATCCGCCGCGCGATCCGACCTCGTCTATTCCTGGCACTCCTTTACCGCCAAGGGCCGATCGTTCGGGCGCGGTTTCATCAAGGAGGGGCGGTTCGACGTCGCCTCCGGGTACTCCGCGCCCTCGAAGGCCGTGGCCGGGCCCGCGACCCACCGGCCGCTCAGCAGTGAGTCCCGCGGGAGTTGGCGAGTCCCCTTGCTGGGCTCGGTGACGATCCCGCTGTGCAACCGCCTGTACGATCTCGGTAGTCGCGCCGCGCGTCGCGAGGGCCGGATGGGACTGTACGAATTTCTATTCCCAGTTCACGAGAAGCAGTTCTATTTCAAGCTGTTCGGCCGGCGAGGATTTTGGGAATACCAGGTGCTCATTCCGGCCCACAGGTTCGACGAGTGGGTGGATCGCGTTCGAGTCCGGCTCTCCCGTAAGCCGATCCCCGTTACGCTGGCTTCGGGGAAGCTCTTCGCCGGTGAGGGGGAGCTCTTGCGATTCACCGGCAACGGCATCTGCTTCGCGCTCGACTTCCCGCGGACTCCGGAAGGCCGCGAGTTCGCCGAGTATCTGGATCGGCTGTCGATACAGCTCGGGTGTCTCCCAAACCTGATCAAGGACTCGCGGCTGTCCGCCCGGGTCGTGGCCGAAACCTACCCCGGTTACGAGCGGTTCCGGCGAGAGTTGCGGGAGTTCGATCCCCGCAGACTCTACCGGTCGGAGCTGTCGGATCGGTTGGAACTATGAAGGCCCTGGTGGTCGGGGCCTCCTCCGGTGTCGGGCGCGCGTTGGCGGAAGGGCTGGCAGCCGAGGGTAAGGATCTCTTCCTCGTGGCCAGCGATCCGCGTGACCTCGCCGCTTTGGCGGCGCACCTCCGGCTGAAGTTCGGCGTACGAGTGGACACCGCGGCCTGCCACATCCGCTGGGACGACGCCGGTTGGCTCTCCGCCCTGAGCGAAAGGATGGGCGAGCCCGAAGGGTTCGACGCCTTGTTCTTGCCGATCGGGAGCTCGCGTGAGGACGACACCGGGGGAATGGCCGAAGGGGCGATGCGGCAGCTCGTCGAGGTCAATTTTTTCAGCGTGGCGAGCCTCGTTTCGTATTTTCTGCCTACCTTCACCCGGCGGGGGACGGGCCGGATCGTTGCTTTCGGATCCGTGGCTGCGGCGCGCGGGAGAAGCGCCAACGTCGTTTATGCGGCCTCCAAGCGCGCGCTCACGAGCTACTTCGAAAGCCTGAGCCACCTGATGGCCGGGACGGCGGTCAACATTCAGTGTTATCAGCTGGGGTACGTGGATACCCAGCAGTCGTATGGCAAGAGGCTGCTCTTTCCGAAGATCACCCCCCGCAGGGCGGTCGAGATCGTTCTCGGCGGGTCGCGCCGAGGATCCGGGGTCCGGTACCTTCCGGGTTTTTGGAGACCGATTGTATGGCTGGTGCGAAGCCTGCCATGGGCGATCTACAAGGGGCTGAGATTTTGAGGGGGTGTCGGTGGCCAAGCAACCTTCGGTGACAGTTATCTGTCCCGTATTCAACGAGGAAAAGACGATCCCGCTTTTCTTCGAGCGGATAAACAAGGTGTTCGACGGCCTGAGGGATCGGTTCGAACTGAGCCTGCTTTTCGTCGATAACGGCTCGCAGGATCTGACGCCAGCCATTCTCCGCCAGCTCCGTTCCCGTTTTCCGTTCGTCTACCATATCGCCCTCAGCCGAAACTTCGGGTACCAGGCTTCGGTCGAGTGCGGGCTCAGACACGCCCAAGGCGATTTGTTCGTGATTATCGACGTCGACTGCGAGGATCCGCCGGAAATGATTCCCGAGTTCCTGCGCCTTTGGAAGGACGGGTACGACGTCGTCTATGGCGAGCGCCTCGATCGGGAAGAGGCCCGGCTGATGATCCTGTTGCGGAAGGCCTTCTACAGGATCGCCCGCTTGTCGGCCGATGACTTCTTCGTTCTGGACATGGCCGAGTTCAGCTTGCTTACGTCCGAGGTGCGCGACGCGATCCTGGAAGACAACAACTCTTTTCCCTTCATCCGCTCTTCCATTGGCCGGCTCGGATTCCACCGGAAGAACATCCCGTACAAGCGGGGCAGGCGCGTCGCGGGGGAGACCCACTACAATCTGTGGCGAATGGCAATTTTCGCCACTG
>Ga0247727_10017824_pt1 | contig 11253 bp, 8 predicted proteins | sample WisWelCaveWW1625_FD_202498 | JGI IMG/M metagenome (GOLD analysis project Ga0247727, IMG submission 202498) | Biofilm microbial communities from Wishing Well Cave, Virginia, United States - WW16-25 | ecosystem: Environmental > Aquatic > Deep subsurface > Groundwater > Cave microbial mat | place...
CTGATCGACCACGCGTGGTCCCTCGCCGGGGATGTGGATCTCCTGTACGCGCCCGTCATCGGCGGAGGTCAGGGCATCGCGGGGAGGCCGGGGCTCTTCAATCCCGACAACGCCTCCCGCTCGGCGTTGCTCGATCCACGCGGGAGCTATCGGATCATGGGCCGCCGCGGCACGCACCTCCAGCTGCTGCTCCAGGTGCTCGACGGTTATCCGCTGATCGTGCTCGGACAGAGCCGGCTGGTGATCGACGTGGACGAGCTCGGCGTCGCGCCCGGCCAGGACTTCGAGCTGTTTCTGGGCGGAGAGAAGCGCGCGGGCCATTGGTTCCCGCTGGCCGAGGACGCGCGCACGCTGGTCGTGCGCATGACCTTCAGCGACTGGGCGGCCGAGACCCCTTCGGAGCTGCGCATCGAGCGGCTCGACGAGACGCCCAGCGAGGCGCCGGGCTCGCGCTTCGCGCGCGCCGCCGAGTATCTCGAACAGACGACCGGGCTCTGGACCGGAACCTTCATGCTGCGCATGCGGCTGGTTCCGGTGAACGAGCTGCGGGCGCCCGCGCCGACCCGCGACGGGCTCGTGGGCCAGTTCTCCGTGCTGGCTCGCTTCGAGCTCGCGCCGGACGAGGCGCTCGTGATCACGTCCCCGGTCAGCGCGGCGAAGTACCAGGGGATTCAGCTCGGCGACCCCTGGTTCGCGACACCGGACTGGGCGCGACGGCAGGTCAGCCTGAACCATACGCAGGCGCGCGCGGACGCGGACAGGAAGCTCCGTTACGTGATCAGCGCGAGCGATCCAGCCGTGCCGAACTGGCTCGACACGAGCGGCTTCGCCACGGGCTACGTGTTCATGCGCTGGCAGGGGCTCGCGGCGCCGCTCGGTGAGGCGGACGCTCCGCGCGCGGAGCTCGTGAAGCTCGCCGCGCTGCGTGCGAAGCTCCCCGCCGATACAAAGGTGGTGGACGCGACAGCGCGCGCACAACAGCTCGCTGCGAGACGGAGAACGCCCATGCGGAAGTAGAGTTCGCCCGGAGAGGAGCATGCGATGACGCGATCTGAAATCGCAGGGGAGTTCGGCACTCCGCGTTTCATCGAAGCAGGCCAGGCACGCGTCTGCTACCGCAAGGCCGGGCAGGGGCCGGCGCTGGTCCTGCTGCACGGGTTCCCGCTCTCCGGCCTCACCTGGCGCAAGCTCGTGCCGGTGTTGGCGCAGCGCTTCACCTGCTACGCGCTCGACCTCGTGGGTCTCGGCGACACGACCTCCACCGTCGCAGCCGACTTCTCGTCCGAGGGTCAGGCGGCGGTGTTGCAGCGTGCGCTGCGCGCGCTCCACGTCTCGTCGTACGCATTGATGGGCAACGACACGGGCGGTTGGATCGCGCGCGAGCTGGCGCTGCGGGAGCCCGAGCGGGTCACGCAGCTGGTGCTGACGAACACCGAGATTCCCGGCCATCGTCCGCCCTGGATTCCGCTCTACCAGGCTCTCGCCCCGCTGCCTGGCGCCAACTTCGTATTCCGCCGGGTGCTCGGCTCGCGCCTCGTGCGGCGCTCGGCCATGGGCTTCGGGGGCTGCTTCACGAATCTCGATCTGATCGATGGCGAGTTCACCGACTTGTTCGTGGCGCCGCTGTCGGCTGCACCGGACCGCATTTCGTCCCTGGCGCAGTTCCTCGTGCAAATGAAGTTCCTTCGTCTCGATCGCTTCGCAGAGCTGCATGGCAAGCTGACGATGCCGGTCTCCTTCGTGTGGGGTGCTGCCGATCCCACGTTTCCGGAATCAAGAGCTCGCGCCATGGCGGCGCAGTTTCCGAGCGTCGCCTGCTTCCACTCGCTTCCGCTCGGCAAGCTGTTCCTCCAGGAGGAGTTCCCCGAGCAGCTGGCAGCCTCGACCCTCGACGCTCTCGCCTGGTAGCGACCCGGTGTCTCTCGGCAAAGGAGGGTTCTCATGGCATCGAATGCCGGCTCGGCGCGCATTCTCGCCAGTCTCGGCTTCTCGGCACTCGCGACATCGAGCGGGGCGGCCGCGGGGGTTCTCGGCCGGCGCGATGGCGAGCTGACGCGCGACGAGGCGCTGGCGCATGCCCGCGCCATCGTGGACGCGACCGACCTTCCCGTCTCGGCGGATCTCGAGAGTGGCTTCGGCGCTGCGCCGGCGGTGGTGGCCGAGACCATCCGCCTGGCCGCCGGGGTGGGGCTGGTCGGCGGCTCCATCGAGGACGGCACCGGCGACAAGGGAAAGCCCCTCTATGACATCGAGCAGGCCGTCGAGCGAGTGGCGGCAGCCGTGGAGGCGGCGCATGCGCTCTCGTTCCCGTTCACTCTCACCGGCCGGACCCACGGTTTCGTGCGCGGCGAGCCCAACCTCGACGACACGATCGAGCGCCTGCAGGCCTTCGAGAAGGCCGGGGCGGACGTGCTCATGGCGCCGGGCCTGCCCGACCTGGACGCCGTGCGCGCGGTCTGCGCCGCGCTGTCGAAGCCGTTCAACTTCATGGCCGGGATCAAGGGCAAGTCCTTCACGGTGGCCGAGCTTGCCGCGGCTGGCGTGAAACGAATCAGCCTCGCCACGTCGCTCTATCGCATGGCGATGACGAGCCTGGTCGAGGCCGCGCGCGAAGTGAAGGACAAAGGCACCTTCGGCTACCTCGACCGCTCATTGACGACGCCCGATCTCCACACCTTCACGCAGGGCTGACGGGGCGTGCGGCACCTCGACTCGCCGCGTGAAGCGCTTCACAGCGCCGGGCTGGCCGCTGGCCGATGCTCCGCTCTGCAGCCCGAAAGGAACCAGTCTTGACCGACGAACTGAGGCAGCAACTGCGCGAACAACTGCACAGCTTTCAGAGTCTGTTGACCGAGGCGGCCCTGGCCGAGGCCCTGCGCCTGCTCGAATCGCCGCGCTTCGGAGACCTCACCGAGCAGCACGTGCGCGAGGTCGGCGAGTACCGGCCGATCGAGATCGCGGGCGAGCGTTTCTTCGATCGCGCCTGGAGCCGCAGCAAGGAGGTGGCCGCGACGCTCGGCTTCGCGCTGCTGCTCGGCGCCGACACCGTGCGCGAAGGCTTGCTGCAGCTCGAGCGCGTCGGCGCATAGGCGTATCTTCCTACGCCCCAGGAAACCGACCCAAGCGTGGCTCGGGCCTCGGGCTCGGGCCCATGCGCTGTAGCTTCAGCTACTCCCCCGTCGCGTGACGCGGCCGGTTGCGCGCTTTCGAATGACGGCCATCGTCCGTCACCGATCCGAGAGCATCTGAGAATCGAAAGAGGGCCCCGTGAGAATGCGCGCGCTGTATCCCGAGATCTTCCTCGTCGCCTTCGGCGTCATTCTGCTCGAGATCAGCTACACGCGCATCTTCTCTTTCAAGCTCTTCTACTACTTCACGTATCTGATCCTCGGGATCGCGCTGTTGGGCATGGGCTCGGGGGGCGTCCTCACGGCGATCTCGCCGCGGCTCCGCCGCGCCGGCCTCGAACGCATCATTCCCGGTGCCTGCATGTCGGCAGGCCTCAGCGTCCTGATCGGGTACTTCGCGATTGCTCTGATCCAGTTGAACTCGGCAGGCCTCCCGCACGACTTCGGCGAGGACGTAAAGCTCGTCGCCATCACGACCAGCCTCTTCGTGCCGTTTCTCCTGGCCGGCATCGTCGTCGCCGGCATCTTGGCGGACGACCCGGGCCGGATTCACCGCTTGTACTTCGCCGATCTCCTCGGCGCCGGAGCCGCCTGCGCCCTGGTGGTGCCACTGATCGCATCGCTGACCCCTCCGGCCTGTGTGCTCGCGAGCGGGCTGATCTTCATCGCCGCCGGGTCGCGGCTCGCCTCGCGACACCTCCCCGCAAGCCTCGCGCTCGGCGTACCCGTCGCCATCGCGCTCCTGATCGGCATCTTGCGTCCGACGTTGCTCCCCGAGCCCGTGACGGATGAGCTCAAGACCATGAGCCCGCAGCGTCGCCCGCAGGACGACTCCACCTTCTCGTCGTGGAGCCCCGTGTTTCGGATCGACGTGATGGGGTCTCCCGACCCGACGGGCCGCTTCATCATCCACGACGGCATGCTCGGATCGATCCTGCTGCAGTTCGACGGCTACGTCGCGGGCCTCGGAAGAAGGTTCGACCACGGCACCCGCTCCTTCCCGTTCACCGTCGCCAAGCCCGATCCGAGCGTGTTGATCATCGGTTCGGCTGGCGGCCACGAGGTGCTCGCCTCGCTCTACTTCGGCGCCTCCCGGATCACGGGCGTCGAGTTGAATCCCGCCACCTACTCGCTGCTCACCACCCACTTCGCGGACTACACCGGGAACATCGCGAGGCACGAGAAGGTGACGCTGCTGAACGATGAAGGGCGTTCGTTCCTCGAGCGCGACGACGGCAAATACGACCTCGTATGGTTCGTCGCGCCCGACAGCTACGCCGCGATGAACGCGGCCACCTCTGGCGCCTTCGTGCTGTCCGAGAGCTACCTGTACACGGTCGAGGCGATCGAGGACGCCCTCGCTCATCTCACCCCGGACGGCGTCCTCTGCATGTCGTTCGGCGAGATCGACTTCGAACGAAAGCCGAACCGCACCTCGCGATACCTGAGCAGCGCTCGACTGGCATTCGCGCATGCGGGCATCCCCGACTTCCGAAAGCACGTCATCCTGGTGACACAGCCGAATTTCTTCCAGGAGTCGATGATGCTCCTGAAGCGGAGTCCCTTCACGGAAGAAGAGATCGGGACGGTCCGAGTCCAGACCTCGAAGGTGGAGAAGAGCCTCATTCGCCATGCTTGGACGCAGCCGTCCTCCGGCCACCAGACCAGCATCATCATCGACGCAAGCGACGCCGAGCTGCAGCGACTCTACGCGGAGGCGCCCTACGAGATCGACCCGGTGACCGACGACGCTCCCTTCTTCTGGCACTTCGCCCGCTTCGGCGACGCTCTGCGTGGCAAGACCCTCGAACGGGCGGATTGGGACATGGATGACACCACCGGCGAGCGCGTGCTCATGACGCTGCTCGCGACCGTAATCGTGTTCGCCGCCACCTTCTTGCTGTTGCCCTTCGTCGCCATGCGCGACGTGTGGTCGCGGATTCCCTACAAGGCGACGGCTGCGGTCTATTTCGCGGCACTCGGCCTCGGCTTCATGTTCTTCGAGATCGTTCTCATCCAGAAGCTGACGCTCTTCCTCGGCTACCCGACGTACTCGCTCACGGTGACGCTGTTCGCGCTGCTGCTCTTCACGGGAATCGGGAGCCTCCTGAGCGCCAGCTACTCTCGGCAACGCAACCGAGCGCTCCTCGCGTTGCTCGGAGCCTTGACGGTGCTCATGCTGTTCTATCAGTTCGGTATCGGAGCGATCGTCAGTCGCTGCGTCGGTGCGCCCCTCGCCGTGCGTGTCGCCATCACCATCGCCTGCCTCGCGCCGCTCGGCCTCTGCCTCGGCGCCTTGATGCCGATCGGTCTCGGTACCATCGCCAACGTCACCGAGCACAAGGCGGAGTTCGTCGCGTGGGCATGGGCCGTCAACGGCTTCTTCTCCGTCATCAGCTCGATCCTGGCGACCATGCTGTCGATGACCTTCGGCTTCACCGTCGTGCTCGCGCTGGCGGTGCTCGCCTACCTGGTAGGGATGCTGGCGCTGCGTTGGATTCCCGCCCCGGCCGCCTGAGAGCTAGAAGCGAGCCACCAGCCACGCCGCGATGGCGAGCACCAGCACGCCAAAGGCGCGGCGTAGCGCGCGTTCGGGGAGCCGCGAGACGAGGCGCGCGCCGAGCAGTGCGCCCACCACACCGGCCGAGGTCAACACGGCGGTGAGCGCGAGCGGCAGCTCGACGTGGTCGAGGTGGCCGGCGAGGGCCGCCAGCGCGTTGACCGCGATCGCGACGAGCGAGGTGCCGACGGCGCGCCGCATCTCGAGGCCGCCCGCGAGCGCGAGCAGCGGCACGAACAGGAAGCCGCCGCCCACGCCGACGAGGCCGGTGATCCCGCCGATCACAACGCCGGCCGCAGCGAGCACGAGCGGCCGCGGTGCGGGCGCGTTCGCCTTCGGGCGTCGCGGAAGCAGCATGGCGATGCCGGCCGCTGCCATCAGCACCACGAAGCCCAGCAGCAGCGCGTCGCCCGAGAAGTACGCGGCCGCGCGCCCGCCCGCGAAGCCGCCGAGCGCAACGCTGGGCAACAGCCACGCCACCGCGCGCCAGTCAACCCTCTTGGCGCGCGCGTGCGAGAGAACCGCGGCGCTGGCGGTCGTGCCCACCACTGCGAGCGAGAGCGCGATCGCCGCCTTCGGCTCGACGCCGAGTGCGAGCAGCAGGGGCACGGTCAGCGTCGAGCCTCCGCCACCGAGCAGGCCCAGCGTGAGCCCGATCCCGAGACCCCCGAGCGCTGCCCAGAGCGAGACCACCCTCGCAGTCTAGAGACTTGTTCGGAGCGGAGAGCGGGTGTAGAAGAAGGACATGGACGAGGGCACCGCCTTCTGGCCGTGGTGGCAGGGAGGCGCCGCGATCGGCGCGATCACGCTGCTGCTGCTCTGGCTCGGGAATCAGCGCCTCGGCCTCTCGACCGGCTTCGAGAATCTGTGCGCGCTCGTGCTGCGCACGCCGCACTTGCAGCGGGCGGAGGTCGCGGCCTCTGCGCGCTGGCGGCTGCCCTTCCTCGGCGGGCTCGTGCTCGGCGGCGCGCTGGCTGCGTTCGCGAGCGGCGGCCTCGCGCCGAGCCTCGCCGCACCGCTGCTCGACGTGCGCCTCGCGCTCGCGCCCGCCGAGAAGCTCGCCTGGATGTTCGCCGGCGGCCTGTTGATCGGCTTCGGCACACGCCTCTCGAACGGCTGCACCAGCGGTCACGGCATCTTCGGGCTCTCGAACTTCGAGCGCGGCAGCCTCGAGGCCACGCTCGCCTTCCTCGCGGCGGGCATGCTCACCACCTTCCTCGTGTACGGCGCGGGGTCGTCCTGATGGACCGGCTGCTCTACCTCGCGCTCGGCGCGGCCTTCGGCTTCGTGCTCCTTCGCTCGGGCGCGAGTGACTACGACACGGTGCAGCGCATGTTCCTGCTCCAGGACTTCCAGCTCTGGGGCGTGATCGCGACGGCGGTGGCGATCACGGCGCCCGGCCTGCGGCTGCTGCGCCGCCACGGGCGCAGGGCCAACGGAGCCGCGCTCGAGATCACGCCGAAGCCGCGCAACCCGGGTAACTGGGTGGGCGGCGCGATCTTCGGCGTGGGGTGGTCGATCACCGGCATGTGCCCCGGCCCGATCTTCGTGAACCTGGGCGCGGGCAAGCTCCACGCTCTCGCCGCACTGGCCGGCGCGCTGCTCGGCGCGGCGCTGCTGGCCGCGCTCTACCCGCGGCTCGCGCCCGCGCTCGGCTTGCCCGTCTCCAAGGGGTAGCCGGCCTCGCGCCAGGCCTTGATACCGCCGTCGAGAGCGATCGCGCTCGCGAAGCCCATCTCGCGCAGGGTGGCCGCAGCGATCGTCGAGATCTTCCCCAGCTCGCAGGTGATCAGCACGCGCACGGTCGGGTCGGGCAGCACGGCATCCACGCGCAGCTCGATCTGGCCGCGCGGCAGATGCAGCGCGCCCGGCACGTGCCCGACCGCGAAAGCATCCGCCTCGCGCACGTCGAGGATGGTGAGCCCCGGCCGCTCGCTCTCGATGCGGCGCCGCAGCTCCCCCATCGACATGAAGGAGACGCGCTCCGCGGCCTCGCGGATGATCTGCTCGACGGTCTTCCCGCCCGTCGAGTTGGTGCGCAGCGACTCGGTCAGGTGCTCGGGCATCTCGAGGTCGAGGCTCTGCATCATCGCCACGAAAGCTCCGCGTTCGCGCTGCGCCAACCGCGCGTTCTTCGTCTTCTGCTCGTCGAGCGTGGTGGGCGGCAGGTTCTTGTAGTTGTGCGCGGGGTGGACGAGCAGCGAGCCATCGAGCTGGAGCAGGCGGTCGAAGAGGCTCTCGTACAGCTCCGCGGGGTCGCCGGTCGGGAGATCCGTGCGGCCGGTCGCGCCGAGCAGCAGGGTGTCGCCGGTGAGCAGGTGTCCGCCCACTGCGGCGCAGACCGAGTCGCGCGTGTGGCCGGGCGTGTGGTGGATCGCGACGCGCAGCTCGCCGACGATCAGCTCCTCGCCGTCCTCGACGCGCAGGTCCACGAACGGTGCGGGTGCGAGACGGTGCATCACGATCGGGATGCCGAGGCGCGCCGCCAGCGGCCGCGCGCCGGAGAAGTGATCGGCGTGCGTGTGGCTGTCGAGTAGATAGTGAAGGCGCAGCCCGTGGCTCGAGGCGAGCGCCAGGTAGCGATCGAGCTCGCCGAGGTCGGGGTCCACGAGGAGCGCAGCGCGCGTCTTCTCGCAGCCGATCAGGTAGGAGACGCAGCCGCGCTCGGTGCGAACGGACTCGAAGAACATCGCGTCCTCCTGCAGCCAGTATGCCCCGGAGCTTCGGCCGAGGCACTCATGGGCCGACCCGGATGACCTCGAAGGTCTTCACCAGATTTTCGTACTCGATTCCGATCCCGAGCCGAGTCCCCTGCGCGACGATGCTCATGATGCGGTGGGTGCTGAGACCGAGGAGCAAGTCGAGCGACAGGGAGGCGAGCGGTGTGCCATCGAGACCGTAGAACGTGAGGCGAGAGCGCAGATGATCGAAGGTCGCGTACCAATCGGCTCCCGCGAGCACGGGCGCGCACTCGCCGAAGGAGGCCCGCAGTGAAGGCCAGACGATTGCGCGGAACTGGCGCAGTGCCGTCCCACTCGCGACGTCGAAGACGTGGATCCACTGGTCGGCGGAGGCCAGAATCAGCTCGTCACGAGGCCCTCGCGCGATGCCGATCCAGCGAGCCTCCGGGAGGTCGCGACGCCAGCCGGGCGCGCCCCTGGTGAGGAGGCTTCCCGAGATCGGGTCGACGACCCACCAGCGCCCCCCGATCCGCTGAGCGCAGTACGGGCCGGCGGTCCCTGGCAGCGACAAGTTCTCCTCGGTCCACTCTCCGCTGGCCGCGTCGTAGCTGACCTGCGACCCGGCACGCATCACGTACCTCACTCGCTTCCCTCCGTCGCCGTCGATTTCCGCCGCGAAACCGATCACGTCCGGACCCGGAAACGGGACCGGAGCCGAGAGCTCCCCGAAGCGGATCTCGCGCCAGTCGCGGACGAGCCAACTACTGGCTGCCGAACCGGCCCCTCCAGGTGGCGCAGCGAGCTCGAGGGGGCGCCAGGGCACCGGGCTCGAGGAGAGCTCCCGCAACGCGATCGCCCCTGCGCGTTCGCCCGGCTCGACCGAGGCGAGCCTTCGGAGCAGCTCGAAGGCCGCTTCGCGGCGTGACCAGTCCGTGCGGACTCGAAGCCCCGGTGTCGGACCGAGAGACTCGAAGGCCGACGCCACTCCGCCAACGGCGGACAAACGCTCGGCCAGCCAGCGCTCCCACTGGGTCGGAAGCTCGAAGTGCCAGACGATCTCGTCGGGCCGGGCGGCCTCGATCCGCTCGATCAGGTAGGCGGCGAAATCCTGCGCCTTCGCGTCGAAGACGGCGCCGATGCGGGGAGGCTCCACGTCGAAGTTTCGGACCACGGGATAGAACTCGACGAAGTTTCTCTCCCTCCCGGCAGCCAGGGCTGCGAGCTTTCCATGGAGGGGCAACCCTCCGGGAGTCGTGCGGTTCTCTCGCAACAGATCCGTATCGAAGAGCACGATGAAGCGATTGCGGTCGATCTCCTCCTGCCAGGCGTGGCCCGCCTCGACGCAGCGCCAACAGCTCCGCCCGTCATTGATCCAGCTGGCGTTCGCAAAGGGAATGGAGGTGAGCGGCTCGATCGCGGCGGCGGCACCGTGCAGGAGCGCCATGCTGGCGAACGCCCAGAGTCCGAGGCCCACGAAGAGCGCGCACGCCAGGAGCTTCGGAACGACCAGCGAGACGGACTGGAGCGGTCTCCAGTCGAGGACCCGAAGCAGACCGAGGCCCGCCAGCGCGCACCAACCCAGGTCGAAGAGCAGGAGCCTTCTCGGGGTGGCCACGCTGAGCAGAGGCACGGCCAGCCCGGTGGCAACCAGCGCGAGCCACAGCAGGTTCCCTCGCCAGGCCATCGCCGCCTGGAAGAATCCGAGCAGCCCCAGCAAGGCGACGGGAGCGAGGCTGATCCCGCCGAACTCCATGCCCCATTTCCAGACGGATGCATCCAGGACCGAGAATCGAAAGCTCAGGAAGTACAGCTGCAGCGTCTTCCCGAGCTGGTCGCGCACGGGAACGAGGTTGCGCGTGACGAGCTCGAGCAGGTTCCCTTCGCCCTGGTTGCCCACGTAGCCCGCGTACTCCGGCCAGAAGGTCCCCTTGATCCCAAGACCCAGGGCCACATAGATCGCGGTAAAGCTCGCGATCGGCAGGACCACGAGCTGGAGAGTCTTCCAGCGCTTCGGCTGCGAGGCGTTCGACCCGCACGCCAAGGCGAGGAGAGCCAGCGGAATGGAGACGCGAGTGGCGTAGTACTGATACAGGCTGCCCCAGGCCAGCACTCCGGCCAGCAACGCGAGCCCGGCGCTCCTGCGTCTGCCGGCGAGGAAGCTGCACCACAGCACGAGCAGGAGATGCGCGCTCGCCCCGATCGTGATTCCGCCGGTGCGAGACCAGACCAGCTGCAGCGGCGACACGGCGATGAAGGCGGCGAAGCAGAGACCGAAGAGCTTGCTGTGCGCGCCGCGTCCCAGGGCCCATCCGAGCAAGACTGCGGAGACGCCCCAGAACGCTCCCACCAACACAGCCAGGTGTAGAGAGGGACCGACCAGCAGCTGGAACAGCGCCGCGACGGGCAGCATCAGTGCCGAAAGGTGGGGCTCGGTCTGCTGGTAGACCGTGAAGAGATGGCCCCACCACTGCCAGAAGGTGCCCTGCTTCAGAAGCTCGGCGACGTAGAGCGGTGTCGTCTGCGCGAACCAGTACGGCAGGTTGAGCGGCCGGTCCCATAGCAGGGTTCGCGCGAGGAGCGCCCCCAGCAGGATCACGAGCAGCCAGCTCAGCTCTCGCGCTGGCGTCAGGCCCGCCTCCCAGCGCGCCGTCGAAGATCCGGCGAACGGAGCCGGGTGCCTGCTTCTCCCGAGCGCTTGGAAACCCCAAAAGAAGGCGGCGCCAGAGAGGACGAGGAAGCACGCGCCTCGTTCCCACAGCGCGCTGGCTTGCAGGAGGTCTTGGTTGGACATGGGCGCTTCGAGCGGTCGACAAACCTCGCCGAACCGTGCTGGATCGGCAAGCGGGTCGACCCGAGCGGGTCGCGCGAAGGCACCCCGGGGGCG
>Ga0247727_10017825_pt1 | contig 11253 bp, 12 predicted proteins | sample WisWelCaveWW1625_FD_202498 | JGI IMG/M metagenome (GOLD analysis project Ga0247727, IMG submission 202498) | Biofilm microbial communities from Wishing Well Cave, Virginia, United States - WW16-25 | ecosystem: Environmental > Aquatic > Deep subsurface > Groundwater > Cave microbial mat | place...
CCGGATTCCAACCGGTTTTGGTCAACCTGCTCAGGTCGTCTTCTTTTGCACAACCTGTGAACAGGAATGCGAAGATGAACAGAATAGCGGCAGAAGCAAAAGCTCTTTTCATTTTCATTGCCCGGGCTTGCGATTGCAATATATCAATGATTCCTGCAACCCTGAAATGGTATTTCCAATGAAGGCCGGGACAGATTCAATTTATCAGGATTATTCGGCACAATACTTATATTGCATGGGCCATGAAATTCAACCTTGCCACGTTCCGGAATGCGGCAATCCTCGGTATTGCCTGCATTGCAGCGATGCACATGGGGGCGCAACCCCGCGTCATCAGGCTTACCGATCAATACACCGGATTTGAATGGAATGAAATGCTTCCTGCCGGAAAGTCTTTCCACATTTCCGGAAAATTGCCACCCGGAATTGCTGCGGTGAGTGTTTCGATTTATCCCGGGGGTACCATGAATTCGGCATCTCCATTGTACACTTCGGAATGGGTGAGACACCACAAGAAATCGGCGAATGAATTTCATATAGCTGTTCATTACCCATTGACCATCTCGACCGAATATGACCTGAAGTTTACCTTTTTCCGGCATCCTGAGGTCTCGGTTCTGGATGAAATGCTCACTGAAGCGAAAGGAAAAATCAAAGAATACGTCAAAACGGCGGCACAAGCCTGCAAATACACCCCCCCCCATGGCGGCTTGAAACCGGCGTCAAAACGTGTACAGGAATTGAATGAAATTTTTGTCGAATCCATTTCCGGGATCAAGGATGTTCAAGCCGGCGATTTTCATGGTTATTCCTCTCACGTTCACCGCGAATTTCATCATTTGAATTTTTTCTCGCGGTTGTATCAGGAGCAATTGGGTTACGGCGATCTTTTCAAGACACTTGTGGAACAATCGGAATTGATCCTTGAAGATCATATCCGCTACCTCAATGAGTTGATCATTAACGAAAGTGAGCATTTCCTTTGGCGGAAACTGATGGTGGCAGACAAATCCACTTCCATCACAAAGCAAAAGGCGGCCGATTTCATCGTCGAAGACGGTATGCCGAAACCGAAAATACCAAAAGGAGAAAAAATCCAAAAGGAAAAAATTGAAAATCCCTGGAAGATCATTACGCCACCGCCACCGATCCCTGCCGGGGCTCACCCTTACTGGCATGGGATCAGCCTGACACCCGGTCTGTCATCCGTCATGCTGAGTAAGTTTTCAGATGGAAGACAAAACGCCAGTTTTGGCAGCGGTTCTTTCATTGGACTTTCATTCCCGCTTTCGCATCATGCCAGGGGTTCACATTTTCTGACAAATTCATCAGCAACTTTTGGCGCGTTTTTTGCTAACCTCACGGATGAAGACAAGAATGTGTATTCCGGATCGGTTTTCCCATCGCCCGCATATGTGGCTTACGGTTACCGGATGCTTAAAATCATGCGTTTTCACATCGGTATTGGCGCTTTGAAAACTCCCGGTAGTCTTGCTGAAAAATCAAAAATGATCATCCGGCCGATGGGTGGCATTTCGCTTGATCTGAACTACGAATTGCTTGAAAAAATCAGGGGAGATTTTTAAATTGAATCATGCGGAGAAGCCGGCTGATATTCACTTGCTCTCTCTTTTGCCTGTTTGCGATTACAGCCTGTAAGCGTGATCTCGAAGAAATTATTGATGGCAATATTGCACCGCCCGATCCTACCGTAGAAAAGGTAGTCAAGGAAAATTATATCAACCGGGTTTATATTTCCCTGCTCGGGAGAAAACCAGTCGCTGCCGAATATTCAACAGCATTTGATATTGTGGATGCGGCAAATCTCGATTCAGGCAGCCGGGCAGAAGTTCTGGACATCGTCCTTTCCCAACCGGAGTTCCGTGACAACCAGTTCACCCAGGCAAAAGCGGATTTGCTGGAAGGAATTGATACGGTTGAAATTATCAACCAGATTTTGTTGTATGAGTTGCTGAAACTCGATCCGCAGTACGCGGCATACATTGATCTTCTCAATGCAGAGATAGACAAGATGAACCTTGTCCTCGATATTCCATCTGAATTGAAAGCTGGCGCGATTGACGAAAGGGAAATGCACCGTCGCCTGGTCAGCAATGCCATCTATGATGAGATCAACATGGGCACGCAGAATTTCATCATTTCCACCTTTACCCATCTGCTGTTGCGCTATCCGACAGCAAGTGAACTGGAACAATCCACCCTCATGGTCGAAGGCTTCAACGGAGTTTTGTTCCTGGAAACCGGTAAATCAAAATCAGATTATCTCAATATTTTTACACTGTCTTCGGATTATTGCGAAGGACGCGTGCGGGATGCCTTTCTCCGGTATGTCTTCCGGGAGCCGCAATTCAATGAGTTGACATCGCTGACGCAAGCGTACAAAGCAAATGATGATTACCGGGCCATTCTGAAATCGGTATTGGGTTCCGGAGAATTTGCAGGATTATGAATACCTCCAAAAAATACCGATTGTTCATTTTATTCCTCGCCACCGGGATATTCCTGACTTCCTGTCGCAAGGAAAAAGTGTACGTCTTCGGGGTGGATGATGTGACGGTGACCCAGCCGGGCGCTGAAAAACCCAATATCAAAACCGATGAAGAATTCATTTCCATTGCATATTCAGACTTATTCGGGACGAATATTTCCCAGTCTGAACTCGGGGAATTGTCACTCTCTTATGTTTCTTTCGGCGACAAACGCGCCGTGATTGACTGGATCATCCTGAATTTTCTTAACGATCCTGCGGCCGATGTCCCTACCGATGCTGAAATGCGCGCCGATGTCAATCTGTTTGTCAATAACACCTTTCGCAAATTTCTGGTGCGGGATCCCAATGAATTTGAAACGTGGTGGATTTCAAACCAGATCGAAAACGATACAGATATGACACCCGAAGTGGTGTATTATACGTTTATGACTTCGAATGAATATAGATTCTACTAGTAGAAAGATGAGAGATGAGAGGTGAAAGATGAAAGATGAAGATGATTGCTATCTCCGACAACTGACCATTGACAACTCTTTATTCTGATTTCTGACAACCAATTATGAATCGCAGGAAATTCATACGAAATGCAGGATTGACAGCAGCAGGGCTTGTTGCTGCGCCATACATTTTGCCTTCCGGCAGGTTGTTTGCGGCGACTGGCGCCCGGATCGTAAATCATGTCGTGTTGTGCCTGTTCGCCGGCGGCGTTCGAAACATCGAATCGGTGCAAAAGGGTGAAGGCAATCTCATGCCCAATGTCCTGACCGGCACAGAACCCATTACGCCCGACATTGCCCCGGCTATGGATCCGCTTCCGGCCTCTCCCCTTTCTCAACCCCTGCAGAATTATGGAACCCTTTATAAGGAATTCCGGTACGCCGAAGGTCCGGCCGGACATTTTGCGGCCCATACTGTTGCGATGACCGGTCGTTATGTAGATACGAGCCTGAATCTGAATGTCCCGCCGGAATATCCGACGGTTTTTGAATTGTACCGGAAGCATTCCGATCCTGCTCAATCTGCCAGGAACGCCTGGTGGATTTCCAATGCCCTGGGTCCCTATCCGGCATTAAATTACAGCAGTTATCCCGGCTACGGAGCCATATACGGAGCGAATTTCATTCAACCTGCCTCCCTCATCAGCCAATCAGGATTCAATGCGCTTGGCAACATGAAAGAGTTTACAAGTGCAGACCGCGACAAGGCAACTGAAATCAGGGAATTCCTCGACAAGAACTTCGGAAACCTGTACAGCAACAATGCAGGAATCAGCAATGATGCAACCGATACGGAACAGATCCGCTTGTTTGTGAAAGATTCCCTTACCAAGGCACAGGCGGGACAGTTTGCCGATCCCTGGGGCGCCGGCGCTTCCATGAACAACGACATGGCGAATGTTTTTTTCGCGGAAGAAATCATCAAAGAATTCCAGCCGGAATTGCTCGTGGTAAACATGCAGGACATTGATATCTGTCATTTTGACTTCACCTCTTCCTGCAACAACCTCAGGAAGGCAGATTTTGCCGTGGCTCACCTGTGGAATACCATTCAGACGACAAGCGGAATGATCAATGACACCGTTCTGATCGTCGTTCCCGAACATGGTCGAAACCTCCAGCCCAATACGGTCCTTGACTCATACGGCCGTCCGGCCATTGATCATTCTGCCATCGGCGATACCGGAGATCAGACATCCCGGGAAATTTTCTGTCTCGTTGCCGGCCCGTCCGGAGTGGTTGTTCAGGGCCAGGCGATCAGCCAGACAAAAGGTGAAAGCATTGATGTCGTTCCGACCATTGCAAAGATTCTCGGATTTGACAGCGGAATTCCGGCACAGGTCAGCTTACCTGGAAATACTCTTGACGATGCGTTTGTATGAACCCAATGCAAAGGACATACAAGAACATTTCTGATTCGATTTCTTCCATCGGGAAATTCTTTTGGCCGGCTCTTGCAGTTGTGGCTTTTGCCATGTTCATATTCGCCTGCAAACCCATTGAAAATCCCCCGGCCAATCCATATGACAACGTGGATTATGGCAACGATACGAATTCAATTCCTCAACCCGATCCCAATTCGATCATCGGGATCCATGAAAATATTCTGAAGGTAAAATGCAACAATCCGGGATGCCACGATGGAACTTTTGAACCCGATTTCCGGACGATACAATCTGCCTATTCCACATTGGTATATCACAGGATTGTGAAAAACGATTCATTTGGCAATTACACTTTCCGTGTGACACCGCACGACACTTCCACTTCGATGATCATTCGCCGTCTGACGCGGGACGATGCACAATTGCAAAGGATGCCGGCGACAGGAGCTTACCTGACAAGTTCCGAGTTGCAGAATATCATCAACTGGATAAATGCCGGTTGCCCGGATATGTTCGGGGAATTGCCGGTATTGCCCAATGGCGAACCTGTATTCCTGGGTACCCTCGCCTTTGATTCGGCTTTCTCGCGAATTGACACCAACCGCGTCAATGACGATCCCATCAATTCTTTTATCGCAGATTTTAATACCCAGGTTCAGCTTGTGTTCCTCACATCTGATGACAGCACTTCCGTTCAGAATATGCAGGTGAATACAATCAAGTTTTCTTATGATATGAACGACTTCACGGGAGCGGCAACACAACAGGCATTTTATATGAATCTGGGCGGATTTGAATTGCACCTGGCAACTTTTAACACAAACGTTTTCCTTTCCGATAGCACGGTTTACTTCCGGTATTATTTCAATGATGGCGATCATCCGGCAGATTCGGAATTTCCCACCGATGCCATGTTTGAAGGATACAAGACCTATTCATCCATGTATATCAAGCCATGAATATGGTAAGGATCCGCAAAGGAGTTTTTTCTGCCGCTTATGTTTTGTTGATCCTGGCAAATGCAGGATGCAAAAAGGAGCCCTTGTTGTCTGACATTCCGGAAATTGAGCTCCTTGCAACCGGACCAACCGCTGTAACCGAATTTGAAGATTCGATCGTTTTTGAAATCAGCTACCGTGATGGAAACGGCGACCTTGGGGAAAATGATCAGGATGCAGAAAACCTGTTTGTGAAAGACAACCGGATCGGGATCATTCAGCCATACCGGATCCAGGAACTGGCGCCGACCGGAACCGACATCGCGATCCAGGGAAAGTTAAACGTGATACTTGAGAATACCGGCATCACAGATGGAAGCGCACAACAAACTGCCACATTTGACATTTGGGTCAGGGACCGGGCCGGCAACCAAAGCAATGTTGTAACGAGTCCCGGAATTCTGATTTCCCGTTAGAAAAAGGCCAAAATCTTTTTTCGTAATATGCCGGTTGCAAGAATTCAGATACGGTCTATTGTCATGAAAATATTGATGATTCTTTTTCTCAGTCTTTCCTCCCTTGGTGCTGAACTTCCAGCACAGACATTTCTCAAATCTTGTTCAAAAATCCCGGGCACCAATCTGTATTTTTCAAGATATGAAGTCAGTGTCGGGGAATATCTTGGATTCCTGAAAGGTCTTGTGGATGAAGGACGGGCATCAGAAGTATCGCAATATGCTCCCGATTGCGAAGTTTGGAAACGTGCCGGCGTGACCAACGATCCCATGGCAAAATACTATTGCCATTCCCCGGCATTTCATCCTTACCCGGCATCGGGAATCAGTTACAATTCCGCTCTCGCTTTTTGCGAATGGATGACAAGAAAATATTCCGTAAAGACCGGTGAAGATCCGGATGCTGAAATGGTTACTCCTTATGTATTCCGGTTGCCGACTTTGGAAGAATGGAACCTTGCTGCCCGTACAGTCATGGAGAATTCCGAATTTGCCGGGGGCAACATTTCCGTTAAAGATGAAAATGGAATTTTCATTTACAATTACCGTCCGGATGAATCAGACTATGCTGCAGACAATTACATGTTCACAGCACCAGTGAAACCTGTGACGAAGCAATTCCCTGCTGACAAGTTTGGACTGTTTCACATGGGGGGAAATGTTTCCGAAATGACGAGTGCAGAAGGGCAGGCGACAGGCGGAAGCTGGTACCATGGAGAAGATGCTCTTCGCATCGGCCAGATCACCAATTACAACGGGCCGGAATCCTGGCTCGGATTCAGATTTATTGTTGAAATCGCAGAAGATTAAAGAAGAAAGTGACCGAAGGAAACCCCGGCGGTTCGGGGATGAAAGATGAAAGCGATAGACCGCTTGATATTTTCTGACCCTTAACCCTTTATCCCGATTCCTTAATCCCTAAACCCAACCCCTGAAAAATGAGCAACAGAGTAGTACATTTCGAAATTCCTTGTGACGATCCGCAAAAGACGATTCGTTTTTTTCAGGATGTTTTTGGATGGACCTTTCAGCAATTCGTGACCGATGAATACTGGATTGTCATCACGGGAGATGAAAAGAAACCGGGAATCAACGGCGGATTGATGAAAAAAAAGGATCCGAAGCAGCCTTTGGCCAATTCGATCGAAGTGACAAACATGGATCAAACAATGCTTGCCGTCGAAAAGGCAGGCGGCATTGTGGTTGTCCCGAAAATGGCGATCCCAACCGTAGGATGGCTGGCGTATTTCAAGGATCCTGACGGCAACATTCACGGTTTGTATCAGAATGATCCGGTTGCGAAATGAGGGTGAAACAAATGGAAGGAAAAATTGACAACGACATCAAAGAGAGAATTGAAAAACTGGCCGGGAAGTACAGCGTCATGGGGCAGGATCTCTCATCCTACCTCGACGGCTTGCTGCATTCCAAATTCCTGACGTATTGGGATTACATTCACCTGGAAACCCTCCTGAGCCTGCAAACTCCGCGAACCGAATTTCCTGATGAGGAAATTTTCATCATTTACCACCAGATCACGGAATTGTATTTCAAACTTATCGTGCGGGAGATGCGGCAATTGCTTGATCTCCATTCCGGAAATTTGGCCGAATGGAAGAAGCGCGTAGCACGAATGGTCTCCTATTTCAAAAATCTCACCCACAGTTTTGACGTGATGGTGGAAGGAATGGAACAGGATCAGTTCCTGAAATTCCGGATGGCCCTCCTGCCTGCGAGCGGCTTTCAATCTGCCCAATACCGGCAGATTGAAATTTACAGCACTCCGCTCATCCGCCTCGTGAAGACAGACCTTCGCGGGAAATTCCGGTCCGATTCACCGGTCCCGGAATTGTACGAAGCGATGTATTGGAAATCCGGAAATCTGGAGCTGAAAACCGGCAGGAAGACGCTTACCCTGCAAATGTTCGAGAAAAAATACGACGACGAATTGTCAGCCCTGGCTCAGCAATACAAGGAAAAAAACCTGGCAAAGGCCTATGAGAATTCTCCCGCAGAAATCCGTGACAATCCGGACCTCAGGCAATTGATTCGTGATTATGACTCCTTCGCTAACCTGTTCTGGCCCCTGGCGCATTACAAGGCTGCTGTCAGGTATTTGTTCCGGGATCCTGATGTGATTGCCGCTACGGGCGGAACCAACTGGCAAAAATTCCTTCCTCCCAACTTCCAGCGGGTCATTTATTTCCCGCAGGTCTGGTCGGAGGAAGAGGTGGCGGAATGGGGAAAGCAATGGGTTTTGGATTTATTTCGTGAGAAAGTCGAATCCAAATGGTCTAAAATCCGTTGAAAATGCCTATATTAGGTCTGCTGCACAATACACAGATTCTGGTACAGAATTTGTAAAGACCAACCAAAATCCGGGCATCCGGCGGAATGATTCGATTGCTTCTCATATTCTTTTCAGTTTCCGCTTTCATCACACAGGCGAATGCGCAGGAAACCCTGACCTGGCCGGTCGGGCGTGATGGCATTCCAATTTATACCATGCCCGAGGTGGTCATCACAAGCAAGGCGCCAAAAAAGAGTGAAAAGGCCCGGTTTGAACAGAAGATGAAGAAGTTCAACAAGGTGAGGATGAATGTGATTGTAGCGCTCCCCTATGCAAATGAAGCGGCGCAAAATCTCAGGGAAATTCACACCACGCTTGCAAAGATGAGCGATCCTGCTGCGATCAACGATTACAATAAGCAGAAGGAGAAATCTCTTTTTGGTGAATATGAAGATGACCTTCGTACGATGACGACTTCCCAGGGTAAAATTCTGATCAAGCTGATTGACCGGCAGTCGGGATTCAATACCTATTCGATCATCAAGGATTTGAAAAGCGGAGCGTCAGCGGTATTGTGGCAGGCTGTCGCCCGCGTATTCGGATTCAACCTCAAGACTGAATATGATCCCGAGGAAGATGCAATGATCGAGGCAATTGTAAGATCCATCGAAACGGGAACCAACCTCACCTATTACGATTTCGTGACCATCACGAACGGCGCATATCAGTGACCGGGAGGTCGCGGCTGACGAACGGCCTCTCCTCTGTTCCCCATGTCTTCCATTCCTTTCTTATAGCCCAGATTCCGGCGATCCCAACGCAGATCGAGGGTTCCAACTGTCATCGCTTTGTTGAGTTCGCACATCTCCAGGTCATCTGCTGCGCAATAATGCAGCATCATCTCGCGATTCGGTTTTGCTTTTGCGTTAAAACCAAACTGCGGTAGTTCAATCCGGTAAAAATCAAATGTGTATCCGGCTTTCAGAATTTGTTCCGGAAACGGTTTTCCCGCGAGATAATACACCAGGGAATCCGGAATTGAAGTTTTGGTAATTTCTTTCCATCCTTTCAGATCAAGTCTGAAAAAAGCGATGCGGCACAAGCTGTATTTGTCATGAATTTCCTCCAGGCTCACTCCTACCACAGCTACTTCGCGCGGCATCCTGTAAACTTTTACCACCTGCTTCATTTCTCCCTCCGGATTCTTGTAAGAAAAGGTGATGTAGTTGTTTACCTGATCAACAGTAACGGGAGTCCGTTTCGTCGTGTCATCGCCTTCCGCGGGGGGAATGAAATACCTGCTTCCTTTCTGCACAATCGCAGGAGATTTCCACTTTGCATTTCCCGAAGGCGATGTCAGTTCCGGGATTCCGGCATACAAATCCAAAAGTGGACCTGTAGGAGATGTTTGGGCGAATATCATAAGCGGCATCGCCAGCAGAATCAAAATGCAGTTACGTTTCATATTCTTTCTCATTCTTCACTACAAACAACTTCTTTGCCGGTCATCAGATTTTCAACCGCCAAAGAAAACAAATTTGCTAAAAATCCTGCCGAAGGCGATTCGGCCTTTGTGAAATCAAACAAAACTTCATCGGGACCTGTCGATTTCTTTTCGTCATAGCAAAAATCTGCCGCATGGATTTTCCTTCCACTTGCAGTTTCAAACAGATCAAATCCCATTTCTGCCAGGCGGATCAAATTCCGGTCGTTGATGATTCTATTGCTTCTGACATAAACAGAATTCGTTTCATACGTACCGAGATCAAGCGGATTGATAACCAGAACATAGTCTGCCGCTTTCAGCAAAGCCAAAGGCTTCCCGACCGATCTGCTTCCGGCATCATAAGCAGCAATGAATCCGACAGCCATCTCAGGATTTTCATTTACAAAAAATGCGGAATCGGCATCAATTCCGGCGGCCAGTTGCGAAGAAAAGAGGGAACCGAGCAAGACAATGGTTTGCCGTTTCAGGTCTTCGATGTCCACGTCTTCGCCATCGGCTGCTTTTACAAATTGCATCAGCGGCTGCCGCCATTCGTCATGAAACGTGAAATTCTTCTTGGAGAAATATACGGCAATCGTCTTTCCTTCAAATTGAACTTCCTGCCCTTTTATGAAAAAAGGCAGGAGAATTGCCAGAAAAACGATGACTGAACGGCGCGGCATCATCTGCATATTGCAAACATTGAGCCACAATTTAGGAACAAAGAGCAAAGCAGAAAGCAGAAAGCAGAAAGTAGATAGTAGAAAGTAGAAAGCCGGAGCGAAGCGAAGGTCCCGATAAATTCTAAATCAAATTGTCGGGAAACAAAGTACAATGAGAAATGAACAATGAACATTGAAAAATAAGCAATGAACAATGAACAGGGAACATCAAATTTCGATTTCTCAGGATTGAAATCCGCAGCTACAATATGGGTCGTCCCTACCGGGACTCTTTGGGGCCAAAGGCCCCGGGGTTAACGATTATCTTTCTGACTACTCTCTTTCCGACAAAATTTTTCTGACCACTGACTGCTATCCTTCAATCCCAGGAAACAATTGTTTCGATCAGTACCCTGCTGTCGGTGTCAATATCCGATGGATTCTGCTGAGAATAAACTTTCTTGTATTTGAAAATCTTCCCTACGCCCGGAGCGTAGATTTCGTATGCAAATTCTTCAATATAGAAAGAAATTTTCGTACCGGCCGTGCGGAAAGGAACCTGGAGGACAACCACGCAATCATCAAATTCTATTCCGTTCACCGTAACCGTGCTGTCAACGCTGATGTATTCGTAAGTCTGCTCCCCTTCATCATTCAGCGAATTCCCATCCCAGGAGAGGCCTTCCATGATAGGGAACTTCAGAACCTGATAACGAATATTGCCTTCTGACAGTTCCGCTCCCTGATCATCTGCAAATCGCGACCAGAGTTCACTGAATGTCCAGGAAAAAACCGGATTGCTCATAGAATCCAGACTGTCAGGACTGGTGTAAATTAACAATTTCGATAGTTCCCTGCCAAGCAAATCTTTTGCGGTTCCCCCTCCGAGCTCCCGTTTGTAATAACGGAGGTCATCAAACTGTCCGCCGGTGGATTGATAAACCGTATCCATCACGTAATACATTCTG
>Ga0247727_10017826_pt1 | contig 11251 bp, 6 predicted proteins | sample WisWelCaveWW1625_FD_202498 | JGI IMG/M metagenome (GOLD analysis project Ga0247727, IMG submission 202498) | Biofilm microbial communities from Wishing Well Cave, Virginia, United States - WW16-25 | ecosystem: Environmental > Aquatic > Deep subsurface > Groundwater > Cave microbial mat | place...
TCCCGCCACCAGAAGGGGCCTGTCGTTCGCCAGGAAGGGCGCCAGGAGGCCGACGGCACTCAGCGCCCCCAGGACCATCAAGCCCGGCCTCAGACTTGATGCTGGTGGCCAGTCATTCATGGGATGGGGCCTGGGCGCCGACGACCTCCCGCAGGCGAGGGTCGAGGGCGGGGTAGAGCAGATCGATGAGCATTTGCCCCGCCAGGACTGCCCCGGCGGACAAGAGCATCAGGGTCAGGACGACGGGATAATCCCGGCCCTCCACGGCCCGGAGCAGCAGGCGCCCCATGCCGGGCCAGGAGAAAATCTCCTCGACGACCACGCTCCCGGCCAGAAGGCCCGGAATGATCGCGCCCAGCAATGACACGAACGGCGCCGCGGCATTGGGCGCGAAGTGCCAGGCCAGACGGAATCCCGACAGGCCGCGCGCCCGGGCGGCGGCGAGAGGACCCGCGGCGAACAGCGTCCGGAAGGTGGCGCTGGCGAAATGCGCCGCGAAGGCCCAACCGGAAAGAGCCAGGCACAGTGTCGGCAAAGCCAGGTGGAGTGCCAGATCGATCGCCTGGCCGGCGGGCCCCGTCGCATCATCAGCGGCGACTCCCTGCAGAGGCAGGATCCGGAGCCGCACGGCGAACACGCGCTGCAGGAGCAGGGCGGCCGCGAACGGTGGGACCACATAAACAACGATCAGCAGGCCACGGGCCAGTCGGTCCAGCGATCCACCCGGGCGGCGCGACCCGGCCCAGCCGATCGGCAGACCCAGACCATAGATCGCGGCGACCGCGCACAGGTTCAGCAGAAGCGTCCAGGGGAGGGCCTCGCCGACGAGGTCCAGGACCGGCCGCGAATCGCGCAGCGACCGCCCGAAGTCGAGCTGCGCCACGTGCAGGAGCCAGTCGGCGTAGCGCGCTGCCGCGGAGCGTTCGGTGCCCAGCTCGGCGCGCAGGCGCTCCATCGCCTCGGCGCTCATCGGCGCCCCGGCCTCGGTCCAGGTCAGGACGGGGTCGGCCGGCAGCACGTTGAGGACGGCGAAGGCGAGCAGCGAGATCCCCAGGAGGGTCGGAATCGCGGCCAGCACCCGGCGCAGCAGATAGCCGGCCATCAGCGCCGCACACGAGGCCCGGGAGCCCGCCCCCACCCGGTTGATCGCCTCGACCGTCGCGGGATCATGGGGCGACCGGGCGAAGTCGCAGGGCGGCCGCTCCGGGGAAATAGCCCAGGATCCCGAGGGGGGACGGCTCCACGCCTTCGAACCGCGCGCTCAGGACGGCTGCCACGGCGGGGTCGAAGAGAAAAGAGCAGGGCTGCTGCTCCATGAGACGCGCCTCGACACGCCGGTAGAGCGCCTCGCGCGCTGCCGCATCGACGGTCCGACGGCCGGCCTCGAGCCAGGCATCGGTTTCGGCGTCGCGGTACGCGGCGTAATTCTGGCCCCCTTCGATCTGCGACGAGTGCAGCATGGCGTAGATGGAATCGGGGTCGGGGGCGGGGATGATCCCGGATAGGGCGGCCTGGAAGGCCCCGGACTTGAGACGCGCCCAGAGCGTCTGCCAGTCGAGCCGCTCGATCGACATCTGGATCCCGAGGCGCCGCAGCTCCTCCTGGGCGACCTGCGAGAACTGCACATGGTCCTCCCCCCCGCTGAAGATCAGGAGGGTGAAACTGAACCGCCGGCCGGCGCGCGCCCGGAAACCCGTCTTCGGGTCGAGCCGCCAGCCCGCCGCGTCGAGGAGCCTGGCCGCAGCGGCCGGATCGTACGCCATCGGCCGCGGGCTCTGGGATCCGGCCGCGAGCGCCGCCCCCGCCGCCCCCGGGACCACGGGGGCGGCAGCGATCGGCAGCAGATCCTGGAACGGCGAAGCGGTCACCCGGCCGAGCCCTTTCAGGACCGATCGCACGTACCCTTCGCGATCGAGCGCCAGGGTCATGGCGCGCCGCACCGCGGGGTCGGCGAAGTACGGGTTCGATCCGTCGCCGCGCCAGGCGATGTAATAGAAAAACAGAGGCACGTAGCCCACGTCCCTGAAGCGGCGCTGGAAGTCGGCGTCATGGCGTCTCGCCTCCCACTGGGCCGGCGATAGCCGGGCATAGTCCAGCTCGTCCGCGAGCAAGGCCTGGAGGGCCGTGTCGGGGGAGGGTGTGATCTGGAACACGAAGGAGTCGATTTCCGGCACGGAACCCCAGTAGTCCCGGTTCGCCTCCAGGACGATCCGCTGTCCCGCCTCCCAGGAGACGAAACGGAACGGGCCGGTGCCCACGGGGGCCCGGTTCTGCGCTGCGGCGGCGAAGTCGGCGCCGCGATACAGATGGGCCGGGAGGATCGGCACCTCCCAGCTCCGCAGGGCGGGGGCGTAAGGCTCGCGGTAGTGGACCCGCACGGTGACCTGGTCGGGCGTCTCGACTTTCTCGACCGGCTGGAAGCTGTCGGAGCGTCCCACGGCGCGGCTCTCCGGGTCCATGATGCGCTCGTAGGTGAACCGGACGTCGTCGCTCGTGAATGGGGCGCCGTCGTGGAACCGCACCCCCCGCCTCAGATGGAACGTCAGGACGCGGCCGTCGGCAGACAGCTCCCAGGATGACGCCAGGCGCGGCACCGTCCGCAGCCGGGCGTCGTGGTCGACGAGCGAGTCGGCCACCAGGCGGTGGACGAGGACGCTCGCCTGGTCGGTGCCGCTGACAAAATTGAGCGTGGCCGGCTCGATCGGCAGAGGGTAGACGAACCGGCCGCCGGCGCGCTCGGGACCGACCGGGTGAGAGCAACCCGCCAGCAGGGCCGCGGCGAGCGGCGCCAGGAGCAAGGCTGCCGCGCGGCCGGGGCACCCGCCGAGACGCATCTGGCTCCTACTCGATGGTGAAGGTCGCCTTGCCGGCGCCGACGTTTCCCAGCAGGTCGGTCACGCGCACGATCACCGTGTGCTCTCCCGCTCTCAGCCCTTCGAGGGCCAGGGTATAGCTCTCGGAGCGGGAGTCGCTGATGCCGTCGGCAGGCTGCAGCAGGCTCCAGCGCCCGGCGTCGAGCGAGCTGTCGGCCCGGGAGATCGGCCCGGTGGCGTCGGTGGCGGTCACCTCGATCGCCTGGGCGCCGGACCGCGCCCCCTTGCGCGCCGTCACCTGCACCTGGGGCGGCGTGTTGTCGATCGCGAAGGTGTCGCCCGTCAGGCTGGCGCTCCTCACCTTGTCCGCGGCATTCGCGGGCGCATCGCTGGCGTCCAGCCGGACACGGTACAGCCCGTCCGGCAGCTGCATGGAGTCGAACCCGAAGTAAGGCTCTCTCAGCCCCCGCACCAGCGGCTTCCAGGCCGACTCGCCCTCGCCGCGGAACCAGAGGTCGTACTGGAGCGCGTCGCCGTTGGGGTCCTCGACCTCCCAGTCGAACGAGCGCATGCCGCGGACGAAGATCTTCTTCTGCGGGATGCCGGGGCCGGCCCCCGAACCGTCGTCACCGTCCCGCACGCGAATGCCGGTGAAGGCGAGATCCGCCGGCTCGGTCTCGGGCGTGCCATGCGGGGGGCGCTCGCGGAGGATACCGGGCGGCTGGAGCGTGAGCCGGAGGATCCGTGGTGGCAGGTTCGACTGCACGTACGCCACCGAAACGGCGGCGAGCGTCGGGCCGTCGCCGCCCGACGGGCGGCTGAGGCGGGCGCGCCACTGCAGGAAGCGGCCGGCCGGGCTGGTGATCGGGCTGCCGTCGGCCGTGGAGTACGGCGCCGACCACTCGCTCCAGGTGTCGTCGGCCACGGCGCTGTTGCCGGTGCGCGTCGATACCTCGATCTTCGATCCCTGCGGCTGCGTGGCGCGCCAGGAGATCCGTCCCCAGCGCGCGATGCTCTGGGCATCGCGCGCCGCGGACTGGTAGGTGCCGCTGTCGCCGAGCGCCGGGTCGAGGAGGTGAAGGCGGCCGACGTTGCTGGAGGCCGCGTACACGCGGGCCCCGGCGACGGCCAGGGAGGTCACCTGCGACTGCGGCAGCTTCGCAAGGAGGGAGGTCTGCTGCAGGCCGGTGATCGCCCGGACACGGCCCGGCTCTCCCGTTCCGAGGATCGGCCGGCCGGCGCTGTCGAGCGCCAGGGCGTAGACCACCTCGCTGGGGGAGGACCAGATCGTGACCACCGTGCCGTCCGGGTCGATCCGGTACACCTCGCTCTTCGGCGGCGGTCCGTGCGGCGTGACCACGGCGCTGACGGCCGTCACGGTCACGGTCGGCACCGACTGCCCCTCATCGATGCCCGGAAGCGCCACGGGGGGCTGTCCCGGCAGCCCGGCCGGAGACTGCCCCTGGCCCGCCGGCGGGACGGACGGGTGCGGCTGGGGAAGGGGAATGGGTGGCTCGCCGTCCCCGCCGATGGCCGCGGCGTAGATCGTCCCGCGGGGATCGACCGCGACGGCGGCGATCTCCCGGAGCGGCGAGTCGTACAGGACGGTCGCCTTCCCCGAGGGCGTGATCCGGTACAGAAGCCCTTTGCCGTCCGATCCGGCGATGAGATCCCCCTGCGGATCGAGGGCGAGGGCGACGATGTGGAACTCCTCGCTGTCGAAGAAGGTCTCGGCCTTGCCGGATCCGGAGATGCGGTAGACGATGCCGCGCTCGCCGGTCGCGGCGTAGAGATCGCCCTTCGGTCCGACCGCCAGGGCCCAGATGTAGCGGTCCTCGGGCTGGTAATAGACCTCTCCTTTGCCCTCACCCGTGATCCGGACGATCTTCCCCTGGGGCATGGTGCCGGCGAACAGGATGTCGTTCCGATCCACCGCAAGGGCGCGCACCGCCAGGTCGCCGGTCTCGTAGTAGGCGGCGCCGGCGGCGCCGCGCGGGACCCGGTAGATCGAGCCGCTCTTGCCTCCCCCCGCGTACAGGTTTCCCTTGCCATCGATCGACAGCGACCAGAGAAACGGCTCGGAGGACTGCTCCAGCGTCGGCACGTTCAGGGTCGTCAGGCCCGGGCTCAGCGACAGCTCGCCGGTCGCACCGACCGCGACACCCTCGGGCTTGCCCCTCTCGAACTCTTCGAGGGACTCGACGGTCCAGAGCACCGGCGTGACGGCCGCGGCCGCCGAGGGCACGAACAGCAGCATGAGAGCGGCGGCGATCAATCGACGGTCGGTCACCTCACTCCTCCACGTCGATGACCAGCTGCCGGTAACCCTCGAGGGCATGGGCGAGCGGGATCGACTCCTCGGCCACGCCGCGGTACCAGAGCCTCAGGTAATTGCCGCGGGTCTGCGGCCTCGCCATGACCTGCGACACCGATGGCGGCAGGTTCGGCAGCCGCTCCCCCTGGAACAGGATGCCGTTGTCGCTGCGCGTCAGGACGGCGTACAGCCGGTCGTTGCTGCGCAGGTGGTTGATCAGCCAGATGAGATGGTCCAGGTCCTTCGGAACGAAGTCGTCGACGTGGTCGGTGTCGGTGCGGCCCAGGGCGAAGGCGTCGCCCACCTGGAGGATGAGGCGGCCGGGCGGCACCTCGCGCGGGATGGTGATCGCGACCTCGCGCGTCATCTCCGGTCCGCGGAACGGCTTGATCCCGACCGCCACCTGCACGCTCTCGCCGGCGCGCACCCGGTCGCGGTTGACCCAGGCCCGCTGCAGCCGGGCGGTCTTGCGCTCGTCGGAGATCCCCAGGATCAAGTTGATTCCCTCGATGTGCACCGTGCGGTACTCGCTGCCCAGCAGGAGCTGGGTGATGAACGCGGCCGTCCCCGAGGCGTACAGCCGGCTCAGGTCGCCGGCGAACAGGTTGCGGAGCTCGATGTCCTCGGCCCCGGCCACCAGGATCGTGGAGCCCTCCTTGTAGGCCACGGTCAGCTCTCCGTAGTCCTTGACATCGCTGCTGAGCACGGCGTTCAGGGCGGCGTACAGCAGGTAGGGGGCGAGGAACGGGTCGTCGACCAGGTCGAAGCTCAGGCGGCGCGATCGACCCTTGTCGGGCTGCAGCTCCAGACGCACCGGGATGGTCCGCGGCTTCTTGCCGAGGTAGCCGAGCACGCCCGTGGCCCGGTCCTGACGGAACACGCCCACGCTCTCGCCGGCGCTGGCGAACTTGAAGGAGGTCTCGAGCGACGGCATCAAGGCGCTGACCGTCGCGGTCGACATCAGGAGCTCGGTCGGTCCCAGGTTGAGCAGAGGATGGCCACAGGCATACAACCGGTCGCCGTCCCTGTGGGTGACGGTGCAGATGGCGGCGATCTCCACGTCGCCCCGGACCAGCCCGATGGCGACACCCGACCCGGGCGGCAGATCCGCTTCGCCCGCGGCCCCTCGACCGGTGGAGCCCCCCTGCACCGGCACCAGCCCCGCCCGTCTCAGCCCCGGAGCCAGTTCCTCGACGACCCGTGCCGGGAATCCGGAGAGGAGGAGGGGCGTGCCGATCGGAGCCATGGAGGCCGCGCCGAGCGCCTCGCCCGCCCTCGCGCCGTCGAAGTAGGAGGCGAAGTGCGCCACCAGGAGCCCGGGGTCGCGCAGGAACCGGAGCCCTCCCGGCCCGGCCGCATCCGGGAGGGCGGCCGCGGCGCGCGTGCCCGTGGCCTCGTGCTCCTCCATCGTCAGCATCTCCTGGATCGGCACCACGCCGGCGATCGGCTCCTTGGCGAAGCCCCAGGTGTAAGCCACTGCTCCGGCAAGGCGCCCGTTGAGGTAGACCGGGCTGCCGCTCATGCCGCTCAAAACGCCGGTTTCGGCGAGCGGCCCGCCCGAGAGGCGCACCAGGATGAGATTGCGGCTGGGGGCGATGTTCTCGAGCGTGCCGAGGACTTCGACCTGGAAATCCTCCACCCGGGTCCCGTTGAAAACGGTGCGGCCGGAGCCGGACATCCCGGCCCTGACCTCGCTGAACGGGAGAATGGCCTGCTCCGCGGCGCTTGCGTCGGGGAGCCGAAGGGCCGCCGCGCCGCAGAGGAGAAGCGCCGGGACCGCCGCACGCGCGACACGTCTCCAGGCGGCGCCCTTGCGGTCGGTGGGCCGGAGCGCGAAGCGGCCGGTGGTGATCGCGCGTGCGACGTCGGTCATGCAGTCGATTCTCGGATCCCCCGGTCCGCAGGCCGCAAAATCATAGCACAGCCTTCACATGCGCTCGGGGACGGGGATACCCATGAGGTCGAGGGCGCGCCGCATCTGCGCCATGAAGAGCCAGGTGAGGATGATCCGGGCGCGGCGCCGGGCCGGATCGGGCTCCTTGATGACGGGATACCGGTGGTAGAAGGTGTTGAAACGCTGCGCCAGGGCGAAGGCGTACTTCGCCAGGAGCGACAGCTCCAGGGAGGAGACGGCCTGGCGGACGTTTTCCTGGAAGCGCGCGACCTGCAGCAGGAGTCCCCAGTGCTCCTCGGCGTCCTGGCCTTCCGGAAGGTCGAACGCCGCCGTCTCCGCCAGGCGCCCCGTCTCCTCCGGGGCGGGACCGCCCGCGGCCGCCATCTTCTCGAAGATGCCGGCCGCCCGCACGACGGCGTACTGGAGGTAAGGGCCGGTTTCCCCCTCGAACGACAGCGCTTCGTCGAAATCGAAGGCCAGGACCTTGTTGCGCGTGTACTTGATCATGAAATAGCGCACGGCGCCAATGGCGATCTCCCTGGCGAGCCGGGCCGCCTCGTCCGCGGCGAGATCGGCATGGCGGCCCCTCACCTCACGGAGGGCCCGCGCCTCCACGGCGTCCAGCAGGTCGTCGGCCTTGATGCCGAGCCCCTTGCGCCCCGACATCCCGATGTACGCGCGACCGCGATCCTCCTCGGTGAGCGCCAGGCCCAGCTGGCCGGCGGCGCGCGGCGTCAGCGCCACCATCTCGTAGGCGAAGTGGATCGAGCGATCGGCCTGCTCGTGGTGGCCGAGCGACCGCAGCCCCTCCGACACGATCGCCTGCAGGTACGACTGCCGCACGTCGATGACGTTGTAGACGCGCTCGGCCCGCCCGAACGGCGGGTGAGGCCCGACCCCCGGACCCTGGGTGCTGGACCAGACGCGGTGTCCGTCCTGCTCCTGCCGGAAGATCTCGTATCGGAAGTCGATCGGCAGGAGGCCGAACTTCCAGAGCTGGTACGCGATGTCCTTGCCGACATAGGTCACCGTCCCGTTGCTGCGCACGATGATCTTCTCGCTCTCCTTGAGGTCGGCGAAGCGCTCCCCTTCGAGGGCCATGACCCAGCAGCCGGCCCGCTCACCGGTTTCGACGCGAACGATGGCACGCCGCTCCTCGAGAAGATTGAAGGCCGCCTCCCAGAAGCGGCCGGCGAGGATGTCGCCCTCCCATGGCAGGAAGTCGTAGGTCACCCCGATGCGCCGCATCGTGTCGAGATGGCATCCGACGATCCGGCGGGTGAGCCAGCGGGCGAAGGCGCCCACGGCGCCCCGTCCCTCTTCCAGCTCCTTGAGCATCTGTGGCTGCAGCGAGCGGCGGCCGGGCTCCTTCTCGTACATCTCGGTGACGCGCGCGTAGAGGTCCCAGCAGAAGCGATCGAGCGGGTCGGTGATCGCCTGTGCCTGATCGAGCCCCCAGCCGAGGATGTCGCGGAAGCCGATGAGCACGTCGGCCACCTGAACGCCGGTGTCGTCGATGTAGTTCTGCACCTCGACCCGGTGGCCCAGGAAGCGCAGCATGCGCGCCAGGCTGTCGCCGAGGACCGCGTTTCGCAGGTGGCCGATGTGGGCCGCCTTGTTCGGATTGATGTTGGTGTGCTCGACGATCACCGGGGCGCCGGACGGCGGAGCGCCGGCCGACCGCACCTCGCGCGCCACGGCGCGCAACGCCTCCCCCCGGTCGACGTACAGATTGAGGTAACCCGCTCCGCCGGCCTCGACGCGCGCCAGCCAGGGGAGCCGCGGGAAGGCGGCAGCCAGCTCGGAGGCGATCGCCCTCGGAGGCCGCTTGAGCTGCTTCGCGAGCTCGAAGGCGATGGGGCAGGCGAGGTCCCCCATGTCGGGGCGGGGGGGGTGCTCGACGATCACGCGCGGGAGCAACGTCCCGAACAGCCGTTGGGCGATGTCCCTGATGACGACCGCGCTCTCCTCCTTGAACGCTTCCACACGAGCCTCCGGGCGCGAAGTCTAGCAGGTTGGCGCGGGCAGCGCGCAGCGGCGTTCCTGTGAGGACAGCGGTTATCATGTCACCATGGCGTGTGACGCGGGTCGCGATCCGATCCCTTTCCGGCGAGCCCGCCGCGCGGCCGTCCTGGCCGCTCTCCTGCCCGGACTCCTCGGCTGCCCCGCGGGAGACGCGTCGAGGGAACCGGGCGGGGCGGGTCAGGAGGCGGCGGCGGACCGTCCTCGAACGCCGGCCGGGCGAGAGGGCGCGATCGGCCTGATGCTCCTGAGAAAGGGCGATCTGGCCGGCGCGGAGCCTTCGCTCCTGGAGGCGATCCGCCAATCGCCCGGCGATCCGCGTCTGCTCGAGGCCCTCGGGTTCCTCTACAGCCACACCGATCGACTGCAGAAAGCGGAGCAGATGTACCGAGCCGCCATCCTGGCCGCGCCCGGGAGCCCGGGCGCGCATCTCGGGCTGGCGGAAGTCCTGATCGACACGGGTCGGAACGTGGAAGCGCTCAAAGCCCTGGAGGAGGCGAGGCGCCTCGACCCGGACAATCACCAGGCCCAGGTGAAGGAGGCTCTGATGCTGCAGCAGACCGGGCGCGCGGGCGAAGCCGCCGCGAAGGCGCGCGCGGTGATCGCCCGCCGGCCGGGGGAGATCGAGGCGCACTACGTCCTCGGCCTGTCGCTCGAGGTGGAAGGGGACCTCGAAGGGGCAGCGTCCGAGTTCGAACGCGTGGTGGAGGGGAAGCCCGACCATCTCGGGGCCCTGAGCCACCTGGTCACGGTGGCCACGCGGCTGGGGCGGCCGCAGGACGCGGAGCGGGCCCGGCAGGCGCACCGCGCGGCGCTTTTGGAGCGCCGCGTCGAGGAGCGCGTTCGCGGGCACCGCCTGAAGGGCGTCGAGGCGTTCAACCGGGAGGACTACGTGGCGGCGCTCGTGGAATTCGAGACGATCGCGCGGGAGGATCCGTCCGACGACCAGGCGCCGCTCTACATCGGCTCGGCCCTGATCGCCCTCGGGCGCCGGGACGAAGCGCGCGCGGCGCTCGCGCGGAGCCTGGCGCTCCAGCCGCGCAGCGAGCGGGCGCTCATGGAGCTGGGCCGTCTCGAGGCGCTGGAGGATCGCCTCGATGCCGCGGTCACGGCGCTCCGGCAGGCGATCGAGGTGAACCCGGATTTCGCCGAGCCGCACTATTTCCTGGCCGCCGTCCACGCGGCGCGCGGTGAGATGGACGAGGCGCGCGCGGAGACCCGGCGCTACGAGGACCTCAAGGCGCGCTCGCAGGGAGCGGCGATGGAGATCGTCGCGCCGGAGACGGGGGAGAGGCCGTGACGGCGGCGCGCCGGCGCGCCGCGGCGGCCGCCGGCTGCGTCCTGGCGGTCGGCGCCCTCCTGCCCGGTTGCGGGCCGGACCGCCGCCGCGAGGACGGCGTCTCGCCGGGCGTACCGGATTTCGTCTCCTTCGTCGATGCGACGGCGGAGTCCGGCTTGTCCTTCCGCCACGTCAATGCCGCCACCGGCCAGAAATACATGCAGGAGACGCTCGGATCCGGTGTCTGCGTTTTCGACTACGACGGCGACGGGAGGCAGGATGTCTACTTCGTCCAGAGCGCCGCCCTGCCGGGTTACCGGGGGCCCGCGAAGCCACGCGCCGCGCTGTTCCGCAACCGGGGCGGCGGCCGGTTCGAGGAGACGACCTCGCAGGCCGGGGTGGCCGACGAGGATCATCTCGGCATGGGGTGCGTCGCGGGCGACATCGACGGCGACGCCGACCGCGACCTCTACGTCACGGGGCATGGCCGCAACGTCCTCTTCCGAAACAACGGCGACGGCGCTTTCTTGGACGTCACCAGGGACTCCGGCGCGGTGGGAGGGCTGTGGAGCGCCAGCGCGACCCTCTTCGACGCGGAGGGCGACGGCGATCTCGATCTCTACGTGACGAACTACGTCCACTACGACATGAACGACAACCTGTACTGTGGCGAGAACCGCCCCGGCTACCGGACCGTCTGCCACCCCAAGAACTTCGACAGCCAGCCCGATGCGCTGTATCGCAACCGCGGGGACGGCACCTTCGAGGAGATCGCGGAACGCGCCGGGGTCGCCGACCGGACCGGCAAGGGGCTGGGGGTGGTCGCCGGGGACATCGACGGGGACGGCGACGAGGACCTCTACGTCGCCAACGACGATACGCCCAACTTCCTGCTGCGCAACCGCGGCGACGGCACGTTCGAAGAGGTG
>Ga0247727_10017827_pt1 | contig 11250 bp, 12 predicted proteins | sample WisWelCaveWW1625_FD_202498 | JGI IMG/M metagenome (GOLD analysis project Ga0247727, IMG submission 202498) | Biofilm microbial communities from Wishing Well Cave, Virginia, United States - WW16-25 | ecosystem: Environmental > Aquatic > Deep subsurface > Groundwater > Cave microbial mat | place...
CTAATGATGGGCGTCGGGTATCTCTTCGGCCCCCGGCGCAAAAACGCCCGCAAAATGGAACCCTATGAATCGGGGATGCGGCCCCTCGGCCCGGCCATGCGCCGGATGCCGGTGCGCTTTTATCTCATCGCGGTCTTGTTCATCTTATTTGATATCGAAGTCATCTTCTTCCTGCCCTGGGCTGTCACGCTTAAAACATTTATTGATAATTCGCTTGGGATATTTGCCTTCATTGAGATGGTGGTCTTCATCGCCATCCTGCTGGTCGGCTATATCTGGGTCTGGAAGAAAGGCGCGTTGGAGTGGGAATAACGAATTACCATTTACCATTTACCAATTACGGTAAATCGTAATTAGTAAATAGTAATTGCTCTGGAGGTATGTCATGGGCTTTGAGCAAAAACTCGGCAACATGGGCGTGGTCACCACCACCCTCGAAACCGTCGTCAACTGGGGCCGCACCAATGCGATGTGGCCGATGCTGTTTGGTTTGGCCTGCTGTGCGATGGAGATGATTAGCACGGTGGCCGGCCCGCAGAACGACCTCTCGCGCTTTGGCATGGAACTGATGCGGGCCTCTCCGCGCCAATCCGATTTGATGATTGTAGCCGGGCGTGTGTCGCGCAAGATGGCCCCGGTCCTGCGCCGCCTGTATGATCAGATGCCCGACCCCAAGTGGGTGATTGCCATGGGCGATTGCGCCTCGTGCGGCGGCATCTTCAACAATTATGCCATCGTGCAAGGCGTGGATGAAGTCGTCCCCGTAGATGTCTATGTGGCCGGCTGCCCCCCGCGTCCCGAAGCCCTGATGCACGGCATCCTCACCCTGCACGAGAAGGTGAAGAGAGAAAAGTTCAAGGACTGGGCCTAACAGTTGGAGTTAGAAGTTTGAGTTGGGGTCTTGCAAACTCAAACCCCCAACTCAAACTCTATCGCTATGACGCACATCGAGCAGACCCTCGCCGCATTGAAAGACAAATTCGGGGCCGCCGTCCAAAACGTGGTGGAGTTTCGCGGGGAAACCACGGTGGTGTTGGAGAAGGCCGTTATCATTGAGGCGCTTCGCTTCCTCAAAGAGACGCCGGAGCTAGGCTTCAACTTTCTCGCCACCCTCACGGCCTATGATGACTGGCCGGAAGAACCGCGCTTCAAAGTGGTTTATCAACTGCGCGAGATGACGCGGCCCACCAATCTGCGCCTTAAAGTGGCGGTGGCGGGCGATGACGCAACCCTGCCCACTACTATCAACATCCATCGCAACGCGGATTGGCACGAGCGCGAACTGTTCGATATGTTTGGCATTAAATTTGAAGGCCACCCCGACCTGCGCCGCCTGCTGATGCCCGCCGACTGGGAAGGCCACCCTTTGCGAAAAGATTATCCACTGGGTTATGAAGAAGTGCAGTTCACATTTAATTTTGACGAGATTGAAAAGAAGAAACCGTACGCCAAAGAATAATTACTAATTACCAATTACATTGCGCGCACGAAGTAATTGGTAATTGGAGTTCACATGACCGCCGAAGCCGAGCGCCAACTTCTCGAAACCACGCTGGACGAACTCAAACACCTCTTCTCGCCGCGCGCCCTTGAAGGCGATACGGTGGTGTTGAACATGGGGCCGCAACACCCCAGCACCCACGGCGTCCTCCGCATGATTGTGGAACTGGACGGCGAAATCATCATCAACGCTGTGCCGGATATAGGCTATCTGCACACTGGCATCGAGAAGAACATGGAGGCCAAGACCTACCTCAAGGCATTGGTGATGACCGACCGGCTGGATTACCTCAACACCGTCGGCAACAATCTGGTTTACTGCCTGGCTATCGAAAAATTAATGGACGTGAAGGTGCCGCCCCGCGCGCAAATCATTCGCGTCATCATGGCCGAACTGCAACGCCTCGCCTCCCACCTCGTGTGGATTGGCACGCACTCCACCGACATCGCCTCGCAATCCATTCTCTTCTATACCTTCCGCGAGCGCGACAAAATCATGGACATCTTCGAGTTGGTCGCCGGCCAGCGGATGATGACCTCCTACATCCGGCCCGGCGGTCTATGGCGGGATGTGCCAGCGGGCTTTGAAGAGGCCGTGGCCGCCTTCCTGGACTACCTGCCCGCCAAACTGGATGATTACGAAGCCCTGCTCACCGACAACCCCATCTGGCTGGATCGCACCAAAGGGATTGGGGTGATTGATGGTGAGACCGCGCTGGCCTGGGGCCTGACCGGTGGCTCATTGCGTGGTTCGGGTGTGAATTACGATGTCCGCAAGGTGATGCCCTACAGTGGCTATGAAGAATATGATTTTGAAGTGCCGCTGGGCAAAAATGGCGATGTCTATGACCGCTACCTTGTGCGAATGAAGGAATTTCGCCAGACCATCCGCATCGTCCGGCAAGGGCTGGAGAAACTGGCCAAGACCAACGGCCCGGTCATCACCGACAACCGCAAGGTCGCGCCGCCCCCGCGCTCCGAACTCGGCACCAGCATGGAGGCCGTCATCCATCACTTCAAGTTGTGGACCGAAGGCTTCAACGCGCCGAAGGGCGAAGTGTATGTCGCCACCGAATCGCCGCGCGGTGAGTTGGGCGTGTTTCTGGTGGGCAATGGCGGCCCCAAGCCGCACCGCGTCCACTGGCGCACGCCCTCGTTTGTGAATCTGGCCGCCCTGCCCATCATGTCCAAAAACCACTATGTGGCGGATGTGGTGGGGATTATTGGAAGTATTGATATTGTGTTGGGGGACGTTGACCGATAAGGGTCATTGGTAAATGGTAATTACTACTTACCAATTACTTCTCGGAGGTTTTTGTGCTTGTAAACAAACACCGCGCTCAAATAGACGCCATCCTCGCCCAATATCCCGCCGACCAGAAACGTTCGGCGGTGATGCCGCTGTTGTATCTGGCGCAGAGCGAGTATGGCTATGTGTCCAAAGACGCCATGCAGGAGGTGGCCGACCTCATCGGCTACTCGACCACCGATGTGGCCGGGATTGTGGGCTTCTACTCGCTCTACTACGACCACAAAGCCGGGAAGCGCCGCGTGCAAGTCTGCACCGATCTGCCTTGCGCCCTGCGCGGCGCGGATAAATTTGGCGATGACCTGTGCGCCAAACTCGGCGTGAAGTGGCACGGCACCACCCAAGATGGTGAGTTTACGCTTGAGCCGGTGATGTGCCTGGCCGCCTGCGACAAAGCGCCCATGTTCCAGATTCAAGACGCCGACGGCCTCCACTACCATGAAAGCGAATCGGCGGAGAAGCCGATGACGGTGGAGCAGGCGGTTGCAATTTTGGACGGGTACAAAGGCAGAAAGTAAATGGTAATTAGTAATTGGTGATTACCATTTACCAATTACTAATTACTTTCTCAAAAGACGATATGGCTGAACACATCCTCCTCCGCCACCGCGACATCAAAGACTTCGACCAGTTGGGCGTGTACATCGAACATGGCGGCTTTGAGGCCTTTAAGAAGGCCGTGACCACCATGACGCCTCAGCAGGTGATTGACGAGGTGAAGGCGTCGGGCTTGCGCGGGCGTGGGGGCGCGGGCTTCCCCACCGGGATGAAGTGGAGTTTCCTCACCAAAGGCGTTTACCCGCGCTACGTCACCGTCAACTCGGACGAGTCCGAACCGGGCACGTTCAAGGACCGCGAGTTGATGGAGAAGAACCCGTTTCAGTTTATCGAAGGCTCACTGATTACGGCCTACGCCGCCGAAGCCAATATCGTTTACAACTATCTGCGCGGCGAGTTTTGGGACATCGCCAAAAAAATTCTTGACCCGCGTCTGGCGCAATTGCGCGAGCGCGGCTTTCTCGGCCACAATCTCTTCGGCACAAATTATTCGCTGGATATGTTCAACCATCTCGGCGCGGGCGCTTACATCTGCGGCGAGGAGAGCGCGCTGTTGGAATCGATCGAGGGCAAGCTGGGCCAGCCACGCCTCAAGCCCCCGTTCCCGGCCGACAAGGGTTTATACAATCGGCCCACCATCGTCAACAACACCGAGACGCTCGCCAACGTCCCGTTCATCATTGCCAAAGGCGCGGCGGAATATAAAAAACTCGGTACCGAGAAAAGTTCCGGCGTCAAAATTTTCTGTCTGTCGGGCAATGTGCGTAATCCCGGCAACTATGAATTGGAGTTGGGCAAGTTCACGCTCCGGCAATTGATTAACGACTTCGGCGGCGGCGTTCCGGATGACAAAAAGGTGAAGGCCATCCTCATGTCGGGCGCGTCGTCCAATGTGCTGATGGGGACGGACGATGTGCTGGACGCGCCGATGGATTACGAGGCCATGGCGGCCAAGGGCGCGGCGCTGGGCTCGGCCTCGGTGATTGTGGTGGATGAGAGCGTGGACATGGCCTGGCTGACGTTGAAGACCACGCGCTTCTTCAAGCATGAGAGTTGCGGCAAATGCACGCCCTGCCGCGAGGGCACCTATTGGATGCTCAATATTTTGGAGCGGGTGAACAAGGGCGAGGTAATGCGGGCCGATGTGGATTTGCTTAACACCGTCGCCAATCAAATTGTGGGCAAGTGCCTGTGTCCGCTCGGTGATTTTGCCGTTGCGCCAGTGCTCACCAGTATTAAGCAGTTCCGCGCCGATTTTGACGCGCACGCGAAGGATAAGCCGAAGGCGGCGGCCCCGGCGGCGAAGGCAGCAGCGGGTGCGGCTCGGCCTGCTCCGGCCGCGCGCCCAGCAACTGCGGCCAAGCCCGCGCCTGCGAAAACGGCGGAACCAGCGGCGGGAGATTGAAGGCATCCTTCCGTCGAGTTTGAGGGCAAGGTCATTCCCTATTTCATTTGGTGGAATGACACTCTTGCCGATGAAGCCGATGTGCGTAAGGTGTTGGCAGGTAACAACTCATATCTTCGCATCATTTTAGCGATTAAAATCCCGGCAACAAGAAACACAAATGCCGGATGTACCTAGTGGAAGTGGGCCGCCGACACGCGACCGTGCCACCCAAAACGGCCGAGCCAGCGGCAGGAGATTGAAGTGAAAATCTACGACTTCAAAGTATTGTTGGAGCCGGACGAAGAAGCAGGCGGCTATGTCGTCACCTGCCCATCACTTCCAGGTTGTTATTCGCAAGGTGATTCGGTAGATGAAGCACTCGCGAACATCCGCGAAGCGATCGAGCCTTGTGTGGAAGATTTGCTGGCGCTCGGGTAGCCTATCCCGGACGTAGCTCGGACATTGAGCTAAAAACATGCTTGAACCGACAGCCAACAAAGAAATGGCCCGCCCTTATTTCATTTGGAATGCTGACCTGAGCGAGGCTGATGTTCGGGCCATTCTGGCCGGTGAGCGCGGAGAACTTGAACAAGCGCAGATGATGGCCCACCTCATGCAAAACGCCCGCTTCGGCGATATTTGGGACTACATTCGCCCGGCCGATATTATGAAGCATTGGACCCTGGTGTATCGAATGCTTTGGCCGCAAGAGTCAAAAGAATTGTGGGTGTGGGCCTTGCGGATGTGGGGCCACCATGTCCAACATCCTTAGCCAGTTTGAGCGAGATATTCTGGAGGCTTTTTTTGCTCTGGAAAAGACGGATGCATTTGTGTTGACGGGCGGCGCGGCCTTAGCCGAGTTTTATTTCCAGCATCGGCGCAGTGACGATTTAGATTTGTTTACGCTGGATGAGCAAGCTTTTATAGAAGTGAGTCAGCAAGCTAAACGAGTTGCTCAAACTGTTGGCGCAGAAGAAAAACCAATCCGGTCGCTGGCGACGTTAAATCAGGTTTCATTGGAGCGCGGCGGGGAGACGGTCAAAATTGATTTTGTGCGCGACAGTGGCCCGTCCTTTGGACAAGCGTTACAACGCGGCCGGGTGCGCGTGGACGCCCTTGAAAATATCGGGGCCAATAAAATTCTGGCGTTGTTTGGCCGGGCGGCATTTCGAGATTATATTGATTTGTATGTGATCTTGCAGACAGGCCGTTTCACTTTTGAGCATTTGTTGTCTTTGGCCAAACAAAAAGATTTGGGCCTGCAAGAGTTCTATCTGGCAAATTGGATTCGACAGCAAACACCCCGACTTCAATCGTCGCCAGAGATGCTGAAAGAAATTGATTTAGCGGAAGTTAAACGTTATTTTCTTAAACTGGCCGACGAATTGATGGCCGGATTGAATCCAGACAAACAACCCTAACCCTGGGCTACAGGCAAGGATGTATGGCCGACTTAGTTAAATTAACCATTGATGGCGTCGAAGTCTCCGTCCCCAAAGGGACGCTGGTGGTGGACGCCGCCAAACGCATCCACAACGACATCCCGGTGTTTTGCTACCACCCCAAGATGAAGCCGGTGGGCATGTGCCGGATGTGCCTGGTGGAAGTGGGCCGCCCCATGCGCGACCGCGCCACCGGCCAACTGGCGCTGGATGACAACGGCCAGCCGAAAATTGCGTTCAACCCCAAGCTGGACACTGCCTGCACCCTGCCCGTCGAAGAGGGCATGGTCATCGTCGGCGCGAGCGGCAAGGTGCAGGAAGCGCGCGATGATGTCATCGAATTTCTCCTCACCTCACACCCGCTCGATTGCCCCATCTGCGACAAGGGCGGCGAGTGCCCTCTGCAAAATCTCACGATGCAACACGGCCCCGGCCAGAGCCGCTTCGTGTTTGGCGAGAAACAACATTTAGACAAGCACGTTCCACTGGGTGAGCCGGATGAGGCGTTGATTTATCTCGACCGCGAGCGCTGTATTCAGTGCGCGCGCTGCACCCGCTTTCAAGATGAAATTGCGGATGACCATGTGCTGGGCTTCTATGAGCGCGGGCGCAAACTGGAAATTGTCACGCTCTCCGATCCGGGCTTTGACTCGAAATGGTCGGGCAACACCACCGATATCTGCCCGGTGGGGGCGTTGACCACCGCCGATTTCCGTTTTGGCGCGCGCCCGTGGGAACTCACGCCCGCCGCGTCCATCTGCAATCATTGCCCGGTGGGCTGCAACATCACCTTTAGCGCCCGGCGCGAGGCCAGGTCCGGCGGGGCGCACGTCATCAAGCGCGTCATGCCGCGCCAGAACGAGCAGGTCAACGAAATCTGGATGTGCGACAAGGGCCGCTTTGGGCATCATTTTGTGGAAAGCGCCGAGCGGTTGACGAAGCCGCTCATGCGAAGCAGTAAAGACGGCCAACTTAAAGAAGCCTCATGGGATGAAGCGTTGGCGCTGGCCGCTGAAAAATTAAAGGGCGCTGGCAAAAATATAGCCGCCCTCGTCGGCGACCGCCTGTCCAACGAAGATCTGTTCGCCATCCGTAAAGTAGTGGATGGTCTCGGCGGGCATGTTGAATTGAACTCGCGCATGGGCGGCGGTGAACTGGTGCAATTGCTCGGCGTGGGGCAAGGCACGAACTTTTCCGATATGGGCAAAGGCACGGCCATTCTCGTCATCGCCTCCGACCTCGAAGAAGAAGCGCCGGTGTGGTGGTTGCGGGTGAAGGGCGCGGCTGAACGCGGCGCGACGCTCATCGTGGCCAATGGTCGCGCCACCAAGACTGACCGCTACGCGGCGCACACAGTTCGCTATCAGTATGGCGAAGAAATCGCCATTGTAGAGGGGATGCGGATTGTTGATTCGACCCCTTATGCTGAAGCCTTTGCCAACGCCGAAAACGCCGTTATCCTTTTTGGACGGGAAGGCCTCGACTTTGCCGGAACATCGGTTTTGGCGCAAGCCTGCGCTAATTTACTCATTACCAATAACCATTACGGCAAAGCCAACAACGGCCTCATCGCCGTCTGGCCGCGCGCGAACACGATGGGCGCATGGGACGTGGGCGTGAAGCCAACCGGCCAGCCAACGCTGGAGGATGTTTTTGCCAGTGTGGATGCCAAAGTGGTTTGGATGGTGGCCGCCGACCCAGTGGGGGATGGCCTCATTTCACCGTTGGCCCTTGAGCCTCCCTTTGTGATCGTGCAGGAGTTGTTCATCACCGAAACCGCCCAGGTCGCCGACCTGGTGTTGCCCGCCGCCGCGTGGGCCGAGCGCGAAGGCACCTACACCAATGGCGAGCGCCGCGTGCAACGCTTCTATCCCGCCATCCCGGCCAAGGCCAAACCCGATTTTCAGATTGCGGTAGAGATCGGGGCCAAAGTGGGCGTGAGTCTGCCCAAGTTCGCGTCGCTCATCTTCAATGAAATCGCCAGGAGCGTTCCGGCTTATGCTGGATTGAATTATCAAGAACTCTCCAAAGTCGAGAAGCAATTCCCGGATGTGGGCGGCGTGGATTTGTATTACGGTGGCACGTCCTATGACAATCAGCAAGGACTCGGTGTGCAATTGAAATCCGGCGCGGAGTGGGGCCAGCCGGTGGCGGCCGGCAAGGTGGATGCGCCCTCGGTCAAGCGCCTGGGCTTGACACTGGTGCCGACGACGGTGTTGTACGATCGCGGCACAACTTTTGCGCCCTCGGCCCTGATGCACCCGCGTGTGCCGCAGTGGCAGGTGGAGTTTAGCGCCGCCGACGCCGAGCGCATGAGCATCAAAGACGGCGACACCGTGAAGATGACGGTGGGCCGGGCCTCGGCCACCGTGAAAGCCCATGTCAACGGCCATGCGCCCGAAGGCGTGGTGTTGATGCCGGAGAGCCTGGGCGCGCGGGTGATGGCTGGAGCCGCGAAAGTGGCGGTGAGCAAAGCGTAAACCGTAAAACGTAATCCGTAAAAGACCGTAATTGCTCACGCATTACGTTCTGGATTGAGCCATGACAATTGATTGGATTTTGTTAATCGAGTTTCTGGTCAAAGCCATCATCAGCAGTCTTGTTTTGCTGACCGGCTTTGCCTACATGACCTACGCCGAGCGCAAGGTGGCGGCGGCGTTACAGACCCGCATCGGCCCCAACCGCGCCGGGCCGTTTGGCCTTCTGCAACCGGCGGCGGATGGCATCAAGATTATTTTCAAAGAAGAGTTTGTGCCGGCCGGGGCGGACAAATTGATGTTCCACCTCGCGCCCGTCATCACCGTGATCCCAGCGTTAATTATTTTGGCGGTGGTGCCATGGGGGCCGCCCGTGGCAGTGCCCTGGCGGCCAAAAGGCGACCTGATGCCTCTGGGCTTCGCCGATTTGAATGTAGGCATGTTGTACATCCTCTCTGTCGCCTCCATCGCCGTTTATGGCATTGTGCTGGCGGGCTGGTCGTCGAACAACAAATACGCCATGATGGGCGGCATCCGCGCCACGGCGCAGATGGTGAGCTATGAGTTGACGCTGGGCTTGTCGGTCATCGGGCCGCTGATGCTGGCGGGTTCGATGAGCATGGGCGACATCGTAAACGCGCAACGCGGTCTGTGGTATGTGGCGCTTCAGCCGGTGGGCGCTCTGCTGTTCTACATTGCGGCGCTGGCTGAGGTCAACCGCGCGCCCTTCGACATGCCCGAAGCCGAGCAGGAACTCACCGCCGGTTATCACACCGAATATTCCGGCATCAAGTTCACGCTCTTCTTTATGGCCGAGTACATCAAGATGATTGGGGTGAGCGCAATTTTTGTCACGCTCTTCATGGGTGGCTGGCACGGCCCCTTGGTGGATCAAATTCCGTGGCTGGGTCTGCTGTACTTCTGGCTGAAAATTGGCGGTTCGCTGGTGTTTATGATTGTGCTCCGCTCCACCCACCCGCGCCTGCGCTATGACCGGCTGATGTCGTTTGGCTGGAAAGCGCTGATTCCAATTGCGTTAGCCAACATTTTGGTGACGGCGGCGGCGCTGATCAGCCTGCCGCTGATGTGGGGCGTAATTGCGGTGTTGGTGGTGATTGTGAGTATTATTGTGGTTGCCAACTGGCGGCGCTCCTCAACCGCGCCCGCTGGAGCGCAACGGATGAGGGCTTAAGCTATGTTTCCAATCCTGCGCGGCTTTTGGACCACGCTCAAGCAGACGTTTCAAGAGCCGGTCACCATCCAATATCCCGAACAGAAGAAGCCGGTCAGCCACCGCTTCAAAGGCCGCCACGAACTTAAGCGCTACGACAACGGGCTGGAGAAGTGCATCGGCTGTTCGCTGTGCGCCGCCGCCTGCCCGGCCGACGCGATTTTTGTCGAAGCCTCCGAGAACACCGACGCGCAACGTTTCTCGCCCGGCGAGCGCTATGCCAGCACTTATGAAATCAACATGCTCCGCTGTATCTTCTGCGGCTTTTGCGAAGACGCCTGCCCGACCGAAGCCATTGTGCTGGCAAGCAATTACGAACTGGCCTACACTGACCGCGCCTCGTCCATCTTCACCAAAGAGATGCTGATTGTGCCGGTGCCCGAAGGCGGCAAAGCCACCCCGCAGAAAGTGCCCGTGGGCGCGTTTGACCGCTCGATCCCGGATATGAAAGACCCCGTATGACCGTTGACTTGCTTCTCTTCTTCATCCTCGGCGCTGTCGCCATCCTGTCGGCCCTGGGGATGCTTATCAGCAAAAACGCGGTGTACTCCGCGTTGTTTCTGGTGGTGAACTTTGCCACCGGGGCGGTGTTCTTTTTGATGCTCGGCGCGCCGTTTATTGCGATGGTGCAGGTGACGGTGTATGCCGGGGCCATCATGGTGCTGTTCCTGTTTGTCATCATGCTCCTGGGCGCCGAACTTCTGCATCAACCCAGCGCCGCCCTCGGCTGGCAGAGACCGGCGATGGTGGTCTTGGGCGCGTTGTTTTTGGCGGCGCTGGGCGTGGTGTTGTTTGGCGATGCCTTCACCACCGGCAATGTTGGCCCGGTCCTTCAGAACGCGGATTTGCCCAAAGATTTTGGCGGGCCGCAGGCCATTGGGCTGGCGCTCTTTCAAGATTACCTCCTGCCCTTTGAAATCACCTCGTTCCTGCTCCTGCTCGGCATGATGGGCGCGGTGGTGTTGACGCGGGACGATAAGACGAAACGCTAATTACAACTCACGGTTCGCTCATTTTTGGGGGAGAAACTCAAATTCTGGCCAAAACATGCAAAAATGGCCGAGATATTGCGTGTTTCTCCCAGACGGCCTGACGCAGGATAGTCAATGGTGTGAAATCTTAGGTTGCATACCAAGCTGCTTCAGGCGGCATGTTCACAAAAGCCTTGTTTTCTAGGCAAAATCGCGGATTTTTCAATTTGCGATTTCGTCCAGAAAATGAGCGAACCGTGAGTACAAATTACCAATTACCGCAATTGGTAATTGGTAATTGGAGATTGACATGGTTCCCACCACCTACTACGTCGCCCTGTCCGCCATCCTGTTCACCATGGGCGTGGCGGGCGT
>Ga0247727_10017828_pt1 | contig 11250 bp, 9 predicted proteins | sample WisWelCaveWW1625_FD_202498 | JGI IMG/M metagenome (GOLD analysis project Ga0247727, IMG submission 202498) | Biofilm microbial communities from Wishing Well Cave, Virginia, United States - WW16-25 | ecosystem: Environmental > Aquatic > Deep subsurface > Groundwater > Cave microbial mat | place...
GAATTCGGGAAGCGACTTCTGTACGCCCACGGCGGCGCACAGGTAGGATTTTCACCGTTTGTACTACGACTGAGCTGACATCACTTCGGCTCACGCTCATTCTGAAAGAATCTTTTTGAGCACCGGGAAAGCTATTCATAAAGCAAGAAATCCCACTTCGAATTCTTGGTCCCTATTAGAGCGCCTTTCATCTCTCGCGCCATGCTTTTGATCTATAAACAAAATAATTCCACGTGGCCATATAGAACCCTACTCGAGATTAAAAAGGATTCTTACAGAATGACATTTTAATCCACATAGATCAACATAGAACCGCTTTTGCAAAACTTTTTACTTGCCAGAGACCGGTTCGATCTGCAGTCTAATTTCCTCCTGCTCGAACGCTTGCAAGCCATAAAGCCGGGCTTCATCATAAAGCGCTGCTTGCGCCGGTTCGCGTTCGCTGAGTATTTTCATGTCGCGCACAAATTCGCCGCGCGCCGTGGGTTCGATCGCCAGCTTTTCCAAATCCCACGCGGGCCGGGTTTGATCTTCCAAACGCAAATACGAAAAGCTTTTTTCCAAACGCGCCGCCAGCACCTCGAGATCAAGCTGCAAAGCCGGCGGCGTTTGCCCCACGAGCCGCAATCGCACCAAGCTGTTTGCCAGCTTTTGCTCATTGGCGAGGTGCAAAATTTTATCGAGCACGTGCTCGCGATGCTGGCGATCATCGACCGAGACATTGATGGTTTCAAAATTCAGCGCGGCGATCGGCAGCAATTCCACTTCCGCGAGCGCGCCGGGCGTGAGCTGAATCCACGCGACATCGTGGCCGCCTTCGTTTTGAAAGCCGAGCGGTTCGGGACTGCCGGGATAAACCGCGGTCAATTTGTCGCTGCGAATGATGCGGCTGGTGTGATAATGTCCCAGCAATGCCAGCGTGAAACCGGCGGCGCGCACGTCGTCAATCGTAAGCGGCGCATGCGCGCGCAAATCCGACGCGCGCGAAGAAATCACGCTGGCATGCAACAACAAAATTGGAAACGGCTTGTCTGCGCTCGCCGGTTCGGGCAAACGAAAACCATCGAGAAAATTTTGGCGATCGCTAGGCGAAAGATGCGCCGCGGACCACAGCGAAAACTCTTTCGACAGCCGCCATTCCGTCAATGCCGGCTTGATTGCAATAGTCACGTTTTCCGGCCAGCGCCCGCGCTGATAAAGAGACACCGCATCCGCCGCATCATGATTGCCCGGCGCGATGAACACCGGAATGGGCGAGAGCTTTTCAAATTCTTCATATAAAAAAGAAGAAGTGTCATGCGACAAGCGCTCACGCTCGAACAAATCACCGGCAATGGTCACCGCATCCGCCTTGCGCGTTTTCGCCAATTCCAAAATGCGCCGAAAAGTCTGCCGCAACTGCTCCCGGCACTGCCGCGCCGTTTTCGCAGGCAGATAGCTGCTGGCAAAGTTGGCGTCGAGGTGCAGGTCGGAAAAATGTAGTATTGAAAAGGCCAAACGGGCTTTACCTCATTTATTGTCATGTTCAATGCCATTCAAAGCATCTTGTGAAGCGTTGACACAGTCACACATTCCTACTGATCGCCATACGTTCGTTGCCTACCCTGCAAATCATCTTCGGCGAGCGCACGAATTCCTTCAACGGTGAAGACCGGATCATTTTCAATAAAACGACTTGCGCCCACTTGTATAAGTAGAGCCTTTGGTCCTGATGATGCTCGGAAGTGTTCTATGCCGCGAATCTGGACTCCGGCACGTGTCAATGTGTAAGCTACCAATTTAACGTCATCTAATTTTACTTTTTCGCCAAACCAAATTGCATTTGTGGGGACATCTCGAACCAAAGGTAGTTTCTTTTCAAGTGTAAATCCCAGCTCTTGCAAGGCATCTTCTACTTTCTTTTGATCAACGTCTTTTGGAAAGTACTGAATCGTAATTGCTTCGCGGCTCTCTTTCGACGAAGTTGATATGGCTCGTTGAAGTTCTTTATTAGCTTGAAAGCTCTGTTCAACAATACTTATGGTATCCACGCCTTTTTGAGGAACTCTTTCACTCAACCATCCAAAATCTTTAAGCGCATTGGGTATGGCCGCCTCATAGATTTTCTTTTTTTCCTCAACCTGCTTAAGTTCTTCCTTCTTCTTTTCAAGTTCTTGCTCAATGATAGAAAGTTCATGGCGTGCTTGAATAATTCGATAACTAGTAAACCAAATCAGAGCTGCTGCGAGTAAGAGCGGTGCTATAGAATAAAAGATTGCTCGTCTGCGGGCTATCTGCTCACGCTTATCTGCTTGCTGGATTAATGTTTGTAAATATTGTTCTGTTTTTTCCATACAATTTCGTCATCCTATTGCGGTTTTTTCAACAAGTTTACACAGTAGTTCTTCAATTCGTGTTCTCTCTGCTTGATTAGACTGTTCAGCTATCTCAAGTTCATGCAGGCGAATTTTTACGGTTTCGAAAACGCCAATTTTTTCTTTACGCAGAAGAATTTCCTTGAGTTGAAATCCGCTCAGAGAAGAAACGAGTCCTCCGCCAATAGAAAAAATTGTTTTCAGTCCGTCCGCTATTAACCAATTTGAGACTAAAAACGAAGTCACAATTAGTGTGATGCCCAAGCTAACTATACCAATCGCAAACAAAAAATGATGCCTTATCGCATTGCGTTGGTTTGCGATCAGTTGGTTAACGAAAGATGTATTCGTGCCCAGACTCATACAGATCATTAAGCAATTGTGATTTAGCAAGTCTGCGTATATCGGAAACTTGTTAGGCAATAAAAATAATGCCCATAGTCACGATGGAAGCGATGATTTGACTGGTCATGCCAGCAAGCGGAGTTCACGACCCTATATCCATTCAGCACCTTACCAATTCAATTCTTCACGCGATACGAAACAAACACACAGCCGTTTTTGAGGCTTTTGCACTCGAGCAGCTCCAAATCAATCTGGCGAGACATTTCGTGAAAGAGTGGAATGCCGGAGCCCAGCAAAAGCGGATGAATGTTCAAACCGATTTCATCGATCAAGTTTGCCTCGAAAAGCGATTTTGCCAGCAAGCCGCCGCCCATAACACAGATGCCCTTGCCCTTTTGCTTCTTCAAATTCCGGATAAACTCGGCGGCGTCTTCCGAAATGATTTCAACTTTTTGATCAGGGCTTGGCTTCAGCGTGCGCGAAAAGACGTAGTTTTTTACGCCCGGATACGAAGCCGTGCCGTTCCGTAGTGCAACTTCGTAAGTCCTGCGTCCCATCACCACCGTGTCGATTGTCTTCCAAAATTTTGAGGTGATGGAATTCACCTCCTTGTCCCAAAGCAGCCAATCAACTGCATCGTCCTTGCGGGCGAAGTAATTATCGAGACTGTTGGCGCCGCCAAAACTTACCTTTCGCATTTTTGCTCATCTCGTCAAGAAATAATTGCAAGGAATGATTTGCTGATTCGATGGCGCATATTTTAGGAAGTTTTTTCGAGATTAAGCGCAATGTTTCCCCATAAAAAGCTGGACACAAAACTTTCCCGGGTGGGAGGCCCATAATCGCCAAGATTAGCTTCCCAACTCAAGCATGTGCGCGCGCCAACTTGCCGTTGCGGCGCGGCATAACGAAAATAAGATACCCATAATCCTGCAAGATATCCGTGGATATTTGATTGGCAAATTCCGAAAGCTCAATTTCGCGATCCTCATCTTCAGGCGCGGTGATGTTGATCCATAAATCAGCGGGATCCTCCGGGCTTTCCGTCACGCTGATAAATTCCACCTTCGGGTATTTCTCTTTGACGGCTTGGAATAACCTGTCGATGAGTTGTTGCTGCTTGAAGTTGATCATGAATTTAGCTCCTAGGCCCATAATCCAGATTCCCCAACTCAGGCATGCGCGCGGGCCAGACTGCCGTTGCTGCGCGACATCACCAAAATCAGATACCTGTAATCCTGCAAAATGTCGGTGGATAGTTGGCTGGCGAATTCCGAAAGCTCGATTTCACGATCTTCGTCTTCGGGCGCGGTTACGTTGAGCAATAAATCCGCGGGGTCTTCCGGGCTTTCCGTCACGTTGATAAATTCCAATTCCGGGAATTTGAGCTTGACGGCCTGGAAAAGCTCGTCAAGAAGCTGCTGTTGCTTGAAATTGATCATTATTTTGCAAGGATGAGGTTGTCTTGCGCCTTCGTCAGAAAACCGTGCACTGGCATTCCTTCCTTAAAAAACAACAAAATATAACCAACGTGATTCTAAGTTGCTAAGTAAATTTCTTAGCCTCTTGAGGCAGAGCGCCAGCAATGCATTACGACGGCGACCGTCGTAACGAGATTTGAACTTTCTCTTTTCTTTTTTCTCTTTTCTCTTTGCTTCATTCCCTCTCCGCCGCCGGACAAATATCCTGAAACGCGCAATGCGGGCAGACGAAGGCGCTGGGCTCGGGATGGTAATCGCGCCGGCGAATGCCCTCGGCGGCTTGGCGCACATCGAGGCGCACTTTGTCCAAATAGCGTTCTTTGTATGGCGTTTCGCCGATCACGCCGGATTCTAAAAAATGCAAACGCCAGCTATTCACCGCCCGGCCAAAGCGTTCTTGATAGGCCCAGGCATAAATGCGCAATTGCTTGCTGTCTTTCGCGCGGCCATTGGCCTTATTCTGATCATCGACTTCGGAAGCTTTATAATCCGTAATGAAAACCTGCCCGTCATATTCATCTACGCGATCCCAGCGACCGGTAAGGGTTATGTTTTCGAATTGAAAATGAAAAGCTTCCTCGGCATAAGCCGGAGCGCGATTTTCTTTTTCAGCCTGTTCGAAAAATTTCTTCAAAACCTCCTGGCCGCGCGCGAAGCGCAAGTCCTCGTGCTCACGGCTGACGAAACCGAGATTGCGCCACTTGGCTTGAAACACGCGCAGCAAATCTTCGCTGCTCACAGGTTGGCGCTGTTTTTTACTTTGATTGTATTTTTTAATCGCCGCATGAATCGCCTGGCCGTAAATGATGGAATGATGCGGCTGCAACGGCACGCGCAGCACATGCACGTATTTGTATTTCAGCGGACAAGTGAGATAATCATCGATCTTATGCGGATCGAGCGTGAGCGGTTGCTCCTCCGGCAGCGCGCCGTTTTCCACCGCGACAGACGGGGCCGGAATATCGAAGCGCGCCAAAGTTTCCAGCGGCGAGGTTTTGATGTAATCTTCATCCGTATGCGCGGCATCGATGGCTTCTTTCACAAACCGGCTTACTTTGCGCGGCCGCGCGCCGCCGTGATCGCGACTGCTGGTGAGATATAGCTCATTCTGAGCGCGCGTCATCGCGACGTAAAACAAACGCCGCTCTTCTTGCAAATGAAAATCGCCTTCGGGCAATTTGTCTTTGATGATGCCGTCGGGCAACTCGATGGTCGAGCGGCGCGCCACGGTTGGAAATCTTTGATCGACCAATCCCACCACGAACACGATGGGAAATTCCAAGCCTTTGGCCTTGTGCACGGTCATCACTTGCACGGCCTCGGCATCGAGATCGGCATCGGCCATGCCGGGATCGTCGCCAAACTCGCGCATTAAATCCAGATGCTTCACAAAAAACGCGAGATCACCGCTGTCGGTGAAATGCGCGTAATTCTGCACCGTCAAAAAAAACTTGGCGAGATTACGGATTTTGTTGTCGCCTTCGAGATCGCCGCCGTCGAGCAAGCGCTGCAAATAACCCGACTCTTTCAAAAAATTATAAAGCAAAGCATACGTGGGCAGCTCGCGCGATTTAACGAGATACTTGTCATAATCCGACAAGAGCTTGGCAAGTGTGGCGCGGCCTTCGAGCGAGACCGGCTCTTCCCAGGCGGAGTCATCAAAGCTGCGAAACAAACCGAGCAAAGAACGATTGGTTTCGTGACTCTTTGCTAGAAATTTTTGCAAATCCGCCATGGGCACGCGATAAATATCCGATTGCGCCAGGTGATAAAGGCTAACTGAATCCTGCGGATTCACCAGCACGCGCATCAGTGCAATGAGCAAACGAATTTCTTCACGCTGAAACAAGCCGCGATTGCCGGAAAAACGAAACGGCACGTGTGCTTCCGCCAGCGCGCGCAAATAGGGATCGGCCGCGCCATTCGAGCGCACGAGTATGCAATAATCCGAATAGCGCTGCAAACCGGCTTTGACTTTTTCCGCAATGCGCTGCGCCATGGTTTGCGCTTCCGCGCTCAACGTATCGAAATGCAAATGCTCGACCGCTTTGCCGCCCGGCTTGCGTCCGGTGAGTTTTTTGTTGATGTGGCGTTTGACTTCGAGACGGTCGGGGTCGTTCTGCCGGATCAAGCGATACGAGGCATCCAAAATCGCCTGAGTTGAGCGATAATTTTTTGCAAGCACGACGTAATGCGCTTGGGGATAAGCTTCGTCAAAATTCAAAATATTGCTGATCGCCGCGCCGCGAAATTTGTAAATAGACTGATCGTCGTCGGCGACCACGGTGAGATTTTTGTATCCGGCGGCAAGCTCTTTCACCAATTGAAACTGGGCATAATTGGTGTCTTGAAATTCATCGACCAAAATATGCTGATAGCGCTGCTGCAATTTTTGCCGCACGTCGGGATGCTCGCGCAGCAAGCGCGTGCCAAGCGCAATTTGATCGCCGAAATCGACGTAGCCATTTTTTGCCATCAAATCTTGATAAGCGCCATAACAACGCGCGAGCTCGAGCTGCTTTTCCGCGTCGCGGCGTTCGGCAGAATCATCGCCGGCGCGATTGAATGCTTGCTCGGTGAAGGCGAGATATTCTGCCGGTGCAATGTCTTCATCTTTCAAGCGGCTGAAATGGCGCGTGAGTTCGTGCAAAAACTTGGTGGGATTGCCCAGCGGGCGGTAAAATTTCAGCGGCAATTCGAACACATGCTCGCGCAGAAATAGAGCTTGCTCGGCGGAGCTCAACAATTTGAATTCCGCATCGAGGCCGAGATCGACCGCAAATTCGCGCACGAGACGGTCACCGAAGGAATGAAAAGTTGAAATGGTGACGTCGGTATAGCCGTAGGGCACGAGCAGATCGACGCGCTCTTCCATTTCGGCGGCGGCCTTGTCCGTGAACGTTAGTGCGAGAATCTGATTGGGCCTGGCGATTTTGGCGGCGATCAAATAGGCGATGCGATAGGTGATCACACGCGTTTTGCCCGTGCCGGCGCCGGCAATAATCGCCAGCGGCCCGCCGAGAAATTCCACGGCCTCGCGTTGGTCCGCGTTCAAATCCGCAATTATTTTTTCAACCGAAAAATCTTGGAGTATCATTCCGGAAAGAATCCTCAGGCCGGCTTGCCCAGCGCCGGGGTGGAGTTGATCGTCGCCCACTCAGGTCAAATGCGATTTTTATTTGACGAAAAACGAAAGAATATACGATAAATGGCAGCGCTTGTCAAGCGCCGCAGATTATTAGGCTATTACAAGTGAACTCTTTGCAAAAAAAGCAAAAATTTGGGACACAAAATTGAAAGCACACAAAAAATACAATTTTGTGTGCTTTTTTTGGGGTTGCGGCTCGCCCGCGTTGGGGGAAGGCTTCTCAAAAAGAATTTATGCAGTGATGGGCTTTTGGATTGATGGATTATTGGAAAGATGGATTATTGGAACTTCATTGATCCACCAATCCATCAATCCAGCCGTCCGGCCCTACAACTTCATTGCCGCCTCTACACCTTCCAACGCTTTGCCGACTTCCGAAAAAGAATTATAAACGTGCAGTGAAACGCGCAGGGCATTCAATCCGCCTTCATAAATGCTGCGCGTGCGCAGCCGGTATTTTTCCAACAAAAATTTTTGCAGTTGATTGCGCTCCAGGTTTTTCAAAGAGAAAGTAATCATCGCACTGTGCTCTTCCGCATGCTGCGGCGAATTTATTTCGACGCCCATACGATGCAATCCTTCCTTCAAAGCCGAGGCCAGCGCGAAGTTATGCCGCCACACATTTGGCAGGCCGATCTTCAGCAAGAAATCCATAGCAGCGCCGAGGCCGGCGAACAGGGGCGTGCTCACCGTGCCGTATTCATAACGTTGCGCTGTGGGGTGAAATTGAAAAATACCGGTTGCCATGTCGAAATCACCGAGATTCGAATAACCGCCGATATGTTGCGCGGCAATGGCGTCCAGCGCGTCTTCACGCACGTAAAGCAAGCCCGTGCCTTTGGGGCCAAGCAGCCATTTGTGGCCGCTCGTCGCGTAAGCGTGGCAGCCGATCTCATGCACATTCACCGGCAGCATGCCGGGCGCTTGCGCGCCGTCGACAAAGTACCACAACTTATTCGCGGCAGCCCATTCGCCGATTTGTTTCACGGGAAGTATTTGTCCCGTGGCGGCGGTGATATGCGGAATGCTAATCGCGCGCGTGCGCCTGGTGTAGAGCCGCTGCATTCGTTCGAAGTTTTCTTGCGCAGATGAGGTGGAAGGCGCGAAAGTTTTCATCACGATGCCGTCGCGCTTTTGCCGCGCCAGCCAGGAAAGCGTGTTGCCCACGTGTTCGTGGGTGGTGGTGATAATTTCATCGCCGCGTTCGAGCGGCAAGCCGTTGCAGACAATGGCAATGCCCTCAGTGGCATTGCGCGTGTAAGCGATCTCTTCCGGCTTGCAGCCCAGAATTTGTCCGGCTTTCATTTTGAGGCTGCGCCACAATTCCTCGCTATGCCCGGTTTCGCAAAGGCGTTCTAGCTCGCTGATCTTGTCTTGTACCGCTGCGATAACGGCATAAGGCGAAGCACCCAGCCCGCCGGTGTTGAGATAAATGCGCTCGCGCGTGAGTGGAAACTGCTCGCGCACCAAGGCCCAATAGGTTTCGTCGTGCGCCTCGACTTCACGATTGGCGCTTTGAATCGAAGCGGTGCGAAGTTTGTGAAGAGGCGACAAGAGAGAAGCACTGAGCAAGCCCTTCAAACTGTGGCCGGAAATTTCCAAAAATTTACGACGATACATATGAACTTAAATGAGCAAATGCTTTTACTCTGCAATCCAATCAGTCACCGTCAGCGTGTTGAAATCCAACAACCGGCGCAACTTGCCATGACGCAGTTCGAGCTTGCAGCTGTTTATTTCAGAATACATATAGGGACCATCAAAGAGTTTCCAATCACTATAATCCACCGGTAGATGGTTGACTTTGGGGGTTTCATCAAAAACAAACTCCATCAATGCGCCGCGCAAAGTAGTGAAGCGCACGTGCGGCCTGGGTTTGGTTGCAGCGGCAAGCGGTAAGGCTTTCACTGCTGCTTTGAAGGCTGCGAAGGATTTATATTCAATGGCCGGCGCGATCTGAACAACTGCGCCGTTTTTGAGATTTTTGCTCAATAAGCGCCAGTCCTCCGCTTCATCTTTTTGCCATTCATATTTCGCCAAAGGATAATACGCCATCAGCGCCTCGCCGCCCCGGGCAAAGATCCAGCCGGAAGCATCTTGCTCGCGGTGTGTGAGATCTTTCGAAAAGAAAGCGCTGATCTGCGAAAAACGCGTGCCGGGTGGAATATCGAAAAGTGTGATGAGCGCGTCTTCGTGCTGAAACACTTGCTCATAGGGCGAGCCGCCGGTCCATTTATCTCCGGAATCGTATTCCGGCTTCGCACGAACCACCAGTTCCGTGATCGGCCCGAGTTGTTCGGCAAAATACATTCCCAGCTCGAACCGCGAAGAGTAAGGATGAATCGTGAACAAAGTGTTGTGCTTGCCGCGCGGATCAGCCACGGCCCAGGTTAGGTCCCACGTGTGTTGTTGAATCGGCTGCAGCAAACCGCCCGGGCAGGAACCGAGGGCGTATTCTTTGCGCATATAAATATATTTATAGACCGGTGCATTTTCCACTTCACTGAAACGAATGCGCGCGCGTGTGCGTTTGCGTTCTTTGTGAACATAGGGCGTGGCACGATCGACGCCAAGGTGGTGAATGATCTCTGCCGGCTGATATCCGCTCATAGCGAGAGTCAGGGCTTCGCTGCTGGCAAAAAAATGCGTGTTGCCCCAGAGCAGCCAGGCCAATGCTGAAGAGTTCGCGCGCCATTGTTCTTTCACTTGCCGGGAATTGGTGCGGCTGTGCGCGCCCGCATAAATGCCGTTCAAATTTTCCACGGCAAAGTCCGCGATGATCCAATCGAGCATCATGGCCGCGCGTTGCTTGATGGCGGGATCTTCGGCCCAGGCATAAAGCTGGGCCATGGGCGCAAGGAAAACGCCGAGGTATTCGGGAGAATCATATTCGCCCTGCCCGATGGTCGTGGTCAAATCCATCCAGTGCAGCAAATACGCGCGCGCTTCTTGAAAGTTTTCCTGCGAGCTGCGGCGATTGAACCAGCGCTCGCCGGGCTCGCCGGGATACATTTGCGTGATGAGATAAAGCGCGGTGTAATACATGACCCAATGATTTTCGGTATCGCCGCGATAGGGATGATACGTGCGCCACAGCTCGCGCATGCGCTGCCGGTATTCCGGCGGAAGATGACGCTGGCCGGCATAGGTTACGGTGATGAAACGATACATCCAAAACATGTCACCCGAAGGCTCTTGCATGAGCGCATTAAGGCGCGCCAAAACCCAAGGGAGATTTTCATGGCGATGCAGGCGCGCGGCGATTTCCATGTAAGCGCCGCGTGTGAGATGGTGGGCGGGAGTGGCATGTGCATAGTGACGAATCAACGAATCCGCGCGCCATTGATAGGCTTGCAACTGCTCTGCGCGGCTGAAATGTGGTTGGCCGAAAGCCGCTGTCGCAACGAGAATAGCGGCAAAACTGAAGACCGGCTTAAAATTCATAACCGCCGCTCATCAATGCAAGTAGTCTTGGCCCAGCAGCCGCTGGAAGCCTTTCCAATCTGCAATTTCCTGTAAAAATCCGGCATGCGCTCAAGCTCGGGGAGATAGCTCAGAAAATAAAGCCATTTATTGAGGCGAAGATCGAGGCTGTATTCCGGCTTGCGTTCGTCGAACATCGGCAATTCCACCGTGACGAATTTGAGCTTGTCATAAAAAAGTTCGTGCGGCGGCCGGTCGTTTCTGATGCTATTGCGATTGACCGCGGCTTTGCTGCCGGTTAAAGCATAGCCCAAAATCGCCAGGCAGTAAATGCCCTGCAATTCATAGTTCCACGCCGAAGGCTGGGTTTCGGTTTCTGCCCAAACCTGGCCATAAGCCGCCGCGCCTTCGCGAATCCGGTGGCCGGCAAAAGAGGCTGGCGCAGGAGTAAAAGGCCGGCCCTTGCGCGCTTGCGCGGCGAGGGGAAAGGTGGAATAAT
>Ga0247727_10017829_pt1 | contig 11250 bp, 11 predicted proteins | sample WisWelCaveWW1625_FD_202498 | JGI IMG/M metagenome (GOLD analysis project Ga0247727, IMG submission 202498) | Biofilm microbial communities from Wishing Well Cave, Virginia, United States - WW16-25 | ecosystem: Environmental > Aquatic > Deep subsurface > Groundwater > Cave microbial mat | place...
CCTATCCGCAACAGCTCCGAAGGATTTTTCTTTTGCTTTTACTCATTGGAAATGGGACGGCGCAACGGAAGTAAAGCAAATGAACGAGTTTGATGTCGGCTTAATGCCCCTGGAACTGGATGAATGGTGCAAAGGCAAGTGCGGCCTGAAGCTTCTTCAGTACATGTCTCTGAAGCTTCCTTCTATTGCTACACCGGCCGGCGTCAACGCAGAGATTATACGCGACGGATCCAACGGGTTCTGCGCGTCGGATCTTGAAGAATGGGAGACAAAGCTGATTCGGCTCATCGAAGATTCGGAGCTCCGGCAACGAATGGGCGCCGCCGCCCGCTCTACGGTATTAGAAGGCTATTCTACGAATGTCTGGTTTCCGCGATTGCTCGAGATCTACCGTCGCTACGCCCGGTGAAGCCAGGCCGTCACGATACAAAGCGTTTATTTTTGGAGATTTTTCTTACCGCAGAGGCACAGAGAACGCAGAGTCCGCGCAGAGAAATTTCTTTAGATTTAGAATCTCACGCTCCCTCTGCGCACTCCGCGACTCCGCGGTAAAATTGTTTTGAGCTGAGACATTACGCCGTTCGGGTCCGTACGCGTCAGGAGTTTTCTTCGATGACTTTTTTTTGCATGAGGGCGAGATAGTCGTCCATTTCCTTAACATCGCGAAAAACCGAAAGGCCGGGAAGCGCGTTGATAATCTCCATTACTTTCTGAATTTGAGGTTTCATATTGATCAGGAGAACCGAGCCGTTGCGGGGAGAAAGTGTTTTCTGGCTCGTGATCATCACACGAATACCCATACTGCTGATGAATTCCAGATTAGCCAGATCGAAGATGAGTGTTCGGATGTTGCCGGCGAGTACCGGTTCAAGCGTCTTTTCAAGTTGAGGAGATGTTGTTCCGTCCAACCGGCCGTTCAATGACACTTTAACCCGGTCAGACTGTCCTGAATCATTGGGAATCACTTCGATGGTTAACGGCATAATTCCTCCTCGCTACTGAAGATCTTTACGGGGCGCATATCCCTGCATTTATTGTAGCAGAATCGAAAATTGATTTGTGGGGGCTAGAGAGACGCATCCGGAAACCCCTGTTGTGTGTGTGAATAAGTCGGTACAAGCTCGTTTGTGATTTGTAACGCCCACGTCCCGTGGGCAGAACTCGAGCTCAAGAGCCCGCGAGACGCGGGCGGTACAAAACCGCTAACCGACGTTTTCCGGGTTTCCGGATGCGTTTCTCTAGCGTCTCTGCACGCCCTACGGCTTCTCGATTAAAAATCGGCAGGCAGGACGCCTGCCGTCACCGGTATGGGAGTTTTTTCAGGCGTAGAGGCCGCGCAGTTGGATGGTATCGACGACCCGCTGAATACCAAGCATGTAGGCGGCAGTGCGAAGATTCACATGGTATCGTTGGGAGTAATCAACCACTTCCAGGAAACTGGGAACCAGAACATCTTCGAGTCGTTCATTCACCACATCTTCGCGCCAGAAGTAACCCATGCGGTCCTGGACCCATTCAAAATAAGAAACCGTGACACCGCCTGCGTTAGCCAGAATATCGGGAATCACAACCACACCTTTTTCATCGAGAATCTTTTCAGCTTCCAGGGATGTGGGACCATTGGCGCCTTCGCAAATGACTTTCGCTTGAATGCGTCCGGCGTTGGCTGCGGTGATTTGATCTTCTGTTGCCGCGGGAATTAAGATGTCGCAATCCACTTCCAGCAGGCTCTTGTTATCCACTTCCTGCGCTTCCGGATAGCCTTTCAAAAATTTATTCTGTTTGATGTAAGCGATGACTCCGTTAATATCGAGTCCGTTTTCATTGTAAATACCGGATTGAATATCGGAAACAGCCACGATCCTGCATCCCAGTTTTTGAAGCAGATTTGCTGAAATGCTGCCGACGTTTCCAAAACCCTGAACGGCAATGCGTGATTTCGACAGATCGAAGTTCAGCCACTTTGAAGCCTGCTGGCACATGATCATCACTCCGCGGCCTGTAGCTTCACGACGGCCGCGCGACCCGCCGAGACTTGCCGGTTTGCCGGTCACAACAGCAGTCACGGTCTGGCGGGCGTGCATGCTGTAAGTATCCATAATCCACGCCATGACCTGTTCATTCGTATTCATGTCAGGCGCGGGCACATCTTTTTCCGGACCAAGTATTTCGAGAATTTCAGCGGTATAGCGCCGCGTGATTTTTTCTAGCTCCCGTTGCGATAATTGATGAGGATCGCATTTAACACCGCCCTTGGCTCCACCAAAAGGAATATTAACCACTGCGCATTTCATGGTCATCCAGGCTGCCAGCGCCCGAACCTCGTCCAGATTCACATCCGGAGTAAAACGGATTCCTCCTTTAGCCGGACCACGGGCAATGCTGTGCTGCACTCTGTAACCCGTAAACACTTCGAAACGCCCGTCGTCCATATGAACGGGAAGATAAACGGTAACTTCGCGCATTGGATAACGAATGATCTTGTAGACTCCCTGGTGATCAAGACCCAGTAATTGCGCGGCACGATCAAAACGCGCCATGGTGGCTTCATAAAGGCCGGATTCAACGGACCCTGGTACATCAATCATGATTTACACTCTCGAGGCTTTTCAGATAGCAGCAGGAACGGGCATCCGAAACTTTGGAAAGTGACGAACTTTATTTTTCCACAGGACCAGATCCCATTTTTTCTCATGCTCTAATATTTTAGAAACAAGTTCAGAATGCAGATGATGCCCGGCTTTATAAGCCACGAAATGACCCAGCAAACGATAGTTCAGCAGCGCCAGGTCACCCATCAAATCCATGATCTTGTGCCGTACGAATTCATCCGGAAAACGGAGGTGTTCGTTTAAAATTCCATGGTCCGTTAACACAATCGCGTTTTCCAGAGATCCGCCCAGCGCCAGATTTTTTGCGCGCATCAACTCAATTTCATGTAAAAAACCAAATGTCCTTGCCGGAGCAAGTTGATTGACAAAACTGTCCTTCGTAACACGGATCGTTTTTTCCTGTTTGCGCAGCCAGGGATGATTGAAACTGATGGTATAGGAAATTTCGAAATGATCCGATGGATACACAGCGATAAAACGGTCTCCGTCTTTGGCTTCAATCGGTTCGAGAATTTGAAGGAAATAATTCGGCCGGTCCAGCCTCACAATTTCCGCAGAAGCCAGCAGTTTAACAAATGGAGCCGCGCTTCCATCCATAATGGGCACTTCGTCGGCATCGAGCTCAATAATGATGTTGTTCACACCCAGTCCATACAAAGCAGCAAGTAAATGCTCCACTGTTAAGACTTTAATGTGTCCATTACTGATCGATGTTGCGTAGTTTACCTGCGTTATGAATTCCTGTTTAACCGGGATTTCAGCTCCAAGATCAGTTCGACGGAAAATCACTCCCGTGTTTTCGCCTGCCGGAAGCAATCGTAAATGCACTGCGTTTCCGGAATGTAAACCAATACCCCTGCAACTGACTATCCGCTTTATGGTCTTTTCATACTCCATGAATGCTCTCCTTGCGTGTAGTCCACTAACTTTTGCCTGCTAACAGTATCTCCCTGACCGTTTCCATGAAGTAATCCGGTCCTATCGGCAACTTCGAAGCAATCCGACCATTATAATGCTGTTTTCCTCTCAGTAAATCGGTCTTTAATAAATCCAAAACTTCCCGTTTAGTTCCTGCCCGTTCAATTTTGTCCTGATTATAAAGCTTGATCTCGGAAATGATCAACCGGGCGATTCGTTTAGCTTCCAGAATTACCGCCTCGGTTTCTCCTGGATCCGGCACTACAGGTGAAGATCCCTGCACGGCGACCGTTAAAGGCGCCGATGGAGCAGCTTCCAGTACCTCCGATCCGTTTCCAGGAAGGGAATACACGAATTCATGAGAGCAATAAGGGCATCTGAGTCTAAGTCTCTTGCCCGCATAAACTTGCTCATCAATCGTCCCGCTTCTTCCGCACTGCTGGCAAACGATAGTCATTCTCTCTCAGCTTGTCGGCATAGTATAAAATCGCGACATTTTATCATACGAAGTTCCCTGTAGTCAAAAGGTTACAGCCATCTCTCTTTTATTCCTGCTGATGACCCGGGAGCCCCACAAATACAGACAGGCAAACATCAGCTCCACGATGCCAAAAAGAAGAATAGTGTTCATCAGATCATATACTCGAACATAGTAAACCATCATGCAACCGAAGACGAGACGTCCGAGTCCATCAAGGAAGACAAAAGAAATCAGTTTTTGGGGTTCTTTTGCGCTGTAAATGAGGGTCGCTCCGAGAATAAGAACTCCTGCCCCGAATCCATGGATCAATAATTGGTGCATGGGATCCGACGGGAATACAAGAATGACTGATCGTGAGAACAGGCTTTGTTCGATTCTCATGGCAGATTCAAAAAAGCTCCGTAACAGTGAATTACTGATAAAAATCATACCCATGCTCAGATTAAATAGACCTCCAAAGACGAGACTTAGCCGTACCAGTCGCATACTGCGATCTTAACACAGATGATTTTTTCTGATAGTATGCGCTGTATGAAAGCGGTGATCGTTACGTATGTAGTGAGAAAAGGGCGGGAAAAGGAGTTCGAAAGAACTTTGCGCAAGCATTGGAAAATCCTGTGTGGCGAGAGACTCACTACAGAACAAATCCCGTTTCTGCTCAGAGATCCGGAAAACCCCACCGTCTACAAAGAGGTTTTTGAGTGGAGAAGCCGTCGCTCTTTTGAGAAGGCACACCAATCGGAAAAAGTCCAGGCCATCTGGCGAAAAATGATGGATCTTACAGAAGCCGGCGGGATTGAGCTCGCCCGCTTTAAGGAGATCTGAGATTGCAGATTTCAGATTGAAATTGAACGATTGAAGATTGATCTCGCCGACAAATCAGGACCCTACGGTAAACTATGGAGCAATTTCTGTATGTTGCTTCCAATTCTCAATCTGAAATCCTTCTTTTATCTGGTGAAATCACCCGAGCCGTTAACGGTTCCGGAGCGACCGTCAAACAGAGTGACGTTGTGGGAAACAGCAGCATCGAGGATGGAACCGGAAGAAGCGGCAACCAGATTCACCGTAGCACGACCAAAGGGATTCTGCACATTTCCGTTCAGTGTTAACTGTTGGCCCGAAATACGTCCGGACACATCGGCATTGATGCCGGAACCTTCGTAAGTGTAGGCGCCTTCAACGTTGCTGCCGTCCTGCCGTAAATTCATCACGGCATTAAAGGTCCTGCCCTGTTCGAATCCGGCAGAAATGCAAACATCTTGAGGAGCACAGCTTTCAACTATCACTGAAGCGCGCCACGTTCCGGCAACGTTGATGGAGGAATTTCCGCTCCCCTCATCATCAAAAAAGCAACCGGACAGGCCTGAGGTCAGACAAAAAACAAGGAAAAGTTTGATCAAAGACACTTTTCTCATTAGAATCATCTCCAATTGGAGATAAGTATAACATGAGTGATCAAGCTGTGAGGTTGAGATTTGCGCCGAGCCCCACCGGTTTTCTCCATGTAGGCGGAGCCAGGACAGCGCTTTACAACTGGCTTCTGGCGCGCAAAAAGAACGGCACCTTCATTCTTCGCATTGAAGATACGGATGTGCAGCGTTCCTCAGAAGACATGGTCCAGGTAATTTTGAACAGCATGAAATGGCTGGGACTCAACTGGGACGAAGGACCGTTTTACCAGTCTCAACGTTTGGAATTGTACCGCAATGCGGCGCTTGGACTTGTTGAAAGGAAAAAAGCGTACCGGTGTTTTTGTAAACCGGAAGAATTGAAAGATCGGCGCGAAGCAGGAATAAAAGTTTCCGGCGCATGGAAATATGAGCGACTCTGCATGAATCTGGCAGCCGATGATATTGACTCACGAGTTCATGCCGGCGCGCCGCATGCAATACGATTTTTGATGCCTTCCGGAAGAACGGCATTTCAGGATCTGGTTCACGGAGAGATCTCGCTCGATCATTCAAGCATCGATGATTTTGTTTTGCTTCGATCGGACGGTTATCCGACTTATCATCTATCGGTTGTTGTGGACGACCTCGACATGAGAATCACGCACATCATTCGCGGGGACGATCATATATCGAACACTCCGAAACAGGTTCTTCTGTATGGAGCATTTGATGCGGATCCTCCGGCGTTTGCTCACTTGCCGCTGATTCTTGGACCGGATAAAAAGCGGTTGAGCAAACGGCATGGATCCGTTGCCGTTGAAGAATACCGCAATCAGGGTGTTTTACCGGAAGCACTGGTAAATTTTCTTGCTTTGCTGGGATGGAATCCCGGTGACGATCGGGAGATTTTCGCCCTGAACGACCTCGCAAAAGAATTTGCCTTGAGCCGGGTAGGCAGCAGCAATGCTGTTTTTGACTTGAAGAAACTGCACTGGATGAACGGCAGGTACATGTCTTCTGTGCCTCTGGAAAGAATTCTGGATGCGTTGACGCCGTATCTGGAATCCAGGTCCTGGAGTACGGATCCGGAGTTTGCGTCTCGCGTGAACTTGATGCGCACAAGAGCCGTGACACTGGTGGAGCTGGTTTCAATGCTCGAGCCTTTTTATCGGGATGATCTTGAATACGATCCCAAAGGTTTGGAGAAGGCGCGCAAGGAGCCGAACCTGAAACAACTTCTGGACGACTTTTCTGCGGAGCTGAGTGGTATCGAAAACTGGGACATCGGAACGCTGGAATCACGGCTTCGCGCATTTACAGAAGCGCGTGGCATAAAAGGGGCGGTGTTGATTCATCCGACTCGTCTTGCGGTAAGCGGTCAAACATCGGGACCCGGGTTGTTTGAGCTTTTACAGACGATGGGCAAAGAAAATACGCTCAGGAAACTGGACCGCTTTTCAAATCTGCTGTGAAAAAATCGAACACGCACGACCTCATTCGACAGCAGGTGCGCAGAATTCCGCGCGGTAAAGTAGCCACGTACGGACAAATCGCGCGGCTGGCAGGGCTCGATGGACACGCCCGCCTGGTCGGTTACGCGATGCATGCGCTTCCGCCGAACTCCGGCATCCCGTGGCACAGGGTCATCAATTCACAGGGCCGCATTTCATTGACCGGCCCTTCCGCGCGCCGCCAGCAAGCGCTGCTCGAGGCCGAACAAATCGAATTTTCGCCGGCACTGCGAGTCAATCTCAAAAAATTTCAATGGAAAAAATAGCGCGTGAGTGCAGATCAGCCGGCCGTTCTGAATCGTGAGACTTCGTTTTGCAGAATGCGGGCGGCGTCTTCGAGTCGAATGGTGATCTCCTGGAATTCATCAACGGAACGGGCAGTTTTTTCGGCCGTCTCGTTTAAAAGAATCATGGAACGGTGAATGCTCTCCGCGCCTTCCGACTGGCTGAGTGTCCCTTGAGTGACCGCTTCGAAACGGGGGGATAAGGCCTGCACTTTTTCAACAATTTGTGATAGCTGTTGTGCCGCATTCCTAATTTCAGATTCGCTCAACCGGACTTCATCGCTGAAATTCCGCACCATATCGACTCCGTTCGAAACGGCGCTTTGAATTCCGCTTACAATCTTTTCGATCTCCAGGGTAGAAACAGCCGTTTGATCGGCAAGTCTCCGGATTTCTCTTGCCACCACGCTGAAACCGGCGCCCTGCACACCGGCTTTTTCCGCTTCAATAGCTGCATTGAGCGAAAGCAAGTTTGTGCGGTCCGCAACCTTTGTCATCGCGGTTGTAACCATGCCGATGCTGTTTGTTTTTTCTTTCATTTCCGCAAAAGACCCGGAAAGCTGTGCTGTTAAATCCACGAGTCTTGCAACCGTGTTCTCCATTCTACCCAGGCCCTCTTTTCCGACGGCAGCGAGCAACGCGGAATCCTCTGCAAGACGGCTCAGATCATCCATCGTACGAAACAGTTGCTGTGAAGTATTGGAAATCTGAGTAGAAGATACGAGTGTGTCGCCTGTAAACGCGCCCAGTTCCTGCATAGCGGCATCCATCCGGCGCGAATTGGTCGCAACACGGGCCGCGATCGTAACGAGATCGGACCCCGATGTTTGCATCTTGCCCGCGATCCCGTTCAGGCTTTCCGTCATTCTGTTGATGGAACGAATCAGTTCGCCGGTTTCGTCTTTTGACCGGGATTGAATTCGAACCGTCAGATCGCCCGCAGATACCGCCCGGGCAACACGCGCAGCCTCGCCAACGGGACCTGTCATTCGACCGATCACAAAATATGCTGACGCAACACCCACCAGAAAAACGACCGCCAGCACCAGCAACAACGTTCGTTGAGCATCTCTAATATGCGCTTCAATTACATCCCGGTTCATTCCCACGTGCACGGTCCCGGCCAGACCGGCCAACATGGGGGAGCTGATATCGATGTGATTCCCGGATCCCTGAATTTTGATTTCCTGTATTGCTGCGCTTCTCTGATTTGGGGTCAGCGGCAACACATTTTCGGGAATCGTGGGAACAAACGTGTGCGCAATGATCTGTCCGTCTGAATCCGTTACAAATACGTATCCTACACCCGCAATCTCTCCATATTGATCAATCAGAGCCTGAACGCTGGATGCATCCCTGCTTATGATTACGTCCACTGCAGCATTTGCAACGCTGTTTGAAATCGCCTGACCCTTGCTACGGAACTCTTCGGTAAGCCGGCTTCGAAGCGTCCATCCGGAGGTTAAAGTAGTGGCAACAGCCAGAAGCAAAAAGAGAACAGTAAGCTTGAGAAGCGTTTTCCATAAAAGCCGGGAAACGATCATTGCTTCCACCGGCTCCAGTCGTCAAGCTTCACAAATTTTCCATTTTCCACGGTTGTATAGTAAATCGTATTCAACCCTTGATGCTTTTGTGGTCCGAAGGATACGGGCGCTCCGATCCCGAGATCCACAGATTCCATTGATTCGATCGCCTGTTGGAGCCCGTCTCTTGCAGGGAGCCCTTGAATCCTGGACAGGATTTCCACAAGCAGTTTTGCGTTCAAAAAGCCTTCGAAGCTCACAAAACTGTACGGCAGCGGCTTGTATTGCTCCTTCAACAGCCATTCCGGAGGTTGCATGTCGAATCGATTCATGATCTCGCGATACTCACGCACGGCAGGCAGCGACACTTCCTCGTAACTGGGAACAACCTGAGAGTTTATCAAGTTGCGCGTATAGTCTGTTTGCCGGCCTGTTCCGTATTCTAATAGCGTAGAAAGTAGATTCTCACTGCCGACAAAGGAGACATTGGCAACCGGAACATTCCAGCCGGCGTCCCGCGCATCCCGGATGAAGGCCGCGCACGGCTCGTATGTTCCTACCGAGATTACGGCATCGGGATTTGCTTTACGCAGTATTTCGACTTGCGCTTTCATGCTTTGCCGAAAGGATGTGCCCCGCCGGTAGGTGGCTTCCGCCACCATTCGAAGGCCGCGCGCGTAAAGCGCTCGCTGGACACCATCCCATCCGCTTCTACCATATGCATCTATCTGATAAAAGACGGCGATCCTTTTTCGCCGTAACCCTGCAAAATGCTCAACCAGACCCGCGGTCTCTTCGCGGTAGGACGCGCGTAGATTGAAAACGAATTCATCATAAGGCGGTTGTCGATGTGGCTGTGCGCCGGTAAACGGAAAGAAAAGTAAATGGTTGCGGTCGCTGTATTTTCTGAGCAAAGGCAGGATACGCGTTACTGTAGGAGTTCCGACATAATTGAAAAGCAGCAGAATATTTCCGTTCTGCATGAATTTTACAGTGTTATCGATAGCGCGAACCGGATCGTAACCGTCATCCAACACTTCGAGGTTAATGCTGTTTCCGTTCACACCACCGGAACGGTTTACGGATTCAAAATACGTCCGGCTTCCGCGATAGAGTTCTATGCCAAGCCCGCGCGAAGGACCACTGAAAGCAGCCGACATTCCAATACGGATATTTTCAGTAAAACCGGAACACGGTATGAGGCATCCTATCAGCAAAAGGACCCGTACCAGCATGTTCATACTATAACAGGTGAAGTTCAGCTCAGGACGGGCTAAGAGTCCAGGCAACGGCTAATTCATCAGATTCATGACGGCGGCAGTCATCGCTTTGATACCGGTCCTGATTGATGGTTCGGGAACGGGCGCGAATAAACCGGAATGCAGAGACGGCAGACGCTCACCTGATTCGATTCTTTTAGAATCAACAGCGCCGAGCCACAAAATGAAACTCGGAACACTCAAGTCTTCCAGCGAAAAATGACTGAAATCCTCAGCTCCCATTACCGGAACTGTCGCAATGACATTGTCCTTACCGAGTACTGCTTCCAGCGCGGGTACGGTCTTTCGGACAAGATCCGGATTATTGTAGGTCGCGGGTAAATTTGCCCCCGGATGAAAATCCACAATCGGCTCTTTTCCTGCAGGAACGCCGGCAGCCTGCGCCACGCTTTTGGTGATTCGTTCAATCGAATTCAACAAGGTCTTTCGTACGTCTTTGTTATACGATCGCACCGTTAACTGAAGATGGACATCATCCGGAATGATATTGTGTTTCGTTCCACCATGAATCGAGCCAACGGTAACAACGGCAGCCTGACCCGGGGTTACTTCGCGGCTCACGATCGTCTGCAGCGCCATGACGGTTTGGGCGGCAATCACGATCGGGTCTTTCGTGTCGGCAGGATACGCGCCGTGCCCTCCGACGCCACGTATCGTGATATCCACTGTGTCAACACTGGCCAGAGCATAACCTTCGACCCAACCGACTTTTCCGGAGGCAAGCGAGGCGTGATTATGCAATGCAAGACAGTAATCGGGTTTCGGGAATTTCGTGTAAAGACCACCGGCAAGCATCGCTTCTGCTCCACCCGGAGCCCGTTCTTCAGCCGGTTGTCCGATCAGAATCAGAGTACCTTTCCACAAATACTTTGCTGCGCTCAGCACACGGGCCGTCCCGACAAACACCGTCATATGCATGTCGTGGCCGCATCCGTGCATCACCGGAACATCCACTCCCGCATCGTCTTTTGTCCGGACCTTGCTGGCATATGGGAGCCCCGTCTTTTCCTCCATGGGAAGACCATCCAGGTCCGTTCTTACTAATACTGTAGGGCCCGCGCCGTTCTTCATCACCGCAACGATTCCGTAGCTCGTTCGTTTCGGATCTTTGAACGTTCCAAAGCGTTCTGTTACTTCGAACCCCAGTATGCGCAGTTCTTCCGCGATCCGCGCAGATGTTTTTACTTCTTCGTATGAAAGCTCCGGATTTTGATGCAAATGCCTGTACAGCGCCTCGAGCGACTCGT
>Ga0247727_10017830_pt1 | contig 11248 bp, 7 predicted proteins | sample WisWelCaveWW1625_FD_202498 | JGI IMG/M metagenome (GOLD analysis project Ga0247727, IMG submission 202498) | Biofilm microbial communities from Wishing Well Cave, Virginia, United States - WW16-25 | ecosystem: Environmental > Aquatic > Deep subsurface > Groundwater > Cave microbial mat | place...
ATACGCGAGTTCGTCTGTGGTTAGGTATGGGCTTCGGAATTGCCCGCTTGCCTGGAATCGCTCGATCATGAAAAGCGTCGTGTTGCTGCGATCGGCGTCGGCTCCGTAGGCCGGATCGTGCGAGGTCAGGAGATCCTCGATGCAATACACGCCGCCGGGATTCAGGCTGGGAAAAAGGCAGCCGAGAGAGACCTGTTGTTGAGACATGCGATGGCCCCCGTCGTCGATGACAATGTCGAACCGGCCGCCGCTTCGCTCGATCAACCGGTTCAAGTGCGTGCGATTTTCCTGGTCGCCCTTGAAGATCGTCGTGCGATCGTTGCGTAGCTGCCGCACGTCTCGCGAGTCCAGCCCGAAAATTGTCGCACCGGTAAAGTACTCATACCACGTGCGAAGCGACGCACCACGGAACACGCCGATTTCCAGAATCCGCACAGATCGTTCGCGATACTCGGCGAACAAATGCTCGTAGACGACCGTGTAGCCGTGGGGCGGCCGGCCTGCCGTGCCGACGAGCGTGCCCTTGTCACTGCCATACTTGTTCGCCAGTTCGGTCAGCGTCGGCATGGTCCAACCTGATTCACGAAGAATGTACACGCACCACCGAACCCGTGTGCCGAATCCGAGTGGCGACAACCTTCAGGGTGTGATGCACAATCCTTTCCGTGGATGAAAAGTATTCCTCGTAGACCCGCGTCGCTTCCGCTTGCAATCGATCGGCGTCCGGCAACCGAGCATCGAGAAGCTCTGGCAACCGCTCAACGTCCGATTCGCCGACGCGGATTGAAAACCGGGAGTAATCCAACACTTCACTAAACGGCAGCACGTAGCCATCGGAAATGATCACCGGCACACAGCCGGCGTTCATGCACTCTATCATTCGGTACGAAAGTGCGTAGCCGCACGCACGCGGGAGCTGGGCAAAAGTGGAGCTAAGTAGAATCTCGGTGTACGAAAGTTCGCCGGGCTTCGGGTTTTCGGAAGCGATCCCGTCGGCGGAGATGGTCACATCACGCGGCATGAAAACGCCTGCTTTGACCACGAATCGATTTCCGTCATCTAGTTTGAGCAGTCGCTCGCGCAGATTGCCGTACTGCGGGCGCGGGTTTCCCTTGAAGCCGGCCAGATGCCGCCTTTGGCTGGCTCGCTGAAACGGGCTTGTGAACCGGCACCGCGGAAACTGCGGGATCGAGACACAGGAAACCGGATCGTAGTACGATTCATGAAATGCCGACTTGCAAATAACCAGTTCATTCCCGTCGAAGATTGGTTTGGGTTGGTCCGTCCAATCAAAGACCGCGAGCCTCTTACCAGCCGCGGCTTTCACGTTCTTGGAAAGTTCGTTTGCCAATTCAGCCCGATCGACGGCCGCAAAGGAAACGCAGCGCAAGGTTGCGGCGGCCAAGCAAAACTCAGCCGACGACGGATCGAGCGTTCGGTCTGGGTGGTCGAGTAGTGCTTGATAGGCTTCAAGGCACCAGCGGTCGAAGAAAAACCGATCGTAATCCCATCGAAACTGGGCTGCCAACCGGCCAAAGTCGAAGACAAAAAACATTTCCGATCGCCCATTCTCGCCCGTTCGCTTCGCAGCGCTTAACATGCACGAGCGTGCTTGTGACATCAGTCATCGTCAATGATCCTCATCGTCCCGACTAACCCACTCGTATTCAAGACTGCCCCTCTGGAATCCGTTAACAGGATCGTGAATGTTTCGGTCGCTTCCGGCAAGTTGTCGTTTACGATTGCGGGACCGAGGGAATCGATTAGTTGACCAGGGTCAAACTTGACTTTGCCTCGTCGCCCCCTGAAATCACCGGGAGTTTCCGCAGTTCCTGAAGCAAACTCAAAGTTCACGCTGGCCCTTTCGCTCGTGGGATTGCTGAGCGAGATCTGAAATAAGCCCGTGCCTTGATTCTCGTTCACGCTCACCAAAGACGTGACGATGATGGTGGGCACCGGGTCGTTGTCGTTGATGGTGCCGATGAATTTTCTCGAATTGAATACAATGTCCGAGCCGGGGACGGCCGAGAGCTTGACGCTGAACGTCTCGGTCGGCTCGTGAGTCAGGTCGCCTAGCACCGGCACTACCAGGGTATCGTTCATTCTGCCGGCTGGAATCGTGTGCGTATTTGCCGGGCTCAGGTAGTCCACGCCAATCTTGGCCGAACCGTCCTTGGTTGCGACATTGATCGTTATCGGGACAGTAGACGTTTGATTCAGACTGATCGGAAACTCCATGACCTTTGTTCCGCTGTCTCCTTCGGCGATGGTCGCGGGTTGCACGTTGACTGTGGTGCGAGTGTTCTGCGTGCCGCCGTCGTCATTTAGAATGGTCCCAGTTCCGACAGGCATCAACACGTTGGCGTTGCTGACTTCCTCAGTCACCAAAAAAAGGATTCGTTCGGTTCGGAGTTCCGGTCGCCGACGATGGGAACGTTGAGCGTGTCCGCGATCTGGCCGGCGGGTATTGTCGCGTGGTTGTTCCGCGACTGAAAATCCTTTGGATCCTTGGCCGTTCCATCCGCTGTGAAGAAAAAAAACGTGATGGCGTTTTGGGACGTCGGCGTCGGGAACACCGAAACGACAAACTGAATGTTCTTCGTCCCGCTGTTGCCCTCGACAATCGTCGGGTTGCTGACCCTTATGGCCGGGTCATTCGGACTCTCGTCATCGACGATCGTTCCGGTCGTCGCCACAGTGGTCAACACACCTTGAAACTCCGCCCCCATGGGGTTGGTCAGAACGACCAGAAACGTTTCGTTGCCTTCGACGTGGTTATCGCTAGAGATCGGAACCGTTATGGAAGCGTTGGTCTGGCCCGCGGGAATTGTGAGGACACCGCTGCGGGCTGAGAAATCGGTCTGGAATCCATTTGAAACGGACGCGGTAGAGTTCGCTGTCCCTTCCTGTGTGGCAAAGTTTACCGTTACGTCTGTCGGCGATGTCTCGGACAGCATCACGAAGAAGAGTGCCTGCGTGAACGGCCCCGGACCTCCCTCGGCCGGCACGGTCGCATCGCCGATGCTGATGACCGGCATCCCTCCGAACAGGATGCGCTCATCGAGTGTCAGGATTTCGCTCGTGAGAACAGTCCGCGCCTCGGCAACTCGCCGGCGGCGTTTTCCCGACGTGCTTCGCGGCGTCCTCCACTGCGGAAATTCGAGAAACGACATGCGTTAGCCTCTCAATCGTTTTTGCGATTCGAGTTCGGAAGTATGATACCGGGCGCGGTGGGAAACATCCATGATTTTAGCTGATTGATTCGTACTGCTTCGCGTCCGACGAACGCGATCCAAGCAATCGGTCGATCTCGTTCCGATGCGTATCGCGGGCTGCCCTGCCAGACGATGCCGACCCGAATGCCCGAAATTCGAGACAGCTCGTGATGCCAGTACTGAACGAGAACCGGATCGGCAGCGAGGTAGGGGACGGTTCCCGGCATCTTTGTCGGGCGGGCGTTGAAGATGCGTGGCAGACTCATCAAGGCCGCATGGACCGCATCGGGCGGTGCTGGCGCGTCAGGCGAAACCAGCTCGTCGATGCCGGGGAATCCAGCGAGCAGGCCGCGAAGTGGCGGCTGGCATTTGTAAATCACGTGTCCGCCCCGCTCCTTCACCAGCGGCACAAATCGCAGCACCATCAGCATGTCACCGAGGCCCTGTTCGTGGTGCAGCATAATCGGCCGGCCGGCAAGCGGCTCGCCGTTCCAATGCGGATCGGGAATCGGATCGGGAAAGTAGCCCTTGATCTTCAGTCGCCATTCGTACTCCGCGAGACCGGTCTCGAAGTCGCCGTGAATCAGAAAGTAGTGCGACCGGTTCAGGTGTGCGTCCGGATAATCCGGCTTGATTCGCACGGCCTCATCGAAACACCCCAGTGCTTCGTCGTACCGGCGCAGCGACCACAGCACGGCACCCATCTTGTTGATCGTGAACGCATCGTTCGGATTCAGCGACCGGGCCTTCCCCAATTCGCGAAGGGCCTCGTCGGGCTTTTCGCGCAGGCTGAGCATGTGGGCAAGATCGAGTAGCGCCCCGGCCACTTGATTGGCTCGCGCGCCAGGGCCTGGCGGAGTGCTGCCTTCGTTCACGTCGGCCACCGACAGGTCGGTGAACGGGTCGGCGTCCGAAACCTGCTCCAGTTCGAGCGCCCGCCGATAACACGCCTCTGCTTCGTTGAGTTGGTTTAGCTCCGCGAGTGCCTTGCCGAGCCAGATTAGCGAAGTGATGCTGATTGGGTCTTGTTCGAGCGCACGGCGCAACGAGTCGGCGGCCGACTGCCAATCGCCTTGTCGAGGCTGCGCGACGCCCAGATTTCTCCGAGCGTCTGTGTACTCCGGGCGCAACCGCAGTGCCCGGTCGAAGCAGCCGGCAGCTTCGTCCACCTTGTGTTGACGCATCAAGGCCAGGCCGAGATTGTTGTGGGCCTCGGCGTAGCGCGGCTGAAGCGCCGTTGCCTTGCGCAAAAAGTCTTCGGCATCCGGCGGCCGGTGCATGCGCAGCAGCAGGCTGCCGATGTTGTTGTGTGTCTCCGGATGGTTCGGTTTCAATTCGAGTGCTTGCCGGTACTGGGCGATGGCCTCGTCGATCTGTCCGACTTTTGCCAGTGCTGCGCCGAGATTCGTGATCGCCTCGGCAAATTTTGGCCGCAGCCGCACGGCCTCGCGAAATGCACCGGCCGCTTCGTCCAGCCGCCCCATTCGGGCCAGTGCCGCACCCAGATTGCTGTGCGTATCCGGCTGGTCGGGCTTCAGTGTCAAGGCCGATTGGAAGCTGGTAACTGCTTCATCGAACCTGCCCAACTCAGTCAGCGCCGCACCCAAATTGCCGTGCGCCTCGGCGAATTCAGTCCTCAGTCGAGTGGCCCGCGCGAAATGTTCGGCCGCTGCCGGCACGCGATCGGTTCGCATGCAAATCATGCCCAACAAGAACAAACCGTCCGGGTCGTCGGGATGATCCGCCAAAACTCCCGACACAATTTCTCCGCGCGGCCGAAATCGCCGGCCTGCTGGTACCACCAACAGATCGACAAGGGTTCGGGCAGTGCGTGCATCGGAATGAGTATAACCGCGAGCACCGGCTGATTCAGGGAGTGAACTCATTTCGCCAAAACGCATTGGGCGCGCGTCGGGTCGATAAGGAAAACAGCTCGATCGGCGAACGAGATTAGTTGTTCTTCACCGTCACGACCGCGGCGGGATGAGGGCGCCCGTTTTGTGTGTCGCTGACCACGAGGCCGTCGCGCATGCGGATGATCCGCTTGGCCCGGTGAGCGATGTCCTCTTCGTGCGTCACCATGAGGATGGTCTTTCCAGAGGCGTTCAGGTTGTCGAGCAGATCCATAATTTCACTGCTCGTGGATGTGTCGAGATTTCCGGTCGGCTCGTCGGCCAAAATGATGTGGGGGTCGTTCACCAGTGCCCGAGCGATGGCGACTCGCTGCTGCTGACCGCCCGAAAGTTGCGCGGGCCGGTGATGGAGTCGATCGCCCAGTCCGACCAGTTCGGCCAGTTCCACGCATCGCTGCCGGCTGGAGCTGCCGATATTGCCCTGGTAGTACAGCGGCACTTCGATGTTTTCGACAAGGGTGAGCTGCTGGATCAGGTTGTACGACTGGAAAATGAAACCGAGGTAACGGCTGCGAATCTCCGACAGCTCGTCGTCGTCGAGTTGGGCGACATCCTGATCGCCGAGGATGTACTGACCGCCCGTCGGCCGGTCGAGGCAGCCTAGCAAATTGAGCAGCGTGGACTTGCCGGAACCCGACGGGCCCATGATCGCCACGTAGTCACCTTCTTCGAAGTGGATGGTGACGCCACGCAACGCCTCGACGACGACGTCGCCCAAGTGGTAATGCTTGATTAGCTCAATGACACTTGCGATTGCACTCATTGGTTTTCTTCGAATCCAAGAATCTCAAATCTCAAATCCAAGATCAACAGTCCTGCTACTCGTGTCGCAGGGCCTCGATCGGGTCCATCAGCGCCGCGCGCCGGGCGGGATACAAACCGAACAAGATGCCGACGACTATGGAGAACCCGGCGGCGACCGGAAAGCTCCAGTAATTAACCTTGGTCGGAATGTTGTACTTAAAGAAGTAGTCCGCAATCCAGCTAATCATGTCGGGAAAGAAGCGGCCCAGCAACATGCCCAAGATGCCGCCGATGCCCGTCATCAAAATGGCTTCGATCAAGAACTGCAGCGTGATGTCTCGCCGCTTGGCTCCGAGCGCCCGGCGAACGCCGATCTCACGTGTTCGCTCCGTGACGGTTGCGAGCATGATGTTCATGATCCCGATGCCACCCACGAAGAGCGAGATGCCGGCGATCGAACCGAGCAGGATGTTGAACAGCAGTTTGGTGCGTTCGGCCTCTTCGAGCAAATCGAGCGGCACCGTCATGAGCCAGTCCTGTTTCTTGTGGTACTTTTCCAGCAAGCTCTTGAGAATTTGTGCCGTCGGGCGGACTTGTGTGGTGTCGTGGACCGAAAGCGTGATTTGATGGAGCTGCACTTTTTCGGCGCTGCGAGCACCGGCCTGGGCGGTGAAAATCACGTCGCCGAATCGGGACCGGCAAGTGGAAAGCGGGATGTACACATCTTCGTTGAAATCTTCGGCCGCTTGGCTGCCGCCGGTTCCGGCCGTGGGGACGCGCGAGGCCATGATCCCGACGACGCGATAGAAGTGGTTCCTCAGTTTGACCGTCTTGTCCATCGGGTCTTCATAGGTAAAAAGCTCCGAGGCGACGTTCGAGCCGAGTACGACCACATTGTCGATAAATTCCTCGTCTTTGTCGCTCAGGAATCGGCCGCGGGCCAGATCGAGTTTGTTGATCTGAGCGTACATCGGAGTCGTTCCAATGATGCGGCCGTCAATTTTCTTGTCGAGATAACGGACCTCGTTGCGGAAGACGCGCATGGGCAGGCCGCGGTAAACCGTGGGCACACTCAGGAAGCGATCGTAGTCTTCGCGAATGAGTCCGTAGTCTACGACGAAGCTGCGCGCGGCCTGGGCAGACGATTCGTCCGGCGGCTTAACGCTGCGCACGATGATGTTCGTCGCACCGAGTCGCTTGATCTGATCTAACGCCTCCTGCTTCGAGCCCTCGCCGATTGTCACCATGGCGATCATGGAGGCGATACCGATGACGATGCCGAGCACGGCCAGGCCCGAACGGAGCTTGTGCAGCAAGAGACTTTTGAGTCCGAGCCGCAGGATCAGAAAGATCGGGGGTGCAAGTACGGGCATGGTATTGAAGGTAATCGGTGATCGGTAATCGGTACTCTGTTTCTTATGGTGACCGATCACCTTTTACTGATCACCGATCACCTTTAAGCATCATGGTTGTCCGCCTCCGGGTGGGCCACCGAAACCACCGCCTCCTGCACCGCCGCCGAAGCCGCCTCCTTGCTGCATCGTTTGTTTCATGCGCTGGATCGAAGCGTCGGCTTCGGCTTCGTCGACGACGCCGTCAGCGTTTGTGTCCATCGTGGGGAAGAACTGTTGGCCTCGTTCGTCCATTTCGTCTTTGGCCAGTTTGCCGTCGCCGTTTTTGTCGGAGAGCTTGATCAGTTCGGCGCCGGTCTGCGGCATGCGGAGCCCGCCGGGGCCGCCTCCGCCGCTACCACCGCCCTGGCGGCCGCCGCGTGCCGGCATGGCCGCCAGTTCATCGGCATCGACGACGCCGTCGCTATTGGTATCCAATCGCGTGAGCATGCCGCGGCGATCTTCAGGCACTTCATCGGCGAGGGAGATTTTGCCGTCCCCGTTTTTGTCGTGGCGTTGCAGCATGCCCGCTGCTCCGCCGCCACCACCGGTCTTGGCCGTCGCCTCAACGCCGCCGGGCGGCGATCCGTTGCCGGCATGCGGTCCGCCGTTGCCGTTTCCGGAGGGTGGTCCGGGCGGCCGGGCCTTCGCGACGGCGACCGGCTTCTCCGCCTTGTATTTCTCCGCGTCGGCCTTGGCGATCGCCACCAACTCGTCCTCTTTGATCACTGCGGCCAGATTTTCGACCACTGTTTCGCCGGCTTTCAAGAAGTCCTTTTCGATCACGACCATCTTGTCGTTGCTAGAGCCGAGCACAACGCGGCGGAGTTCTGGGGTCTTTTGGCCGGGCGGCAGCACGAAGCAATAGTTCTGGCCCTCGCGCTCGACCACCGCCTGGACAGGAATGGCGATTACGCTGCTGATCCTTCCGCACATGATTTCCACTTGGGCGGTCATTCCGGGCTTGAGCCCTTCCACCTCATCATCCACCGAAACCATGACCGTGTAGACCTGGACTCCGGACGACGAAAAGAAACTCTGCGGGTCGGCCGTGGTCGCCACTGTCTTCACGGTGCCGTTGAAGACGCGATCGGGCATAGACTCGACGCGAACGCTGGCCGGGTGGCCGGGCCGAACGTTGTTCACCTTGGCCTCGTGGACCTTGACATTAACCAGCATGTCCTTGAGGTCGGGGATGCGAATGATCTTCTGCCGTTCGCGGACGCTGGCACCTTCCTCGACCTGCAGTTGCGGTCCTCCGCCACCGCGCATCATGGAGCCTTGGTCGTTAGCATAGACCACCATGCCGTCGACTGGAGCGAAAATCTTGCACTTGTCGAGCTGTCGCTCAAACTTGCGGAGCGTGCTTTCTTCCGTTTCCGCTGTGAGCTTCTGGGCGAGCATTGCCGATTGGCTCTGGGCCTCCTTCGCCTTGGATTCGCTCTTCGCGCGGTCGAGCTTGCGTTTCGCCTCGTCGTGAATGCTCTCCAGGTTTTTCACTTGCCGCGGCTTGGTGTACTCCTCGAGCACCCGAAGTTTCTCCCTGGCAACGTTGCGAGAATTCAGGGATTTGGTCACAGACAGCCGGTCGGCTTCGACCTCGCTCGTGCTCACGTAGCCTTTCTTGTTTAGCTTCTCGGAGTACTCCAGTCGCTCCTTGGCGCGGTTTAACTCTTCTTCGGAGATGACAATTTCGCCGTCGATGTTGCGCTTCTCTTGGAGGTAGTCACCCTGGAGATAACGTCTCACATCGATCTCGCTTAAGTCCACTGCGATTTGTGCGGTTTGGATGTCGCTGTCACCTTGGCTCTTGGTTATTTCCAGTTCTGTGGTGGCCTTGGTGAGCTGCGACTTGGCCTGCTCGACCTTGATCTGTTGTTGTGTGATCTGGTCTTTAAGGCTGGCGGAATCGAGTTCCACAACCAGCGTGCCTTTTTCAACGTGCGTGCCTTCTTTGACGATTTGCAGAATGGTCGTCGCGGCCGATTGCGGGCTGCGGGCCTCAACCTCGCAGACCAGATCGACATTTTTGGCAGATTCCAGGCTGCCGCGTTCCATAACCACCATGTCGAGGTCCTGAGACTTGACGTCGTGAAGCACAAATTCCTGCGACGCCTGGGTGCCGGTGTTCAGCATTTCGAGGCCGAAGTAACCGCTGCCGGCGAGCACCACAATCACGATCACGGCGATCAGCAGCCTGCCGCCCCCGTTCGTTGGCGGCGTGGCACGGGGAGGCGATGGCTTCAAATGAGCCGATAGGCCGGCCGGGTTTTGAGTTGGGTTCATGGTTCCAGTTTCCTAGTGCACAGGAGGGTGGGCGATTACCAAAACAGACCGATTCTGCGCGTAACCTATTTGCAACAGCGCCGTTTCGGCATCCAGTGCATCAGAAAACGGTTAGGTTGGCAAGATGGCGCGCCAGACTATTTCACCAAGGTGAGCGTGGAGTGTCTATGCAGATGTGACTCAGCGTGCCAACCACTGGGCCGGTTATGCGTGCAAGTTCGCGGGTGAAGCCCCCGAATCGTCCGCTTGAGCGAAACCTGTAGCGTGTGGTCTTTATCAATATTCGGTTTTATGACTTATTGTTCGGGGTAAGGCGCCGGACGGACCCTGAACTTGCCTCGGTCTGTCGCACAGGCTCGTCTTCCGGATTGGTCAAGATGGCCGGTGACAAGATAACAGTGGGGGCCGGACGTTTTTCCTCTTCTTCGACCGGGCCATCTTCGGACTCGAGTACTGCTCGAGCAAGTCCTGGAACCGGCGGCGGCACGAACGGCTCGCCTTCTTCCTCCAGTCTTCGCAAGGCAGCATCCAGTGGTTCATCGATCCACATGCCGTTGTCATCGAACCGAACGATGCCGAGGTCGCGGTACAGGGTCATGCGGAGCGCTTGATAGGTGAGGTACGTGTTCATGACGCCGTCCTGCGTTGCGAGGAAGTCGGAGAACGCGCCGAGAAGGTCACGCACGGCGTCGCCACCTGCCCCGGCGGCGGCCCCGACGCGCGGCGGTTCCTTCAGGCGCGCCTGATTGAAGTCCATTTGCCGGGTCGCGATCCGCATCGCTTCACGCCGAAGCTCAATTTCTTGCTCGAACAGCCGGACTGTTCGCAATGAGCTTCGTAAGCCTTGTTTGACACTGTCCTCGTATTGAATGTAGTTTCGCCGGGCGCGTTGGTAGCTGATCAGTGCTTCGCGGTACAGATTTCTTTCATTCAATCGCGTGATAGGCGTATCGAAGCTGACCGAAGCGGAGAACGCCCCCGCTTGATCGCGGAATTTGACGATGTTTCGGTCGAGTGTTCCGATACTGCCGTTCAGTTGCACGTTCAGATCGGCCTCAAGACGATCCGCCTGAAATTCAATCAGTCGCCACTGATCAACCACGTCGGCTCGCTGGTTCATGATGTCGAGCCGATTGGCCAGCGCGATCTGAAACGCCTGTTCGCTATCCAATTTGATGGGCGGCAACACAATGGCCTCCAGCCGGACTCCCGCCTGGTTAAATCCAAGCTCCAGCAGCAGGTCCGATAGGTCCTCGTATTGGGTAACGAGCAGTTGGAGTCCCTGCTTGCGCTGGTCCGATGTGAGATGTTCGCGCACCTTTCGGGCGCCATCACGAATCGCGGCCAATCGCGTTTCCAGAGATCGGTTCTGCTCCTTCAGCCTGCTGACCTGATCGAGAAATGCCTTACGATCTTTTTCACTCGACAGAGCCGCCAGCCGCTGGCCCTCGACAGCGTCCATTTTCTTGAAGTCTTGACGCACCGATTCGAATTGTTCACCAACAATTCCCAGCAGGGCCTGAAGTGCCTCCAGCGAATTGCGAATAGTCTCGAGGGATGGGTCTTCTTGCATCCGAAGCTGCTCGGTCAGCGCGTTCACTCTTGCGGTACGGAGTTGTGACAGTTCTGGATCGATGAACTGAAAGGCCGCTACGGAACGATCGTCGATTTTCACGGGCAGGTCGGGGGGTAAACCCAA
>Ga0247727_10017831_pt1 | contig 11248 bp, 9 predicted proteins | sample WisWelCaveWW1625_FD_202498 | JGI IMG/M metagenome (GOLD analysis project Ga0247727, IMG submission 202498) | Biofilm microbial communities from Wishing Well Cave, Virginia, United States - WW16-25 | ecosystem: Environmental > Aquatic > Deep subsurface > Groundwater > Cave microbial mat | place...
GAGCCGTGGGACGAACGGTCTGATCAAGCAGGGGGCCAAACTCGTGGAAACGGTCGAAGACATCCTCGACGAACTGGCCTCTCAGTGTGAGCCATCCTTCCTGGCGCGAATGCAGGACCGTCAAGCGGCCTTGACACATCCGGTACAATCAGGGAGGCTGTCGTTGGAGCAGGATGAAGCCACGCTCTACGCAGCGCTGTCAGTGGAGCCGCTCCACATCGACGAGTTGATCGCAAAAACAGGCCTGCCGGCGGCGTCGGTGTCCGGCTTGCTGTTGTCGTTGGAACTCAAAGGTGCCATTCGTCAACTCCCCGGCCAGTCATGCATTCGTGTCTGAAACGGGCAGAAGCTTGAAAATATGCCGATTGCGGTATATATCTCGCCACGGCTGGTAAAATATTTGTAGACGACACATTGGAGTCTGATCCGCATGGCTAAGTCCCTCATCATTGTCGAGTCGCCGGCCAAGGCGAGAACCATCACGAAGTACCTCGGACGGGGCTATACCGTGATGGCGTCGGTGGGCCACGTGAAGGATCTGCCGACCAACAAGCTCGGCGTGGATCTCGATGACGACTTCAAGCCGCACTACGTTACGATCAAGGGGAAGTCGAAAGTTCTCGCCGACATTAAAAAGAAAGCCGAAGAAGTCGATAAGGTGTTTCTCGCGCCCGACCCGGATCGAGAGGGGGAGGCGATCGCCTGGCACATTGCGGAAGAATTGGCAGGCAAGCCGAAGGGCAAGTCCAAAGGCAAGGCCGCCGAGCAAAAAGTCTTCCGCGTGTTGTTCAACGAGATCACCGAGTCCGCAATCAAGCGGGCGCTGCAGTCTCCCGGCCAGATCGACATGAAGCGGGTGCAGGCGCAACAGGCTCGCCGCATCCTGGACCGCATTGTCGGCTATCAGGGGAGCCAGCTGTTGTGGAAGAAGGTCCGCCGCGGGCTCAGCATGGGACGGGTGCAGTCCGTGGCCGTCATGCTGATCTGCGATCGGGAGAAGGAACGAGAGGCGTTTCGGGCGGAGGAGTACTGGTCCATTGCGGCCACGCTGGCCGGCAAGCATCCGCCTCCCTTCGAGGCGAAGTTGCAGAGCATCAACGGGAAAGAGGCGGTGATTCCCTCACAGCAGGTGGCGGAGGGTATTGTCGCCGATGTGCGAAACAAGAAATTTTCCGTCCAGTCCGTCGAGCGGAAGGAAAAACGGCGCAATCCGGTTGCGCCGTTCATTACCAGCCGTCTGCAGCAGGACGCCTCGCGCAAGCTGCGATTCTCGGCCAAGAAAACCATGACCTTGGCCCAGCAACTGTACGAAGGCATGGAGATCGGGAAAGAGGGGCCCACCGGACTCATTACCTATATGAGAACGGACTCTACCCGTATTTCCAACGAGGCGGCGGAGGAAGCGCGCCAACTGATTCGGGAACGGTTTGGAGCAGAGTACCTGCCGGCAACTCCGAACGTCTACAAGACCCAGAAGGCGGCGCAGGAAGCTCACGAGGCGATCCGGCCCACGTCCGTCGGCCGCGATCCGGAATCCGTGAAACAATATATGGAGCGGGATCACTACCAACTCTATAAATTGGTCTGGAACCGGTTTGTCGCGTCGCAAATGGCTCCGGCCGTGCTGGAAGTCACCCGCGTGGATTCCGCTCCGCAGGGCACCCGCCAGGCCTATATTTTCCGCGCCAACGGAACCGTCGTGAAATTCCAGGGGCATCTGGCGGTGTATATGGAGGGGAAAGACACCGAGGGCGAGGAACCGGCTCGCAAGGCCGAGCAGGAATCCGACGACGAATCCTCGCGGCAACTGCCGGTACTGGAAGAAGGAGAGCCCTTGCGGCTGGTCGGCCAGGAGGGCCAGACCGAGACAGGCCTCTCTCCCAAGCAGCACTTTACGCAGCCGCCTCCGCGGTATAACGAGGCCTTGCTGATTAAAGAATTGGAAGAAAAGGGCATCGGGCGCCCCTCGACGTATGCCGCGATCATTTCGACGATTCAGGATCGCAAATATGCCGAGAAGGTCGAGGGCCGTTTTATTCCGACGGAAACCGGACGAACCGTGAACGACTTTCTGGTCAAGGGCTTTCCCGATATTCTGAATACGGACTTTACCTCGTTGATGGAAAAGGAACTGGACGAGGTGGAGGAGGGCGGCAAGGCCTGGGTGGCGGTGGTGAGGGATTTCTACGACCCATTTGCCAAGGACATGGAAAAGGCGAAGGACATTGCCGGCCCCAAGGATATTGTCGAGCCTCCGACGAACCTTCCGTGCGAGAAGTGCGGGCGAATGTTGGAGATCAAATGGGGCCGGAACGGGAAATTTCTGGCCTGCCCTGGCTATAAGGAAGATCCGCCCTGCAAGAATACGCAGAACTTCGAACGGTTGCCGGACGGCACGGTCAAGATCGTGGCCAAGCAAGAAATCACGACCGACGAAAAGTGCGAGAAATGCGGCTCGCCGATGGTGGTGAAAATCGGACGGTTCGGGAAATTTCTGGCCTGCTCGGCCTATCCGGAGTGCAAGACGACGAAAGCGATTCCACTCGGCGTTAAATGTCCCCAGGACGGCGGCAACCTCGTTCAAAAGCGGAGCCGCAAGGGCCGCACCTTCTACGCCTGCGGCAACTACCCGAAGTGCGAGTTCGCGCTCTGGGACCGCCCGATCAACAAAACCTGCCCCAACTGCCAGGCGCCGTTTCTGATCGAGAAACTCAGCAAGCAGTCCGGCAACAGTGTCCAGTGCCGCAATGAGGACTGTGGCTATAAAGAGGCCAGTTAACTCCCTCGTTCTCCTTCCATTCGTTCCGTTCCCGCACTGCCTTCGCTAGAATGTCCATTTCGCGCCGGCCTGGACCAGCAATGGCAGGCCCGGATAGATGCCTCGCGTCCGGTCCACCATGAAGGTGTGGTCGAGCAGGTTCTTGCCGGTCACAAAGAACGTGGTATTGATCGGCTTCACGTACTGATTGGCTGAGGCGTTCATGATGCACCAGCCCCTGATGATCCCGCGTTGGCCGTTCGGCGTCGGGTTGTGGGTGTTTCGGTCATCGCCGAACATGTCGCTGATGCACTGGCTTTCCATCCGTATATCGAATCCGATGTTCCGGTTTGCGTACCCCAGCCCGGCCGTCAGCATGTTCTTGGGCGCATAGGGGAGACGGTTGTTGTTGACGCTTACGGTCGTCGCTTCTCCCGGCAACAATGCCGAGCTTGAAAGACTGCTGTTGCGATTGCCTCTGAATTCGGCCTGCCCCAGCCAGGTGTAGTTGATATCCACGGTAATGTCTTCGTTCTTATTCTGACCTTTCGCCAGATCCAATAGATCCATTTTTGTGGCGAACTCGATGCCGGTGTGAGCCGTCCGGCCCCCGTTGGTGTTCGTGGCGCCCGAGCCGCCCGCGACCGACTGCGAGATGATCTGGTTCTGGAAGTCCATCCGGAAGAGCGTCGTTTCGAATCCGAGCCAGTGAGCCGGCTGGCCGCGCAAGCCGAGTTCATAGTTCCAGCTCAACTCCGCGTCCAGATCCACCACGACATTGGATTGGATGGCATCGGAAATCTGCGGTGGCGCAAATCCGCGGTGGACGCCGGCAAACAGGGTGTACTGCTTGATCGGCGAGTAGGTAATACCGATGCCCGGGAGCACTTCGGTAAGGCTGGTTTTTGAAAACACGCCGGTGCCGGCGTTGGCCAGCTTGTTCTGCTGGTCGTAATTGACATGCTCGACCCTGAATCCAGGGGTGATCGTTATTTGGTTTGTCACATGAAACCGGTTCTGGAAGAACAGCGCGTAGGCGTTGGTCGTACGCAGGGTGTCTTCGCCCAGACATCCCGTTTGTGTTGGGGGGCACGATTGGCCGGTCCCTGATGTGATATTGATGAATTGCTTGCGCTCCGATTGCTCTGACATGTACCGGACTCCGAAGTCAGCTTCAGAGTTGACGCCCAATACCTTGTGATCCAAGTGGAACCGTGGCTCAACGCCATAGACCCAGTATTTGCGAGCGTTGACGAATCGACCGTTGGCTGGCAGCGCATCCGCAGCGGTGGCGTTGATGTTGTTGCCGGTCACGCAGCCTCCACCCACGGTTGTGCCGGTTAGAGTACAGGTGGCGCCTGGGACGCCGTCTTGGTCCTGCATTTGTCTCCCCCAATCCCGTGAGATGTGGTGCCCGAAGAAGTTGGTGGTAGACGTCAGGTTTGCCGTGAACATGTGGTTGACAGCGACGTGAAACCCGATCCGACTGAAGTCCATCTTGTCGTTCTGGAAGGGCGAATGGTGGGCGTCCTCACCCCACTGCTTTTCCGTGATGCCCTGATACCCGAGGGTGGAGTCTTCGCGGTAGTAATTGAACTTGGCCAGGATGGTCGTTCTGTCGCTGAGCTCCTGCACCGTCTTAAATGTGGCATCGTCCACCTTGACCCTGTTTTGGAAGAAGCGGGGAGACGTGCCTTGATAATGGGTGACGTCGAGCAGGTAGCCGTTTTTCCCCCACATGCCTCCGTAATCGAAGTGGGTATTCATGTAGCTGAGATTACCGCCGGTTACCTGAAAATTTCCCTGTGGCGTGGCGGAGGGCATGCGCGTGATCAGGTTCATGACGCCACCGATGCTCTGTGGCCCAAAGAGCAGTTGGCCGCTGCCTTTCAGGACCTCGATCCGGTCGAACCGGAAGAGAGGGGGGAAGTAATAGGACGAGGCATCCCCGTAAGGCATCAGCATGATCGGGACACCGTCTTCCATAATATGGACTTTGGTGCTTCTCGTTGGATTTAACCCGCGAATGCCAATGTTCGGCCGCAAGCCGAATCCGTCCTCATCCCGAACGTTCACGCCGGGCACTTCGCGCAACGCTTCGTTGATCGTGAAACGGTGGTTCCGTTCCAGATCTTCCTTGGTGACGACACGGCCTGAGCCGGGAATATGCTCCAGGGCGTTGGGTCCGATCCCGATCACCTCAGTCAGGGGAAGCTTGATCGGTTTCTCCTGCGGTTTGGCCGGTTCATCGAGCACGATCGGCGCGTCCGGATCCTGTGGGCCGGCCGCCTCTGCGGCCAGCCCGACCGGGGATAGCAGGAGACTGCTGCCGGCGAGCACGACGCCCATGAATACAATCATAGTTACAATTCTCATTCTCAATAACATGTAAAAGCTTCGCATGAAACAACCTCCTGTAAATTATGTGATGCGGTTAAGAGAAATGCTCCGACGAACAAATGCAAACGAGCGGGAGCGGGACGCCCTTGAACGGTCTGCGTCGTGGAAATACCAAGTCGTCATTTGAATGTAATCTTCTTCAGGCCGCTGGCCGGCAATTCGACCTCGCCGAAGTCGGAGTCGCCCTTGAATTTGCCGTCGATCGCCAGGGCGAATTCTCCAGTTTTGCCGTTCGTCAGGGTCACCAGCAATGTCGGCAGGGTTTTGGCGTCCGGCCCCGGCTTCACGTCAATGACCTTGATGGTGTCGAACTTCACGTTGACGGTCGTCGTCCCGCGCTTGACGGGGATTTGCTTCAGTTCGTGCGGGACGAAGGCAATCTCGCTGATTTTCTCTTCCCAGTAGAAAATGACGTTTTTGACTTCCGTTTCGACTCCTTGCGCATCGGTCAGGACGGCTTGGAATGTTTTCTCGCTCTTGGCCTGTGCCCAGGCAGTCGGGCTGACGACACAGAAGCTTGCGAGCAGGCCGATGCCGACGATCCATGCGGTGATAGACGGGGACTTCATCGCTTCAGTTCTCCCTGCTGAATGAGTTTGCCGGTTTGGGGATCCACGAACAATTCCACGACACGGTCGTCTTTGGTCACGACTTCAATTTCGAACAACAGCCGGCCGCGAATGGCATGGAGCGCGGCCTCGATGACCTGGCCTGGCGTGTGCGCAGTGGCTGTTTTGATCGCTTCTGCAACGGAGACTGTCGTCGCATGCGCCCACTTGATCTTCTCTGCGTCGGACACTTCTTCAATTTCCGTTGTGGCGAGTTCAGCCGCCAGGCCTAATGACGCGGCGAGCAGGCTCCCCATCAGCACGAGCGGCGCGAATCTGTGCAACGAACGACATGTCATAAGCTGCTCCTGTTATCGCAAGGTATAACTGATCGGAAACTGGAAGGTGACCCGGGGCTTGCCCAGTTCGTGCTTGAGCGGCAGAGGAGAGGCGCGCCGGATGGTTTCCATGGCCGCCTCGTCGAGCACGGCATGTCCCGAGCTTTGCACGACTTGCAAATCTTCCACCATACCGTCTTCCTTGACCACGAATTTCAGCACGACTTTGCCTTGCCAGTTGTTCATTCTGGCCATCGGCGGGTAGCGCTTCAATTCCTCGATCCGGTCTCTGAGCGTTTCCGCCAGCCAGCCATAATCCCGCTGGGGAGCAGGCGTAGACCGGACAGGCATGGTCTGCACGCCCGTCGGCTGGCTTGTCGGCTGAGCCGGTTGGGCTGACGTTGCGGCTGCGGACGGCTGTTCCATGGCGGCCGGAGGGGGCGTTTCAATCGGCTGCGCGGTGCGAGCGATGACTTGCGGCTCCGATCGAATCGGCTGAGGGGCTGCTTGGACGACCGGGGTCACGGTCCGCACTTCCCGCTGCACCACTTCCGGCACCGTTTGCACGATTGGCTGAGGTTCGACGGGCTGGCTTTCGGCCACCGGTTGGGCAGGCCGTGTCATCGGCGTGGGTGCCGACTCGAAGACCGACACATCCCATTTAAACGGCTCCGGCTGGGGGGCCAAACGCAGATCCGTCATCAGCACGACGACAAATCCCACCGTCACCCCATGGAACAGCAGAGAGAAGAGCCAGCTGAGGGCATAAGAACTCGAGAATTGTAATGGGCGAGGCATCGTGTCCGTCACAGTTTCACCACTTCCAGACTGACCTGGCGGAACCCGAGCCCGCGCACTTCATCGACGATCTCAACGAATCGCTCCAATAACGTGACCCGGTCTGCGCGCACCACGACAAGGGATTCCCGTGGATGGGGCGCCATCGCGCTTTTGAGCGTTTCTTTGGTCACAGACTGCTCATTCAGGAAGAGCTGCCCCTCTTTGGTCAGCGTGAGGATCAAGGGCACGTCGCGCCGGTCGCCGGCTTCCTTGGCTTTGGCCAGATCCACAGGAATCTGCCCCGTCGTGATGAAGGTGGCCGTGGTCAGGACGATGACCAGGAGCACCAGCATCACATCGACGAGCGGGATGACGTTGATCTGATCGAGCTCACGATCCATGCTGAACCTTATAGAGCGCGATCAATTCCGTCACACGGCGGCGCAGCACGTTGTTCATCACCACGCAGGGGATGGCGACCAGCAGGCCCATCGCCGTGGCTTTCAGGGCCAGGCTCAAACCGATCATGATCGTGCTCACGGCCATTGTGCCTGACGTGCCCATCGTATGGAACGTCAACATGATGCCGAACACAGTGCCCAAGAGACCGATATAGGGGGCGTTGGCCGCCACCGTGCCGATGATGACCAGTCGATTGGTCAGCGCGATCTCGAATTCCTGCTGGCTTGGAAACTGGCCGACGTCCACGCGGCGGTAAAACAGCCAGCGCTCGACAGCGACGGCGACGGACCAAATGCTCAGGACCAGGAGGAGTCCGATGACTCCGTAGTCGATGGCTTCTTTCAACACATCCATAAAGAAATAACCTCGGACCGGCCGCGTGCCTTCAATAAATGAATTTGATAAGCAGTATCAATAACAAAATCAGGCGGATGCTGTCAATAGTAATTTTCACCTGAAACCCTGCATGCTCGGCCTGTGTCATGCGTCCCGATGGCGTGGATATGTGCCCTGTCTGCGACGTTACGGGTGCAGATCGCGATCGAAGAGGACTGTATGGGTGGCATTCACCTGCAATTCGACGGGCGTGCCGACCGGATGGACGGTGGTCGAGGGTTCGCTGCTGTGGACGACGCGGCCGGAAGGCAGACCGATCGTATAGAGGTTCTCCGAACCGTGAAACTGGCGGGCCACAATATGCGCAAAACTCTTCGCCGCCGGCACGATGTGGATGTCGTCCGGCCGGATCATCACCACAACCTGTGCGCCGCTCCGGTAGCCGGCCTGGTTCGGGAATTGCCCGATCTCGGTTTCGACCGTCCCGTTCTCGATCGTGCCCGGAATAAAGTCTGCCTGGCCGACGAAATCCGCGACGAACGGCGTGGACGGCGTATGGTAAATCGCTTCCGGCGTATCGAGTTGTTCGAGCCGGCCGTTGTTCAGCACGGCGATCCGGTCGGCCATCGCAAAGGCTTCGTCGTGGTCGTGGGTGACGAGGATCGCGGTCGTTTTGGTCCTCCGCAGCAGGTCGTGGAGGTCTTCCCGCATCTTGCCGGTCATATCCGGGTCCAAATTGCTGAAAGGCTCGTCAAGCAAGAGAACGACTGGTTTCTGCACCAGTGCCCGGGCCAGCGCGACACGCTGTTGCTGCCCCCCGGAAAGCTCATGGGGATAGCGCGCGGCGAGATCGGTCAAGCCGACCATCTCCAGCATCAGGCGCACCTGAGTTGCCCGTTCGCCGGCGGAAAGATGCTGGAGCCCAAACGCCACGTTGTCCTGCACGCGCAAGTGGGGGAAGAGGGCATACTCCTGGAAGACCATGCCGATGTGCCGCTGTTCAGTCGGAATGAGATGGCCCGGCGATGACACCAGCCGGCTTTCGAGGCGAATCTCGCCGCTGCTTACTGGCTCAAATCCCGCGATGGCGCGCAGTGTCGTGGTTTTCCCGCATCCCGAAGGGCCCAGCAGGCATATGATTTCGCCTTCCAGTGCGGTGAAAGAAATATCGGTGATCGCCGGCCGATCCGCCCCGTAGGTGCACGAGACATTGCGGAGTTCCAGCACCGTCGGGCGATGCTGGTCGTGCTGCGGATCGCCAAGCCGCTGGCTGTGCTCGATGGAAGGCATGGGTTCGGAATGGAACATTATAGTGCTTAGGCAGCCCGCCAATCTTTCGAGATCAACAACAGAATCGCCGGGATGGTCATAATTACGATCAACAGCGCGGACGGCGCGGCCAGTTGGTAGTATTCCTCGCTGGCCTCAAGCCATACGCGGACCGCCAGCGTGTCGAAGCCGACCGGCCGGAGCAACAGGGTGGCCGGCAGTTCCTTCATGCTCTGCAGGAACATCAGCACCCACGCCGCGATGAAGCCGCTTCGTACGAGCGGCAGCGTCACGCGGCGGAGTGTTGCCGCCGTGCCGAACCCGAGGCTGCGCGACGCTTCCTCCAGGTTGGGCGTGACCTGCTGCAGGACCGGCTCCATGGATTGCAGGCCGGCCGGCAAAAAATGCACGACGTAGGCGATGACCAGTACGGCCGCTGTTCCGTACCAGAACGGCGCGAGATGCGAAAAAATCACCAGCAATGCCAGGGCGCCGACCGGTCCCGGCAGAGCATAGCCGGCATAGGCGGCCTGCAGACACAGCAGATTCAGCCGTGACGGCCGCCGGCTGGCGAGATAGGCGAGGGGCAGGCCGATCAACACGGCGCAGGTCGCGGCGAGCCCGGACAGAAACGCGCTGTTCCAGACGAATCCGAAAAAGCGGGCGTCCACGGCCCCAGACGATACCGCCGAAACACTCCACTGCACCAGCAGCAGCGCCGGTACGCCGAACGAAGCGGCGAACACACCGATTGTATATATGTTGGCAAGCGTTGCGCCGAGTGGGCTGCATCGCCGCCGGGCCGGCGCCCGGTAGCGGCCCGTCGTTTGAAAGAATCGGCTCTGCTGCCGGAACCATCGCTCGGCGATCAGAAAGATCAACGCGACGACCACGAGGAGCAGGCTCAGGATGCTGGCGGCGGTCGGGTCGTACCGGCCGGTGATCTGTTGATAGACCGCATAGGTGAGCGTCTGGTACCGGAGCAACGACACGGCGCCGAAATCCGAGACCACGTAGAGGACGACCAGCGACAAGCCGGCCACGATCGCCGGGCGCATCAGGGGAAGCGTGATGCGGAAGAGGGTGCCGGCTCGGGAGATGCCGCAGGCCCGCGCGACTTCTTCGTACGACACGTTCAGGTTAAGAAACGCCGCCCTGGCGAGCAGGTAGACGAACGGAAAGGTATCCAGCGTCATCACCAACGCCGCGCCTGCATAACTATGGGGCGATGGGAGATGGCTGTCGGGACCGGCCAGAACCTGCCAGGACGACTCAATCGGACCACCGGCCCCAAGGAGATGGCTGTAGATGTAGGCCAGCACGTAGGAGGGAATCGCCAATGGCAGCACCAAGGCCCATTCCCATAGCGGTCGGCCTGGGAAATCACGCCGTGCCACCAGCCAGGCCAGGGAGACACCCAGCAGGAGCGTGCCGGCTGCCACGCCAAGCGCGAGAGCGGTGGTGTTGAACAGGAGTTCCGGGATTCGTGTCGTCCAGAGCCGTCCCCAGATCGCCGCATCGGCTGTGAGAGCCATGTAGGTGACATACGCGAGCGGAAGGCAGAGCAATCCGGCAACCGTCAGCGCGACAAGGGAAAGGGAGTCGGGGAGTGCAGGCTTGATCGCTGCAGTCTGGTTCATCGCAGTTACCGGAGACCCGCTTGTTCAATGAGCGTCATGGCCGGCTCGCGGAGCTCACCCAGTCGGGTCAGGGGAACCGGCGCCACACGTGTCATTTTGTAAGGGGGCAGTGCCGGGTCGGCAGCGACGCGGGGATGGAGCGGATATTCCTTGTTGAGATCGGCGAACTGTTTTTGCCCTTCTTCGGACGTCAAATAGTCCACCAGCCGCTTGGCGGCATCGGTACGTCTGGTGTGGGCAACGATGCCGATTCCAGCGACGTTGATGATCGCGCCCATGCCGCCTTCGTGTTGGTCCGGCATCAGGACGGCGATCGGCGCCCCCGGTTGAGTCGCCAGGTGCCGGTACACATAATAATGGTTCACGATGCCGAGCGCGGTCTGCCCTCTGGCGACAGCTTCGACGATCTGCGAGCTTTTTCCGTAGACCTGCGTTCCGGCGTTGGCCTTGATTCCCTCCAGGAATTGTTTTGTGCGGTTGTCGCCGTAGACAGCTTTAATGACCGAGACGCCGGCCTGGAGGTATTCGCTGCCGGCATTGGGAATGGCAACCCTGTCTTTCCAGCGGGGCTCGGCGAGGTCCAGCAGCGAGCGCAGATCGGCCGGTTTGACCAGCGTCGTGTTATAGACCACAACCCAGAACCGGCCGGAAAGGCCGATCCAACTGTTGTCAGCGGCCCGGAATTGCGCAGGAATGGCTGCGGCGATATCCGGAGCC
>Ga0247727_10017832_pt1 | contig 11248 bp, 6 predicted proteins | sample WisWelCaveWW1625_FD_202498 | JGI IMG/M metagenome (GOLD analysis project Ga0247727, IMG submission 202498) | Biofilm microbial communities from Wishing Well Cave, Virginia, United States - WW16-25 | ecosystem: Environmental > Aquatic > Deep subsurface > Groundwater > Cave microbial mat | place...
TCAAGTGAACCTTCAGATCGTGCTTCGTGTGCGCTCCCAGGCGATACTTTCGCACGCGACCATATTACCACAAACTTCTCTTCGCCTGAAGGCGAGGGGTTTCTACCATCCCCGCAGGGGACACTAAACATTTTCTCAAAATCGATAGGCTCTTTCGGATTGAGTATCGGGAAATCGTGTGCTTGCACCAAGTCCATATGCTTTAAGCCCGTCCCGGTATTAAACAGCACAACGCGATCGTTCGGGCGAATTTCTTTTTGCTCAATCAATTTTCTTAGAGCGGCCCACGTGGCGGCTCCTTCGGGGCAAATCGCCATCCCTTCGATGTGAGCGATTTCGTTGAATGCTGTGAGTATCTCGGCGTCACTCACAGAAAGAGCTAGTCCGTGGCTCTCTTTAATGGCTTTCAAAATCAAAGTATCAGCAAATGGCTTGGGGACACGAATACCCGGCGCAATGGTCTTTGCATTGGGCCACATCTCGGCTTCCAGTTTTCCCGCTTGATATGCTTTCACGATTGGGGCGCAGCCAGTCGATTGCACCGCGATCATGCGCGGTCGATGCTTGCCAAGCCAGCCCATGCTTTTTAATTCTTCAAAGGCCTTCCACATGCCCACTAATCCCGTGCCTCCGCCAGTGGGATACAAGATTGCGTCCGGCAACTCCCAATTGAATTGCTCGGCCAATTCCAAGCCCATCGTCTTCTTGCCCTCGACGCGATAGGGCTCTTTGAGCGTAGACATATCGAACCAGTTGCAGGGTGATTTGCCGGCGCTGACGATCTTGCCCGCATCGCTGATCAAGCCTTCCACCAAAAAAACCTTGGCTCCGTACCCATGCGAAGCCAGCTGATTGCTGATCGGTGCGTCTTGGGGCATGAAAATAAAACTTTCGATCTGCGCTTGGGCGGCATACGCGGCGAGCGCCTCGGCGGCGTTTCCTGCCGAGGGAATCGCGACGCGTTGTATACCCATTTCTTTCGCTTTGGAGATAGCCACGCACAAGCCGCGCGCCTTAAAAGTGCCCGTCGGCAAGCGTGACTCATCTTTTATCCATAAAGCGCTTAAGCCGAGTTTGGCTCCGAGTTTTTTTAGCGGCAGCAGGGGAGTAGTCACTTCGCCGAGCGAGACGATATTGGTCGGATGTTTAATAGGCAAAAGCTCTTGGTATTTCCAGAGAGTGGGAGATCTTCTGGCCAATTCGCGCTTCTCCAGTTTTTTCGCGGCTTGCGCTAAATCGTAGCGAGCGTAAATCGCCTTCCCGCAATTCTTACATATTGTCTGAATCTGACTGGCATCGTGAGACGTTTGGCAATGCGAGCACTCTAAGTGGGTCAACAAACTCATTGTTTTATCTTTCTTGAAAAATCAGAGAACCAAATTCATTTTGTTCGTGCGAGTAACCTGACTTAAACTTTTGAGTCGGCTGTCGCTCGCACGCCGCGCGTTTCAAGCCGCTTTTCAATGGCACTATTCCATTTTTCCGGAAAATTCATCTTGAAGAGCGCGGCCATCTCTTCATTCGACATGCTGGAGACGCGGCCTTTTTCATATTCAGCGATAATGGCTTTTTCGATCATCTGAATTTTAGGGTCGCGCTTGTCCAGTATCCCGATCAAATCATGGCCGATATAACGCTCGCACCAGAGCGTGATGCCCGCTGTGCCCGTCTTGTCGGTAATCATGACGCCGGGCGGGCGACGCAAGATATTGGTCGTATCGAAAATATTGTAAATTTCTTCATCTTTCATCAGGCCGTCGGCATGGATTCCCGCTTGGGTAATATTAAAGCGCTCCCCCACAAAAGGCGTGCGCGGCGGGATCGCATCTCCGATTTGATTCTGATAATACTCGGCGATTTCTGTGATCACGCTCAAATCGACCGTCTTGTCTCCGGTCATCATCACATACCACATGACGAGACCCTCGATGGGCGTGTTGCCGGTGCGCTCTCCAATGCCGAGTAGCGTCCCGTTGTTCGCGCCGGCGCCGTAAAGCCAGGCCGCGACCGAATTTGCTATGACCATATAAAAATCATTGTGGTTGTGCCCTTCGAGCCAGGCCTTCGGGACACCCGCCTCGTGGTGCAAGTAATACACCAATTTGGGAATGCTTCGAGGTGGCGCTGCCTCGGGCCAGGGAATACCGAATCCCATCGTATCGGGGAAACGAATCAAGACGGGCATCTTAGCCTGCTCGGCTCGTTCCATCAGACGTTGGGCGAAGGGAATCGTGACTTGCCAGAAATCGGCCCTCGTACTGTCTTCAAAATGGCAGCGCGGAATGATCCCATTTTCAAGGGCGGCATCGACAATTTTAAGATAATCGTCGACGGCTTGGGTGCGCGTCTTCTTGAGTTTATGATAGATATGATAATCCGAGAGAGACGTGAGAATGCCCGTTTCTTTGAGGCCGGCTTGTTTGACTAATTCAAAATCTTTGATTTGTGCGCGAATCCAGCCATTGACTTGAGGATATTTGTAACCCAGGGCCAAGCACTTTTCGACGGCTTCACGGTCTTTGTTGGTATACAAAAAAAACTCAGATTTGCGAATAACCCCATTGGGCCCGCCGAGCTTGGCCATCAATTTATAGAGATCGACAATTTGCTGAACTGTATAGGGTTGGCGTGCTTGTTGACCATCACGAAAGGTCGTATCGGTAATAAAAATTTCGTCAGCCGGGTCCATCGGCACTGTTTTTCCATCAAACGCAACTTTGGGCGGTTCGGCATAAGAAAAAAGCTCGCGAATCAAATTGGGTTCAGCGCGATCGACGAGTTCCCAACGTTTTTTACCAGGAGCAGGTTCAAAGTGCAAAGGCCATTTTTTGTTGTTCATAATCGACTTTTCAGGCATAACATACCCTCCTCATCGTACACTGAAACGATTGTAACGATTTGCCAAGAAACGTGCAACGTTTTTTTCATCAAATCAAAAGAAAAGCGCCAGCATTTCCTCTCTTCTGGGAAACCCTGGCGCCTATTTTTGAGTCCCTTTAATTCTCGTTCTTGCTCTAAGAGCAGGGTACTTTTTCGGGCCCTTGGTCGATCCAGGTCAAGATAAACTGTACGACGCGACCGGCGTCGAACTCGTCGAATTTATCGAGCCGCCCCCATGCCGTCAGCGCAAATTTTTTGTCCAACTTGGGATAGGGCGCAAGAATAACTTTGCAGACTTCGGCTTCTTTGCGCAGTTGTGTGACCAGCTCGGTCAAGTCTTTTTTCTGATCTTCAGTAATATCGGGTTTGTATTGCACCAAGACCCCGCCGTGCTCTAGATTGTGCACCTGGGTCTCATCGGGAATAGCTTCGTCATAAACGCCCCACGAAGCCGCAATAGCCGTGTGCGGTCCCGACGTGGGCGGCACCGAATTGTAATCTGTGTGCTTGTCTCCCATATCAACGTGAGGGGATTCTAGAACTTCGATTGGCTGTCCGGGCTTTCCGTCCGCCCCGAGATTCGACACCTCTGGCGCTTTATTTGTTTCTAACTCGTCCAAGAATTTTTTGACTTCTGCGGCGCGAAATTCCGAGTTTTCTGCTTGTAGCGTCGAAATGGCTTCTTTTGCTTCTTCGATCCTATTCAATTCTTTGTAGAGCAGTGCCAATTCGAAGTAAGCGGCGAGTGCGTCTTCCGTCAGCGGCTTGCCTTCGCCGGTTGCCGAACGAGTTGCTTCAATCAGTTTTTCATAAATCTCAATCTTCGCGGTCTTCTCTTCGGTTGCAGCGAGCGCTGATTTGTAGGCTTCTTGTGCTCCTACGAAGTCCGCCTGACCGACGCGCACATCGGCGAGCCCTAATAACGCCGCCCGTTTTTTTTCGGCGCTCAGCGCCTGCGACAAGAGAGCTAAATAATGCGAGATGGCCTGCTCGTACAGCTTGGCTTGCGCGTACATCTGCGCCAAGACCAAACGAATCTCTTGATGCGTGTCGGGCTGCAAAGCGAGAATTTTTTCAGCGAACTCTTTTTGCAACGTCACGGCAGAAGGCTTGCTGTAGCCATCGAGATAGAGCTTGATCGCGCCGGCGATATTGCCTTTGAGCTCATAGGCTTGTCCTAATCCCAACAATGCTTCGGCCTCATCGGGCGAGGCTTTCAGGATTTCTTCATAGAGCGATTGCGCTTGATCTGGCTTATTGGATGTGATGAAGAGATTGGCCAACTTTAGTTTGTACGCGATTTGGCCGTCGAGCGTGATGGCTTGACTCCAGAATTTTTCGGCGTTCTCAAAATCTCCTGAGTTATAAGAGACATCGCCCAGCGCCACCAGCAAGATCAGGTCTTTTGGGTTCTTCTCCAAAAGCTTTACGTATAACTCTTTGGCTTTATCCCAACTGTTCGCTCCCGCATAAGATTCGGCCAATTTCCTTTGCAACTCAAGACTTTCGGGCAATTGAACAAGCGCTCGTTCATACGACTCGGCTGCTTGGGCGTAATCTCTGTTGGTGCGCTGCAAATCTCCATACAGCACGATCGCATCGGTGTATTTGGGATCGATCTCGAGGGCCTTCTTCACTCGCGCGATTGCCTCATTAAGCTTGCCCTCGCCAAAGAGCCAGAGCCCAAATTGATAATGAACGATCGCGTTCGTCTCGTCTAATTTTAGTATCGCTTCGTAGAGCGCTTTGTCGCCGCCACCTTGATTCAGCGTCTCGGTCAAATACTTTAACGCGAGGCTGTTCCATTCCGTAATGCTCTTGGTTAAGGCTTGCACTTCGGAGGTTTTGTCTGCTTGCTTTTCTAACTCTTTCTTTTGTTTCTGGGCTTGGTTTGCTTTGCTCTGATATAACCGCGCAATGTAATAGCTGAGATAGCGATCTTTCACGCTCTTGTTGTTGGCTAATTTCTCATAGGCCGCCAAGGCTTCGTCGGTCTTTTTCGCGTGCTCTAGAAACTGCGCGGCGAGCAAGGGGTCCTGCGCAGTGATGTCCGTTTTTGCGCGAGTTTCATCGTACCATTTCTTGAAGCGTTGCTCGTGCTCACCAGCGAGATAATCGGCTTTGACCGTCTCGCGGATCTGCTCAAATGTTTTTTCTGATTCCCGTGCCTCAAGCTTCACAACAGCATAGCCGTTCGCGATAGAGAAGACGGGGCTCATCTTGCCTACTTCAAGCTTAGCGATTTCATCTCTGAATTCAGGCCCAAAGCGATGTGCTGCAAACCAGCCCAGATCGCCTTCTTCTTCTAACGTAGACCCATCTTTAGAGTAGGCTTGAACGAGCTTGGCGAACTCTTCGTTGTTTTTAAGTAAGTCGGCCAGTTTGTCTGCCTCGGCTTTGTCTTCCAGCCATATCCATCGCGCATGTACGATCTCTCGTCCGGTTTGCCCTGCCTTGGCGCGAGCGATCCAATCGCTGGCCAGCTCTTTGGTCTTCGCCTCTTGCAGGGCTTCTTTAAGCTGAGGGCGCAATTGTTCTAACGTAAGATCGGTTCTTGAATCGGCTTTAATCAAATGAAACCCGAAACGAGTACGAATCGGCTCGCTGATTTGCCCCGTTTGCAGCAGCAGTGACGCGTCTTTGAATTCCTTCACAAAGGGCGTAGTTGTGTCCACAAACCCGACATCGCCGCCGCGATTCTTGCTCCCCGGGTCTTCGGAGTATTGCTTGGCCAGTTCTTCAAATTCTGAGCCCTCGGACAATTTTTTCTTTATTTCAGCGATCTTGTCTTGCGCTGCTTTTACAGCGTCTTCTGGGGCGTCGGCAGCCACTCGAATGAGAATATGCTTGACGTGCACGCGGGTCTTGCCATAATCTGTTTCATGCGCGCTCCAATAGGCTTTCAATTCAAGGTCCGTCGCATTCCACGACTTCACTAATTGACTCACATATTTTTCAGAGTCTTTTTCCAAAAAAGCAATCAATTCCACGTCCGTGATCTCAATCTCGCCCGCTATAGATTTTTGCAGGGCTTCGATCTGCAAGGTGTCTGTCACGATGTCGCGAATCTTCTTTTTGAATTCGTCGAGTGAACTTTTTTGTTCTTTCAGTTTTTCTTCAATATCTTTTTCGGTCCACTGGTTGCGCTCTTTATAGAAATCCAGAACGCGCTGATACTCTTTTTGAAAACGATCATCAATATCAGCTTGAGAAATTTTGATGCCAAATTGCTTCGAAGCCTGAGCTTGAATCTTCTTCTTGATTAATTCTTCGGCTGCATCGCCTTTCAGTTTGAGCTTCATATACGCGCCCTCGGCACCGGCGAGCATTTTTTCAAAATCCTGGCCAAATTGAGCATACACTTGGCGCTGTTGTTCGAGCGCTTCGGCGACTGCTTCGTCCAATTCTTTCTGAGAAATCGCTTCACCGTTCACGGTAAGAGCGATCGTTTCGATAGCGATAGGTTTTTTTTCTTCAGGTTTTTTCGTGACGTTTTTTTCTTGTGAGGCTGGCTTTTGCTCTGCCGTTTGCTTCTTAGGAGCAGGCTCTTTTTGCAGCACCAAGGTAGCTAAAAGAACAACACCCAGACCGATAATCACCCATTTTAAGAGATCGGACATAAAGTCCCCCTTTCACTCATTCACTCTCTCATTCACACTTCGTTAATGTGCTTAGCTACTTCAAGCGCGGCATACGAACTCCGCGCTCGTTCGCCACAGCAATGGCTTCTTCATAACCCGCATCGGCATGACGCACGACGCCCATCCCAGGGTCTACGGTAAGAACACGTTCCAGTCGCGCGTCGGCTTCTTTGCTGCCGTCGCAGACAATGACCATCCCCGCATGAATCGACTTGCCGATCCCGACTCCGCCGCCATGGTGCACTGAGACCCAGGTTGCTCCGCAAACGGCATTGAGCAGTGCGTTCAGAATGGGCCAGTCGGCGATCGCATCGCTGCCGTCTTTCATCCCTTCGGTCTCGCGATAGGGCGACGCGACCGAGCCCGTGTCCAGATGATCGCGTCCGATCACCATCGGGGCTTTCAGCTCGCCGCGCCGTACCAATTCATTAAAATACAAACCGGCTTTGGCGCGTTCGCCGTAGCCCAGCCAGCAAATGCGCGCCGGTAACCCCTGAAATTGGATGCGCTCTTGCGCCAGTTTGATCCACCGGACCAGCGCCGTGTCTTGGGGAAATAATTCCAAAATCGCACGATCGGTTCTATAAATATCCGCGGGATCACCAGAAAGCGCGCACCAGCGGAAGGGGCCTTTGCCCTCACAGAAGAGAGGACGAATGAAAGCCGGGACGAATCCTGGGAATTGAAAAGCGTTTTGAAGGCCGCCCTTCTCGGCTTGCCCGCGCAAATTATTTCCGTAATCAAAGACAATCGCGCCGCGATTCTGAAAATCGATCATTGACTGGGTGTGTTTGACTATGGAGTCAAACGAGCGCTTTATGTATTCAGTGGGATTTTTCGCACGGAGCTGCAACGCTTCTTGGTACGAGAGTTGCCCGGGTACATAACCGTGCAGTTCATCATGCGCACTCGTCTGATCGGTGACGACATCGGGCGTGATCTTTCTTCGTATGAGTTCAGGGAAGACGTCGGCTGCGTTCGCTAACAAGCCAATCGAAAGGGCTTTCTTCTCTTTGAGATGCGTTTGCACTAACTTGAGTGCTTCGTCCAAATCGTTCGTCCATGTATCAAGATACTTTTTCTGGAGACGACGCTCTATCTTTTCTTGATTGATCTCGACGACGAGCCCAACTCCCTCGTTCATCGTAATCGCTAGTGGCTGCGCTCCGCCCATTTCACCAAGCCCTGCCGAGAGCACAAATTTTCCTTTGAGGGAGCCGCTGAAATGTTTTTTTGCGACCGAGGCGAGCGTCTCATACGTCCCCTGCAAGATGCCCTGGGTGCCGATGTAAATCCAGCTTCCGGCCGTCATCTGGCCGTACATAATCAGGCCCTTCTGTTCAAGCTCTCTGAATTTTTCCCAGTTGGCCCAGTGGGGCACGAGCATCGAATTGGAAATAAGCACGCGCGGCGCATCCGTATGCGTTTTCCAGATCGCTACGGGTTTCCCCGATTGCACGACGAGCGTCTCGTCGCGCTCTAATTTCTTTAAGCTCTCAATGATCGCATGGTAATCGTCCCAAGTGCGGGCGGCCTTCCCGGTGCCGCCGTACACAATCAAGTTCGCCGGGTCGCCGGCGACCTCGGGGTCTAGATTGTTCATCAGCATGCGCATCGGCGCCTCGGTGAGCCAGCTCTTGCAGGCGAGCTGGGTGCCTCGAGGGGCACGAATCTCTTTAAGGCTGACGGCCATCATTTATCGCCTCCGCTGGCATTATAGATAAGCAAGTGTAAGACGAGCAAGCCGGTATGTCTGAAATACTATCGCATCAGTTGCTCGATGCCCGATCGGATAAGCATCACTGCATACGCTGCCAATAAAAGTGCCGTGATCTTCGAAATCGCTTTGGTGCCGCTCTCGCCCAAAACTCGCGTCAAGCGCCCAGCCCCCAGAAAGACGACCAGCACAATCACGAGATTCGCCCCAAAAGCGAGCGCGGTAATGGCTCGGCCATGCAGCCCGTCTTGAATCAGGAGCGAGGTGAGCACCGCCGGGCCGACAATGAGCGGCGTGCCCAAGGGAACCACGCCCATCGTTTTCTCGATATCGCGCTTGGTCAGTTCGACTTGAATCAAATCTAAAACGGCGAGTACCAATAAGACGATGCCGCCGCCGATCTTAAAGTCTTCCAAAGTGATCCCCAAAAAATGGAGAATCGGGTTGCCCGCCAAGAGAAAGGCTGTACCGAGCGCCGCGGCCGTAATCAGCGACTGCACAATCACTCGGCGTTTGGCAGAAGGCGCAATGGGCGAGGTAATCGAAATATAGAAGGGGATCGTGCCCGCGACGTCCATCGCCACAAAGAGCGGGATAAACGCAAGCACAAATTCTTGCCAATTTAGCGCGAACATGCTAGGCCCCCACCGGCGCTTCGCGCCTCCTCCCCCGCGAGCAGGGGAGGAAGATAAAAACTTCCCTTCTCCGGTCGTCTCAGACGGGAGAAGGAGCGGGGATGAGGGCCGCCGATCACAGGGTTTTCAATCATAGCGAATGCGTTGGCGCCCGCCGTGCATCAAATAAACATCGACCAGCATATTGCAAGCGATAAGAATCACGGCAAAGATCATCAATCCCGCAATCGCGACGTAGACATTCTGGCTGCGTACCGCGTTCCAGACAGACAGCTCCATCGTCTGCACATTGAAGACGGTCGAGGCGATCATGGTCCCCTCGAACATAAAAAAGAGCCAGAGCCCAAACCAACTCAAGAGCGTCTCCATCCCTCGGGCGAGCGCCTCGCGTTTGAGCGCGTTGCGCTCTCGAAAAGTTCTAGCTTGTTGATGGGCCCTCCGCCATGAAGGGTCGCCGCAGACCTCGATCAGCACCCCGCGCAATTGGCGATAGGTTTCACCGATGAGACCCGTCGCGGCAATGACAACGACAGGCCACAACTGCCAGAAAAACTTGAGAAATCCGTCGACGCTGCTGAGCGAGGCGCTGAGATGGGGCAATCCCAGCCCGATCGGCAAGTTCCAGCGATTGCCCACTTGGAGCCAGACGACGAGCAATTCCATAATCAGGAGTCCGATAAAAAAATTCGGTATCGAGAGACCCAACACACTCATAAACGAAAAGATGCGATCACCCCACGAGTACGGATGAATCGCGCTGTGCAGCGCTGTCGGGAGGGCGATGAGCAAGGCGAGCCCTAGCGACAGCCCGGCAATCAAGAGCGTGTTCACCAGTCGCTCCTCGGCCATAATCACTTGGAGGGCAGGGTTGTAGGGCGGTGCAAACGAAGGCCCAAAGTCGCCTCGGGTGACAATATTTTGCAGCCATTTTGCGTATTGCACGTGAAAGGGCTGGTTCATCGCGAAGCGCTCGCGCAGCTCACGGCAGATGCGCTGGCGCTGCCCGGTCAGGCCCTCTTCGCAAAACGTGCCGGGAATGAGCTGAAAGATGCCAAAGACAATGAACGAGACGACGAGCAAGACGGGTATAGCGTAGAGTATGCGCTGCAGGATGAAGTAAAAAATCACTCGTGGTCCCCTCCTCCACGTTCCCCCGATTGTAGTCGAAATGGAACCAGAAGGGAAACCGGCCCCCGCTGGCGCTGTGCGCTGTCCTCCCCCGCAAGCAGAGGAGGAACGATCTCTCTTCCTCTGTTTGTCAGAACGGGGGAAGTGCCACGAAGTGGCGATGGGGGACAGCCTTCTCCTGTCGTCTCAGACTGGAGAAGGGGCGGGGATGAAGGCCGGAGATAGGGGCCTCCCCCTCTCCTGTTGGTCACAACGGGAGAGGGATGGGGTGAGAGCCAATGATTCCTGTGCCCCAAAAAGCAGAAGCCGGGCAGAACTCCCGGCTTCCTGACCCCACCCGGCTATAAAATACTGCTCCCAACCATCAGCCCGCCCCAACGTTGGACGGTATAACTCGCTGAACTCGTCAGCCTATCCCTTTCCCCAGCTAGGCCGACGAATCTATGAAACCCGATTCCGGTGTATCCGAGCGATCACCCCGCTCTCACCCGCGGCCTATCAGCCATCAACAGAATCATGCTCTATTGTGTCCAGCGAGCGTTAAATAAACGTTAAAATTATCGCGCGATTTTTGGTTGGCTTTCGAAATCCACCGAATGAGAAAGTCTTATTTCCGATTAACAGATTTCTCACACTTGCTTTTCATAATGGAGGGGAAGGGGGTGATCGCGCGAAAGACGTACGTAGAAAGCCGTAGCGTTGTTAGTGCAAGCCACAACACACAATTATTCCTAAGGAGGGAATACGCATGTTCGGTGCGAAAAAGACGGTCCTTGCGTTGGTTGGTTTGGGGATTTTGACGCTGGCGGGACTCGGATTCGGTTGGATCAGCAATGCGGGGCAATCGGCTCAGGCCAGCTCGGCGGTCTTGGCTCCTCAGAATGAGTTTTATATCATGCTGAGCCAGGCAGAGAAAGCACAACTCGATCGATATCGCACCGAGCTGGCGCAAGTCTGGGCTGGGGTGACCGCACAGAAGCAACTGCTCGACACGAAGATCAATCCGACGCTAGAGGCGATCTTCGGTACGCACGACAAGTCCATTGCGGGCACGCTGGAAGAGCACGAGCAGGTGCATCGCTCCAGCCCAGTCTTCCAGCAAGTGCGCACCCTCCAGAGTGACTTAGCGAAGTTAAGCTAAGTAAACTATATTAAGTAATACTCCAGTATATATTCACCATAGGAGGTTTCTATGGTGAAGGGAATCGTTTTATCGAAGGCGAATCGTGCAAGGCTCGCCGCATTCG
>Ga0247727_10017833_pt1 | contig 11247 bp, 9 predicted proteins | sample WisWelCaveWW1625_FD_202498 | JGI IMG/M metagenome (GOLD analysis project Ga0247727, IMG submission 202498) | Biofilm microbial communities from Wishing Well Cave, Virginia, United States - WW16-25 | ecosystem: Environmental > Aquatic > Deep subsurface > Groundwater > Cave microbial mat | place...
ATGAACCAGAAGAGGATCTGGCGGTTGGGGAAGAGCATTGCGTACGCCAGCATCACGCCGAAGACGGCCCCCGACGCCCCGACGGTGGTGCTGTTCCGGAACACGAGCGACGTCGTCACTCCGGCCCCGATGCCGCACAGGAAGTAGTAGCGCAGGAACGACCGCGTCCCCATCACCGACTCGACCTGCGTGCCGAACATCCACAGCATCAGCATGTTCAGGATCAGGTGGAACAAGTAGTCCGGGGAGTGCAGGAACATGTAGGTGAAGAGCTGCCAGATCCTGAGATTGGTGCTGAAGACCATCGACGGCGTCAGGCCGAAGATCGTCTGGATGCTGTTGTCGCCGAGGCGGTAGGCCACGTACTGCAGGACAAACACCGCCGCGTTGGCGATGATGAGCGAGCGGATTCCGGGCGTCACGTGGCCGCCGAGGCCGACGTCGGGGCGGTGATCGTTCCGGTATCCGGTCATGGTTGGCGGGCCAAGGATACGCCGGCTTTCAGTCCTCGTGCAGCTCGGCGTTCCAGTATGCGGCGTCGAGGAAGTTCCTCCACACCTCATACTGTCCGGACGCGAAGGAGATCTTGACGAGCGGGTGCCAGCGCGGGCGAGCCGGCGGATGAACGAGCCGCATGCCGGCCTCCTCCGGCAGCAGTCCGCCCTTGCGGGAATTGCAGCGGATACAGCAGCAGACCACGTTCTCCCAGCCCGACTTGCCGCCGCGCGACAACGGCACGACATGGTCGAGGTTGAGGTCCCGGGTCTGGAACCGGCCGCCGCAGTACTGGCAGCGATTGCGGTCGCGATAGAAGATGTTCTTGCGCGTGAACCGGACCTCGTGGCGCGGCAGGCGATCGAAGTCGATCAGCAGGATCACTCTCGGCACGCGGACGCGAATGTTCGGAGTGACGATCGACTCCTCGTGCGGCTGCGGCGGGACGTCGACCCAGTCCTCCCAGTCGCATGTCGAGTAATCGGGGTTGACGGCCTTGACGTGCCCCTTGTAGAGCAGGCAGAAGGCCTTGCGGACCGTCGTGACCTGGATCGCCTGGAACAGCCGGTTGAGGACGAGAACGTTCGTTTCAAGCATGACGCCTGCCGTCCCGCGATCGGAAGGTGAATCGTGGGAGACGCGGAAAAAGGTAGGATGGCGGCGGTGGAATGTCAAGCCCCGCGGCGGCCGGCGCCGCGGCGCGGCGTGTAGGCCGTGACCAGCGTGCGGCGCTGCGCGTGGCGCTCGAGGGCGAGCTCGATGAGCCGATCGACCAGGCGCGGGAACGGCAGCCCGCTCGCTTCCCACAGCTTCGGGTACATGCTGATGGGCGTGAATCCGGGCAGCGTGTTGACCTCGTTGAGCAGCACCGCCCCATTCGATCGGTCGAGGAAGAAGTCGACGCGCGCCAGGCCCGCAAGATCGAGCACCTGAAAGGCCCGCACCGCGAGGTCGCGCACGATTGTCTCCTGCGCCGCGTCGATCGGGGCCGGGATGATCAGGCGGGATCGGTTGTCCAGGTACTTCGCGGTGTAGTCGTAGAACTCTCGGGACGGGACGATCTCGCCGACGACGGAAGCCTCGGGCCGCTCGTTGCCCAGGACGCTGCATTCGATCTCGCGGGCGCCGATCGCCTGCTCGCCGATCACCTTGCGGTCGTATCGGAAGGCGAGCCGCAGCGCCGCCGCGAGGCCGCGCCGGTCCCTGGCCTTGGAGACACCGACGCTGCTTCCGCCGTTGGCCGGCTTGATGAAGCAGGGGTAGCCGAGGGCAGTTTCCATCCGGTCCGCCACCGCGTCAGGGTCGGCGGCGTACTCGTCCCACGCGGCGACCTCGTGGCGGGTGATCGGCAGTCCCGCCTCGCGGAACATCGTCTTCATCACCGCCTTGTCCATGCCGAGCGCCGATCCCAGCACGCCCGCCCCGACGAACGGCACGCCCGCGAGCATCAGCAGACCCTGCAGCGAGCCATCCTCTCCGCCGGTGCCGTGGACGATCGGGAAGACCACGTCGAGCGGACGACCGCGCCCCGCCGGGCGATGGCCCCGCGCGGGGCGCGCCGCGGCCAGCCGGAACAGCTCGCCGATCGCCGGGTCGCCGCGGAAAAGGGCCCGCGCGCCGAACGCGGCGAACCGGCCCGCCCGGGTCACCGCAATCGGCACGACCTCGTAACGCGACGGATCGAGGGCCGACATGATCGCCCTCGCCGAGACCAGCGACACGTCGTGCTCGACCGAGCGGCCGCCGAAGATCACGCCGATCCGCAGCCGCCGCCCTCGCGCCATCAGAGCCCTTCCGCCGCCGCCGCGGCGTCCGTTACGAGGCGTGCCACGAGCTCATGGTTCTCCGGCCGCGAACGGAAACGGACCTCGACCAGGTGACCGTCGCGCACCTCCGTACCGGTCACGCGGACCAACCTGCAGAGGCGCGCCAGGATGTCCGGGGCCGAGGCCGGGATCAGCACAGTCTCCTCGACGACCTCCGTCGCGAGGGCCTTGCGGACGGCGGAGCGCAGGCGGCGGCCGTCCTTCGAGTCGAGGGCCGAGACCCGGACCGACTCCGGGTAAGCCGCCGCCAGACGTCCGAGGTCCGGCATAGGCACGCGGTCGATCTTGTTAAGGATCAGGAGAGTGCGCCGGTCGCCCAGGCCGAGACCCTCCAGAGTCTCGCGGGTCGTCTTCAGGTGGTCGCCCAGCGCCGGCGAGGACGCGTCGGCGACGATCAGCAGCAGGTCGGCGTCGGCCGCCTCCTCGAGCGTGCTCCGGAACGACGCCACCAGGTGGTGGGGCAGCTTGCGGATGAAGCCGACCGTGTCGATCAGGAGGAACGACTCCCCTCCGGGGATCTCGCAGCGGCGCACCAGCGGATCGAGCGTGGCGAACAGGCGGTCCTCCACGAAGGTCCCTGTGCCGGTCAGCAGGTTCATGAGGGTCGACTTCCCGGCGTTCGTGTAGCCGACGAGTGCCACGCGCGGGACCCTGGAGCGGCCCTTGCGCCGCTCGCGCCGCTCCATCTCGATCCCCTTCAGGTCCTCGGCCAGGCGGGCGATCCGGCGGCGGATCACGCGGCGGTCGGACTCGAGCTGCGTCTCTCCGACGCCGCGCTGCCCGATGCCGCCGGCCTGCCGGGACAGGTGGGTCCACTGGCGCGTCAACCGCGGCAGGAGATACCGGAGCTGCGCCAGCTCGACCTGGGTGCGGGCCTCGCGGGATCGGGCCCGCCGGGCGAAAATGTCGAGAATGAGAGCGGACCGATCGAGGACCGTGGCCTCGAGGGCCGCTTCGAGGTTCCTTACCTGCGCCGGGGACAGATCCTCGTCGCAGATCACCAGGCGGGCATCCTCTTCCTCGCACCGGACGCGCAGAACCTCGACCTTGCCGGCCCTCAGGAGTGTGGAGGGGCTGACGGGCCCGCGCTCCTGGAGGATCCGGCCGGCGACAGCAGCGCCCGCGGTCTCCGCGAGGCGCGCCAGCTCGTCGAGGTGCTCCTCGGTCGCGGGCCGCTCGGTGGGCCGCCGGCAGACGCCAACCAGAATGGCCCGCTCGCGGCGCATCGCGCTGCGGCGGGTACGGGCCTGCCTCACCGCGCGGTGGCCTGAGACCCGGCGTCCGGGACAAGGGATCGCCGCACCAGATCCTCGTAACCACGGGGAAGGCCGGTCCCCGTATAGAGGATGATACCGTCTCGGCCCACCAGGATGTTCTGCGGGATGGAGTCAATCCGGTACCGGTCCATGAGCACCATGCCCTCGTCCCAGAGGATCGGGTAGGTCATCCGGAACTTCTCCACGAAGGCGCGCACGCCCTCCTTCGTCTGGTTCATCGGCACGACGATCCCGAAGATCTCCAGACCCTGGTCTTTGTAATGCTCGTACACTTTGCGGAGCTGCGGGATCTCTTCGACGCACGGAACGCACCAGGTGGCCCAGAACACGAGGTGCACGGCCCGCTTGCCGCGCAGGTCCTTGAGCCGATACTCCTTGCCGTCCAGATCCTGGAGGGTGAAGTCGTACGCCAGTTCGCCGGGCTGGCGGCCCTCCCTGGGCGGCATGGTCGGCATTTTCTGCGCCAAGGACTGTGCCGGCGCCAGCAGCAGAAGACCGGAGAGGACCGCGAGAAGCGGGATGCGGCAAGCGGCGATCACGAATGAAAGTATAGCATGCCCGCCGTCAGGCGACCGGGCGCAGGTCGAAGGCTGGCGCGACCTGGCCGACCGGTAAGCCGCGGTAGTTGCGGACTTCGCCGACGAAGCGTCCGAACAGGGCGTCGGCTTTGCCGTCGGAAATCAATCGGAGCTGACGCAGCACCTCGATCACTGCGGCGGAGCGGGCGCGGTCCCCGTCCCCGTCCGCGACCTTGATGGCGATCCCGTAGCCGCGGCCGTCGCGCGCGTAGCCGAGCCCGTAGAACCCCTCCGCCCCGATCTTCGCGATCAACCCCCCGTCTCCCTCGCGCATGAGGGCCGTGCAGATCCGATCGGTCCCCGCCACCATGTCGGGCCGGCTCCGCATCGCCGCCACCGACCGGCGGGCTGCGGCCGCCAGCGTGTCCGGCAGCCTCTCCGGCGACAGCAGCCGCGCATAGAGCGTTGCGGCGGCCGAGAGCGGGAGCGCGAAGGTCGGGGCCGAGCAGCCGTCCACCGCCAGCAGGATGTCGGACGTGGGCAGGCCGGCGAGCGCGGACAGGGACTCCAGGATGCGGACCTGGACCGGATGCTCCGGGTCGAGATAAGTCTCGGTCGGCGCCCCGACCATGACCGACAGGGCCAGCATGCCGGCGTGCTTACCCGAGCAGTTGTTGTGGATCGCGCTAGGCTTTTGGCCGGCCTCACGCAAGGCGCGGGCCGCGGGGCGGTGGTAAGGGGCGTGCGAGCCGCATTGCAGCGCCTCCTCCCCGAGCCCGATCTTCTTCAGGATTGACTGGACCGCTTCGACGTGGAACGCCTCGCCGCCGTGCGAGCCGATCATGACGGCGATCTCGGGCTCCGTCAGGCCGAAGCGCTCCACGGCCCCGGAGAGGAGGAGTGGCAGAACCTGCACCGGCTTCGCCGCCGAGCGCAGGAAGGTGACGGCGTCCGGATCCCCGTGCGCCAGGATGGTGCGGCCGCCGTCGTCCACGACTGCGACGGCGCCATGGTGCACCGACTCCACGACACCGCCGCGCCGCACGACGACGAGGGGAAAATATCCCCGCGTCGCGGCGTCCCGCTTCGCCTCCTGTGACGGCATCGCGCTCCCCTCTCGCGGCGCATTCTACGCCCGTGGACGGCCCGCGTCTCCTGTCATACCATACGCCGCATGCTGACGACGTGGCTGCCGCACGAGACTTGGCGGCGCAACCAGGTCGCCGTCAACACCGCGGCGGCCATGATCTTCCTCGGGTTCACCCTGGTCACGCCGTTCCTGCCCTTCTACATCGAGTCGATCGGCGTGAGCGGCGAGGCGCGCATCGCCCTGTGGTCGGGGCTCCTCCTGAGCGTCAGCCCCCTCCTGGCGGCGATCCTGGGGCCTCTCTGGGGCCAGCTCGCCGATCGCGTCGGCATGAAGGTGATGGTCCAGCGCGTCCTGTTCACCATCGCCCTGCACTGGGGGTTGATGTTCTTCACCAGGACCGTGTGGCAGGTCCTGGCCCTGCGTATCATGCTGGGGCTGTTCTCGGGGTTCGGCACCATGTCGGTCGCGCTCGTGACCCATGGCTGCCCCAGGGAGCGGATCGGCCACGCCGTCGGGACCCTGCAGGCGACGCAGATCATCAGCACCGCCGTCGGCCCGTTCATCGGCGGCCTTCTGGCGGCGTCGATCGGCATCCGCAACACGTACCTGGTGACGTGCACGCTCTGCACGCTGGCCTTCCTGTTCGTGATCCTGGTCTATCGGGACATCCCCGCGCGTGTCGAGGCCCAGGAGACCCCGGTCATGGTCGCGCAGGCCGGTCCGGTGTCGGAGGGCGTGCGCGCCATCCTGCCGCGCCGCGGCGGCCCCCGCGTCGCGGCCAGCCCTTCCTTCCTCCAGATCCTCCGCCTGCCCCTGTTCCTGCCCCTGCTGCCGATCCTGTTCCTGGTGAACATGGTCGACCGGGCGCTGTTCCTGATCGTGCCCCTGTACGTCGCCGCCTCCTGGATGAAGGTCACCTCGATCGAGACCATGACCGGCCTTGTCACCTCGGTGGGGGCGCTGGCGGCCTCCGCCTCGGCCTACGTCTTCGGGCGCCTCGCCGGACGGCGCGTCGCCGGGCACACGATCCTCCTCTGGAGCCTGGCGAGCGGGGGCGTCCTGATCCTGGCGATGGCGCTCTGCCGATCGATCGTGCCGTTCACACTGACGCGCGCGCTTCTCGGCCTGGCGATCGGGGGGGCCCCGACCCTCGGGTATGCGATCGCCGGCGAGTTCATCCCGGACACCGTGCGCGCCTCCTCCTACGCCATCCTCTCGAGCACCGCCATGCTGGGCGCCTCCCTCGGCCCCACTCTCACCGGGCTTCTGGGCGCCATCGACATCCGGGCGCCGCTCCTCGTGGGCGGGGTCCTCTACTTCCTCCTGGCCGCGCACACGACCGTGCTGTTGCGCCGGCGCGCCGCGCGCCTGGCGGTCGCCGGGGCGCCGGCCGCGGGGGCCGGAACGTGATGAGCGCCCGGCAGCCGGCCCGCCGCATCGTGCCTCGCCGCGCACGTGGTGCCCTGCCCGGTCTCCGCGTCACCACGCTTCCGAACGGCCTGCGCGTCCTACTGCGGCCGATGCGGGCCGCGCCGCTCGTCTCGGTCTGGTGCTGGTACGCCGTCGGATCGCGTGACGAGCGGCCCGGGAGCACCGGGATCTCGCACTGGGTCGAGCACATGAACTTCAAGGGGACAAAGCGGATCCCCAAGGAGGACGTGACCCGCCAGGTGGAGCTGGCGGGCGGGGTCTGGAACGGCTACACCTGGCTCGACGTCACGGCCTACTTCGAGACGGTGCAGCGCGACGCCTTCGAGGCGATGCTGCGGCTCGAAGCCTCGCGCATGACCGAGTGCCTCCATCCACGCCGGGAGGTGGAGCGCGAGCGCACAGTCGTCATCTCCGAGATGCAGGGCGGCGAGAACGACCCGCGCACGTACCTCGAGCGCGAAGTCACGGGCACCGCCCTGCAGGCGCATCCCTATCGCTGGCCGACGATCGGCTACCTGTCGGACCTCAAGGCGATCACGCGCGACGACCTGTATTCCCACTATCGCGCCTACTACGCGCCGAACAACGCTGTCCTGGTCGCCGCCGGCGATTTCGATCCCGGCGAGGCGCTGCGTCTCGTCCGCCGCCACTTCGGCCGGATCGCGCGTCGCCCCGAGCCGCCGGCCGTCAGGACCACGGAGCCGGAGCAGTCGGGCGAGCGGCGGGTCACGGTCCGGCGCCCCTCCGGCGCCGCCTACCTGCACATCTCTTGGCCCGCGCCGGCCACGGGCGACGCCGATTTCCCCGCCCTCCTGGTGGCCGACGGCATTCTCGCGGGCGCGCCGAGCGTGAACGCCTGGTCCGCGGGACGGGGGCGGGGGCCGAGCAAGGCATCAAGGCTGTACCGGGCCGTCGTCGAGACCGGCCTGGCGAGCGACATCGACACATCGGTTATCCCGACACGCCATCCATTCCTGTACTCCGTCCAGGCGACCGCGAGCGGAAAGGTCGATCCGGCCCGCGTCGAGGCCGCGGTCCTGGAGGAGGTCCAGGCGCTCGCCAATGGGAGGATCGAGGACGACGACCTTCGCCGCTCGAAGCAGCAGTTCCTCGCCCGCCACGCCCTCGAAGCGGAGAGCGTCACCGATGTGGCGCACCAGCTCGGGTTCTTCGAGACGATCGGCAGCCACCGCCTCTGGCTGGACCTGCCGGAGCGGGTGGAGCGCGTCACGGCGGAGGAGGTGGGCCGGCTGGCCGCGGTGCGGCTCGACGCTCTGCACCGGACGGTCGGCACACTCTTCCCGGCGCCGGCAGGGACCGGCCGATGATCCGGGCGGAGGGCGTCGTGGCGGCGAGCCGCGAGGTGCTCGGCAACGGCCTGGTCGTGATCGTCCGCCCCAACAGGTCGACCCGCTCCGTGGCGCTGCACCTCGCCCTCCGGGCCGGCGCCGCGTTCGATCGTCCGGACCGCCCGGGGACGGCGAACCTCGCGGCGCGGCTTCTCGACCACGGCGCCGCCGGCCTGAGCGCCCAGGCGATCGCCCGGGACTTCGACGCGCTCGGGATCGCCTTCCTGGCGCGCGCCCGGCTCGACAGCCTCGATGTGACGCTCCGGCTCCTGTCGAGCCACCTGCCCTTCGCCCTCGAGCGGCTGCGGGCCCTGGCGGCGGAGCCCGAGTTCCCCGAGTCCGAATGCGACGGCGAGCGCGAGCGGGTGCTCAACGAGATTGCCGAGCGCGAGCAAGACACCGCCGCCCGGGCCGACGAATGTCTGGCCGCCGCACTGTTCCCCGCCGGACATCCGTACCATGCGCCTCTCCTGGGGACACGCGAGTCGGTCGCGGCGATCGGGCGGGACGATCTGGTGCGGTTCCACACCGCGCGCTGCCGCCCGGGGAGGGCCGTCCTGGTGATCTCGGGCGACGTGGAGACGGATGGCGCGCTGCGGCTCGCCGGGCGGCTGTTCGGATCGTGGGCGGAGCGCGCCGGCGCGGCCGGTCACCGCAAGGACGAGGAGGCGGAGGAGGAGGCTCCCCTCCCCGACGCCCCGCCTCCCGAGGGGGTCCGCGACATCGCCTTGCCGATCCCCGGGAAGACCCAGGCCGACATCGCCCTCGGCTTCGTGCCGGCGGTCAGGAGGCGCGCCGCGGACTTGCAGTCGGTCCTCGTCATGAACAGCGTCCTGGGCGACTTCGGCATGGGGGGACGGCTCGGCAACGCCATCCGGGAGCGCGCCGGCCTGGCCTACTACGCCCATTCGTACGTCTGGGCCGGCCTCGGTGCGGGGCCGATCGTGGTCCGCGCCGGGGTGGCGCCCGCGGGCTTGCGCAAGGCGATCGATCTCATGCGCCGGACGATCGACGCCTTTCTGCGCACCGGGGCCCGACCCGGAGAGCTGCGCGACTCGAAGCAGGCCCTCGCCTCGGCCATCCCCGGCCGCTTCGAGACCAACGCCGGCGCCGCGGCGCTGTTGGCCGACTGCGAGCTCCAGGGCCTCGGGCACGATTACGCCGACCGCGTCCCGGATCTCATCGCGGCGGTCGATCGGGTGGCCGTGACGGAAGCCGCGCGGAGGTACCTCACCCCGGGCCGGTGCGTCCTGGTGGTCGCCGGACCGGACCTCAAGAACAATGCCCTGCGCTGAGACGGGCGTCAGGCCGGCTGCCGCCCGTTCAGCCACAGGGCGGTGATGGAGAAGCCGATCAGGATGAGAATCGGCACAAGAAGGCCCGCCGGCTGCGGCAGGAACCACCAGGCGATGACGGCTCCGGACAGGGCCGCGGGGGTCATGACGTTGAGGGCCGCCGGGTAGCGTGCCGCCCGCGGCAGCAGGCGGCTGTGACGGGCGCCATACAGCGAGTAGATGAACATCCCGAGCGCCAGCCAGCCGATGAAGCGCCACCAGGTGATCGCCGGCAGCCCGCGCATCAGGTAGACGCACGAGGCGATGCCGGCCAGCGAGAACTCCGTCCGCACCAGCTCCGGCACCCGCCGCCCGCTCAGAAGCGCCCCCAGCCCCACGAGCGAGAAGATGGAGCCGGTCAGGGCGATCAGCAGAACGATCGCGTACTCCAGGCGCGCCCCCCAGTCGGGCGCGGCCAGCAACTCCGGCGGCAGGTAGTACAGCACCAGCCCCCAGATCGGCAGCAGCGGCAGCCACGGCATCCGGAACGGCCGCGGCCGCCCGGGATCGGTGACCCGCAGTACCATGACGCCGAGGCAGACCAAAACGAACGCGAACAGAGTTCCGATATTCGTCAGCTCGATGATCTCGTCGATCGAGGCGAAGGCCGCGAAGAAGGCGACGAAGATGCCGGTCCAGATCGTCGTCACGTGCGGCGTGCGGTAGCGCGGGTGCACGGCCGAGAAGATCCTGGGCAGCAGACCGTCGCGCGACATCGAGAAGAAGATGCGCGGCTGGCCGAGCTGGAAGACCAGCAGCACCGCCGTCATCGCCACCACCGCACCGAACGACACCACGCCCGCCGCCCAGTCCTTGCCGATGAACGACAGCGCCTTCGCCAGCGGGTCGGCGATCCCCAACTCGGTGGACGGGATGATCCCGACCAGCACGAACGCGACCCCGATGTAGATCAGGGTGCAGATGATCAACGACCCGAAGATGCCGATGGGGATGTCGCGCTTCGGGTTGCGGGTCTCCTCCGCCGCGGTGGAGACGGCGTCGAAGCCGATGAACGAGAAGAAGATGATGGCCGCCCCGGCCTGCACCCCCGCCCAGCCGCCCGGCATGAACGGCGTGAAGTTGTCCGCCCTGACGTAGCTGAACCCGACGATCACGAAGAGCAGCAGGATCAGGATCTTCACGAGGACCATGATGTTGTTGACGACGGCGCTCTCTTTGACGCCGATCACCAGGACCCAGGTGACCAGCGCCACGATCAGCACGGCCGGCAGGTTCATGATGATCGGCACGCCGAACAGGTGCGGCGCGCCGGCGATGATCGCCTCGCTCCTCAGGGCGGTGCGCAGATCGGTGACCAGCCAGGGCGGGATGCTGAACCCGAAGGCGTGCGTCAGGACGTCGTTGAAGTACGAGGCCCAGGAGATCGCGACCGCGATGTTCCCGACCGCGTACTCGATGATGAGGTCCCAGCCGATGATCCAGGCGACCATCTCGCCCAGGGTGGCGTAGGCGTAGGTGTATGCGCTGCCGGCGATCGGGATCATCGAGGCGAATTCGGCGTAGCACAGGCCGGCGAAGGCGCACGCGACCGCCGTGATCACGAAGGAAAGGATGATCGCGGGCCCCGCCCCCGGTCGGTCGGCGTTCCCGGCGGTGGCGGTGCCGATCGCCGCGAAGATGCCGGTGCCGATCACCGCCCCGATCCCGAGCATCGTCAGGTCGAGGCCGGTGAGCGTCCGCTTGAGCGAGTGCTCCCTTTCTTCCGCCTCCCGGGTTATCTGATCGACCCCCTTGGTGCGGAACAGCGCTCCCAGTCGCATGATCCGGGGCTCCCGGAGTGGTGGACGGCGCGGAGAAATCGCGCCGCACTATACGGAACGCCCCCCGGCCTGTCAACGCCGGCGGCGCCCCAGGGATCCCCGCGTCAGCCGCCAGCCCTGCGTTCGCCGGGCCCAGAAACCGAGGG
>Ga0247727_10017834_pt1 | contig 11247 bp, 8 predicted proteins | sample WisWelCaveWW1625_FD_202498 | JGI IMG/M metagenome (GOLD analysis project Ga0247727, IMG submission 202498) | Biofilm microbial communities from Wishing Well Cave, Virginia, United States - WW16-25 | ecosystem: Environmental > Aquatic > Deep subsurface > Groundwater > Cave microbial mat | place...
GGGGATCATGCTGGAGACGATCTCCGAGCGCCTGTCCGCCAAGGGCGGGCCCCACTACGGCTCGCCGGACAAACTCCCGGCCCGACGGCTGGAGACGCTGCGGCTCGCCGGCGAGCTGCGGATTCCCTTCACGACCGGGATCCTCATCGGCATCGGCGAGACGCGCGAGGAGCGCATCGAGGCGCTCGTCGCCATCCAGGACCTCCACGAGCGCTACGGCCACGTCCAGGAGGTCATCGTCCAGAACTTCCGCGCGAAGCCCGGCACGAGGATGGCCGGCCACCCCGAGCCCTCGCTCGAGGACCTCCAGTGGACGGCTGCAGTCGCCCGCATCGTGCTCGGGCCCGCCATGAACGCCCAGTGCCCGCCGAACCTGTCCTACGAGGACTTCCCGGTGCTCCTCGACGCCGGGATCAACGACTGGGGCGGGGTCTCGCCGGTCACGATCGACCACGTGAACCCGGAGGCGCCGTGGCCGGAGATCGAGCGCCTGCGCCGGGCTACGGAGGCGCGCGGTCTCGCGCTCGCGCCGCGGCTCCCGATCTACCCGGAATACGTCGCCGACCTCGAGCGCTGGTGCGAGCCGGCCGTCGCGACCGCGATCCTCCACCGCTCGGACGCGATCGGCCTCGCCCGCGAGGGCCGCTGGGCCGCCGGCGCCTCGGTTCCCGGGCCGGGGTCCGGGCCGGGGTCGGATCTTGCATTGCGACAGAGGCCACCGCGGCACGGAGCGAATGCGCTTGTGCAAGATCCGACCCCGCTCGCCAATGCGCTTGTGCAAGATCCGACCCCGCTCGCCAATGCGCTTGTGCAAGATCCGACCCCGCTCGCCAAGGTGCGCGAAGGGGTCGAGCTCGACGAGGACGACGTCGAGACGCTCTTCCGCGCCCGCGGGCCGAGCCTCGATGCCGTTCTCCACGCGGCCGACGCCCTCCGCCGCGAGGTCTGCGGCGACACGGTCACCTACGTCGTCACGCGGAACATCAACTACACGAACGTCTGCTACTTCCGCTGCGGCTTCTGCGCGTTCTCGAAGGGGAAGCTCGCGGAGAACCTGCGCGGGCCCGCTTACCTCGTCCCGCTCGAGGAGATCCTGCGCCGCTGCCGGGAGGCCTGGGACAGGGGCGCCGTCGAGGTCTGCCTCCAGGGCGGCATCCACCCCGGCTTCACGGGCGACTACTACGCCGAGGTCTGCGAGGCGATCAAGCGCGAGCTCCCAGATCTCCACGTCCACGCTTTCTCCGCCCTCGAGGTCTGGCAGGGCGCGGCCACGCTCGGTGTGCCGCTCGACCGCTACCTGGCGCGGCTTGGCGCGGCCGGTCTCGCCTCGCTCCCGGGCACCGCCGCCGAGATCCTCGATGACGAGGTGCGGGCGGTTATCTGCCCGGACAAGGTGACCACGGCTCAGTGGCTCGAGGTGCACGACACCGCACATCGCTCCGGCCTTCGCTCCACGACGACGATCATGTACGGCCACGTGGAAGGGCCGCGGAGCTGGGCGCGCCATCTCCTCGCCCTGCGAGACCAGCAGAAGAAGAGCGGAGGCTTCACGGAGTTCGTCCCGCTCCCGTTCGTCCACATGGAGGCTCCGATCTACCTCAAGGGCCGCGCCCGCCCCGGGCCGACCTTCCGCGAGGCGATCCTGATGCACGCCGTCGCCCGGCTCGCCCTCCATCCGTGGATCACGAACATCCAGGCGTCCTGGGTGAAGCTCGGCGTCGACGGCGCCGAAGCCGCCCTTCGCGCCGGCGCGAACGACCTCGGCGGGACGCTCATGAACGAGTCCATCTCGCGCGCCGCCGGCGCGAGCCACGGCCAGGAGATGCCCCCCGAACGCATGGAGGCTGCCATCCGCGCCGCCGGCCGCTCGCCACGCCAGCGGACGACGCTCTACGGCACCCCACCGGCCGAACGGATACGCGCCTCCTTCGGCGCCGCGCCGCTCGTCGAGCCGCTGAACCCTCCGGTCAACGACGCGAAGCTCAAGCGCCCGCCGAGTCTGGTCAGACCCGGCCTCGCGGCCGCAGCCTCGTGAGCGCCGACGTCGCCGTCGTCGGCGGCGGCGCTGTCGGCGTCTGCGCCGCGCTCGAGCTCGCCCGCCGCGGCGCGAAGGTCGTCCTCCTCGAGCGCGGCGCCGAGCTCGCCTGGGGCTGCTCGGCCGGAAACGCGGGCCTCATCTGCCCGAGCCACTACATCCCGCTCGCCAACCCCTCCGCCCTCCGGGACGGCTTCCGCTGGATGCTGAAGCGCGACAGCCCCTTCTACCTCCGCCCGCGCGCGGCCGTCCTCCCCTGGATCGCACGCTTCGCGCTCGCAAGCCGGCCGGAGCGCTCGCAGGCGGCAGGGAAGGTCGTCCAGGAGCTCGCCCGCGCCAGCCTCGACCTCCACGTCGCCTACGCTGCCGAGGGCGTCGACACGGGCCTCCGCCGCGACGGCGTCCTCAACGTCTACTTCGCGCACGCCGGGCTTGCCCGGGCAAGGCACGAGGCCGAGCACAACGCGCGGGAAGGGCTCGAGTCGCGCCTCCTCGGCGCCGACGAGGCCTACGCACTCGCGCCCTCGCTCGGGCCGCGCGTCGTCGGCGCCGTCGTCTACCCCGGCGATGCGCACTGCGACCCCCTCCGCTTCGTCCACGCGGTCGGCCGCGCCGCCGAAGGGGCAGGAGCGGACATCCGAACGCGAGTCGAGGTGCTCGCCTTCCACCGCCGCAACAGCCGCGTCGTCGCCCTGGAGACGACCGCCGGCGAGATCCCGGTCGGGGAGGTCGTCCTCGCCGCCGGCGCGTGGAGCGGGAGCCTCGCCCGGGGGCTCGGCCTCTTCCTCCCGCTCGAGGGCGGGAAGGGCTACCACGTCGACCTCGAGCCGGCCGAGGGCGACCCGAAGCTTCCCGTCTGGCTGAACGAGACTCGCGTGATCGTCACCCCGCTCGCCGACCGCCTGCGCCTTGCGGGCACACTCGAGCTCGCCGGCCTCGACCTGAGCGTCGACCGCATCCGAGTCGGAGCGATCATGCGCTCGGCGCGCCGCGGCCTCCCGAGCCTCCAAGGCCGCCGCGTCCTCGAGGTCTGGCGCGGCCTGCGGCCGTGCACCCCGGACGGCCTCCCCTACGTCGGCCGCCCGTCCGGCCTCGAGAACGTCGTCGTTGCCACAGGCCACGCCATGATGGGCCTGACGCTCGCGCCCGTGACGGGACGCCTCGTCGGCGAGCTCCTCGTGGGCGAGCGGCCGAGCCAGGATTTGGGGCCGCTGAGCCCCGACCGTTTCCGACCGCTCCTCGGCCGGCTCTGAGCGTCGGCGGCCGTCTAGGACGGAAGAGGGGTGTAATACGCGATCCGCTCCGAAACCACGCCTTCCGCGCCGACCTTGATGAGGCCGCTTCCCTCGACTCCGGTTCCTGGAATCGCCCACCAGCACCAGGCGGTGAGGACACCGTCCTCCTCCCTCGTCGCGACCTCGCCGATCTCCATCCAGGTCGTGCTGCTGGGGCTCGTCCGCATCGCCTCGACAGCTTCCTTCGTTGCTTCGAAGTAGGAGGCGAAGTCCGCCCGCTCGATGCGTCCCGCATTCGGGTCGTCAAAGAAGTAGTCGGGGCTCGCCGCTTCGAGAATCCGGTCCGGATCCGCGTTCGCCCAGCCCTCCGCGTAGACGGTTAGCTGATCTGTGGCGGCGACCGTGCTCATCTCGCTCCCTTCGCTTGATCGTCGCACTCTACACAAGCGCCGGACGCGGGCAAGCCGGCCGAAACGCGCGAGCTCTAGGCCCGCTCGGCCGTGGCGGTCCTGCGCTCGGAGAAGTGCGCGATGCCCTCGAGATACTCAAGCACCCGCTCGAGCGGCTCGACGTCGCCGAACTTCGCGTCGATGTCGAAGAGGTTCCACTCGACCGCGCCCGCGACGCGGTCGCCGACGCACTCGCGCACGACGATCGGCCGGAATCCCTCGGCGATCGCGTCCTCGCATGTGTGCCGGACGCAGCCGGCCATCGTCACGCCGGTGAGGATGACCGTGTCCACCCCGTGGGCGCGCAGGAACCCGGCCAGATACGTGCCGTGGAAGCCGCTCGCGCGCTTCTTGACGATCACGTGCTCGCCGGGCTCGGGCGCGACACGTTCGTCGATGCCAACGGCGTCCGTCCCGAGCCGAAGCACCTCGACCGGGATCTTGTGGTGCCAGAGGCCCATGTCCGTGTTCGGGCCGTCGGTGACCGCGTAGGCGGTCGTCGTGAAAGCGATCGGGATCCCCTTCGCCCGCCCGGCGGCGAGCAGCCGCTGGACGCCCGGGATGATGACGTCCATGCCGTCGCACGTGAACGGGTTCCCCGGCCGCGTCCAGGCGTTCGCGAGATCGATGTTGACGAGCGCCGGCCGCTCGCCGAAGCCGACCCGCCGCTGGAAGCCGCGGGCCTGGTAGAGCTCCGAATCGGCGGCGAAGATCCGCTCGAGCGCCTCGGCGATCTCCCGGCTCGTCATGACGGCAATCTAGCGGTCCGTCCACTGACGTTGCCGGCGAGGAGCGAGCCAGGCTAGCACGGTCACTTGCGGCGGCGGCCCGGCCGGGGGAAGATCGTCACGACCGTGTCGGCGGAGCCGTTCATCGATCCGTTCGCGCCGGCGAGATGGGATCTCGCGCCGGGCCGGACGGTCATACTGCTCATCGACCCGCAGAACGACTTCCTCCACCCCGACGGGTGGTACGCGAAGAGCGGCGTGGACATCTCCCACATGCGGCGCGCGATCGCGCCGATGCGGCAGCTCGTCGCCGAGGCGCGCAGGAAGCGCATCCCGGTCGTCTGGACGCGCCACGGCTTTCGAAACGAGACGGACGCGGGCACGTTCTTCCACCTGCGCCCCTTCCTGCGAGACGGCGGCCTTCGGCTCGGCACCTGGGGCTACGAGATCCACGGGGACCTCGACGTCCGGGATGAGGACTGGCTGGTGGCGAAGAGCCGCCTGAGCGCTTTCTACAACACGAATCTCGAGCTGATTCTCCGCGGCCTCGGCGCCGAGACGGTGCTCGTCGGCGGGGTGCTGACGAACCAGTGCATCTCGGCCACGTCGAAGGACGCGTCGTTTCGGGACTTCAAGCCAATCGTCGTCGAGGAGTGCACCGGGACGACCCTGCCGCACCTCCACGAGCCAGCGCTCGAGATGATCCGCGTGGGGTGGGGCGAGGTGCGAAGCCTCGAGCAGACCGTGAGCGAGCTGCAAAGGCTGGCGGCCGGGTAGGGCCCGCGCCGCGCAGGAGAGGAGGAGCAGGAATGAAGCTCGGCGCTAACTTCCTACCCGAGGACTTCCCCGTCTTCACCGAGTCGGTGCAGGCGGCCGAGCGCGCGGGCTACGCACGCGCCTGGGTCGTCGACTCGCAGATGCTCTGGGAGGACGTCTGGGTCTACGTGACGCGGGCCCTCCTCGCCACGGAGAGGATCCAGCTCGGCGTGGCGGTCTCGAACCCGCTCACGCGGCACTTCACGGTGAGCGCGAGCGCGGCGGCGACGCTGGCGCGGCTCCACCCGGGGCGGGTCGCGCTCGGCATGGGCCGCGGCGACAGCGCGGTGCGCACGCTCGGGCTCAAGCAGGTCGCGACGGCGAAGCTCGCCGTGATGATCCCGGCGATTCGCGAGCTGATGGCGGGCCGGGAGGTGGACTACGAGGGGACGCCGATCCGGATCCGCTGGGCGCACGGCGAGCGGGTGCCGATTCTCATGGCCGCGACGGGGCCGAGGAACCTGCGACTGGCGGGCTCGCTCGCCGACATCGCCATGCTGCAGGTCGGCGTCCACCCGGTTTCGGTGCGCTGGGCGATCGACCACGTACGAGCCGGCGCCGAGGAAGCCGGGCGCGACCCGGACGACGTCGAGATCGCCCTGTTCTGCGGCATGTGGGTGTCTGACGACCTGGAGGAGGCGCGTGCCGAGTCCCGCTGGTCGGCCGCGTGCGCTGCCAACCACCTCGGAGACGTCATGCGGCGAAACCCCGAGCACGGGATGCCGGAGCCGCTCACGCGGCTCGTCGAGGCGCGGACGCAGCACTACGACTACTACGCGGGGCACCTCGACTCGTCGGCCGAGCACACCGGCTGGCTGACGGAGGAGAACATCGACGACTTCGCCGTGTGTGGCCCCGCGGAGCGCTGCCTCGAGCGGCTCCGCGAGCTGGCCGACCTCGGCGTCGGCGAGATCTCGACCGCCTATCTCAACGGCCAGATCGCACAGATGGAGCGGGTCGGCCGCGAGATCGTCCCAGCGGTGCTGCCCGTGGGGCAGAACCGCTAAAGAAGGCAGCTCGGGATGCGAGGCCACGTTCTCTTTTGGTCGAGCTTTTGCCGCCGAAGGCGGGAAAAGGTCGTATGAAGCGCATCGGCGTCGACGTCGGCGGCACCTTCACCGACCTCATCCTCGTCGACGAGGAGTCGGGGCGGATCACCGTCGACAAGGTGCCCTCCACCCCCGACGACCCGGCGCGCGGCGTGATCGACGGCGCCCGCGACCTCTGCCAGAAGGCCGGCGTCGCGCTCGCGCACGTCGACAACCTCCTCCACGGCACCACCGTCGCCACCAACATCGTCCTCACCCACTCCGGCGCCGAGGTCGGCATGGTCACGACCCACGGCTTCCGCGACATCCTCCACATCGCCCGCCACAAGAAGCCCTTCAACTTCTCGCTCCAGCAGGAGCTCCCGTGGCAGTCGCGGCCGCTCGTCAAGCGCCGTCACCGCCTCACCGTCCACGAGCGCGTCACCGTCCCGAACGGCGACGTCCTCGCCCCTCTCGATGAGGACGAGGCCCGCGCCGCGGTCCGCCGCCTGCGCGGCCAGGGAGTCGAGGCCGTCGCCGTCTGCCTCCTCCACTCCTACCTGAACCCCGACCACGAGCGGCGCATCAAGGAGATCGTCCTCGAGGAGTTCCCCGAGGCCTACCTCTCCGTCTCGCACGAGGTGCTCCCCCTCTACCGCGAGTTCGAGCGCTTCTCGACCGTCTGCCTTAACGCCTACATCGGCCCCAATGTCTCGCGTTACGTCGCCCGCTTCGACGAGGCCCTGCGCGCCGAGGGCTTCCGCCACGGCGTCCAGCTCATGCAGTCGGCCGGCGGCATGGCCACCGTCGAGACCGCCACGCAGCGACCGGTCACCCTCCTCATGTCTGGGCCCGTCGCCGGCCTCATCGGCGGCATCTGGGCCGGGAAGATGGCCGGCCACAGAAACGTCGTCACGCTCGACATGGGCGGCACCTCGGCCGACATCGGCGTCGCCGCAGAGGGCCAGCTCCGCATGCGCCACCTCCTCGACACGAAGGTCGGCGACTACCAGGCCATGGTGCCGATGGTGGACATCGACACGATCGGCGCCGGCGGCGGCTCGATCGCCTACGTGGACGAGGGCGGCGTCTTTCGCGTCGGCCCGCAATCCGCCGGAGCCGACCCCGGCCCCGCCTGCTACGGCCGCGGCGGCGCCGAGCCGACCTCGACCGACGCTCAGCTCCTCCTCGGCCGCCTGCGGCCGGATCGCGGCCTCCTCGGCGGCGCCATGCTCCTCGACGAGGGCCTCGCCCGCGCCGCGATCACCAAGATCGCGATCAGACTAGGCATGACCCAGGAGGAAGCCGCCCTCGGCGCCCTCCAGATCCAGAAGTTCGGCATGACCCAGGCGATCGAGCTGAACTCGGTACGCCGCGGCTACGACCCGCGCGAGTTCACGCTCGTCGCCGCCGGCGGCGCCGGCCCGCTCTTCGCCTGCGACATCGCACTCGAGCTCGAGATCCCGCGCGTGCTCGTGCCGCCGCACCCCGGGATCACCTCCGCGACCGGGCTCCTCGCCACCGACCTCCAGCACGAGTTCGTCGCCACCGAGCGCCACGCCCTCAAGAGCCTCGACCGCGAACGACTCGCCGCCCGCTACGACGAGCTCTGCGCGCAGGCCGCCGCCCAGCTCGAGGCCGACGGCGTCCCCGAGGTCCGCCGCCTCGTCCGCCGCCTCGCCGACTGCCGCTACCACGGGCAGGGCTACGAGGTGCGCTTCGACGTCCCCGCCGGCCCGATCGACGACGCCTGGGTCGAGGAGCTCCGGGAGGCCTTCCACCGCGCTCACGAGCGCGAGTACGGACACCGCTTCGACGCCCAGATCGAGATCGTCAACATCCGCGCCGCCGGCATCGGCCGGATCGAGGAGCTCCAGTGGGCCGAGATCGAGCAGGGCGACGGCGACCCCACCAGAGCCCGGACCGTCGTCCGCGACGTCGTCTTCGATGTGGAAGGCCGCGCCGAGACGCGCGCGACTCCCTTCTACGAGCGCGAGCTCCTGCGCGCCGGCGACCGCATCGAGGGCCCGGCGGTGATCGAGCAGTACGACTCGACGACGGTCGTCCCGCCCGGCCTCGCCGCCGAGATCGACCGCTTCGGGAACATCCTCATCGACTGCGGGCGCGCGGCCCGCGCCGAGGGCGAGCGCGGCGCCGGCCTCGCCACGCCGATCCTCATGCGCGTCATCGGCGGCGCCTTCTCCGCCATCGCCAAGGAGATGGCCGGCGTCCTCTTCCGCATGAGCTACTCCTCGATCATCCGCGAGTCCGAGGACCTCGGCGCGGGCATCTTCGACGCCGACGGGAACGAGCTCGCCGAGTCCGACTCCACCCCGATGTTCATGGGCGCGATGCCGAAGATCGTCAAGGGCATTCTCAAGGTGCTCGGCGACGACATCGCCGAGGGCGACGTCATCCTCCACAACGACCCCTACCTCGGCGCGACGCACTCGCCGGACGTCGCCATCGTCATCCCGATCTTCCACGAAGGCGAGCTCGTCGGCTTCTCGGGCGCCTCCGCGCACCTGCTCGACATCGGCGGCGCCTACCCCGGCCTCGCGGTCGATCTCGTGGACAACTGGTCGGAGGGGAACATCTACCGCGCCGTCAAGCTCACCAACGCCGGCGTCCGCCAGGACCGCCTCTGGAAGCACATCCTCGAGAACACGCGCACGCCGACCCACAACCGCGGTGACCTCGAGGCGATGATCGCCGCCTGCGAACTCGCCCGGCGCCGCTACCTCGCGCTCCTCTCCCGCTACGGGAAGGACGCCGTCCTCGGCGCCGCCCGCGACTGGATCGACTACTCGGAGCGGATGCTCCGCCAGGAGATCGCCAAGGTGCCGGACGGCGTCTACGAGACCGACGTCGGCTGGCTCGACGACGACGGGCGAAACCGGGGAGTCCAGCTCCCGATCAGGGTCAAGGTGGTGATCGAGGGCGACGAGATCACGATCGACCTCACCGGCTCAAGCCTGGAGGTGCCGACCGGCTACAACTCGCCCTTCGAGGGCACGACCGTCTCGGCGATGACGTTCATCACGCGGATGATCTTCCTCGACGAGGTTGCCTACCCGGTCTTCGTGCCGCAGAACGAGGGCATGCTGAAGCCGGTGAAGGTGATCGCGCCCAAGGGCTCGATCTTCAACCCGAACTACCCCAGGGCCTGCTTCGCCCGCTTCTGCCAGGTGCAGCGGGCGGTCGACCTCGTGCTGAAGGCGCTCGCGCCGGTCGTCCCCGAGCAGATCACCGCCGGCAACTCCGCCCACCTCCACTTCATCTCGTACTCGGGCTTCCTGGAGGAGGAGCAGGAGTACTGGGTCTACCTCGAGGTCAACGAGGGCTCCTACGGCGGCCGCCCAAGCCGCGACGGGCTCGACTCGGTCGACTGCCTGATCGCCAACACGCGTAACAACCCGATCGAGGAGCTCGAATGGCGCTTCCCCATGCGCACGGAACGCTACGAGCTGCGAGACGACACCTGCGCGGCCGGCAAGTGGCGAGGCGGCATCGGCATGGTGCGCCTGAACCGCTTCCTCGTGGACACGATCGTCACCTGCGAGGGCGAGCGCCACGACACCGACCCCCCGTGGGGCATCTTCGGCGGACACGACGGCCTGAACGCGTCGATGACGAAGAACCCCGGCCGGCCCGGCGAGGAGGCCTGGCCGTCGAAGGTGACCGCGTTCCGTCTCTCCGCCGGCGACACGCTCGAGGTGAAGGTCCCGAACTCGGGTGGCTACGGCGACCCGCTCGAGCGCGACCCCGAGCTCGTCCTGTCCGACGTCCGCGACGGCTTCACCACGGCGGAGCTGGCGGAGCGGGATTACGGCGTCTCCATCGATCCGGAGACGATGACGCTCGACCTCGAGGCGACAGCGAGCCTGAGGGCTGCGCGGCCGGTGCCAGCGTAGAGCTCCTCTGCCTACTCTTCCAGGCCCTCGGCCATGCGGAGGGCCTGGATGTCGATCAGATCCTGGGGCCGCCCTGCCTCTTCCTTCATCGTGATGGACACCGGCATCTCCTCCAGCCGGAACTCGGCGTGCTCGGCGGGACTCGCATCGAGCGTCCGGAGAGCCTCCCAGAGCCGGCCGATGTTCGCCGGGGTCGGATCCGGAACGATGTCGACGTCCTTCGTCCCCCGGGCCACGCCGTGGAACCCGAGCGCGAAAGCCCCGATCACGACGAACTCGACGTCCTGCTCGCGCAGCGCGCGAAGGAGGCCGTAGAAGTCGAGCGCAGCCGGGGTGCCCTCACCGCTCATGGCCCTCGCCCGCGTGCCGCCTCGCCTCGGCTCCGCGCCCGGCCAGACCCGTGAGGACGCGGCTCAGCTCGGCGACCTCCCGGAGCCGGTCTCCGGGCGCCGTGCGCAGGTAATGCTCGCGGAGCTCGCGCGCCGACTGGTTGGGGCGGAGCTTCGGGCGCGGCCTTCCCTGCTCGGCCAGCCGCTCGAACCCGGCCGCCAGCACCCCTCGCATCCGGCCGGCCTCGCGGAGCCGCGTCACCTCGTAGGCGAGGTCGAGGAGCGCGTCGGCGTCGATCTCCGCCCGGCTCGATCCCGGCCGGCGCACGACGGGCAGCCGTCCGCGCGCGATCCAGTTGTCCAGCGCGGTCACGCTGACCCCGAGCACAGCCGCAGCCCGCGTCTTCGGCACGCCAACGCCGATCTCGCGCCGTAGCTCACGCTCGACGCGCCTCAGCCGCTGACTCTCGCGCGGGCTCGCTACCGAGGGCGCAACGCAGCGCAGGGCGACGACGTGCTCGACCGCCTGCTTGACCTGGAACCCCCGATTCATGGTGATACCGTAGCTCTACGTTGCCGTTTTTCCCTAGATTTCATCAAAAGGCGTATCCCCATCACGCCCCTCGCGCTTTGCCCGCCTGAGGTCGGCCTCCCACGATCTGAGCGAAGGGCACAGGATCGACCTGCATCGCCTGCTCGAGGAGGCGGTAGCA
>Ga0247727_10017835_pt1 | contig 11246 bp, 10 predicted proteins | sample WisWelCaveWW1625_FD_202498 | JGI IMG/M metagenome (GOLD analysis project Ga0247727, IMG submission 202498) | Biofilm microbial communities from Wishing Well Cave, Virginia, United States - WW16-25 | ecosystem: Environmental > Aquatic > Deep subsurface > Groundwater > Cave microbial mat | place...
GGCGGGCGGGGTTCCCGCCGGTTGAAAGTCGCTGGCGTAAAGCATCTGAAGTGCCAACTCCCGCGCGTTGCGCCGAATCCCCATTCTACAAATCCACCGTCACTTTTGGGTCCATGTCTTGTCTTGTGATGGACACCACTCACCCTGCCATCTCCACCAGGGGGAGAGGATGAGAACGCTTTTGGGTCCATGTCTTGTCTTGTTATGGACACCCCTCACCCTGCCCTCTCCCCCAGGGGGAGAGGGTGAGAACTCTTTTGGGTCCATGTCTTGTCTTGTTATGGACACCCCTCACCCTGCCCTCTCCCCCAGGGGGAGAGGGTGAGAACTCTTTTGGGTCCATGTCTTGTCTTGTTATGGACACCCCTCACCCTGCCCTCTCCCCCAGGGGGAGAGGGTGAGAACTCTTTTGGGTCCATGTCTTGTCTTGTTATGGACACCCCTCATCCTGCCCTCTCCCCCAGGGGGAGAGGGTGAGAACGCTTTTGGGTCCATGTCTTGTCTTGTTATGGACACCCCTCACCATGCCATCTCCACCAGGGGGAGAGGATGAGAACGCTTTTGGGTCCATGTCTTGTCTTGTTATGGACACCCCTCACCCTGCCCTCTCCCCCAGGGGGAGAGGGTGAGAACGCTAACCCGAAGACTGTCATTTTCGGTCTGCGGCGCGACGCTGGCGCAGGGTCTGATATTGACGCGCCATTTCGACCGCAGCCTGCGCCGCCTCGGCCCCCTTGTTGTTTTCAGAGGTTGAACGGGCGTCGGCTTGTGCCAACGTCGCCACCGTGAGGACGCCGAAGGTCACCGGCAGTCCCAATTCCAACCCCACCTGCATCACGCCGTGGCTGACTGCGCTTGAGATGTAGTGAAAATGCGGCGTCTCGCCCTGAATGACGACACCGAGGCAGACCAGCGCATCGAACCGCCCCAGCCGACCGATCTGCTGGACGGCGCCGGGGATTTCAAATGCGCCGGGAACGCGGAAAACCTCGATCGCTTCGGGAAGGACGCCGCATTTTGAGAGGGCATCAAGCGCGCCTACGACGAGTCGTCCGGTTAGGGCCTCATGAAACCGGCTGACCACCACGCCGATTTTAAGACCCGCGCCATCCGGCCAGAGATTCGGTTGCGCCGCAGGGGTCACTTGCGCGCCGCCGTCTTCGTGGGGGGCTTCTTCTTTGCGCGAACGTCGAGGCAGAGGAGTTTATATTCGATGCTATCGACGAGCGCCTGCCAGCTCGCTTCGATAATATTTTCGGAGACGCCGACCGTCGTCCACCGCGCCCGATCATCGCCCGATTCGATTAAGACGCGCACTTTGGACTGCGTGCCGTCGCCGGTTTCGAGAACACGGACCTTGTAGTCCAAGAGGTGAACCGCCGTGAGCGCGGGGTAGAACTTCTCCAGCGCCTTGCGCAGGGCGCGGTCGAGTGCGTTGACCGGCCCGCTGCCGGTGGCCGCCGTCTCCTCGATCTGGTCGTTGACGTTGATCTGGATCATCGCCATCGACGCGGCGGGACGCCCGTCGCCCTGGTCGTCCATCACGCGGAACCCGATGAGGTCGAAGACCGGCTTGTGCGCCCCCGTCGCCTTCTTCATCAAAAGTTCAAACGAGCCTTCCGCCCCTTCAAACTGAAACCCCTGATGCTCCTTTTCTTTAAGCTCGGCCAGAATCTTCTTCAACTGTTCGTCTGAAAGGTTGTGCCCGACCGCCTCGGCCATCGCCCGCAGATTACTGGTGCCGCCGTAGTCCGAAACGAGAATCCGCTGCTGGTTGCCGACGGATGCCGGGGGGACATGTTCGTAAGTGGCCGACTGTTTGCGGACGGCATGGACATGGACGCCCCCCTTGTGGGCAAAGGCCGAATCGCCCACGTAGGCCTGCCGTTTGTTGTGGACGAGGTTCGCCACGTCGTTCACGAAGTGGGAGACATCGCGCAAGCGCCCCATCTGGGCGTCGGTGATGCAGCCGATCCCCATCTTCAGTTTGAGATTGGGAATGACCGAGCAGAGGTTCGCGTTGCCGCAGCGCTCGCCGAACCCGTTGATCGTCCCCTGAACCTGCATCGCCCCAGCGTCCACCGCCATCAGGGCGTTGGCCACTGCCATCTCCGCGTCGTTATGCGAATGAATCCCGATCGCGTCCGCCGCCTGTGGCAGCGTCTTGCGCACCACTTCGACGATCTCCCGCACCTGCCACGGCATCACGCCGCCGTTCGTATCGCAAAGAATCAGCCGCTCGGCGCCTGCGTGGTCGGCCGCCGCAAGCGTTCGGAGGGCATAGTCGGGATTGGCCAGGTAGCCGTCAAAAAAGTGCTCGGCGTCGTAGAAGACGCGCCGCCCGGCTGCGCGCAGATGGACAATGGAGTCGGAAATCATCTCCAGGTTTTTCTCAAGCGAGACGCCGAGGGCATCGGTGACATGCAGCGTCCAGCTCTTTCCAAAGAGGGTGATAACCCCCGTGCCCGCCGCGAGCAGCGCCGCGAGATTCGGGTCGTCCACCGGACGATTACGCCCCTTGCGCGTGGCGCCGAAAGCAACCAGCGTCGCCGACTTAAGCGGCGACTTCTTCATCTCCTCAAAGAAGAGAATGTCCTTGGGATTGACCCCCGGCCACCCGCCTTCAATGTAGTGGATGCCCAGCCCGTCGAGCTGGTGCGCAATGCGCAGCTTGTCGGCCACCGAGAACGAAACGCCCTCCGACTGTGCCCCGTCGCGCAATGTTGTATCGTAGATTTCAACCCGTCGCATGGCTGCGGATCATACGCGAGACAAATGGTGCGTTCAATCGGTTCGTCCCAAACGTCCCCCGGCACGGACGTTTATGGTATGTTCCGGCCATGTACCTCTTGAAACAACGATACGGCAGGCTCGGTCTCTTTTTTGTTCTCGCGACCCTCCTGACCCTCGAAGGCTGTCGGACAAAGTTGGTTCACAAGCCGACGTGGAAGTTGCACGGCGTCGAGATTGGGGCGGTCAACGCGACGGAGGCGACCCTTCAGATCAACGTCAAAATCACCAATCCGAATCCGGTGACGATGGTGGTCGAGCGCGTCACCTACCGGCTGATTTTCAACGAGGCCACGCTGGCGCGCGGTGAAAAGGTCGGCGCGTTTGAGTTCCGTCCTTATCAGGAAGCGGGGATTTCGTTGCCGGTATCGGTTGATCTTGCGACGTTGCTCGCGCAGCTACCATTTTTGAAGGGACAAGAGAAGGCAGGCTATCACGTGGAGGGCGAGGTGGTGATGACGGCGTTCGGCATTCGGAAAACGTTTCCGTTCAGGGAGCCGGATTTATCCGAAGGGACGTCGGGGGCGCCGCCGGCGTCGGAGCGGGCGCCGGTGGAGAAGGAGGTGGAGGAAGAAGGGCATCGAACGCGGCCTTGAAACTGGCGTAGGGTTGAGCGCCGATAATCGCATTCGCCCCTTTCACCTGATTGCCCGCCGCGTCGGTTCGCCCCAAAAAGAATCCCGGCGTGCCGGTAATACCGAGCAGCTGCCCCTCTTTCAAATCCTTTTTGACCTCTTCGGCGTACTTCTTTTCAGACAGACAGGTGTTGAACCGGACGAGGTCCAGGCCGATCGCCGTGGCCTGAACCGTGAAATCGTCCAGGCCGATCGCGCGTGGATCGCTAAAGAGCTGGTGGTGCATCGGCCAATACTTGCCCTGATCTCCCGCGCAGTGGGCCGCTTGCGCCGCCCGTTCGGCCTGCGCATGGAAGTCGAGCGGAAAATCCCGGAAGACGTAGCGCACCTTTCCGGTCTTGATGTATTCGGCCTCAATCTTCGGCAGCGTCTCGCGGAAGTGGCGCGCACAAAACGGGCACTGGTAATCGGAAAACTCCACCAGCGTCAGCGGGGCGTTCGGATCGCCTTGGGACGGGTCATCATCCAAGCTCACCGTGACATTCTGCGGCGGAGGCGGCGGCCCGGCCTTTGCCCGCAGCATGTTTTTGATCTCTTCCATGTCTTTTTGCAGGCCGACCTGGCCCGTCTTCAGCAACTCCATATCCTGCCGGAGGCTCGAAAGCGTCTCTTCCGCCTGCGCGGGCGGGATGTCGTAGAGAAATGCCATCATCCACAATAAGAAAACAGTCGCGATCTGTTTCATCTTTTTCATCACACAGGTTCCTTAATAATTTGTCCACCCGACGGGGCGGTTTCCAGATGCCCCATATATTCCATGCCCCGCCGAGTTGTCAAAGAAGACCCGCTCCTTCATCTCAACGTGGATCACGATTGCGGTACAATGTCGGAGTGACCCCAGTGGGAGCCAAGTCGATGTTGACCTATGAAGAAGCCTTGGCGCTCGTCCAGGCGCAGACCCCCCGGCCACAGGTGGCGAAGTGTCCGCTTGCAGAGGCCCAGGGATTGGTCTTGGCGCGGTCGGTTGCGGCGCGCTGCGATCTGCCCCGTTTTGATCACTCTGCGGTCGATGGCTACGCGGTCTCTCTGACGCTACTTGCAAACACATTCAAACTCGTCGGCACCTCGGAGGCCGGTCGGCCATTTCGTGGGCGGATCAAAAGTGGCGAGGCAGTGCGGATTCTAACCGGCGCGGCCATTCCGCGTGGCGCCGACGCGGTCATCATGCAAGAGCAGGTCACGCGCGAGGATGGGCACATCTCCGTTTCACAACGGCCTGCGCTGGGCCAGCATATTCGGCGACGGCGCGAGGAGATGCAGCGGGGCGATGTGGCACTTCCGGTTGGGGCGGCTTTGCATCCGAGCGGCATCGGGTTACTCGCGGCGCTGGGGCATCATGAGGCGATGGTCTATCGTCGGCCAACGGTCGGCATTCTGACCACGGGAGACGAGCTCAAGGCGCCGGGGTCCCGTCTTGCGGCGGGCGAGATTTATGAAAGCAACGGCGCGCTCCTCGCGGCGCTGGTTCGGCAGAACGGGGCGGAGGCGCGGCGGCTCGGCATTGTCATCGACAAACCCGCGCCACTTGCGGCTGCCATTCGTCGCGGAATGACGTCCGCCCTGTTGCTGATTTCAGGCGGGGTCTCAGTCGGCGACCGCGATTACGTCCGCGCCGCCTGTGCCGCGTGCGGCGTTAGGGAGATCTTCTGGCGGGTCAATATCAAACCCGGCATGCCGCTCTTCTTCGGCAAACGCGGCCGAACCCTCATCTTCGGCCTTCCGGGAAATCCGGTATCGGTTTTCGCCACGTTTGAAGCATTCGTCAAACCGGCCCTCCACCATCTCATGGGCATGGCGTGGCGCGATGAATATGATACGCCGGCGATCCTCGATGGGGCGCTGCATGTTTCGACGAATCGTCGGACCCACTTCGTTCGGGTCTCATGCCAGACGGGCCAGACCGGTGATCGGGGTCTAATCCACGTCCGTCCGATGGGCGGGCAAGGCTCGCACCATCTGCGGAGCCTCGCCACGGCCGATGGCTGGCTCCGCGTGAACAGCGACGCGATTCCACAAGTCGGTGACCTCGTACAGATCAAACGGGTGCCCGCATAACCCCAGCAAGCGGTGATTCACCGAAAGATGATCCCGCTTCGGCGCATGTGCTATCTTGCGCCCCAACGTCATGTCGCAACCTCCCCAATCCAAACAAACTATTTTAATCGTCTTCTCAATGACGCCGTATCCACTCCGTTCGTCTGGTCTCGGACTGCGTTATCTGCCGGTGATTCAATACCTCGCGCAACGGCACATTCTGGATATTATGATTGTTAATCGGCCCGGCTTGCCTCCGAGTCGCGCCGCCGAACCGCTTCGTGCCTGGTGCCGGAATCTGTTTTTAACCGGCGGGGAGATGCCAGGCCCCACGCCGGGATGGTGGGAGAAGATTCGTACCCATCTTGTTGCGTGGCTGCCCTGGACCCCGCCTGTCCATTGCGGCGTCTACCATGCCGAACGGATGGCAGGCGAAATGAGGCGCCTCGCGGCCGGTGTTCAATACGACGCCCTCGTCTGCGTCGGGATGTCGCACCATACCCTGCATGTCTGGGGGATACAGGCTGCGCGGCGGATCGTCGATTTTTGTGATTCGCCCACCGGGTTTTACGAACGCAATGTCATGCGCGGCAAGGAGACCCTTCTCCATCAATACAACGCGTGGAAAGCGAAACAATATGAAATCCACCTGATCCGGAAGGCGACGGCAACGGTTTATATCTCTCTCGTCGACGCCAACACGCTTTCGCTGCGGGAGGCGGGCGAGGGGCCACGGTATGTGCTGCCCAACGGCATCTCTGTGGACGAGTATCTCCCGGATTGCGCCGAGTCGGTCCGGGCGCCGAGCATCGGTTTTCTCGGCAACATGGGCTATCCGCCAAACATTGAGGCCGCCATGTGGCTCTACCAGGAAGTTTTCCTCCCGCTGCGTCGCCAGATTCCAGCGCTGTCGCTTTATATTATCGGGCGGTCTCCGGCGATGTCGGTCCTCGCGTTGGGGAAGAATGCGGGGGTAGTGGTCACCGGCGAGGTTGAGCCGATTTGGCACTGGATCAACGCGGTCGATCTGTTTGTTCTCCCCGTCTTCACTGGCACGGGGGTCAAGAACAAGGTGTTGGAGATTCTTTACGCGAAACGGGCGATCCTCACGACCCCGCTTGCGAATGAGGGGATTGATGCCGTGTCGGGTCGGGACCTCGTCCTCTGCGATTCCGCCGCCGACTTTCAGCGGGAAACCCTTCGCCTGCTCGGTGCCCCTGCGGAGCGCGCGCGTCTGGGAGAATCTGGGCACCGGTGGGTCACGGAGCACTTTTCGTGGGATGGGATCCTGAAAGATTTTGAGGCCGTCATCACCGGACGGGGCGATCCGGCGGCACGCCGTGTGCCTACGTCGTGAGCCGCCACGCAATAAGAATAACCGCTAGAGGGGACCATGGGCAGACTTCGTGAATTGATTCAATATCAAGAACTCTTGTTTATACTGACATGGAAAGAGATCCGTGTTCGTTATAAGCAATCGGTGATGGGTTTTTTATGGGCGATCCTGATGCCGTTACTGATCGTCGGCTCAGGCATCATTATCAAGAAAGTTTTTTCAACTGTTTCCGGCGTGCCGACCACACTCGCGGACATCGCCTCGGTCTCCGTCAAGGCCGTCCCCTGGGCATTCTTCATGAGTGCGATCCGGTTTGCGACGCAATCGCTGGTTTTCAACAGCAATTTGGTCCAGAAGATCTATTTCCCACGGGAGATCCTGCCGCTCTCGGCGGTGCTCACCAGCCTTTTTGATTTCCTGATCGCCATCATCGGTCTGACCGTGGTGCTTGTGGTTTCGCAGGTCGGCATCAGCATCCATCTTCTCTGGCTGCCCCTGCTCATTGGCCTCCTCATCCTCCTAACATTTGCCGTCGGGATGCTCCTGTCGTGCGCCAACCTCTTCTTTCGAGACGTGAAGTATCTCGTGGAGGTCTCTTTGACCTTTGGCATCTTTTTTGTGCCGGTCTTCTACGACGTAAGTCGTCTCGGGAAGTGGTCGACGCTGATGCTGCTGAATCCCGTTGCAACAATTTTGGAATCGATCAACCGGGTGGTGGTCTTGCATCAGCCGCCGGATGGGTGGTGGATTGGCTATGTTATTTGCTGTAGTGCCGTGGCCTTGATCGCCTCGTGGAAGATATTTAACTGGACGCAACCTGCGTTTGCGGAGACGGTTTAACATGCACCCCATCGCCATCGAGTTTCAGCGGGTCTGGAAGAAATACCGGAAGGGTGCAACGCACGATTCCCTCCGAGACCTGCTGCCGGATTTAGCAAGACGGATCGTCCGCCTTCGAGGCAACGGGGACGTCGCCTTGCAGGAGAAGGAGTTCTGGGCGGTGCAGGACGTTTCATTTGAAATGAAGCGGGGCGAGTCGATTGGCATCATTGGCCCGAACGGCTCCGGGAAGAGCACCATGCTCAAGTTGCTCAGCCGGATTTTGACGCCGACGCGGGGCAACATTGTCGTGCGCGGACGGATTAGCGCGCTGATCGAGGTCGGCGCCGGCTTCCACGGCGACTTGACGGGACGGGAGAATATTTACCTCAACGGTGCCATCCTGGGGATGAAAAAGCGAGAGATTGATCTGAGGCTGGATGAGATCATCGCCTTCTCCGAGGTCGAGTCGTTTATCGACACGCCGGTCAAGCGGTACTCCTCCGGCATGTATGCGCGGCTCGGCTTCTCCGTGGCGGCGCACATGGACCCCGAGATTCTCCTCATCGACGAGGTGCTCAGCGTTGGCGATGCCGGTTTTCGGGCAAAGTGCCTGACGAAACTCCAGGAGACACTTCAGGGTGGCGCCACGATTATTTTCGTCAGCCACAATGTGCGGGAGGTCTCCCGTCTTTGCGAACGGGTGATGGTGTTGGTCGATGGACAGGTCACACATTTTGGCGATGCCGTCCATGCAATGAAGGTCTATCACGACGCGACGGTCGGCCGATCGGCGAGGAAGACTCACTCTCGATTCTCTTCACCTTGCACGATCACGGTTCGGTCCGTGGATACCGACGGACAGGAAACCCCGTCGACTTCTTTCGGAGACCCCATTCGCCTTCGGGTGAAATGTCATCTCCCCGAAGAGATGAAGGCGGCCCATCTCGCCATTCTCGTTGGTAACTACACCGACCAGGATTACATCGCGCTTTCATCGGAGCGGGCAGGCATCACCCTTTCGCCCGGGTCGGCTGATTTCAGTTGTCACCTTGAGCATTGCCGCCTGCTTCCTGGCCGTTATCGCGTCCGCGCCGCCCTGCTTGATCCGCTGACGCAGCGTCCGCTCGAAGTCTTTCCCTACCAACCTGACCTTTTGATCGACGTGCCGACCAGCGCGCTGGTGTACCGTCTGCCGCCATCGGAAAACGCGGTCATCGATATTCCCTACGCGTGGCAGGTGAACGGGGCATCCGCATGAAAGGAATTCTACTGGCGGGCGGGGCGGGGACGCGGCTCTATCCGGTCACCCGTGCGGTGTCCAAACACCTTCTTCCGGTCTACGACAAGCCGATGATCTACTACCCGATTAGCACGCTGATGCTGGCCGGGATCAGAGAAATCCTCATCATCTCGACCCCACAAGACATCGGCCGATATGAACAACTCCTCGGATCGGGTTCCGCCTGGGGGATTTCGATTCGCTACGTCGTTCAACCCGCACCGGATGGCCTCCCGCAGGCGTTCATTTTGGGGGCTGACTTTATCGGAACGGATGGCGTGGCACTGATTCTGGGCGACAACATCTTCTACGGAGACCACCTGTCGCGCCTGCTACAGGAGACCGCTACAAAGCAGCAGGGGGCCACGGTCTTTGCCTACGCGGTACACGATCCGGAGCGCTACGGCGTGGTGACGTTCGATACGAGTGGCCGGGCCGTCCACGTCGAGGAAAAACCGAAGCAGCCCCGATCGCGCTACGCCATTACCGGCCTCTACTTTTTTGATCACCAGGTGGTCGACATCGCCCGATCCCTCCGCCCGTCGGCGCGAGGCGAATTGGAGATTATCGACGTGATCCAACATTACTTACAGGCGGGCACGCTGGATGTGAAGGTCATGGGCCGCGGCACCGCCTGGCTCGACACCGGAACCTGCGACGCGCTGCTTGAAGCCTCGCTCTTCATCCAGACGCTGGAGAAGCGGCAGGGGTTGAAAATCTCCTGCCCAGAAGAGATCGCCTACCGAATGGGATACATCACCGCCGCCGAGGTCTCAGACCTGGCGCACACGATGAAGGACAATGGCTACCGGAAATATCTCCTCGACCTCCTCGACGAATCCGCGCCGGGATAGAACCTGCGACACAAAGCGTGCTTCGACAGGCTCAGCACGAGCGGAAGGCTTATCAACGCTTCCAATATCATGACCGTTCATCCTGATCCTGTCGAAGGATGGATTTGTACAACAGGCTCCATAACGCGCAGATGGGGCCGGTTGAGTTTGTGGTCGAGGGTCAGGGGGCGGCGGTGCGAGGGGCGGTGACGAGCGCTTCCAAATCGGAGGGTTGGATTTCGGTCAGGTCGTCAATCACGCGGTCGGCAAGCGGCAGAAGGAGCGCACGCGGGTAGGAGTGGGTTACAGCAAGGCAGCGCATCCCCGCCGCACGCGCCGACTGCACGCCGTGAATCGAATCTTCAATCACCACGCATTCGGCCGGAGAGATCGGTGGCTGCGATGCAGAGCGCGTGTTCAGTTGGGCGAGCGCCGTCTGGTAGGCTTCCGGATCGGGTTTTCCCCGTTTCACATCCTGCGCACTCACGATCACCTCGAAGGCCGAACGGATTCCGGCGCAATCAAGCGCATCCTTGATTTCCGCGCGAAACGCCCCCGACGCCACGGCCAGACGATATTTCCCACGAGCCTGCTCGACAAACGCCGCCACCCCCGGATAGATAACCAGCCCGCCGCCCGCAAGCGCGGCGTAACGCGCCTTCTTCTCCAACATCAGTCGCTTGAGAGTGGGCGTATCGACCGATTGGCCTGCGGCGCAAAGGGCGGCCTCGAAGCAACCTTTGTCATCCATCGCCAGATAGGTCCGGTCGTATTCCGCGCGGGTGAGACCGATTCCGGCGCCTTCCAGCGTGACGCGGAAGGTCTCGAAGTGGTTGGACTCGCTGTCGACAATCACCCCGTCACAGTCAAAAATAATCGCTCGAAGCGCCATCGTCTTCCGTTCTTTTCGTCATTGTCGCCCGTGCCTCATATCGCGACACTTCGAGTCCCTGGGATTGCCATATCTCCCCTCGGGTGAGAGGGCTGGGGTGAGGGGGTCTTCATGCCGTGATGTTATTGGTTGATCTACAAACCTTTCGAGTCCCTGGGATTGCCATATCTCCCCTCGGGGGATAGGGCTGGGGTGAGGGGTCTTCATGCCGTGATGTTATTGGCTGATCTACAAACCTTTCGAGTCCCTGGGGTTGCCCCCTCTCCCCTCGGGGGAGAGGGCTGGGGTGAGGGGGTCTTCATGCCGTGATGTTATTGGCTGATCTACAAACCTTTCGAGTCCATGTGGTTGCCCCCTCTCCCCTCTGGGGAGAGGGCTGGGGTGAGGGGGTCTTCATGCCGTGATGTTATTGGCTGATCTACAAACCTTTTCAGCCCATCCTCACCTTAACCCTCCCCTTGAAGGGGATGGAACTTTTACCCACGGGGAAGGCGTGCCAAAAAAACCCTCCCGCAGGAGGGTTTTTTTGAGAACGGGACACGAACCGCATCAGACGCCAGCCAGCACCGCGTCCTCTACCAGACAAGGAGCACCGTCCCGCAGGACAATTTTGATTCGCTTGTTT
>Ga0247727_10017836_pt1 | contig 11246 bp, 12 predicted proteins | sample WisWelCaveWW1625_FD_202498 | JGI IMG/M metagenome (GOLD analysis project Ga0247727, IMG submission 202498) | Biofilm microbial communities from Wishing Well Cave, Virginia, United States - WW16-25 | ecosystem: Environmental > Aquatic > Deep subsurface > Groundwater > Cave microbial mat | place...
CATTTTGATGGTAAGCCAGCAATATCTTCGCACGTTCTATCTGCGCCGCACTCTCAGTTCGTGCATGAACGATGCGAGCAAGTTTTTTAATCTCCTCGACTGACAAGTTGAGTTTAGCACGTTGGCTGACAAATGGCATCGGTTCCTCCTCTGGTTGAGTCGGAACCTAATATACAATTAAAAAAATTCTATTGCAATACTAATTTGGAATCGATCTACTAGAAGTGTATTCGCTAGACTGCCCAATAAATAAGAGGCAATCAGAATTGCAGCAGAAGTAAATAACTCAAAATCTTTAAGGCATGAAAGAAAACCAAGATCCTTGATGCCGAATTGCCGAAGGACAATGAATATCACTCCAATCAGATACAAAAGACCCGGAATGGTCATTCGTGCAGAAAACCAGTTTTCAGGCATCATAATTCATTAAGAGACAAATTAATGTATGGTCTAACAGTTATTCTGCGACAGAACCCACGTCGCGCCATGTTTCTGCCTATAGCCATTTATTGGTGCATGTAGAAACATTTTCGATCAAAATGTATGATAGCAGATATTTTCGAAATGTCTGCTATGAGAAAGTTTTCCAAAGCAGGCGGCAGCCGGCATGTTTCTGATCGTAGAAAGTTTTGCGCTGGTTGCATGAGCTACTCCAAAATGTGATTGGTTAATCCCAATTCGAGAATCTCCCATGCACGACCTTCAATGCAGTGATGGGTATAACCTGCAATGTCCATCCTGCCAAAATGTGTCAGAAGGTAAACGAATTTTTCCGAAAAGTCAAGCGCGATTTTTTGATATTTGTCTTGACCGAATGCGCCATTTTCATTATCTTGCTGAGGTCGAAATTGAATCCTACGGACGCAGTCTGCTGCAAGTTGATTAATGCGCCGGCAAGCTCGTAACGCGGCTTTGGCCGCAACCAAAACTGCACCACAAAGGGCACAAAGAACACAAAGATTTTTTCTTTGTGCCCTTTGTGTTCTTCGTGGTGAAAAAATCTTCGCGGTCATGATAGTTTTTTCCGAGTAATACCATAATAACGAATGAATGTAGAGTGGAAACCATCTGACCTGGATGATCTGAAGGCGGCAAAATGCCAGCTTGAATATCCCAGCCTGACCGCGCGGATTTCGGCGTTGCTGGGCAAACCCATTGAAATCGGCCTCAAGCTTCTACCAGGAAACTGGAGCAAGAAAGTCAGAGAGATCACCCAGGCGGCATTACTGAAGGGGCTGCAATTTGCCATTTTGACCATCGGCAACAAAGCGGGGAAAAAATCAAATGATCTGTTGCACAAGACATTAGCGTTTGGCTCTGGCACTGCGGGCGGCGCTTTTGGCGCGCTCTCTGCCGCCATCGAGCTGCCGATTTCCACCTGCATCATGCTGCGGTCAATCGCCAACATCGCCCGCAGTGAAGGGCATGACATTGCCAGGCTGGAGACGAAGTTTGCCTGCCTTGAGGTCTTCGCGCTTGGCGGCAAGAGCAAGAAAGACGACATATTCGAAGAAGGCTACTGGGCAATACGGTCGGCGCTCGCCAAAGAAATATCCGACGCCATCAAACATATTGCCGAGAAAGGATTGAGCCGGAAAAGCGCCCCGCCCCTGGTGCGGCTGATCACCAGTATCGCCGCTCGGTTCAGCATCGTCGTAACGGAAGAGACCGCAGCCAAGCTGGTGCCCGTCGTCGGCGCCGTTTCAGGCGGCGTTATCAATGTGATGTTCATGAGCCACTTTCAGGAGATGGCGAAAGGACATTTCAGCATCAAAAGACTTGAGAAGAGGTACGGCTCAGAAGTTGTGCGCCAGAGGTACGAGGCGATGGAGATTTGACCTTGAGTGAATTTCACCACAGCCAGGCAAAGGCTTTCGTTGATATCGGCGGTTACCCAATTCCCGCCTATTATCAAGATGCCGTTGCGGAGTTTCGCGCGGCGCAAAAAGCGGCAATGATGGATCGCAGCTTTGCCGGCAAGCTCCGCGTTTTCGGCAAAGATCGTGAAACGTTGCTGCATCGTCTTACTGTGAACGAGATGCGCAATTTGAAAAGCGGCGAGGGCGTCGTCAATATTTTCACCAACGCCAAAGGCCGCGTCGTTGATGTCGTGGAAATGTTCGTGGAAGATCACAGCATTTTCCTGCTGACCAGCCCCGGTCGCGCGCAAATTGTGAAAGCGTGGATTGAGAAATATACGTTCATCGAAGAGGTGCGGTGCGAAGACCTCACTTCGCAGTTCGGGATGATTTCCCTCTTTGGTGCAGAGAGTGCCGCTCTTTTGCAGGCGTTGTTTGATTGGTCCGTGCATGATCTACCGGCGCAACAGGCGCGTTTATTGGTTCATGATGAAAAATCCATTCTCGTGCAGCGCAGCGGCCTCATCACGCCGGTGCAATTCAATCTGATTATGCCCGCCGCAGAATTGGAAAAATTTTGGCAAGCGTTGATAACCAAAGCAACTCCCATCGGCCACCAGACTTATGAGATGCTGCGCATTCACCGCGGCCTGCCGAGGATGGAAAAAGAAATTACCGATGAATACAATCCGCACGAAGTGGGGTTGTTTCCTTTCATTAATTTTGAAAAAGGCTGTTATATCGGACAGGAGGTGATTGCGCGTCTGGACACGTATCAAAAAGTGCAGCGCCAGCTTGCCGGTGTGAAGTTTGAAATGAGCGATCCCGAGGATAAGCTTTTCGCTGTGACGCCGGCGCCGATTTACGTTGGCGAACAGCCGATTGGCCAGTTAACCAGCGCGTGCTTTTCTCCCGGCCATCAATCCGGCCTCGGTCTCGCCGTGATTCGCAAACAGTTTGCGGCAGCGACTGCGCCGGTGCAAATCCGCTGGCCGCAACGCGCCATCGCGGGATTTTTACAGGAATTGCCATTTACGATGATTACTATTTGAAGGCGTAGTCCCGGCCCCTTGCGGGCGTCGTAGCCTTGTGGGCCGATCTCGAAGGAAATAAATTCTCGATATTCAAGAGTGCCCCACAAGGGGGCAAGGCTACAAATTCGACGCCGAACCAAACCGACATTGATCATGACGCCTTATCCGAAGCTCCGTTATCTTGAAGCTGTTCCTTTACAATCCGAAGATGAATATGGCGCCGGCAAGAACCGGATGTTTGCCCTGCGCGATCCGAGCGGCATCGCCGAAGGAGTGGTCACCGTTTCCGCGGAGGCACTGTTTGTGTTGCAATATTTTGACGGCCAACATTCGCTGTTGGATATTCGCGCGGAATTCCATCGCGCCTTCGGATCCCTGTTGCCGGAAGAAAGATTGCGGCAGTTCGTGGTCGAGTTGGAGCGGGCGCATTTGCTGGAGGGCGCCGTTTTTCAGGATTATTTAAAAAAACTGGAGCAGCAGATGCTGGCGCAGCCGTTGCGCCAGCCGGTGCACGCGGGCACGAGCTATCCGGCCGATCCGAAAACTTTGCGCGCGCAGCTTGACGGCTTTTATCGCTCGCCGCAGGGCGCCGGAATGCCGAATGAATCGAACAACGGCGCCGCGAAAATGCGCGTGCTGGCCGCGGTCGCGCCGCACATTGATTTGCGCGTCGGCGGACCGTGTTACACTTTTGCGTATCGGGCTTTAGCCGAAGCGGCGCCGGCGGATATTTACGTGATTCTCGGCACCGGCCATTCAGGCTTGCTCAACTGTTTTTCGTGCCTGCCAAAAGATTTTGAGACGCCGCTCGGCGTGGTGAAACACGACGCGGAATTTATCGAAGCGTTGCGACGCCGGCACCAACATGAGCTGTTTGCCGAGCCTTTGCTGCATCGCACCGAGCATACGATCGAATTCCAAACCGTGTTTCTGCAGCACCTTTTCGGCCCCGACTCTCCTTTAAACAGAAATAAGGATGGCCGGGGAAACTTTACGATCGTGCCGATTTTATGCTCGTATGCGTACGTGATGCTGACGGACGCGCGTTTCGACCGCGAGAAAAAAATCATTCAGGATTTTACGGAGGCGTTGCGCGCGACGATTGCCGCCGCGAAGCGCCGGGTGTGCGTGATTGCCGGCGTCGATTTTTCGCACGTCGGCCCGCGGTACGGCGAGCAACAGGCGCCGGAGGCGGTGTTTATGCAACGGGTCAGCGAAGCGGATCGCCGCCTGTTGACCGCAATTGAAACCGTGAACGCCGGCGACTTCGTTCGCGCCAATGCGCAGATTGAAGACCGGTATCGCGTCTGCGGCTTTGCGCCGGTGCATACGATGCTCGCTTCCACCGCGGCGACGCGCGGCCGCACGCTGAAATATGAGCACGGCCGCGTCGATGATCGGCAGTCGATGGTGACGTATGCGAGCGCGGTATTGTTTTAAAGCGTTGAACGGTTGGCTGGTTGGACGGTTAAACGGTTAACCGATAAACTGTCTAACCGATAAACTGACAAACCGATAAACATGAACAAACTTGACGCCAAGCGAAATTTTCAGGAATTTTTTCCCGAAGCGTATATTAAAAAATCCGTCAAGATTCTTAAATTGCTCAGCGAGGAGAGCCGGTTGCGCATCATGCTGTATCTGGCGAAGGAGGGGCCGTGTGCGGTTTCAGAAATCGTCGAGGCGCTGGATCTGGTGCAGAGCACGACGTCGCACCATCTCTCGCTGCTGCGCGCCGCCGATCTCGTCGTCACCTCGCGGGACGGCAAAAACGTATTTTACGATATTAATGAACCGATGTGGAAAGAAATGGGATTGCAGTTTTTTAAATATTTGCAAAAAGGCAATAAGATCGATTTACTCGGCAAGTTTGTGGTAAAGATGATTGGGCGCTGAGCGCGTGGCGCAAAGCGCATGGCGCATAGCGCATAGCGCAGAGTGCGTTGTGCCATGCGCTATGCGCTCGGCGCTTTGCAAACTAACCTTTGGTAGTGAACTCTAACCTCAAGGAGGGTCTTATGAGCGTTATCAGAATGATCATCGCGGACGATCGGCATTACGTGAGCGGCGAGCCGCACGGCGGTCGCGCGCAGTGGCTTTATGCGGCGTGTTCGCGCAATCCGAAAAGTCTGGAAGAACTGGACCGGCTGTTGCCGGAGTTTGGCAGCGGTGAAGAAAAAGATTTGCGCTCGTTTTACTGTTGGAACGGTTCTATCGAGCTGGAGCCGTATGACGCCGGCTTGATCATCGTCGATCTCGCGAAGAAATGGATTTATGCGCAGGACTCTTATTTCGGCGCATATCGCCGCGGCAGTTATCAGCCGCGCGATCTGGAAGACCGCACGATTGAATATGAGTTCTCGAAAGAATGGCAATTCGTCGCCGAGCCGAAATGGTTCCGTTATCTTCAAAGTCTGGGCCTGCAACCCTACGGCGGCACGCACGGCCCGGTGTATGAAAAAACCGAGTATGAAGGTTTTTCGGAAGACGATCTCGAATTTGACGATGACGTCGAATTTGATGATGATGACGACGACGACGGGGAATCGATGCCCTCCTTGGCACATGAGGATTGGGGCGAAATCTACGTGAGCGACGACAATTATACGAATCGCCTCACGTCGATGTTCGACTTCAATCCTGAAAACGCTGGGGAAGAGCGCGACGAGCAAACGCTGAAGCACATTGCGCGCTACGATAACGACGCCCACACCGCGCAAAAACGGATTGAAAATGCGCAGCGGGAAATTGCCAGCCTCAAAATCGAATTGCAGGCGGTCGAGAATCTGCGCCAACGCGACAGCGTGCCGCGCTGGGAAATCAAGCGCATCAAGCTGCAGGCGAGCATCGGCAAGTATGACCAGGGCCTGTCGCGCTGGACGGAAGATTACACCGAAGCCGCGGCGATGGCGGCGGAGCTGCGGAATTTGCTGGCCACGGCCAAAGGGCGGCAGATGCTGAAAATGTGGGAAGAGAAAGAGAAGGAAGGCTGGGGAGAGATGGAAATACCGTATTAGTTTTCCACCTTTTTGCCGACCGGTCACTCGCCGTGGCCGGTCGGCTGTTCAACTAAGAAACGGAAGATTGATTTGGAAAGATTTGGGCGGAGCTTGCGCGTGGCGCGTTGATGGCTTTGTAATCTGTCAGCAACGATCACGAGAATCGCTTTTTGATTGCCTAGATTACCACAGCGCATAGCGCAAATTATTCCGATGCGTTTCGCGGTAGAAATCATCCAGCTCATCCGGAATATCCGGTTCAATGCCGGCGCGCAAGTTTAGCAGATAATCGATGTTTTGCCGCAGCAGCTCGCGTCCGCCGATTTTGCCGTGCGCCGGAATGACGTGTTGCACGCGAGAGTCGTTTTCCCACCTCTGCAATTCTGCAATCCATTTGTCGATCGGGCTGTCCTGATTGATCACCGGCAGTGGCGTCTCGACCGCATCGCCCGCCAGCAAAATTCCCCACGCCGGAATGAAGCCGACAATGCTATCGAGCGTATGGCCGGGCAAATGGTGCAGGTGCAACGCCGGATTTCCCAAATCCAACGACAGCGCGTTTGTAAAAGTCTGAGTCGGAGGAATGAGAATGACTTCATTCCAAGCGCCGGGTTCCGCGTTTTGTTTTTCTCGCAACTCTACCGGAACCTCTTGTGAGAAACGCGTTAAACAATGGTCATGACCGATAATCGGTTTGCCGGCATAAGCCAATCCAGCGGTTCCCCAAACATGATCCCAATCCGCATGGGTATAAACGAGTGTCCAATCTTTTTTTGCGAGCAGTGATAGCACGGCTTGCATATCGCGCGGATGCGACAAACTATCCCACACCGCCGCCCGTTTGTCGCCGATGATCACGGCGCCGCGCACGGCGAAATCCGGCAACCGCGCTTCGGCGAGAAAAAGGCCGGGGCGAAATTCTATTAGCGTGGTCATGGTAATTTTTTAAAAACCTCCGAAAAGTGCCCACGGCACGGCGATAATGTTCCGCCCCATCATTTTGACTTCATTGCCGGTATGGATGAGAACGCCGGCGGCGGTTTCCGGATATTCTTCAAGAAACAAGCGCAACGTTTCGGTATCGGAAAATTGCGGCTTGTGCGATAACTTGACCTCGATAGCGATGATTTGGCGGCCCCACTCGAGAATGAAGTCAATCTCCTTGCCGGTGGTGGTGCGCCAGTAGAAGAGGCGCGGTTTGGGCGTCAAAAGCTGGCCAAGCGCGTTGAGGTGCAGATAGATGAGTGATTCAAACAGGCCACCGGCTTCGCGTGATGATTTGAGCGCGTCTGGGGCGAAGAGTCCGGCCAGAAAGCAGGCTAATCCTGTATCACTCCAAATTAATTTGGGTGCTTTCACGAGCCGCTTGCTTCGGCTACCGGCATAAGCGGGCAAGCGTTCTACCAGATAGGAAGTTTCCAATAGATTGATATAGCGGTGTACACTGGGCTGGCTGACGGCAATATCGCCGGCAACGCTGGTTTGGTTAAGAATTTGTCCGGAGCGCAACGCCAATGCCATCATCAGGCGACGGAAATCGGGAAGCGAATCAATCTGCGAGAGCTGCCGCAGATCGCGCTCGAGATAGGTGGCCACATAGCCTTCCCACCACTGCAGCACCGCTGCTGTTGATTCAAATTTAATGAAGTTGGATCTTGCCGGGATCAGCCAGAGCTTCCAGATCGTCCAGGGTGTGGTATCGCCATTTGGAGAATGGCAATTCCTGCCGCAGCAGGGTGCTCTTGCCAACTTGTCGCGCGCCGGTCAGGATGATGATGGGGTGGGCTTTGGCGGCTTTTCGCAAGAGCGGCGCCAGCCAGCGGTGCTTGTATTTTAATTCAGTAGGTGAATGATTTTCATTCATACTGTGAATAATATGCAAATTTCCGATAAAAGTCAAGCCGGAACTTTTTTCTGGTTTCCTTCCTCATTTGCGCCGGAGTGTATTTAACACCCAAGCTAATATTAGAACAACTGACGCCACCGCAATGATCGTGGGTGAGGCCGGAAAATCGAATTTGAATGCGAGAAACAAGCCAACAATCGGTGCGAATACGCCGATTAAGAATGAAACGAGGAAAATCACCTTGACTCTTTTCACCAGCAACATGGCGGCGATCGGCGGAATAACGAGAAAGCCAAAAACGAAAATATCGCCGACCATGTGGGTGGCCACGGCAATCACGACGGCAGCAATGACATAAAAGAGCGTCTCCCAAAAGTTGGCGTTGAAGCCTTGCGTGCTCGCGGTTTCCGCATCGAACGAAATGTAAGTGAACTCTTTGAAGAATAATCCGTGTACCGCGATTGCGGCAACGAAGACGCCGAGCATGGTGTAGAACAATTCCGGCGTCACAAACAAAATATCGCCGCGCAAGAGATTTTCAATTTCCGACACTTCGACTTTGGGCGTTTTTTGCAGGATCAGAATGCGTGCGGCAATGGCGAACACGAAGATGAATCCGAGCACGGCGTCTTTGGGAATCTTTTTGCCGGTCAGCAGCCGCGAGAGAAAAATCACCGAGACAATCGTGACGGCCAACGAGCCAACCGTGTGGCTCACAATCATAAAGGGCAGAAACGTGATCGCCAAGCCGAGCACCGAGACTTGCGTCAGCACCGCGCCGAGAAAGACGACACGTTTTGCGACGATGTAAACGCCCAAAAAAGCGCACAGCGCGCCGACGAGAATACTGCCATATAATGCATACGGAAATTCTGCGATGATCGTGAAAATGATTTCGCTATTTCCCACTTCGCCCTCCGGCAAGAATGATCTTGTTGCCATTCACGTGCGCGACTTGAACCGGCATTTGGTACAATGACGACAGATTTTTTTCGGTCAGCACTTCGTCAACCTCCCCAACTTGAAAGAAATTCCATTCCACCATCGCCATGCGTTTGACGTAGTTGGCAACGTCGTCTAAAAGATGGGTGACCAGGATCACCGTTAATTTATCCTCTTCGTGCAGCTTATGAATCAGTTCGAGAATGGCAATGCGCGACGACAAATCCATGCCGTTGGTCGGCTCGTCCAAAATGAGAACCGCCGGCTTGGTGGCGAGCGCGCGGGCAATCAACACGCGCTGTTTTTGGCCGCCGGAAAGATCTTTAAAGGGACGATCACGCAGGTTTTCGATATCGACGTGCCGCAAACTCTCCAAAACAATTTCGCGATCTTGCGGTTGCGGCTGATGAAAAATGCCGATTTGGCGATAGCGGCCCATCATGACCACTTCCTGCACGGTGTATGGCATGATGTAGTCAATCGTATCGCGCTGGGGAACATAGCCGAAACGAATGGGCTCGTCAGCGATATTGCGAATGTTGACTTTGCCGGACAGAGGCTTCAGCGTTCCTAAAATGGCGCGCAACAGCGTGGTTTTGCCGGCGCCGTTCGGGCCTACCATGCCGAAGTACTCGCCGGCATTGATGGCGAAATTGACATCTTGCAAAACCACCTTGGGTCCGTAACCCAGGGTGGCGTGGTGAAACTCAATCAGAGGCGTCATGCAATAGTTCCGGCTTTTCTTGTGATGTTAACGCAGTGTTGCGGCCAGCGTTGTAATGTTGTATTCCATCATCGAAATATAATCTTTGGCGGCATCGACACCGCCAACCGAAGTGACCAAGCGAATGACTTTGGCGCTGGTCGAACGGGCAATTTGTTCGGCCGGGCTGACGTCGTAAAACGGCTCGACGATAATCGCTTTGATGCTGCCTTTGCGGATAAGATCGATCAACTCGGCCGTATGACTCGGGCTAGGCGGAATACCGGGTTTCGGTTCGACTTGATCGGCAATGACAAGTCTCAACCAATTCGCAAAGTATGACCAGCTTTTGTGAAAAGTGACGATCTTGTTGCCGGCAAACGGCTTCATCGCCGCTTCCCATTCGGCAATCTTCGCATCAAGTTTTTTGAGATAGGCCTCGGCATTCGCTCGGAAAAACTGTTCATCGGTCGGCGACACCTTCACCATCGCGGCGATGATTTCCTCGGTCATCGGTCGCACATTGTGGGGATCGAGCCAATAATGCGGATTGCCAAAACGGTGCACATCGCCCTGGCTGGCGTCAACTCGGCTGGGCACTTCCAATTTCTGCATGCTCTTGGACAGGTCGACGACATCCAGCTTGGTATTGCGCGAGCCATCAACAATCTGCGGCGCCCACATTTCGAGTTCCATGCCGACGATGAAAAAGATATCCGCCGATTTGAGCTTCATCATGTAGCTCGGCTTGACTTCGACAAAATGCGGATTCTGGTCGCCGCGTACGATGAAATCGACCTGCACGCGGTCGCCGCCGATCTGGCGGGTGAGATCGGCGAGATCGGACAGGGAGGTCACAACGCGAACCTTGGCCGTTGCGACCATTGCCGAGGTGAGAATCAGAAGAAGAATGAGAAAGCGTTTCATGAGAAAAACTCCTTAAAATGTTCAAAACGGATGCGCTTTGTGCGGCCCGATTGAAAACAGCGCTTGGAGCGCAATCAAGTTGACCGACTCCGAGCCGGCCGGCAATTCGTTTTTGGTGTGCTGATAGTGCAGCCGCAAACCGAGCGTCTCTTCAACCGGATAATATCCGAAGAAAACGGCGAACGCCTGCGCTTTGTCATCTTTGCTGTACGGCGCCTGGCTCCAGTCGTAGCGACCGCCGAGGCTGTAAATTTTCTTGAATTGAAAATTCGTGTAAAAATAAAAACCGGAGGAATGGATGGTTCGTTGCTCCGGATTTCCCTGAGCATCTAGAAACGGATTGAACTCGCGATCCTGTTGCGCTTTACGCGAATTCAAGAGATACTCGCCTTGCAAAACCAGCGAAGTATATGAACTGGGCCGATATTTGTATTTGAAGTCCAAATTGCCGTAATAGAAACGATCATGATGATAGGGATCGTGAATGCCGGTGTAACCGCTCAAACCGACTTCGAGGTCGCTGTGGTCACTCAAGGTGAAGAAGCTCGTCAAGCGCGCCGAATTCGCATAAGAGGGTTGGCCGCCCGTCGTATCTTCGATGCCCGTCGCTTCGCCAATTGCCGCGCCGCGCAGCAGGTCGACGGTCAGTTTGGTATACACACTGCCGGTCGGGATGAGGAGACTGGCGGAGAGGCCGAGATCATTCAAGCCCTCTTCGCCGATAAAGCGTTCTTGCGACAGCGGCTGCGTTACAAACGGCCAGGCGTGCGGATGCACGAGATTGAGTTTGCCGTAATCCACGCGATATTTGCCGAAACGAAGATTTAGGCCAAACGGCAGGCCGCGGACAACCGTGGCAAACAATTCTTCGACGCCCAATTTGCTTTCTTCAAGATCGGGGCCGGGCAGAGTTAAAATCACGTCGGCTTTGGAGAA
>Ga0247727_10017837_pt1 | contig 11246 bp, 13 predicted proteins | sample WisWelCaveWW1625_FD_202498 | JGI IMG/M metagenome (GOLD analysis project Ga0247727, IMG submission 202498) | Biofilm microbial communities from Wishing Well Cave, Virginia, United States - WW16-25 | ecosystem: Environmental > Aquatic > Deep subsurface > Groundwater > Cave microbial mat | place...
TCGTCACCTTACACCTTGCCCTGGATGATTGACGGATGATCGCGCCTACGGCGCGGATGATGTCGACGGCCCAATCCACGCCCGGCCAATGCTCAGAAAACTACGTTTTCTGATGACTGATGACATGATCATCAATGAGCTGGTTTCGAACTGCTTGAAACACGCCTTCCCCGACGGCAGGGAGGGCGAAGTCTCGATCGGGTTGCATGAGGGCAGTGATCAGAAGATCCAACTCGTGGTGGCGGACAACGGAATCGGTCTGCCGAAAGATGTGAACTTGTGGAACGCCGGGTCGCTGGGCTTGCGACTGGTCAGAACTCTGGCGGATCAGCTCGGCGCAACGGTTGAGGTGAGCGCACAGAATGGCACGCGGATCCAGCTCCGGTTCGCGGCGGCGGGTCCGGTGAAGGAGGCGGTGGATGGCGTCAGCGCGAATTCTGGTCGTTGAGGACGAGCGGATCACGGCGGAGGACCTTCGAGACATCCTCGTCGACCTGGGCTACTCGGTGACGGCGGTGGTGTCCAGCGGAGCCGAAGCCATCCGGGAGGCCGAGCGCACGCCGCCCGACCTGGTGCTGATGGACATTCGCATCAAAGGCGATATGGACGGCGTGGAGGCGGCGCGCATTATCCGCGAGCGATTCCAGATTCCGGCTGTCTACCTGACGGCCCACGCCGACCAGGAGACCCTCGAGCGCGCGAAGCTCGCCGAGCCTCTGGGCTACATCGTCAAACCGTTTCAGGAATCTGAACTGCAGGCCAGCATCGAGATGGCGCTGTACAAGCACAAGATCGACCAGGAAGCGCGGGAGCGGGAGAGGAAGCTCTCCGCGACGCTTACCGCCATCGGCGAAGGAGTGATCTCGATCGACGCGGCCGGCCTGGTGACATTTCTGAACCCCGCCGCGGAAGCCTGGACCGGTTGGAAACAGCAGGAGGCCCTCGGAAACACCGTCGATCGGGTGCTGCAACTCAGAAGCAGAAAAATCCGGGGCCCTTCAGACATCCCGCTCACGCGGGCCTTGCGGGACGGCGGCCTGGTCGAGTTACCGGAAGACACCCTGGTGGTTGCCGCGGACGGGACGGAACGACCGGTCGGCGGTACCGCCGCGCCCGTCCGCGCCCACAACGGCAAGGTGGCCGGCGCGGTGCTGGTCTTTGGAGGGCTGCGAGACAATGCCGCCGACCGGCCCGTCCCGGCGGAAGACCGCGTCGCTGCCGAAAGGCCCGCCGCCGGCGGCTTCGAGATCGTCTTCGAGTCGGCCGCCATGCGGCAGGTGATGAACTTCACGCGCCGAGTCGCGGAAAGCGAAGCCACCAGCATTCTGCTCCAAGGAGAAAGCGGGACGGGCAAAGACGTGGTGGCCAAGTACCTGCATTACAACAGCCGGCGAGAGACCGAGCCGTTCATCCCCATCAACTGCGCCGCCATACCGGAGACATTGCTCGAAAGCGAGCTTTTCGGCTATGAAAAAGGCGCCTTCACCGACGCACGCGCTCAGAAAAAAGGGATCCTGGAACTGGCCGACCGGGGAACCGTTTTTCTGGATGAAGTCGGCGAGTTGCCGCTGCTGCTCCAGGCCAAGCTGCTGCGGGTTCTGGAAGAACAATCTTTCCGCCGGCTGGGAGGGGTGAAAGATATTCAAGTCGATCTGCGTGTTGTCGCCGCCACCAACCAGCCGCTCGAACAAGCTGTGCAACAGGGGAGATTCAGGGTCGATCTCTACTACCGGCTCAACGTGATCCAACTGGCGGTGCCTCCGCTGCGCGAACGCAGGGATGACATTCTCCCTCTGGCCAACCACTTCATCCGGTCCTACAACCAGCGGTTCAAGCGCGACATCCAAGGGGTCTCGCCGGAGGGGTCCTCGGCGCTTCAGGCCCACGACTGGCCGGGAAACGTACGCGAGCTGCGCAACACCATCGAGCGCGCCATGATTCTCGAGGAGACTGGGTGGCTCCAGGCTTCCAGCCTCGGGATCCAGAAAGGTCTCGCCCAGGGGGTGGAGCCCGGCGTCTCGAAAGACGAGGCGCTCGAAGGCATGACGCTCGATGAAGCGGAGAAAACACTTCTCATCCGCGCCCTTGAGAAGACTCGCGGTAACCAGACCCAGGCCGCCCGCCTGCTCGGCACAACCCGCGATGCCCTGCGCTACAAGATGAAGAAGTACGACTTGAAGTCCTCGGGAGTTTCCGGTTAGCCGCGAACCCGAGCGGGGCTGACGATAGATGCCCGAAGCGATATCGACTTTCTTGTGGATCTGGAGCCCGGGAAGAGTCTTCTGGATCTGGGCGGGTTGCAACGTGATCTGGAGGGACTGCTGGCCATGCCCGTGGACGTCGTTTCGGCTCGAGGCTTGCGCGAGCGGGTAAGGGAACGGGTCCTCCGCGATGCGGTGCCTCTATGAGGGACGACCGCCTGCGCCAGTGTTTCAGTTGGCCTTCCGTTCGAGCCTGTCAGACTGTGGGGCCGGTGGCAGCTCTCGAATCTCCCGGACCGGCGAAGTGCGCACTACTCCGTGGGTGGGATGGATGAACTCCATTCTCATTCCTCGACCGATGAAGCGCCTCTTGATCAGTGCAGTGCCCCAAGTGGACCCGTGCAGGTTCACCAGCACAGGCTGCGGGCAGTAGGTGGGGTGGCCCACGATCAGGATCTTGCCGTCTCCGCGATTCTCAACCGTGTAGGTGTGATGCCTGGTTTCAACGTCGAGCACCGCGCCCACGGGCAGCTCGTCAAAGAAGACGCCCCCTTCGATCTCCGACTGGCAAATAGCGCGGTTAATGGCGCTGTCCAGGAGCGGGTGCGGCCTGAAGTGGTCGCTGTTGGGGACCATGATTATCACCTTCCTTCGTCTCACACCTCATTGAGGCATCTCGGTTGCCAACTTCATACCCTTGAACCAGCAGGACTTATTCTGGAGTCTGTGGGTCGGCAAGGGTGCCAATACGCAGAGATCGCGCGATAACCCCCACGGAGGGAGCAAACCGTCAACCCGGTTGCCGTTTGCTTAGGAGCGGTTCTGTGTGGCTCGCGGATGGAACCGGAAATGCATCCGCAAATTTGTGGCAAAGGACGCTGTCCGTCAGACGCAGTTCGCCATGCGCCTGTCGCTGGCCGTCGGCGTACTGATGCTCCTTGGCAAGACAGGCGCTTATTTGCTCACCGGATCGGCTGCGATTCTTTCCGATGCCGCCGAGTCGGTGGTCCACGTTTTCGCCGTCGGCTTCGCCAGCTTCAGCCTGCGGCTGAGCGGGAGGCCTGCCAACGGCCGCTTCCTTTACGGCTACGAACGTGTCAGCTTCTTCTCCGCCGGATTTGAGGGCGCGATGATCGCCATTGCCGCGGTGTATATCATCGTCGCAGCCGTCGAGAATTGGATTGCCGGGCTTCACTTACAGCACGTCGGCGCAGGAGCATTGTTCGTTGGAGCGGCTTCGCTCATCAACGCCGCGCTCGGCTGGCACCTGGTGCGAACCGGCCGCCGGACCCATTCCTTGATCCTGGAAGCCGATGGCAGGCACGTGCTGACCGATAGTTGGACCAGCCTCGGGGTTCTGGGAGGCCTCGGCCTGGTGCTATGGACGGGCTGGAAGCCCTTCGACCCTTTGGTTGCCATCGCTGTCGCGTTGAACATCCTGCGGTCAGGCGGCCGGCTGGTCTGGCGATCGGTCGGCGGATTGATGGACTACTCACATCCCGCGACCGGGCGTCTGCTTGGCGAGAAGCTGGACGCGATTTGCGCCACGCTGGGTGTCTCCTATCACGGCGTGCGTTTCCGCGACACGGGCAATCGACTCCTGGTGGAGCTGCATCTGCTGTTTCCTTTTGATCTCCCGGTGGGCCAGGCCCATCGGCTGGCGACAGAGCTGGAAGAACGCCTGCCGGAAGCCCTCGGCGCTCCCGCCGAAGTCGTCACGCACCTGGAAGCACTGGAAGACCACAGCGCGGTGCATCGCCGGAAACAGCCGGCATAGCCACGCGCCGCTCAGCGATCGGACAGGGCCAAGGCCCGCATTCCGTCCGGAGCGATCCCGAAGAACAAGGCGGCGCTCACTCCGATAATCGTCAGGGTGACGATAAGCATGAGGGCCCGAGTCTCACTTCGAAGATGCATGAAAACACCGCCGATGAAGCCCGCCTTCACCAACATCGCTGCGAGCAGTACTCCCAGCAGCAGAAGTCTCGGCAAAGTCCGGCCGCCGGCGGCGATCATGGCCAGTGTCAGCGTCAGGAGCCCGAGCCAGGTTTTCCAGTACGTTTTGTATGCCATAGCGTCGTCGTTACACCAGATAAAACAACGTAAATATAAAAACCCACACCAGATCCACAAAGTGCCAATACAGTCCGGCCAGCTCGACACCTTCCGGACGCCCCCGGCCTGTCTGGAAGCGCGCGGCGGTGATCGCGAGGATCAGGACGCCGACCAGCACGTGCGTTCCGTGGAAGCCGGTAATCATGAAAAAGGTGGCCCCGAACAGCGGGACGCCCCATGGGTTGGACGCCAGCGAGGCTCCGGCCCGAATCAGGCCGCTCCACTCGTAAGCCTGCATGGCCAGAAACGCCAGCCCGCCAAGGATCGTCAAGCCGAGGAACACCAGCACCAGCTTTCGCTCGCCGCGCTGGGAGGCGCCGACAGCGGTGGCCATCGTCGCGCTGCTGGTGATGAGGGTAAACGTCATCAGGGCGATGAAGCTCAGTTCAAACACCTGCGAGCGGTCGGGCCAGGAGCCGCTGGCCAGACGCAGGAAACCATAGCCGGCCAGGAATCCGGCAAACAGCAACGCGTCCCCGATGATGAAGATCCACATCATGAGCTTGTTCCAACCGATGCGGAACGGGGAAACCCCACCGCCCCAGGCGGGCGCCATCGGCCCCACTATGTGCGCTTGGCTCATCCGGCATCCTCCGTCAAAATGTGATCGGCACTTCCGCCGGACCTGCCGTCTGCGGCGTGAAATCCGTCGGTGCGCCAGGCACGCTGTAGTCGTACGGCCAGCGATGTACTTCCGGCAACTGGTCACCCCAGTTGCCATGCGGGGGAGGAGAAGGCGCAGCCCATTCCAGAGTCGTTGCGCCCCATGGGTTCGGCCCGGCCACGGCGCCCCGCAACAGGCTTCCGAGAAAGTTGATCAGGAACAGCAGTTGCGCGGCGGAAAGGACAAATGCGATCAGGGTAATCCAGACCTGTGGCGCCTGAAGCGCTTCCAGAAACTCGAACCGGTCGAAGGCGTAGTAGCGCCGCGGCATTCCCGCCAGCCCCATGTAGTGCATCAGCAGAAAGATCGCGTAAAAGGTGGGAAACGTCAGCCAGAAGTGGAGCTTGCCCAGCCGCTCGCTCATCATCCGGCCGAACATCTTCGGGAACCAGTAGTAGCAGCCGGCGAAGGCAGCCATGAGCGTCACGCCGCCGATCATGAAATGGAAATGGCCGACGACAAAGTAGCTGTCGTGGAGATAGATGTCCGAGGCGGCGTTGCCCAGGAAGATGCCGCCGAAACCGCCGGTGCCGAAAAACACCAGCGCTGCCAGAGCGAACAGCATCGGCGTGGTAAACCGCAGTGAGCCTCCCCACAAGGTGGCGATCATGTTGGTCCCGATAACGGCCGACGGGATGGTGATCGCCATGGTGCCGATGGCGAAGAACTCTCCCAGGTACGGGCTCATCCCGCTGACGTACATGTGGTGTCCCCAGACGATCATGCTGAGGAAGGCGATCGCCACCAGCGAGTACACTGTCAACCGGTAGCCGAACACCGGCTTGCGGGCAAACACCGGCAGAATCTCCAGCACAATGCCGAGCGCCGGCAGAATCAGTACGTATACCTCCGGGTGCCCCAGGAACCAGAACAGGTGCTGCCATAAGAGCGGCGTCCCGCCTTCGTTCGGCAGGACCTGGTTGCCGAAGAACAGTCCCGAAGGCAGGAAGAAGCTGGTTCCGAAGTGCCGGTCCAGAAGGAGCATGACGGCCGCCGCCGTCAGCGGCGGGAACGCCACCAGTCCCAGCGCCGAGGCGAAAAACAACGTCCAGAGGGTGACAGGCATCCGCATCAGCGACATGCCCCGCGTGCGCAGATCCAGGATGGTGGTCACGTAGTTAAGGCCGCCCATCGTGAACGAGACGATGAACAGCGCCATCGCGACAATCCACAGCGTCTGGCCCCACTGGGAGCCGGGTATGGCGCTGCGCACCGCGCTCAATGGCGGGTAGGCGGTCCACCCGGCCGCCGCCGCGCCCCCTTCCACCAAGAATGAACCCAGCATGATCAGGCAGCCGGGCACCAGCGTCCAAAACGAGAGCATGTTCAGGAAGGGAAACGCCATGTCGCGCGCGCCGACCTGCAACGGGATAAGAAAGTTGCCAAACCCTCCCAACAGCGCCAGCGAGACGACGAAGAAGATCATGAGGGTGCCGTGCATGGTAACCAGCGACAGATAGAACTCCGGCTTCATCACGCCGCCGGCCATGCCGTCCGGGAACAGCTTTCCGAGCCACGGCCATTTCTCGCCCGGCCACGCCAGTTGCAGGCGGATCAACACAGCCAGCAGCCCGCCGACGACGGCCATCCCCATGGATACCAGGAGGTATTGGATCCCGATGACCTTGTGATCCGTGCTAAAAACATAGCGACGCAAGAAGCCCGCGTGGGCGGTCTCCAGTTTCTCAGCCATTCTTTTGTTCCTTGAGCCAGTGTTGGAATTGCTCTTCCAGCAGTACGAACAGGAGCCCGCGCATTTCGTAATGGCCGAGCCCGCACAACTCAGCGCAGGCCAGCTCGAAGGTTCCCGTGCGAGTAGGCACGAACCAGAGCTCGATGTTCATACCCGGGACCGCGTCCTGTTTCACGCGCAGATAAGGCAGGTAAAAGCTGTGCAGCACGTCCTTGGAACGAAGCCGGATGCGAACGGGACGGTTGACCGGCACGCGGATCTCGTTCAGAGCGATAATGTCATCCGCGGAGGCCGGATCAGACGAGTCCAGGCCCAGCGGATTGTCCAGAGTGATCCGCTTGGGCAGCGTGCGGCCGAACTTGCCGTCGGCGCCGGCGTAGCGCACGTTCCAGGCGAACTGCTCGCCCGTCACTTCGACGGTGAGCGAGCCGGCCGGCGGTTCGCCGTAGATCTTGGCCCACACCGGCAGGCCCAGGGCGAGCACGCCGCCCTCGGCCACCACCGCCAGCAGCACAACCGGCACAAGCGACCAGCGTCGCTCGATGCGCCATGAGGCCAGGCGGAACGAGACCGGCTGGCCACGGCCGAATCGCCACAGGAACCAGCCCACCACCAGGTGGCCGCTCAATACCAGTGCGCCCACGGTGATCATCAGATAATTCAGCATCGAATCGATGCCGGCGCCATGCTCAGAGGCCAGCGGAGGCAGCCATCGCCTGGAACCGATGCCTACGATCGCCATACCAATCAGCCACACGACCACGGCCAGCACCCGGCCTTCTCTCTGGCTCTGCTTAGTTGGCGCGTTGCTTGTTTGCATTCCCCTGCACCCCCCTATGAGCTAGTGGTGTCCCGCCTTAGAGTTGACAACCGCTTCCTGCGGTCGCGGCTCAGAATCAGCGCTTCCGAGCCGCGCGCGTTAGCAACCAGCTAGGCAGTTGACGTACCAAACTGCTTTCAAGCAACCAGGAATGGCAGCAACATTGGAGAGAGTCTCCACGGGACCGCATGGGGCATTTCACCCACCGGGAGCGAGAATTCCCCCACGGGCAGGTCCAATGGAGACGAATGCGGAAATTCTCGCCTCATTGCGACGGCATGCAGCCGCAGCACGATGGTTCCTGGTCGAGTTTGGGCTCCCGCGACAACTCAGCCGGCTGGCAACCTGTCACCCCAAACGCAGCGCTCTCGCAGTGGATGAAACAAGACAATGCCTGCCCCAACTCGTCGTACAGGCCGCCTTCACAGTTGCGCTTGAGCAGTTCGGCGAACGCCGGCGCCCACCTGGCGAGATGGTCGGCCAGAAACTTCTTCTGCGCGTCCCGGCAAATCTCGGCCTGCTGGGGCCCCGCGGCGTTCAGCTCTCCCTGAATCAGACGCGCCATGAACTCCAGCTCGACCGAGATGTGATCCTGCCGCTCGGGCTCCTCGAGGTTCGGCTCCAGGCCGAACGCCTGGTAGAAGCCGGCGATGTCGGCCAGTTGCTGGGTGCGATAGAAGGTCAGGTTCGAGCGGCAGTACTCGGTTTCATACGGCGGCGCCGTCTTGGCGACCAGAAGCCCGAAGACCTCGCAGTGCCGGCGGGCGATCTCCTCGCGCGGAGCGGCCAACTCCCGCACGACCGGCATCAGGTCGAGCTCGTGCGGCTCCCGCTCGTCGGCCAGCAGCTCGGCGGCGGCAATCGCCACCGATTGAATTTTCTTGTCCAGCGCCAGTTCGAAGTGTCTGCTCACCGGATCGGCCAGAGCCGCGGCCAGAAAAGCGTAGACATGTCCGCGCGCCAGATCAACAGCTTCGTCCAATCTGCATTCCTCGACGTTCATCTGGCGGCTCCTAAATGGAATTCAGGTGCATGGGGGGGCGCTCGAACGTGGGTTCCTCGACCGTGGTCCGGATCACCTCTTTGCCCGCCTTGTTGTACCCGATCACCGTATCGTTGTAGATCTCCTGCTTCCGGGCTTGCCCGGACGGCATGGTGACCTCCACCTCCGCCACCTTCGGACCCTTCTCGATCCGGAAGCGGAACAGGATCTCGCGCTGGGCGCGGAAGAGCTGCAACACGGCGAGCAGCTCCCGGTCCACCTCGAACTTCCGGCGGCCTTCGAAGGCGCTGGAGCCACCTCCCGGTCGCGGTCTCGGTCCAGCGCACGCGCGACCGCTCGGCCGGCGCGCTCTGTTGCCTCGTCGATGGCGATGTACAGGTCTTTTTGCGTATCCTCCACAAGAATCCTCCCCTTGGGCGCCAGGTGTACAACGATCCGGCAGGTTTTATCGAGGCCCCCAGGCGCGCCAGCGACACTGAGTATGTCGACCGCCACCAGACCGATACTCTGGCTGAATCGACTCAGTGCAAAATGCAGGCGCCTCCTGGAATGTCGCCGAAGCGCTTCGGTCCAGTCGCTCTGCGGTCCACGCATTCGTAGTGTCATGTCGGCAGACCCATCCCAACAGTCGAGTCACGGGCGAAACACATCCAGCATTTTCCCCAGGAAGCCCGCTTCTTTCTTTCGGATGCTCTCGAGCTCCCCCTTATCCAGCCAGATACCTTCGCAACCGAAGCACTTGTCTATGCGAACATCGCCGAAGGCAATCTCCTCCAGCTCCATTCCGCACTTCGGGCACTTCATGAAGTGAAGAGAACGCGCGCTCTCTCGTTCTTGGGCCAAGAGGCTTGACTGCCGCTCCTCCGCGAATTTCCGCCTCCGCTCCATTTCCTGCCGGGCGAAATACTCTTCTTCATTGCTGCTTGGCTTCACTGGCATGGTTCCCTCCGTTTGTGCGGATGAATGGATAGCTCTTCCTTCACGCCGCCTTCACCCATCCTCTGTCCGGCGGCAGAAAGCGCAGGAGGCAACCCACACCGCCGAGACGCAATAAGGCGTCGCGGCCCACCACCTCCACTCCCGATCCCGTCTGTTCCGCCATTCTGACCATCTCTTCTTTGACGTTGAGTTCCCGTAACCTTTCGCCACATTGCGAACAGGCGTTGGGCGCCGGTCGCTCGACTTCCGTCGCTCCACAGGCGCCACAAGTCCAACCTGAGTCAGCCTTGTACGCCTGCGCCAACACGAGCACGTCCACCTGTCCCTGTCTCAGCGCCTCGAAGCTGGCGCGGGTACCGGCCACCGCAAGGCCGTGGGTGTTTACCTCGTTCAGGAGCTTGTCAACCACAGCCAGGGATTCCCGCTCTTCCTGCTCAATGAAAGAGACCAAGGTTGCCGCCACGACATCCTTTGTCCGGTCGTAGTCGGAGGCAGGAACGATATCAACCGCCTCCCGTGAACGGGTTCTGGATAAACAGGTGGGCGGTGGCGGGTGAACCCGAGTGCATGGGTAACCGCCGGGACCAGCCTTCGATCTTGCGCAGCGCGCTCGCGAGGGCCACAGGGGCTGGCCGGTGATTCGAGCCGCCCCTGCGTCGGCCAGGAATTCTCTCGCCCGCGAGATGGCCATCTGGATCAGGGTTGCCGCCAGCGGCGCCACCAGTACCCCCAGGAGCCCGGCCAGCGGGTGGCTGCCCTCCTCCTCGCTCTCCGAGGACCGCCCGCCTCCGAACAGCCACATCGCCGCGTTGGCCAGCATGCTGAGGGCGCCGGCGAGGGTCGCCGCCACCGTCATGATCAACGTGTCCCGGTGCTGGATGTGAGCCAGCTCGTGGGCGATCACGCCCGCAATCTCATCGCGACTGAGCCGTTGCAGCAAGCCCTGGGTCACCGCTACTGCTCCGTGCCGAGGGTCGCGCCCCGTGGCAAGAGCGTTGGGCGCCTCTTCCGGGATCAGGTAAAGCCGGGGCATGGGTAGGTTCGCCCGCAGCGCCAGGCCGCGCACCGTGGCGTACAGATCCGGAGCTTCGGCCGGGCTGACTTCTCGCGCGCCATACAAGCGTAACACAATCTTGTCGCAGAACCAGTAGGCGTCAAAATTGATCAGCCCTGCCAGCACCAGCGCGAAGATGAGACCGTCTCGACCGGCGAGGGCATGGCCGGCCCAAAGCAGCAGCGCCGTCAGGGTCGCCAGCAGGATCACAGTTCTGATGCGATTCATATCACCTTCCACTCTAGGACGGCCTCCATCCATAGACAAATAGATAATTCGGAGCAAGCCCCTCGGAAAAGACGAGGTATGATCGAAGGCACGGAATGGCTCAACTACCACCACCTGCTTTATTTCTGGATGGTCGCGCGGGAGGGCAGCATCGCACAGGCTAGCAAGCGGTTGCTGCTTGCCCAGCCCACGATCACGGGCCAAATACGCGCCCTCGAGAACGCTCTCGGCGAGAAGCTCTTCACCCGATCCGGACGCAACCTCGTGCTTACCGAGGTGGGACGCCTGGTCTATCGTTACGCGAATGAGATCTTCTCGTTGGGCCGCGAACTAACCAACGTTCTCAAAGGGCGGCCAGCGGGTCGTCCGGTTCGCCTGGTGGTGGGCGTATCCGATGGGCTTCCTAACGGACTACCGGCTAAAAGCCGGTAGGTTTGAATCCGACTGAAAGTCGGATTGCGGCTGAAGCCGCCTGAAGTATCCCCGGCTGAGAGCCGGCTCAAGCCTTGGTGGGCGCGGTGATTTTGAA
>Ga0247727_10017838_pt1 | contig 11246 bp, 8 predicted proteins | sample WisWelCaveWW1625_FD_202498 | JGI IMG/M metagenome (GOLD analysis project Ga0247727, IMG submission 202498) | Biofilm microbial communities from Wishing Well Cave, Virginia, United States - WW16-25 | ecosystem: Environmental > Aquatic > Deep subsurface > Groundwater > Cave microbial mat | place...
CAGGGGCTTCCACGTTCTCGAAATGCGAATCGTGCTTGCGCGGGATCACCCAGGTCTCGAACGGGAACCGGGGAGCGAATGGGCACACCACCAGGAAATGTTCGGTGTCCAGCACCACGCGCGCGCCGCTTTCGGTGTCCTGGTGGAGGATGTCGCAATAGATGCAGCGCTCTTTGAACTCGAAATAGCGCCGCGCCCCGTCGATCTCCTCCTGGGCGCGCTTGGGCACCACCGGCAGCGCGATGAGCTGCGAGTGGGTGTGTTCCAGCGACGCGCCGGCCGCCTCGCCATGGTTCTTGAACAGCAGGATGTAGCGCAGCCGATGGTCTTTGCGCAGGTCCAGGATGCGATCGCGAAAGGCCCAGAACAGCGCCTCGACCTGTTTCTCGGAGAGCGCGGCCAGCGTGGTCTGATGGTCCGGGGTCTCGATCAGCACCTCGTGCGCCCCAATCCCCGTCATCTTGTCGTAGAGGCCGTCTCCCTCACGGGTCAGAGTGCCTTCCACGCGCAGGGCGGGGAACTTGTTGGGGACCACGCGGAGGGTCCATCCCGGATGATTGGGCCCGCCTTCGGTGCGATAAGCCAGCACCTCCGACGGCGTCTTCTGCTCATGACCGGGGCAGAAGGGGCACGTCCGGGCGGACTTGGGGGACGGCGCCGGCTCGCGGGCGAAATCGCTGGGGCGCTTGCGGCGGTCGGTGGCGATGATCACCCACCGTCCGGTCACAGGATCTTTGCGTAGTTCCGGCACAGGGGAAACGGGTATTATAGCGCCCTCTCCGCTTGGATGACGTTGCGCCAGTGCGAGAGTTGCGGAGGATCGCTCAGCACCACGCTGATGATGTCGAAACGAACCCGAGACTCCTCCCGCCCCGCGCGGCGCACGTAATCCCTGGCCGCTCGCAGAAGCCGGGCCTGCTTTTCGTGATCGACGGCGCTTGCCGGCTCGCCCACTTCGTCGCCGATGCGGGTCTTCACCTCGACGAACACCAGCGTGTCGCCCTCCCAGCCAACCAGGTCCAGCTCCCCGGAGCCGGTGCGAGTACGGTAGTTGCGGGCCACGATGGTCAGTCCGTGGCGCTGGAGGTAGCGGTGGGCGAGGTCCTCGCCCAGTTTCCCATGCGCCTCGCCGGCGGGCAGGCCGCTGAGCCAGGCTCGCCGGCGGAGACGGTCGGCCAGTTGAAAGAACATCCTGATAAGAGAGTGGCCGAAGGGGGCGATTCCTCGCATGATAAGATGTCGCCCATGCGCCCGCGCCTCCGCAGAGACGACTTTGTCAAATTTCTGGCCGCCGCCGTTGCCCGGCCGGCGATGCCCGCAGCGGCAATGCCCGCACCCCAGAGTGCCGCCAACAAGAAGACCGAAGAGTTCGTGGTCCGGTTGATCGAGGATATGGGCGCCGGCTGCCGCGGCGCGCTCGGCTACATCGGCGACCGGCTGGGCATTTTCAAAGCCATGGCGGGTGCGGGACCGCTCACCGCCCAGGAGCTGGCGAAGAGGACCGGTCTCAACGCCCGCCTGCTGCGGGAATGGCTCAACGCCATGGCAACCGCCGACTGGATCGAGTATCGTCCCGCCGGCAAGAAGTACTTCCTCTCACCCGAGCATGCCGCTGTTCTCGCCGACGAGGAGAATTCGCCGGCTTTCCTGGGAGGGTTTCTGCAACTGTTGGTTCCCATGGTGGCGGTGGGCAACAGAGTCTCCGAAGCGTTCCGCACCGGCAAGCCGATCAGCATGGATGACTTCGCCCCCGAGCTGTTTCAGGGGATGGAGCGTCTCTCGGCGCCGAACTTCAAGCACCGGCTGGCGCAGGAATGGATTCCGAAGATGCCGCAAGTTTCGGCGAAGCTGCGCGCCGGCGGCACGGCAGCCGACGTCGGCTGCGGCAGCGGCCTGGCGTCCATCATGCTGGCCAAGGCTTTTCCCAAGGCGCGCTTCCAGGGCTACGATCCCCATGCGCCTTCGATCGCGCGGGCGCGCGCCAACGCGAAGAAGGCGGGGGTGGCGGAGCGGGTCACCTTCGAGGCGGCCGGCGCCTCCGCGCTGCCGCAGGGCCGCTTCGATCTCATCACCTGCTTCGACTCGATCCACCATTTCCCCGATCCGGTGGGAATACTCAGTTCGATTCGCAAGGGGCTGGCGCTGGAAGGCGTCCTGTTCGCCCTCGAACCCGCCTTGTCGCCCAACGTCGAGGACAACAAGAATCCATTCGGCAGAATGTCGTATGCCGCCACCACCATCTGGTGCCTCCAGGACTCGATGGCCAACAACGGGGCGGGCATCGGTTCGGACATGAGCGAGCCGCTGATGCGCGAGCTGGCCCGCAAGAGCGGCTTCACACGCGTCCGCCGGCTGCCGAATGAGAATCCTTACGAAGGGTTGTGGGAGATGCGCACGTAAACGCGATGAATCAGCGGTAGGCGTCGCGGCGGTTGCGGACCCCGGTGACTTCGATCCCGTTCTCGCCGTGCGGATCGAAGAAGAGGCGGTAGTCGCCGCAGCGGAGCCGGAAGTCTGTCCGTGGCGGCTTGAGCTTCTTGACATCGCCGATGCGACTGGCCAAGTAGCGATTCAGGCAGTGGAGAATCTGCATTGCCGTTTCGGCCTCGATAGCGCGGAGATCCGCGCGGGCTTCCGGAGACCAGGTAACGGCGATGCGCTCGGGTGTTGAGCCCTGGCTCATTCGGCGAGGCTCACTTGGTCAGACCGAACTCGCGGAGTACCTCTTCGTGGGAAATGCCTTCATCACGGGCGAGGGAAGCACGGGCGCGATCCAGACTCGCGGCAGTTTCCGCTGTGATCTCCTCCTCTTCAATGGGAGCCTGCGAAAGCGAATGCATGAGAGGCTCTGGTCCGGTGGCCAACACTTCCAGCAACTGGGCCACGGCTGTAAACTGCGCCGGGCCCAGCCGATCCAACAACTGGTGGGCCTGTTGTCTGTCCATAACCTTCCCTTCCGAATACCACGGTATCATACGCGATTCTGCAAAGCGTTCCTCCAATATCCGAAATCGCTCCGGCTTCACCTCTGGAAGTTCGGGTACGCGGGCCGCTTCGGCTGCGGGACCGGATTCTTCGCCAGATCCTCCAACACCACCTTCACCGCCATCTCGAGTTGCGGATCGCGGCCCTCGCGAACGGCTTTAGGATCCAGCTCGACTTCGATGTCGGGGGCCACGCCCTGGTTCTCGATCACGTACTCGCCGTCCGGACTCCAGACCAGGCCGCCCGGAGCGGTCATCCCGCCGCCGTCCAGCAGTCCAGGAACTTCGAAATTGCCGACCACGCCGCCCCAGGTGCGCTTGCCGATGAGTTTGCCGAGTCCGGCGCGCCGGAAATACCAGGGCAGCAGGTCGCCGCCGGATCCGCCGAATTCATTGATGAGCATCACCTTGGGTCCGAAGATCGCGCCTTGGGGCTGCACCCAGTCGGCGCCGTGCCGGAAGGTGATCAGGCTCATCATCGGCCGCCGGAGGTATTCGATGAGATCGGTGGCAAGCTGGCCGCCGTGGTTGAAGCGATCGTCGATGATGGCCGCCTCCTTGCCCACCTGCGCGAAGAAGTAGCGGTTGAAGCTGGTGGAGCCGCTCTGCGCCGTGTCCGGCATGTGGATGTAGGCGACTCGGCCGTTGGTCATCTGATCCACTTTGCGGCGATTGTCCTCGATCCAAGCCAAGTGACGGAGCCGGTGCTCGTCGTCGACGGGCGTCACCGTCACCTCGCGCGCGCCGGCGCCCGACGGATCCGCCCCCACGCGGAGCGTCACGGATTTGCCCGCGGTCGCTTCGAAGAAACTGTAAATGTTGTCGGCGGCGCGCAGATCCCGGCCGTTCACCGCCAGCAGGTATTCTCCGGCCGCCACATTGACGCCGGGCTGCGTGAGCGGCGCTTTCAGATCGGGATTCCAATTCTCGCCGTTGTAGACGCGGTCAAAGCGATAGCGGCCGTTGTCGATCTTGTAGTCTGCTCCCAGCAGTCCGCCACGAATCGGTTTGACCTCGGGGGTGTCGCCGCCGCCGATGTAAAGGTGGCTGACGCTCAGCTCCTGCATCATCTCGATGAAGAGGTAGTTCAGATCCCGCCGCGAGACGATGTTCTCGAGGTACGGCTCCCAGCGTTTCTCGGCGGCTTTCAAGTCGAGACCGTGATAGTTGGAATCGTAGAAAAAGTCGCGTTGCAGCCGCCAGGCCTCGCGGAACATCTGCCGCCATTCGGCGCGAGGCTCGGAGCGAATTTCCAGCGTCTCGGTTTTCAGCGCGCCCTTGGCCGGATCGGCCGGCGGCGGTGGGGGGGCGGATGGATCCGCCATCGGCGGCGGGGCGGTGATGAACCAGCGGTCGCCTTGCTTGTGCAGCGACTTCTCGCCGTTGAACGACACCTGGAAGTGGTTCACGCCGCTGGCCGCGATGTCGGATTTGCGGTTGGTCAGATCGTAACGGTGGACCCGGAGGCCGCTGTCGCCGCCGGGCGGATCCTCGACGGCGTAGAGCACGCCAGCCTTTCCGACATGCAGGCTGCGGTAATTGCGCGCCGGCATCGGCAATGCGATGATGCGCTGGCCGATGTTGTCGAAATCGATTCCCACGTCGATGGCCGCGGGAATTTTGGCGGGCTCCTCCGCCTTTTTTTCGTCATCGCTCTCCGGGGCGAGCGGCGAGGGCTGATCCTTTCCCAGCACCGCCAAGTAGATGTTGCTTGTCGCCGTACGGGTGCCGCGGTGCAGGTCGGGTTGCTTGGCCGGGCCGGAATCCGTGCTGGCGACGAAGTACAGGTGCTTGCCGCTCTTGTCGAACACGGGATGGGCGGCGTCGCTCATGCCATCGGTGACTTGCGTGGTCCTGGCATCCGACACGGAATAAATGTGGATGGCGCTGAGGTGACTCTTGAGTTGTTTCGGATAAGCCAGCCAGCGGCTGTCGGGCGACCACACCGGCGGCTGATCGCGATCGAAGCGGTAGTAGGCGGTATCCACCAACACCGGCTTCTTCTGCTCCACGTCGACGTACCAGAGACCGAGCCGGTGATCGAAATACGCGATCTTCCGGCTGTCCGGCGACCAGGCCGGCGCGAAATAGAAGGCGGGCTTGTCGCCCAGGCTGATTCGCGTGGCTTCGCCAAGGCCGCTTTGGTCGCGCAGATGCAGTGCGTACTCGCCGGATTCGTCGGAAAAATAGGCGATGGTCTTGCCGTCGGGCGACCAGACCGGGTCGCGTTCCATGACTCCGGGGGTGTTGGTGAGCACGCGCGCATCACCTTTCTCGGCGGGAACGGTGAGAATCTCACCGCGAGCCTCGAAGACCGCGCGGGCGCCGTTCGGCGAGAGGTCCGCACGCCCCAGCCGCTTAGATACGTTCACCAGGCGCGGCCGCACTTCGGAAAAATCTCCCGCCAGTCGCACCGGGACTGGCGTCGTCGCGCCCGTGCGCAGATCATAGAGGTGCAGCGAGCCGAATTGCTCGTAGACGATGGCTCCGGGACCGGCCGAGGCGCTCTTGAAATCCACCCCGCGATTCTCGATGAGCCGCTTCACTTGGCGGCTGCGGGTGTCATAGGAGAACAGGGTGAAGGGCCCGTCACGATCAGAGAGAAAGTAGATGGTGTCGCCGATCCAGATGGGGTTGGCGTCGTTGGAATTCTGCCGGGGAATCTCGACGACACTGGAGTCCGTCAGGTTCGCGATCCAGATCTTCAACGTCTGCCCGCCGCGATAGCGTTTCCACGGCTGCCACTGAAACAGGGGGCTGTAGGCCAGCCGCGAGCCGTCCGCCGAGTACGATCCTTCGAAAGACATGGGGAAGGGAAGCGGCTCCGGGAATCCGCCCTCGGCGGCGATGGTGAACAGGTGGCCGCCATCCATGGCGACAGCACGCGAGGAAGCGAACAGGACGCGCTTGCCGTCCGGGGTCCAGCCGGCGGTGAATTCCCAACCGGGATGATACGTGAGCCGCTTGGGGACCCCGCCGGAGGCGGGCATGACGAACACATCGAGGTTGCCATCATATTCGCCGGTGAAGGCGATCTGCTTGCCATCGGGAGAGAAGCGCGGTTCCGTTTCAATGCCCGGGCCGGTGGTGAGTCGCCGGGCGTCGCCGCCCGCGCGGGGCACGCTCCACAGGTCGCCCGCGTAGGAGAAGACGATATGCGTGGCGTTGAGAGTCGGAGTGCGCATCAGGAGGGGCTCGGCGCGCGCGAGTGAGATGGTGAAAGCCAACAGTGCGGCGAATCGAAAACGAGTCATGTATCCTCCTGCGGCGCGTTAGCGGAGCGCTTTCACCGGCAGGTTGAACGCCACTGTGTTGACGACTCCCTGGCGCTGGAACTGGACCCAGACGCGATACACCGCCTCGCGCGGGAAGATGAGGTTGAACTGCACCTGCGGCCCGCCGTCGGCGTAGCGCGGATGGGAGTGGATCATGTCGATAAGGTCGTCGCTGGCGGCCAGCATGTGGCCCCAGGCGCCCAGGTATTGCTCCAGCCCCTCGTGCGGTTTGACGCGCAGGAACAACAGCGTCTCCTTGCCGGCCAGCACCTGCGGCGGTTCGGTGACCAGCTCGACTTCGAGATTCCGGCCGCGCTTCGGGACGAGATCGGCGGACAGTTTGGGGATTGCGGCGATCTCCCCGGCGGTGGCGCCGGCGGTGATCAGGGTGCGGATGAGGAACTGCGGCGTGCCGCCCGCGGGAAAGAAATCCGCCGCCAGCCGGTAGGCGCCAGGTTTGGGGAACGTGGCGGCATAGCGGAAGGTCGAGTCGGGGAGTTTCTCCGGGTGCTCGTGTGCGAACCAGGAGAGATCCTGGCTGATGAGGAAGAGGTGGAACAGCTTCTCGTGCATCAGCTCGAAATCCCGCACCGGCTTTTTGGTCTTCGGGTCGGTGATCTGAAAATCGAGCTGCACGTTCTGGCCCGCGCGAAACGCCGCCGGCGTGGCGCGCACGCGCATCGGATACTCGACGTGCTCCGGCAGATCCGCGGTGAGCCGCATGCCGCAGCGCGGGCACTTGCCCGGCTTCTGGGTGCGCACATCGCGATCCATCGGACAGACGAAGTCGAGCGGCTTGGGCGCCGGTTCCTGGGCCGGCAGGAGAAGGAAGGTGAGGGCGGCGAGGGCTGGGAGACGAAGCATGGACCTGCTTCCATTGTCGCAGGCGCCACTACATGCCTAGGCGGGGACGGCGGTGAGGCGCTGGATGGCCTCGTACAGCTCGACGATGTTGATGGGCTTGCTGACGTAGTCGTCCATGCCGGCCTCGATGCATCGTTCCCGATCGCCCTTCATGGCGTTGGCGGTCAGCGCGATGATAGGCAGGCGCTTGCCGGTGATTTTCTCCTGTGCGCGAATGGCGACGGTCGTCTGGAAGCCGTCCATCTCCGGCATGTGGATGTCCATCAGGACCAGGTCGACCGGCTGGCGCTGCAGCACTTCAAGCACCTCGCGGCCGTCGCCGGCCTCCAGGACACGATAGCCTCGCTTCTGAAGCAGCTTGGTGGCGAGCGTCCGGTTGACACGATTGTCCTCGGCCAGCAACACCGACAGAGCGCCTTCCGGCGGCGGCGCGACCGCCTGAACGGCGGTGCGGAGAGGGGCGGCAGCCGGCGGCCGGATCTCCGAGTGATCCTCACCGTTTTCCAGGCGCGCCAGCGCGTCCCGCAATTCCCACAGGCTGACGGGTTTGACCAGATACGAAACCCCCAGTTCGCGGCAGCGCTGTGTTTCCCGCACCGTGTCGGTGGAGTTCAACAGCAGAACCGCCGGCGGGAGCAGCTCATCGGTGCGCAGGCGCTCCACGACGCTGAAACCGTCGTAGAGCCGTAATTGCGACTCCAGCACCAGCAGCCCGAAGGGATGGCCCTGCGCGGCCGCCGCGCGGCTCAACTCGAGCGCCTCCGCGCCCGTGGTTGCCAGCGTCAGTTCGGCGCCCTGCGATGCCAGCAGGCCCGCCGCCACCCGCCGGTGCGAGGAGTTTTCCCCGGCCACCAGCACCGGACCGCTCCAGGACACGGGCAGGGACAGGGGAAGCGAGGGTGTCGTGGTCTTCTCCAGCCGGATCGTGAAATAGAACGTGCTGCCGGCGCCGGGCTCGCTTTCCACCCAGATCTTACCGCCCATCAGGTGCACCAATTGGGTGCAGATGGTCAGGCCCAGACCGGTGCCGCCGAACTTGCGCGAGGTGGATCCATCGGCTTGTGTGAAGGCCTCGAAGACACTGGCCTGCCGGTCGGCCGGAATCCCGATCCCGGTGTCCCGCACCAGGAATAGCAGGTCGGTGAAACCCGGGGGCGCCTCCGCTTGCACCGGTTCCACTCCGACATAGATCTCGCCGCGCTCGGTGAACTTGATCGCATTGCCGATCAAGTTCACCAACACCTGACGCATCCGGAGTATGTCCCCCCGAAGCAGATCGGGAACCTCGGGCGCCACCTCCCAGACCAGCTCCAGCCCCTTCTGGTGGGCGCGCAGCGCCAGCGTCCGAATGGCCTCGCGCATCCTCTCGCGGATGGGGAACTCGATCGGGTCCAGCACCATCTTGCCGGCCTCGATCTTGGAGAAGTCCAGGATGTCGTTGAGCAGCGACAGCAGGATGTCCGCCGACATCTTCACATCCGACATGTAGCCGCGCTGCTCCTCGCTGAGCTCGGTGTCCAGCACCAGGCCGGTCATGCCGAGGATACCGTTCATTGGCGTGCGGATCTCGTGGCTCATGTTGGCCAGAAACTCACTCTTGAGCCGCGAGGATTCCTCGGCCTTCTCCTTGGCCCCCACCAGTTGGCGGTTCATCTCGAGCAGATCGGTGGTGCGCGACTGCACCTGCTCCTCCAGGTGTCCCGTGTAATCGGCCAGCCTGCGGTCACGCTCCTCGATCTGCCCCAGCATCTGGTTGAACGAGTCGATCAGCACCCCGACTTCATCGTCGCTCTTGCGGACCGCGCGCTCGGAATATTTGCCGTCCTCGGAGACGGCCCCGGCAATGCGCGCCAAGTCCAGAATCGGCGCCGACACCGACCGCTGCAACAGGCGCGACAGCAGTAACGCCACCAGGATCGATGCCAGCAGGACCACCGCCAGGATGGCGGCGAACCGGGCCAGGCGCTGGTACAACTCCGCAAGGTCCGATTCCAGGAAGATCGTTCCGATGCGCTGGCTGTCCAGCAGGATGGGGCGAGCCAACCGCACTGTGCTGTTGTCGAACACTTGGCCGTCGGCGGTGGGGCGCGGCGGGCACGCGCCCTTTGTCCCGGCCTGTTGATAGCAGGCGAACAACCGGCCGTCCTGGCTGTAGATTCCTCCGGCGCGGACGAACACCTCCGCCCGGAGTGCTGCCAGGGTCTGCTCGGCCGCCTTGCGGTCCTGGAACGTAAGCGCCGCGGCGCTGTTGGCCCCGATGATCTCGGCGGTGGTCGCCAGGTCGGTCACCAGCGACCGCCGGAAGAACACCGTCTCGTTGACCAGCAAGCCGAGGCAGGCGGCCACCAGAGATACCGACGTCGTCAGCAGGATGATGGCCGTCAGCTTTCGCTGTAGCGACCCGCGCGCCTTCCCGTTGGTGCGTCCGATCACTTAGTAGCGCCCCTTTGCGCCGCGGGACGCGCCAGATTCAACAACTGCGAGCTGATTTTGAGTTTGGACTGCGCCAGCACGTCGAGGTTCGCCTCGAACCGCACGCGGTTGCCCTCCACCACGAAGTTGATCATGCCGCCCCGCTCGGCGAACTTGGGCGTGTCGCTGATTACCAGGGCGTTGACGGCCTGCCCCGCCTCCAGGACTTTCGGAAGCTGATTGTCCTCCGAAGCGCCGACGTAGATCATGTGGCAGACCGACAGATCCGGGATGTTCCGGACACGGCGGATCGAGATCCAGCGCCCCATCACCTGCTTGTTGCGCGTCACCTGCTCCAAGGTCTCGCCGAAGGGGTCTTTGCCGAAAACGCACAGCCTCAACGGAACGTTGCCCTTCGGCAGCGAATCGGCCGGCCATTCCACGAAACGGGCGAAGTTGAACAGAAAGGCGGCCTTGACGTCGTACTCGGAGGCCGATTGTGCCGCCGCCCGTCCGGCCCCGAAGGCCAGCAGCAGCGGTGTCGCAAGTGTTAGTACTCGCCTCATTGCATCACCTCTCGTTTCACTTCGCGGTGACGTTCAGAAGCGCCACATCAACCTTCCATACACTCCACGCCCAACCTCGGTGCTCGGAACCGTCCGGTCCTCCGAAACGAACTCGACATGACGGGGATCGAGCAGGTTGCGGCCGCCGGCGCTGAGTTCCAGCGAGGGCTTTACCCGCCAGCCCAGCCGCACATCGAGCCGCGTGTAGGCTGGAACCCCGAATCCGCGCAAAGAGCTGACATAGTAGACGGCCGTGTCCAGTTCCACGGACTTCGACACATCGAAGTAGGAGCGCGCGTGGAACTGATGACGGGGGTTCTTTCCTTCGGCGACTTTGCCGAAAATGTCCTGGCTGCCAGGGTACAGGTTCAGTTGCATGCGGAGCCAGGAGTGCGAGGCACTCCAACGCCAGCGGCTGTTGATTCGCCCCTGGGCGGCGGTTTCGACGCCGAACGTCGTACCGGCCATCAGGTTGTCCCAGCGCAGCGGCGCCACCAGGTGGGGGGCAGGCCGCAGTTGGAGAGAGGGAGTCCCCGGTTCGACCGTCAGCAGGTGGTCATATTCATTGCGAAAGACCGCGACGTCCAGTGACATCCGGCTCCACTGGCGCCGGAACCCCGCCTCCCAGGCCAGCAGATCCTGCGATCGGTAGTTCTTGTTGTTGTGAAGCACGGCCAGGGCCGCTAATCCATTGGGTCCGGGGCTCGCCGATATAGTGGCGGTAATGTCGTGGTGAATGCGCGCCGGCGTGGCTACCGCGCGCGCCACCGAAAACCAGGCCGAATGACGGGTGTTGGGCGTCCACAGGACGCGCGCCCCGGGCTGGAATTCAAAACGGCTATAGCTGTTGGTTTCGAACTTGGATCCCAAGGTCACCCACAAGCGGTCGGGGACCAGCGTGATCTCATCCTGGACAAAGGACTGGCCTATGTGGACCGTTCTTCGATTCGGCTGAAACGTGTACACAAAGCTGTCCGCCAGTGCGTCGCCGGATCGGCGATATCCGCCGCCCGCCATCAGCTCATGCCGCCCCGAAAGCGCCACCCGGTGACGGAAATCGAAGTCCACGGTGTCGCGGTGTTCTCCCAGGATGGACGAGGCCCGGCTGGACCTGTCGAAATAGACCTGCAACTCCGAATCGGAGT
>Ga0247727_10017839_pt1 | contig 11244 bp, 8 predicted proteins | sample WisWelCaveWW1625_FD_202498 | JGI IMG/M metagenome (GOLD analysis project Ga0247727, IMG submission 202498) | Biofilm microbial communities from Wishing Well Cave, Virginia, United States - WW16-25 | ecosystem: Environmental > Aquatic > Deep subsurface > Groundwater > Cave microbial mat | place...
CCGCGATCCAGACACAGTTGATCGACATGAGACAACCGCTCTTTGTCCAGCAATTTGAGTACAAGAAAAGACAAAATATAATTCAGCGCACTCAATTGTTCGGTGGCTGGATAGCCCGAGACGCGCAAAAAGCATCGCCATAGTAACGTGCAGCACGCCAAGGAGCGAATGTTTTTTTCTCTAATTGACGTTCTTTGAAATATGCTTTGCTTGCATCATCAAATCTACCAGCACTCAGGAAGGTACTTTTCAGAGTAAGATATATCTCCATTGCTTCTAAATATCTAACATCTAAATGCGTTTGCTTGTATTTTTTAACATCAGGGGTAATATACCATCTTTCATAATAATTTTCATAACCTTCCATAGTCTCTTGAATAATTTTTGAACCAATATCCTTCATTGATAACATAGCACCTGCTAGATATGCTCTGAGTAAATTCGCGCCATTTAGCCGAGCCCCAAGTAATCGAGCATCTTTTAGAATTGCAGTATAAAAGTCCGCATTTGTCAAAGTTGTTCCTCTCAGATCAACTCCTTCCATATCCGCTGCCCAAAATGTTGCTTCAGTTAAGTCTGATTTGTAAAACTTGGCTCTCTTCAAATTTGCTCTTCCGAAATTTGCCCCTTTAAGATTCGCTCTTTCAAGCATTGCTCCTTCTAAGTTTGCTCCTGAACTCATCTCTTCGATAGTGGCAGACATGACTATTTTTGTAGTACCAAAAAATATCTCTTCAAGATTGAGTTTACTTAGATTGACACCCGATAAATCACAACCGGATAAATCAAGCTTTTTAGAACTTCCATTAATTTCAATGAGTGTCATCACGTCTTCTCGGGTTAATTTCATATTTCGTTTTCGCATATATTCTTTAATTCTTGAGGTAGTATCGTTTTCTTCGATTACTTGAGTTATCTGATACTCCTGATTTACTTCTGCTTGTTTTACTGTGGTATACATGTCATATCCATTTTTTAGATGCCTAACTCATCGTTCTCCGCGCCACGACTTTTATGTTTTCGCCGCGAATCTCATTTTCCGCCGCACCACGCCATTTTATTCCCTGCCGAGATGCTTCTTGTTCGATTCATGCACGATATTCACTTCTCTGCCGCGATGCCTGTTGCAAACTTAGATTGCCAGCTAACACACGGCTGTGCGGTTTGGCGAGCTTGCACTCACGTTGATCAAAGACGAGACTTTGGAGTTACCACCGAACTGAATTTCATCCTCGGCTCGCCCAATCCGCACCAGCCAATGTTAGCAAATAGCTCGATTACATTACTACACCCTTAGCGAGCCACGGAACGCCCTGGCGGCATAGTATGATTGTGCACCGTTGTGACACACGAAGACATGGCCGTATCGGAAATCACCAACGATGGCACCACCGAGTTTTCTGATATCAGAAGGTGTTTTCAGCCAGCTTGATGTTTTCGAATCGAAGTTTCCAAGTTTCTGCAATTCGCGATATTGTTCTTCCGTTAAAATCTCAATGCCCATAGCAGCAGCCATATCGATAGCGTTATTTTTTGGTCTATGTTCTTTCCTTGACTCCAGCCCTTCACGGTCGTAACAAATACTTCTGCGGCCTGCAGGAGTTTCCGCTGAGCAATCATAAAAAATGTATTCGCCCGTCTTTTTATCATGACCAACAACATCCGGTTCACCACCGGTTCTTTCCATTTCACCCAGCGACCACAGTTTTTCAGTATTAGCTTCCAGCTTTGCTTGTACTTTAGCCCATTCAAGACCTTTATGGCGGTTCATGTTTTTCTCAAAACGGGCTTTCAACGCGCTGAGTAGTTCGTCACGTTGTTCTGGTGACAACTTCTTTTTATTGCTATTAGTGTTCTTCATACTTTTATATTATCTCTGTTGAATAGGTGTATCAAGCGTATAATTGCCTAAATTTATTTCAAAAGCTCATCAACTCATCTCTGCCGAGTCGCCTTCGTTGTGCGCCTGCCGCAAGATACTTTCGTCCCTGCCGAGAATCCTTGTCCAAATCTAAATCCGCATTTTATTTTTTGCAAGAACTTCTTTCACTTGGGCGCCGCTAACTTATAATTATGCGAACGCAACGGCCTTTTCCAAAGGTTTCTATATATTGACATTTGTTTCTGCAGGTAGAAACTTTTGGCGAAAAAGTTTCCAATAGTAGCCATTTCAAAATAGCTACTATTGGACATTTTCGGTAAAGTGCATGGCGGCGGTTTGTCGCCGGTCGTTTGGTCTGTGCGTGAGGATGGATGGGATAAATTCATGGCGAACCCCGCTGCAATGCGTTCAATACTGTCGGGTATGAACAAACCCGAGGCTTTGATTCAGATTTATGGCAAAATAATCAAGCCGCCGCCGAAAGTCAAGAACTTTTTGCGTGTTTTTAATTTCAAATGTTGTATTAAATCGCGAACTTCACTCAACTTGGGGGAAAATAACTTTCGGCATATTTCTCCAATTCCAGCATTTTGCTTTCGACCATCAAACGAAAATTTTCAAAAGCCTCTTCTTTGAGATCAGCCGGCACGGCAATCGGCTCGCCGTAAATCGCGGTGCTTTTGGAAAACGGCAGCGGGATGGTGAAGCGATCCCAACTGTTGAAACGAAACGGCCTGGAGCAGGCAAAAGTAAACGGCAGAAGATAGGCGCCGCTTTTTTTTGCAATAGTAATCGCGCCGGGCTTGAAAACATGGCGCGGGCCTTTCGGGCCGTCCGGCATGAGGGCGCAGATCGTACCCCGCTTCAAGGCGTGAATCATTTCCACCGTTGCCCGCAGGGCGCCGCGCGTGCTCGAGCCGCGAATCGTCGGAAGGCCGAGACGATGCAAGGTTTGCGCGATCATTTCGCCGTCAACATGCAGGCTGACCATGGCATGAACATTCTCGTGACGAAGCACGAAAATCGGAATGAGAATTTTGCCGTGCCAGACGCAATAAATAAAGGATTTGTTATTGTCACGCAGCCATTCATAATGCTCGCGGCCGACGCAGCGAAGGCGCGTGAGATGGCCGAGCGCCAGAATGAGCAGCCAACCGAGCCGCGTGGCGAGCCAGAAAATGAGCCGTTTTTTGAATGGCTGGCGCGGCGGCTCGCCCGCGGCTCGAAAACTGGACGCCGAATCTTCAAGCCGCGTTTGGGAAACTGGCGCCGAGGGTGTGAAGTTTTTCATGCTGATGCCGCCATATTCACGAAGATAATTCCAATTGCGCTTGAACCGGCAAGCGAAACACAAAGCAGTGATTGCCGATTTGGATTTGATCATCGTTGTTGAGACGAACGGAATGCCGGAGCGCCTGTCCGTTGACAAAAGTTCCACTGGCGCTGCCAAGATCCTGGATATGATAAAAATCTCCTTCGGAAATTTGCGTCGAGGCCGATGACAAAACCGTGCCCGACGCGGCTGGTTTATAAACGAGGCGCGCGTGATATCGAGAGACCGGAGGATCATCCAATACCAAATCGGCAGAGGGACTACGCCCAATCGTCAAAACCTGGCCAACCGGAATGACGCGGCCGCTCACCTTGCCGGCAACACCGATTAAAGAAGCGACATTCACGAGCGTTAGAGGCGGAGATAAAGGGATCGGTGTGGGAGCCATAATCGTGTGAAGCTCGGTGCCAATCTCTTCAGCCGCCACACGCGCCGCCTGCTTCGCTTCGGCTTTTTTGACATACGCAGCCAGGTCCGGCGCTTTCTCTTCCATTTTCAACAACGCGCTTGATAACTCCTCCATCGATTGGAAACGCTGATCGGGATCCATGGCCAGGCATTTCATCACGACGGCTTCAATTTCTTCGGGGACGCTGACAAAATTTGACAACGGCGTAACTGGTTTGTCAATCGCCTTGAAAATCTCGACAACCGATTCGGCGAATTTGAAGGGCGATTGGCCGGCGAGCATTTCGTAGAGAACCAATCCCAATGAGTATACGTCGGAACGGCCGTCGAGTTCTTGCCCCTTCATCTGCTCCGGTGAAAGATAATGCGGCGTGCCGATCATACTGCCCGTTTCGGTCAGGCGATTTACAGCGTTCCAGATTGCGACGCCGAAGTCAATCACAATGACGCCGCCATTTTGATCGATCATGATATTGCTGGGCTTTATATCCAAACGCACCACGCCTTTTTTGTGAGCATAGGCATAAGCCGAGGCTGCCGACCGCGCAATCGCGAGCGCATGGCTGATCGGCAGCGGTTTAGCGCGAATCAAATCAGCCAGCGTTTGGCCGGCGATATATTTCATGACGATGAAATAGCGGCCATAATCGGCGCGGCCCTGTTGATAAAACGGCACCAAATTGGGATGGCCGGGATCTTGAAACGCCGCCATCAATTGCCCCTCGCGAACAAACCGCTCGACGATTTGATTGTCCGTCGACAAATCGTCGGCCAAAATTTTGACGGCGACCTCGCGTTTGCTGATCGTGTCCCAAGCGCGATAAACTTCGGCCATACCGCCTCGCCCGAGCTGATCTTTAATTTCATATTGCCCCAATCGCGCCGGGCGAGGCAACGGAGAGGCAACCAGCGGCGCTTCTTCCTCAAGTACGCCGGTCGGTTTGCCCATTTGCACGATGCGCTCGCGCCGCAGACGATATCGCGGCCTGACGGCTTCACCGCTTTTGATGCGCGCGGCATTCGGATCGGCGGCCAGCTCTTCGAGATAATTTTGCTTTTTCAACAATTCGATCAGCCGCAACACCACGTCGCTGGCAATGTCTTCGGCGAGCGCGATTTTTTCGCTTAAGCCGCGCGACGCTGCGACCGCCTCTTCCAGCATAAACGGCGTTGAGCGCCGGCACAGCATCCAATCGATGAGATAATAAATGCCGAGCTGAAAATGATCCTGATACGGATTCAGCGGATCGTCATCGATTTCTCCGAGCAGGACGTTCATGCGCTGCTCCAGCACCAATTGCAAATCGGCGAAAAATTTTATGCGGCGATATTTTTCCCGCGTGAAGCCAAGAAAGGGATGCCCGCCGTCCCAATACACGAAATCATTGAACTGGCGCACGATGCGGCGAGGAATGCCGCGGCCGATGAAAGCGAGAAAGCGCTGAAAATCTTTATAAACGTTCACCGGATCCATGCCGGCTTTGCCGCGCCAACCCGCCGGCGCCGGCGGATTCGACAAATTCCGCGGCGCCCTTTTAATGGTATCGAACATTTCCGTGCTCGGACGGCTGGCAAGAGCCTCGCCGGCCCCATCCACCAGTCGATCGCTTATGCCTTTCACATCATTCCAAAGCGCCGGCAAGTAGCGGTTGTAGCTGAACACACTTTCATAGACGCTGTCGCCGCGGCCGATGTCGGCGCGCCAACGATCCTGCAAATCTTTGCCGGCGATAAAAATGAAACAAATGCCGGAGGTGGTGAAAACGTTTTTGAGCAGACTGATCATTTCATCCACCGGCGACGCCGCCTCCGGCGTTCGCGCCGCTTCCAGTTTGTCCAGCTCATCGAAAATAAAAATTAATTTGAGCGTCGTGCGCGGCGCCGGCCGCCGGCGTATCGCGTGCATGACACGCTTCCAGAACGACAACGGCGTGGGATAGCCGCGAGCGAGGAGACGCGACAAGCGCATCACGTCGTATTCGGCGACTTTGTCGTCGTAACCGAGATATTCCATCTCCTCTTCGCGGCTGCGTTTGGTATTGGCGCGAAGCGCCGGGGTGACGCCCAGCCATTTCCAGCCGCCCAATTCCATTTCGCCCTCATACGCCTGGGAAGCGGAGCGCGTGATATGAAAAGAGGTTCGCAAAAAAGCCTGGCGCAATTCTTTGCGCAGATCGGCGTCGAGCCGCGCCAGCAAATTCAGCTCTTCCAACCGGCGATAAAGTCCGCGAATGACGTGATGCATGATTTCCATCGGCTGCATGACGCGGGCAAAGTTCATTCTCACCTCCACGATCTCGACCGGCCGGCCCAACGCGCGCGACAGCTCCGGCGTGCAGCTTTTGATTTGATGGATGACTTGATTGACAAAGGAGGTTTTGCCGACGCCGCGATAGCCGGTAACCAGAAAGACGCCGCCCTGCGAGAATAATAATCGCGTGCTCAATTCGACGATTTCTTTTTCTCGCGCCACGAAACGCAAGTCCTCGGCTTCATCTTGCCGCGCTAACACATCGGCCAGCGGCTCGTGGGCGAAGCGAAAATCCGGCTTGAGCGGAATGACGACGTCAAAATCCTGACGCGAAACGGCAAGGTGAGAAAGCAGCAATACGGAATTGCTCTGGGGTAAACGGCTTGATTGTCGCACGCGAAATTTTTTCCACCACTCGGATAAACGACCCCGAGGTGAACGCCGGGGTGACGGAGGCTTATTTGCCGGTGGCAATTCATAAACCAGCGGTTCCAGGTAAACTTTGTCATCGAGGCTTTTTTTGTCGTTTATGTTCACGTGTGTTGCAATTGAAGTTTTGTTTCAGCAGATTCGGCCAAACACCGTATCACCAATTCGGCCGTGCGACGGCTAGCGCCCGGCGTGCCGAGTTTGGCGCGAACTTCGGCAAGCGCCTGTTTGATTTCATCGCGATACTCACTGTCATTGATAAATTTCTCCAAAACCGGCGCGACGCGTTTCGGCACAAAATCATTTTGAATAAATTCCGGCGCGATTTTCCGGCCGGCAACGACGTTGACCAAACCGATGTGAGGCAGTTTCACGACGCGTTTGCCAATTTCATAAGACAACCGGGAGACGCGATAAACCACGACGAGCGGCGTGCCGAAGCAGGCGGTTTCCAATGTGGCGGTGCCGGAACAAACCAAACACACGCGACTATCGCGCATCACTTCGTAAGTGGAATTGGCAACGAGTCGAACGGCATTATCATTTATCCGGGTGCGATAAAAAGCTTCGGATAAATTCGGCGCCATCGCCACGGCAATTTGTAAACCTGAAATCGATTCGCGCAAAAGCTTCGCCGTTGCCAGCATATTCGGGAGCAGGCGTTCGATTTCCTCGCGGCGGCTGCCGGGGAGCAAACCGAGCAATGGCTGCGCTTCATTAAGCTGATAACGAGAGAAAAAAGCTGCGGCCGTTAAATTTGGGCGAAGGCCTTCCAATAAAGGATGGCCGACGAATTCAGTTGGAATGCCGGCGGATTGAAAGAGCGGGACTTCAAACGGAAAGACGACGGCCATGCGGTCGATGAGCCTGGCCATTTTCGGAATGCGGTTGGCGCCCCACGCCCAGACCTGCGGCGCGATGTAATACAAAATTTTTGGCGGCTTCGCGCGGCGCCGCAAGCGCCCGGCAAAGCGCAAATTGAATCCCGGATAATCGATGAGAATAACCGCCGCCGGCTGCCGCCGCGCCGCTTCATTTTCAAGCGTGCGCATGGCGTGACGAAAAAAACGCAAGTGGCGCAACACTTCGGTGAATCCGACGACGGCCATATCGCGAACGTGAAAGAGCAATTCCATGCCGGCAGCCGCCATCTGGTCGCCGCCAATGCCAAAAATTTCGGCATCCGGCGCGAGCCTTTTCAGCTCGCGGACCACTCCGGCGCCGTGCATGTCGCCGCTCGCTTCGCCGGCGACGATCAGCACCCGGAATTTATCCGGCATAAACGACATTTTTATTGCATTCATTTTGGCAAATATGCCTCCGCACTCATAGCGGTTGTAAATTTCCATCTTAGAAAAATAGCGAGGGCGATCAAAAACGTGCTCAGCAGCGTGTCCTTCTCAATTTTCAAGGCGCGCGCCAGCGGCATGGCCGGGACGTTCTGCGGGCGAAAAGGCCGGAGGCGGGGAAAGAAGCGCGGCACGTTGGCGAGATAAGTTTCGTAAATTTGGCCGAAGTGCCGGCGCAGATATTCTTCTTCAAGAGAAATGATGAGACGATATTGCAAGCCGAATAGCGCCCCAAAAATGAGCAGCATCCACGGCATCCATGCCGAAGCCATGACGCAAAATCCGAGCGCGATTATGAAATTGCCGAGATAAAGCGGATTGCGCACGTACGCAAACGGGCCGTGCGTGATCAACTCGGCGCCGGCTCCGGCCTCACCGGTGGTGCGCGTCGCGCCGCCGGCATGGCTGACGGCCCAGAGACGTAAACACTCGCCCAGCGCCGTAATGGCAAATCCACAAATCAAGCTGGCGGGTGAAGGAGCGGCCCAAATTAAAATCGCCAGCAATAATGGAATGGGGGTGTAACTGCGATATTTAAAAAAAAACTTTCGCCAATCCATTTGCCATCCGTGACAAAAAAATGTTTACCGGCAAAAGATATTGACCGTTCGCTTAATGAAATGAATGCATGCGAAATTTTTAAATTCAGCGACCGGTCAATTATGCAATTCACTATAACCCACGATAGGATCCGCCATCGACCAAAAACGTGCTGCCGGTAATAAAACTCGCGCGCTTGCTGGCAAGAAAGGCGATGAGCCCGCCCACTTCTTCGGGCCGGCCCATTCGCCCGAGCGGAATCGTGCTTTCGGCGCGCGCCAGGGCTTCGTCAACGGTAATGCCATCGCGTTTGGCCTGCACGTGCAAAATCTCGTCGACGCGGTCGGTGCGCACCCATCCGGGCGCGACGCTGTTGACGGTGATATTGTGCGAGGCGAGTTCAAAAGCCAGGCTTTTGCCGAGGCCGAGCATGGCGGGACGGAGCGCATTGGAAATGGTCACGCCGTCCAGAGTCTGGCGCCCGGCAATTGAGGCGATGTTGATGATGCGTCCCCATTTTTGTTTTTTCATCTGGGGAATGGTGGCCGCGCACAAACGCATCATGCTCATCAACACCAGATCAAAGCCGACCCGCCAGTGTTCTTCAGTGAGATCGCCAAACATGCCGGTCGGCGGGCCGCCGGCGTTATTGACGAGGATGTCGAGACGGCCGAATCGTTCGACACAACGTTTGACCAGACGCGTGACGTCTTCAGGCCGCGTCACATCCGCCACCATCGCCTCGACTTCGCCGCCGCCCAACGCGCGAATAGCGCCCACGGTCTGCTCGAGCGCTACCGCGCCGCGGGCGCAAATAAAAACATGCACCCCTTCCTGCACGAACACCTCAGCGGTGGCGCGTCCCAAACCGCGGCTCGAAGCCGTGACCAACGCAACTTTCCCGGCAATATCAAGATCCATAATTCTCCTTTTATTTAATCTCCGGCCCGGACAGCCAATCGTACCCGATCGTATCGTCATCATGCGGAATCCGGCCTTCATCGCCAGGATCATACACGGACGACGTCACATAAAAAAGATGGGTGACGCCGCCGCCCAGAGCCTTGCAGCCGTGCGCCACGCCGGGCGGAATTCTCACCACTTTAGCGGGATAATTTTCGCCCATAAAAATCGTTTGCAGCTCGCCGTGCGTCGGCGAATCCTGGCGTTGGTCAAACAACGCCAATTTTAAATTGCCGATCGGCACGTACCACCAGTCGATTTGAAATTTATGAATGTGCCAGGCTTTGGCAACGCCCGGATACATGCAGGAATGGCTCAACTGGCCGAAGCCTTCTTGAAAAAATTCGTCCGTTTTGCGAATCACCTCGCGAAAAAAACCTCGCTCATCCGGAAAAGTGACGAGATCTTTGATTTCAATGCCTTCAATCATCATTATCCTTTCCTCATAAACTTTGCCTTCACGCCGGGCAGAAAAGCGAACCCCGGCCTTCCTCTGACGTCGCCTGGAAAGCCGGGGCCAATCAAGTCACAAGAATAAAAATTTACACATTCAAATATGACAAGTCAATCTTTATTTTTATTTTTTTGCTTTATCGCAAAACTCACCAGCCGCGAGACGGTTTGGCCGGAAATGCGATCGGTGAGGCGAATCGTCAAACGATAGGGGCCGGCCGGCTGGCCGAGAATTTCGAGGCTTTGATAAAGTTTCTCGTCGCGGCGGTTGCCGGTCGATTCAAAAGACGAGCCGAGCGTCACGTTTTGCCGGCTTAATCCTAACCTCTTGCCGAGACGGGCGGCCAAACTTTTATTCGGCGGCGCCGATTCAACGACGTAATCGATCCGATACCGGCTTTGGCCTTGCGCATCGAAGGTTAAATTGTAAATTTCATAAAAAACGTAAATCGGTTGATCCGGGAAAAAGTCCTGAAAAAGAGCCGGCACCAACTGAACGTCATTCTCGCGATGAAGCGCCAACTCCGGATTCGAGCTGTCGGCATTGGTCAAAACGACGCTGCTCATGTTGAGTTGATCGCCCGAAAAATTTTCCACCACCAGCGTCGCTCTTTCCGCGCCGGAACGCCCGGACTGCGGCTCTATAACTTCAAGCGACATGCGATACGCGCCGGGTCGCATGTTGACCGGCCAGCGATCCAGAATAAACTTTGCGGTGTCGCCGGCCTCATGAGAAAATCGACGATTTTCGCGCCAGTGGCGAATCTCGTTCCAATTCTCATCAAAAAAGAACAGGCCGCGTTGCAATGAAAAAGAGTTGGCCATCAGCCGGGCGGAATCGCTCAAACCCAGATAAATTTCCAGCCGCGTGCTGTCCGGATTTTGCGCGCCGCGAAACTGCGCGATCACGTGAGGCAACTCCAATTTCCGCCCGCCGTGAGGAAATTCGTAACGTTCCGGCACCTCGCGAATCTTTTCTTCGAACAGCGCTTTGCCATCGATCTCGCCAACGCTGCCCCAGGCAAACGAGTAGTCTCGATTCAAAAAGCGATCGTCGAAAATCATTTGAAAATTCTCGTAATCCCAAAACTCCTTCGAGGCGTTGAGGGTCGTCCGGCCGGTGGCGCCGGTTCCGAGATCGGCGCGCGTGCGCAGGCGCCAACGCGGCTGGCCGAAGCGAATCAGCGTTTGGCCGCGGTCGGTTTTCCAGCCGGCGATATTTTTTTCCGGAACGCCGTAGCGCAAATTGGCGTAGGCGATTCGCCCGAAATGTTCGAGCAGCCGCTCATTGGCTGCTGTCAGAAAAAGGGGATCGCGCGCCTGCCAGAACCGCTGCTGCATTGGCGCTTTCACGGAATCCGGCGCGCGGTCATAAATCTTCATTGAATCCGGCGCCAGCACGGTTTGCAATGAGTAAAAAAAGGCGCGATCCTCGAGCGGCATCAACTGCAAAGCCTGTTGATACGCCTGCATGGCGGCATCGGATTTGCCCAGCCGCTGCCGCGCCAGACCGAGAAACAAAAACAGATCGGCTGATGAAAGAGGCGCGGCGGCCTTTTCCATCAATGCAGCCATTTTATCAAAAAGCTGCGCCTCAAAATAAAGCCCGGCGAGATGATGGTAGGCTTCGGCCATT
>Ga0247727_10017840_pt1 | contig 11244 bp, 6 predicted proteins | sample WisWelCaveWW1625_FD_202498 | JGI IMG/M metagenome (GOLD analysis project Ga0247727, IMG submission 202498) | Biofilm microbial communities from Wishing Well Cave, Virginia, United States - WW16-25 | ecosystem: Environmental > Aquatic > Deep subsurface > Groundwater > Cave microbial mat | place...
GCGTAATCCCGGCCAGGCGCACATCAACATCGCGGAAATCGGCTTTGCTTCCGGCTTTTTGCTCGCTCTCGGCGTTCAATGCGGCTTTTAAAAAATTCACGGGCATGACGCCTTCGCAGTTTCGGAATCGGAACAGGGCGAAGAACTAAACGAAGTCGGAAGCGTGGATGAGCTATTTGACGAATTGAACAAATGAGAATCATCTACACCAACCAATTAGAGTTGTTCAAAAATAACCTGCTGCCCAACTCCTCCGTTACCCCCAAGTAAATTTCTCCCCTGCGATTCGTCGTGCGCTCCTCCGTTGTCTAGCTTCCCTAACAGTCCCACCCACCTCAGACAGCTTTCCAAAAACCTTTTGTCAAAGCAGGCATTTTCGCCAGCAGAACATTTCGAATGCGTGTAGTGTGAGACATCTTTGCCTTCGCCTCGCCGCTTGCGGATTTCAGCGAGCCATGGCAAAGCTTGCGTGTGGGAGGAGTTTGATCGGGATAACGCACAAGCCCGCCGATTTGATACGAACGCACAAATCTCACGGTCTTTTACTTTCGCGCCTCTTGCCGGCCGATTGTTAGGGAATCCAACCACTATGATTGAAGCCATTCATCACGCCATCCCTTCTTGTATTCGAGACAACCATACACGCGGCTCAGTGGGTGAATTCTTGTCGGAACATTTGAAGCCCGGCTCGGAAGTCGCCATCGTTTCGGCCTATTTCACCATCTATGCCTATCACCAACTGAAGGCCAAGCTCGACGCCATTGAGAAAATGGATTTCTTATTCGGTGAGCCGAGGTTTTTGCAGGCGCTCGATCCCAACAAAACCGACAAGAAGACATTCCAGATCGAAGACGACAAACTCGTCATCCCGCTCGCCCGCCGCCTGCAGCAAAGAACCGTCGCGCGCGAGTGCGCGGCCTGGATTCGAGAGAAGGTCAACATCAAATCGATGATCAAGCCGAATTTCCTGCACGGAAAAATGTATCACCTGCGTGACCGCAATGGCATCACAAAGGCGATTGCGGGAAGCTCGAATTTCACCGTGAACGGCTTGGGGTTCGGCAAGAGTCCCAATATCGAATTGAATCTAGTCGTGGATGGCGACCGCGACCGCGTGGATCTGCGCAACTGGTTCATGGAGATTTGGAATGATGAATCCGGCCTCGTTGAAGATGTAAAAGAAGAGGTTTTGAAATATCTCGAACAGCACTACGTCGAGAACGACCCGGAATTCATCTATTACAAAACCCTGTATCACATCTTCGAAAAGTATTTCTCGGAGCAAAGAAACAACGAGAGGCTGGATGAAAAGACCGGCTTCCTCGACACGCAAATCTGGCGCATGCTGTACGATTTCCAAAAGGACGGCGCGCGCGCCGCCATCAACAAAGTTTTGCAGCACAACGGTTGCATCATTGCAGACAGCGTCGGCCTCGGCAAAACGTTTGAAGCGTTGGCGGTGATTAAATATTTCGAACTCAAGAATCTGCGCAGCATTCTCGTTCTCTGCCCCAAAAAACTCCGCGAAAACTGGACGATCTATACACGCAATGACGAGCTGAATCCCTTTGCCGAGGAACGCTTTCGCTATGACGTGCTTTCTCATACAGACTTGAGCCGCTACTCCGGCAAATCCGGTGACATCGATTTAGCCACCAACCATTGGGACAAATACGATCTCATCGTCATCGACGAATCCCACAATTTCCGAAATAGCGCGCGCGGTCGCGCCAATGAAGACGGCTCCTTCACCAAAAGCCGGTACACGCGCTTGCTGGAAGACTTCATCAAAAAGGGCGTGAAAACCAAAGTGCTTTTGCTCTCCGCCACGCCCGTCAACAACAATCTGCGCGACTTGCGCAATCAAATTTACTTGATTACAGAAGGCAATGACGCGGCTTTGCGTGACTCGGCGCAGATCAACAACATCGGGCAGACCCTCAAGAATGCCCAAACGCAGTTTACCAATTGGGCCGATCCGAAGAAGAATCCCGAGCGCCGCGTGGAAGATTTGCAGGAGAAGCTCGACTCGGCCTTTTTCAAGTTGCTCGACGAGCTGACGCTCGCTCGCTCGCGCAAACACATCATGCGGCATTACGACCTCGCCGCGCTCGGCAGTTTTCCCCAACGTCTTCCCGTCATTTCCATCGCGCCGGATATCGACGCCCAAAGCGAGTTTCCCTCTTACGATCAACTGAACCAAGAAATCACCAACTACCGGCTCTCGCTCTTCAATCCCTTTGCTTATGTGAAGCTGGAGCAACGCGGTAAATATGAAGCACTCGCGGGAGGCTCGATCAAAGCCTTTACGCAAACCCGGCGCGAGCATTATTTGATCGGCATGATGAAGGTCAATTTCCTCAAGCGCCTGGAAAGCTCCATCGAGTCATTTGAGATTTCCATGCAGAACACTTTGCAGAAAATCGAGGCTCTGGAAAACAAGATCCACGAGTTCAAGAAGCTGCAAGCTGTCAATGAGATTTTCGATTTGAACGCTTTCATGCCGGATGCTCAGGAAAGCGAAGGCGATGAAGACGTTGCCTCATTACAACAGGAAGGTTGGAATGAGTTCGGCCAGAAATTGCGCTACCATCTTGCCGATATGAATGTTGAAGACTGGCTGGAAGATTTGCAGAAAGACAAGCGCGCGTTGACCAATCTCTACAATGCCGCCCACGCGGTCACGCCGGAACGCGATCAAAAGCTGCGCACGCTCAAAGATATGATCGCGCACAAAATGCAACATCCCCGCAATCGCGGCAACCGCAAAGTTCTGATCTTCACCGCCTTCGCGGACACGGCCGTTTATCTTTTCTATTGCTTGGAAGACTGGGCGAGAGATCAGCTCGGCGCGCATATCGCCCTCGTCAGCGGCAAGGAAAACCGCAGCACGTTCCGGCCCAAGAGCTTTCAGAGCCAAACCGATTTCAACGCCATTCTCACCAACTTCTCTCCGCTCTCCAAACAACGCGCGAAGATGAAGCACATGCCGCAAGAGGGCGAGATCGACATTCTCATCGCCACCGATTGCATCTCCGAAGGCCAGAATCTGCAGGACTGCGATTATCTCGTCAACTACGACATCCATTGGAATCCGGTGCGCATCATTCAACGCTTCGGCCGCATCGACCGCCTCGGCAGCCGCAATGAAAAAATTCAGCTCGTCAATTTCTGGCCCACCGCCGATCTCAACAATTATATCAATCTCAAGGACCGCGTGGAAGCGCGCATGGCGCTGGTCGATCTCACCGCCACCGACGACGACAATCTACTCGACTCCAAGCAGATTGAAAACTTGGTCGCCGATGATTTGAAGTATCGCGACAAACAACTGCTGCGCTTGAAAGACGAAGTGCTCGACCTCGAAGACATGGGCGAGAACGCCTCGCTCACGGAATTTACTCTTGACGAATTCCGTCTCGATCTCGACCGCTTCATCAAGAAGAACGAGCAACGTTTGAAAGACGCGCCGTTCGGGCTTTATGCGCTTGCGCCCGCCCCAAATGAAGTCAGACTTGCCCGCAATAGTGCGGAGACGATGCCAACACACCGTGAGGGCAAGTCTGACTTCGCCCGCCCGACTTCGCTCATTCAGCCCGGCGTGATTTTCTGCCTGCGCCAAAAGGGTGAAACCCTCGGCAATGAACAGGTCAATCCGTTGCAGCCCTATTTTCTGGTTTATGTTTACGACGACGGCCAAGTGCGCTGCAATTACACCCATGCCAAACAGGTTCTCGAAATCTTTCGCAGCTTGTGCTTGGGCAAGAGCAAACCTTATCAAGAGCTTTGCGATTTGTTCGACGCCGAAACCGGCAACGGCCAAAACATGCAGGCTCACAATCAACTGCTGCACAAAGCCGTCGCGGAGATCGCCAGATTATTCAAGCATCGCAGCGCGCGCGCTTTGCAAAAAGGAAGAGACGCGCTGCTCATCCCCGAAGACAAACAGGCTGCGACCGCAGATGATTTCGAGCTGATCACCTGGCTGGTGATAAAGTAGTCTCGCCCCTTGTGGGGCACTGCGCGACATCGACTTGAGAGGGCAGCAACATCGTCCCACCCCGTCCCGCATCCATATAAAGTCACGGAGACGGGGCGTGACAAGGGACCGCGACTACCACAGCAAATCCCCGTAAGGGGAGAAATGTTTATAGACCAACGCCTTCATAAAATTGGCGAACTCCGAAGGAGTGAAATGTGAACCAACTCGTAATTGTGTCACAACCTCGAATTCATGCAAGCCGCAACATGTCACTCCTTTGGAGTTCGGAGCGCGTGATTGCTTTGCGGCTATAAACATGGCATCCCTAACGGGATTTTCTAGCCGAAGCATGAGGCCATCTCACACAACTTTGAGGGAGAGCTGAAACCAACTTAAAAGCATCAGCCCGCAGCGCTCGGGCAGGACAAGAGCGCTATCGGATAGCATCACATCTCGAGGACTCGCATCATGGCAGCTATCATTCAGCAAATTCCCGTCGCACCAAGCAATTTACGCGACGGGGAAAAGTGGAGAAATCTCCGAGCCGCAATCACAGATTTTCGTGGCGATGATTTATTCAACAACTCGCTCCGGCTCTTCGAAACCCTGGGCTACAACACCTCGCGCAAAAATCGTTTGAGTGACAACACCTTTCGCGGCTTCAAAGCCGAATATATGACAGACAGCGAACGGCTCGACGTGAGCTCGCCGACACGGTTCAACGAAGAAAAAGCCCTGGTCAAAGATTGGCAGAAGATCGAGCTGCTGTTTCAGCTTTCCAATGAAGAAATGCAGCTCGCCGCTCCTGGCTTCGGCAAGAAAGTGGATAGAAATATTCCCGCCTCCTATCTGTTCTTCGCCATCGAGCTGCGGGGCAATCATCACACTCGCACTCGTCTCGCCAACATTGCCCGCGAGGTCAACAAAATCTTCCCCATGCACGTTTTTGTGCTCTTCAAGCACGGCAATATGTTGTCGTTCGCCTTGATCGACCGCCGAGCGCATAAACGCGAAACCGATCGCGACGTTTTAGAAAAAGTCACGAATCTTTACAACGTCTCGACGGACAATCCCCATCGCGGGCATTTGCAGATTCTGCATTCGCTTTCCTTCGAATCCTTGCGGCAGGAATCGCCCAAGAAGAAGCTGGAAAGCTTTGAAGACTTGCAGAACGGCTGGCGCAAGGTGCTCAGCACGCAAGTGCTCAACAAACAATTTTACCTCGATTACAAAGACCTTTCATGCAGCCTCATTCAACGCATTCATCCCCGCCAGGTGGCTGGCAAAACCCAGGCGCAGCAAGGCGTTTTGAATCTTCTGAATCGCAGCATGTTTATTTATTTCGTGCAGAAGAAAAAATGGCTTATGGGCGACGATAACTTTCTGTTTCATTTCTGGCAAACCTACAATCGCGAAGCGCGGCAGCAACAGCCCAATACTTTTCACCGCGACTGGCTCAACCCGATTTTCTTTTGCGCCTTCAATGGCCGCGCCCAGCAGGAAACGGGCAAATTCAAAAAACTGCCGGCGAATTATCGCACCGAAATCGCACGTTTTCCATATTTGAATGGCGGCTTGTTTACGGAAAGCGAAACGCTCGATTGCTTTGAGTTACCTGACGAAGCCTTCGATGAGATTTTTGCTTTCTTTGAAGGCTATATTTTTACCATCAGTGAAAATACTGGTTCATCCGATTTAAATTTGGAGATCGAGCCATCGCTTCTCGGCAAGATGTACGAAGGCATGATCAATGTGCGCGACATGAAAGACCTCGAAGCGCAGAAAGGCATCGTCTATACTGAAACCGCTGAGATCAATTTCATGGCGCGCCGCAGCTTTGTAGAAGTGTTGTGGCGCAAGAAGGATTTACCAGAATATGCCGCGTTACACCAGCTTAGTCGCGAGTTTTGGTATCACTTCGTCTTCGATGGCATCGAACCAAAGCAAGAGATGTTGCAACGCCATGCCGCCGATACCACTCAGCTTCGCGCCGCCATTTGTTCCATCACCGCGTGCGATCCGGCTTGCGGCTCCGGCTCCATGTTGCTCGGCGTGCTGCAATTGCAAATGGAATTGCTGAAGGCTCTCGACGAATTAGAGGGCAAGCGACATTCCCACAAGCACGATTTTGAACTGAAAAAGCAGCTCATTTCCGAATGTCTGTACGGCGTTGATGTGAAAGAATGGGCGGTGCGCATTGCCGAGCTGCGGCTGTGGCTGTACATGATCGAAGAAGCGGAGTTCTCGCCGGAAGAATTAACGCAAGCGCCGTTGTTGCCCAATCTCGATTTCAAGCTGCGCTGCGGCAACAGTTTGATCTCAAAAATCGGGGAGCAGGATTTCAGCCTCAACGCGTTGCGCGCAGGGAAAAACCGCGATAACGCTGCCACTGCCAAGCTCATGGCTTTCATCGGGAAGAAAAAGCAATTCACCGTAAATAAAGCGCCGGACAGTTCATTCAAGAAACTGAAAGCCGAGGAAGTGGAGGTTTTTAAGGCCTTTCTCAAAGAACGCATCGCCGGGCTTGAGCGCGAGCTGAAGAGCGAATCTAAAAGCTTCGCGCAAACCGTGCCGATCGCCGAAGAGAAAAAAGGTCTCTTTGCCGTGAGCCGTGTCTCACTGACGGCGGAAATCGAAGCGTTGCGCAGGTTGTCACGGGAAATCGAGAGCAAGAAAAGTCTCCCTTTCAGCTATGATCTCGATTTCATGGAAATCTTTCTCGACAAAACAGAGCCCGGCTTTGATTATCGGCAATCCGCCGTATGTGAAGAAAGAAGATATTCTACCTCCCAATGATGCTGAATATATCGAAGAATTACTTTTACCTGAGAATGAAGACCAAAAGTCAGAGGCTAGTAAGCGTTATAAAGCAGAACTGAATCTAAAGACCTATGAAACTTATCCATTTCTGAACACCCGCCTGCGTACCCTCATTGATGGTAAGATTAAAACGGTCGCCGTGTATGGCGATAAAGTGTCTGGCCGCAGCGATTTGTACGTGTATTTCCAATTACTCTGTCCACGATATCTCAACAGCAACGGCATTTTTTGTTTCATCATCTCCAACTCCTGGCTCGATGTCGAATACGGTGCGTTCGTGCAGCACTTTTTGCTCAAACAAACGCGGCTGCTGGCGGTTTATGATTGCAGCGTGCGCTCGTTCAATGCTTCGGTGAATACGGTGATTTACTTGCACAGTGCACTCATCAATACCGGTGGCAGTTTCAAAACCATCAATCACAAGACTCTTGAGCCGCCGGAACATAACGTACGATTCGTAATGAATAGGGCCGACTATGCATTTGCAGCCAAAGCAGTTTTTTTACTCGAACAAGAGAATAGCCCGGAAAAGGCGTTTCAAGATTCTTACCGTGTCATTCCTATATCACAGAGAGAATTGTACCGAGAGGGATATGATGAAGAAGATAAAAAATATGTTGGTGATAAATGGGGTGGGAAGTACCTACGTTCGCCAGAGATATTCTTCAAAATCATCAAAACACCTTCTTTGATTTCGCTTGATGATGATTATTTCGAATGCCTGGGGTACGTTCATGATGACAATACGGGGCCAAGATTTGGCAAGGTGAAATCATTCATCAAGTCTGTGAAAAATGCATCATCGATTTCACTAAAGAAACATGAATGCGAGGAATATGGGGTAACCGCAAACGGGAATTCGCGAATCTGCGCATCTATATTGTTTCCTCGAACCATTGGTGACAGACACATAATACTTTACAATTCAATTGCAGCCATTGGCAAGGAGTTTTATAGAGTGCAGCCCACAAAAAACGCCAAGTGCATTGCCGCACAGTTGAATTCGACTATAGGGGTTCTGTTTCGAGAGATCTTTGGTATAACTGGACTCGGTGATGGGGGTTTGAAATTCAATTTATCGTCAGTAAAAAGATTCTTAGTGTTTCCAGAACTAACCATAAGCGACGAAATAATAGACACGTTTTTTTCGCGTGCTCAATTCCATATCTTAGTAGAACTCGGTTTCGACCGCAATCTTCCGATCCGTAATCAGCAGCCCAATCCCCTGCCCGACCGCAAAGCGTTAGACGACATCATTTTCGACGAGTTGGGCCTCACGCGAGCAGAACGCAACGAAGTCTATTGGAGCGTCGCGGAGCTGGTCAAGCAGCGGCTCGATAGGGCCGCCACACGGTGAGTGAAGCTCAATCAGCAAAAACGCTCTCCATTTTGCGTGCGTGAGTAATTTCGCGTTGTCCAATCGGGCGAACTTGCGAGGCAAAAAGCGAAGCCACGGCTACGGTTTCCCCGTCGAGCGCAACAAACTCGACTTCGAAGCCTTCGCCGTCACGATGCACCAACACCACAGTGCCAACGTCGCCTGCTCGCAGCCCATGTTCGGGCAAATCAGAAGTGAGAATGACGTTATCAAGCTCATGAATCATGATGCTCTCCGTTTCAAAGGATATGCGGTTACAAATTGTGATATCGTTTCTCCGGCTGGGATAAACCAAACGGAGCGAATCAACGGGGTTCTGCCATCAGGCGCTATTATCCGACCTTGGATGACGTAACGCGTTACAAAGGGAGATTCCTCTAGTTTTGCAATTTCATGGTCTACGGTATGTTGGCGTAGCGCCTGCGCCAACTCTTCCCAGGCTTCAACCGAAAAATCAAATTGAGTAAAAAACTTGGCTTTGCCACGGCCGTCGCGGTGAGAACTGGAAAGCAAATAACCAACGACCTTTTTTTGTGGAACAACCGCCTTATCACGGTTTGGCAGGTTCATACCGTTTCCGTTCTTTGGATTTCGTGCCGACAAACAGTGCCTCGACTACATAGTGAAAATTTATCATCAATTCAACCACAAACTTGAACCCTTTGCTTGCGTTTGTTGGAAGCAAAGCCACCGTTCTCCTCTTGCAACCTTCATGGATTGTGTTATCTTAATCCGCACAAATCAGATGATCTAGCTCTGCGGCTAACCTTGAGGAGGAGAGTGCATGTCCACGCAAAGATTCATCCCGTTGGTTTTGATCTTCCTGCTGCTGTCTCAACTTACCTTTGCGCAAACGAGCGCAACCACCAAACCCGATTCCTCCAAAGCCAAATCCGAAAAGAAAAAAGATTGGGAGGTGACCGCGCCGCATGGGCCGGTGAAAGAGCTTGCCTTCACCACCGAGGAAGGCACGTGGATGAATCTCGACGTGAGTCCCGAGGGCACGGAGATCGTGTTCGATTTGCTCGGCGATATTTATAGCATGCCCATCACCGGCGGCGAGGCGAAGCTGCTCAGCGGCGGGCCGGCGTTTGAAGTGCAGCCGCGTTACAGTCCCGAGGGTAAGCAGATAAGTTTTACGAGCGACCGCGCAGGCGGCGATAACATTTGGGTGATGCAGCGCGACGGCACGGAGGCGAAACAAATCACCAAAGAAGATTTTCGTTTGCTCAACAATGCGGTGTGGACGCCGGACGGCAACTATCTCATCGCGCGCAAACATTTCACGGCCACGCGCTCGCTCGGCGCGGGCGAGATGTGGCTGTATCACATTTCCGGCGGCGAGGGCTTGCAGCTCACGAAGCGTAAGAACGATCAACAAGACGCGGGTGAGCCGTGTGTTTCGCCGGACGGACGTTACGTGTACTTCAGCGAAGACATGAGCGGCGGCAGCACGTTTCAATACAACAAAGATCCGAACGGGCAGATTTACGTCATTCGCCGCCTCGACCGCGAAAAAGGCAAGCTGGAAAATTTTATTGCCGGGCCGGGCGGCACGATGCGTCCGCAAATTTCGCCGGACGGCAAATATCTCGCGTTCGTGCGCCGTGTGCGATTGAAGAGCGTGCTCTACTTGCACGAATTTGCCACGCGCGAAGAGTGGCCGATCTATGACAAGCTCAGCAAAGATCAGCAAGAAACGTGGGCGATCTTCGGCGTGTATCCCAACTATGCGTGGACGCCGGACAACAAGCGCATCGTGCTTTGGGCGCAGGGAAAAATTTGGAGCATCGAGGTCGCGAGCAAACAGGCTACGCAGATTCCGTTCACGGTGAATGCGAAGCACACACTCACTGCGGCCGTGCGTTCGCCGCAACCGGTTCATGTTGATTCCTTCGCCGTGAAGATGGTTCGCGATGCGGTCACTTCGCCGGACGGCAATTGGCTCGTGTTTCATGGCGCAGGCTCTCTTTGGAAAATGCAAAAAGCAAACGGCAAAACGCAACGTTTGACCACGAGTTCGCATTTGGAATTCTTTCCTTCATTCAGCACAGATGGGCTTTGGATAGTTTACGCGACGTGGAGTGACACTGCGCTCGGTGCGTTGTATAAAATTCGTGCGGATGGTCGCAGCAAACCAGTAAAGCTTACCAAGCGCAAAGGTTATTACGTCACGCCGGCGTTTTCGTTTGATGGCAAGAAGATCGTGTATCAACGCCAAGACGGCAACAGCATGCTCGGCTTTGCGCACGGGGTTGAGCCGGGTTTGTATTGGATGGCCTCCGAAGGCGGCGAAGAGCATTTCATTCAAGAAGACGGCTACAGTCCGCGTTTCAATCGCAGCGGCGAACGGGTCTTCTATCAAACCGGCGGCGGCTTGGAGAAGAAGTACAAAAGCGTGCGGTTGGATGGCGGCGAGGAGCGCATGCACTTCAATTTGAAATACGTGAATCAAATCGCGCTCAGCCCGGATGAAGAATGGGTTGCATTCACAGAGTTGTACAATGCGTATCTCGCGCCCTTCCCCAAAACCGGCGGCGCGATTGATTTGAACAACGCTACGAAGGCCATTCCGGTGAAGCGTGTCACGCGCGATGCGGGTGACTACTTGCACTGGTCCGCGGATAGCAAAAGCCTGCACTGGCTCATCGGCCCGGAATATTTTACGCGTGAGCTGCGCACGAGCTTCAAGTTCGTCACCGGCGCGCCGGATAGCATTGCGGGACCGGATAGTGTCGGCGTGCAAATCGATTTGAAATTGAAGAGCGACGTGCCGAGCGGCAAGCTCGCATTGATGGGCGCGCGAATCATCACCATGCGTGGCGAGGAAGTGATTGAGAATGGCACGATCATCGTCGAAGGCAATCGCATCATTGCTATTGGCAAAGCGAATGAGATCACAATTCCCAATGACGCGAAGCGTCTTGACCTCAATGACAAAACGATTATGCCCGGCCTCATCGACGTGCATGCGCATGCGAATCATTTCTTCAGCGGATTGTTGCCGCAACAAAGTTGGGCGTACTTCGCGAATCTCGCGTATGGCGTTACTACGATGCACGAT
>Ga0247727_10017841_pt1 | contig 11244 bp, 8 predicted proteins | sample WisWelCaveWW1625_FD_202498 | JGI IMG/M metagenome (GOLD analysis project Ga0247727, IMG submission 202498) | Biofilm microbial communities from Wishing Well Cave, Virginia, United States - WW16-25 | ecosystem: Environmental > Aquatic > Deep subsurface > Groundwater > Cave microbial mat | place...
AAGGTTGGCTTGCTCGCTGGGTCACGTATGATAATTGCTGGGTATACTTCGGCGAGAGTCTTAACTTCTATCAAACCATTAACCCGGGCTGTTTCGCCGGTAGCGACAAGGTCAGCCACCAGCGGCACATTAAGCAGTTGCGGCATAATCTCTACACTGCCAGCGATTTGAATAGCAACTGGGCGCACATTAAGGTCTAGCCTCTGGGCGCTTGCAAGTAATAACTTTGGAAAACTGGTAGCAACTAATAGTTGCTGATTGCCCTTTATTAAAGCTGTGCGTATGCTCGATGCTTTAGCTTTTGGCGTGAGTAGCGAAAACCGACACATGGACTTGCCAAATGTTTCATAAGCAATACCACCAGCTATGGCCAGATAGTCTTCGCAAGAGTCTGAGCCCGTTAGCCCAGTATCGCCATAACCCGCTGCAATTAAGGCAGGAATATCACGACCTTTAACTTTTAAGAATGTTCGGCCTTTGCTGCTAACAGAGAGCTTGCGATTGCTGAATTCAGGCACGATGATACCACTAGCTTTGGTAAAAGCCTCTAAACAAGGTTTGCTATCGTCACCTTTCGGTATCAGTATGAGCTTGGCTTTATTGGCCTGCTCAATTAAGTCTTTCACTGTAGTTCCTTTGACAAAAATTAATAGAAGTACGAAAAACGCCAGCTGCGCGCTGGCGTTTGGTTTCTTAAATCGAGAACTAACTACTCAGCACGAGCTGGCGACAGATGGTCGTGATGAATAGCGCTTAAAGCCGCCTGGTAGCCTCTGCAACCATTTTGCAGCCAATCACTAATACGGGCAACTGTGCGGCTGCTCAGCTTAGTTTTGGCAACAATAGTCGTGTACTTTTCACCGGCTTGCAGCATCTTGGCAGCTTCAAGCCGTGAGCTAATCTCAACAATTTCTTTTTCGGTCATAACATCACGCAGGAAGTTCTGCATAGTCTGAACATCATCAATAGCAACCAGCGCCTCAACTAGTTGCTGGGCTGTTTCGTTACTCCAAACTGTGGTCTTATCTGTAGACATGTTCTCCACTTTATCAAAGTAAAGTGTAGTTGTCAAGCGTATTCTTTATGTTAATGATGGTTTTTTGCACCCCTGAATTTTCGAGTAACCGGAAATTTCGTGGAGGTTTTTTGGCCATGATCAGATGCTCCATAAGTGTCAGTATCGATAGCTCTAAACTTTGACCCAACGAATAACGGTGGTTTTTGGGTAGTTTGCCGTTAACGCCAAAATTGACTTCATCCAATCTGCTCGTAAGGGTGTTGAGTATCTTGGGGTCGAGATTTATCCAGGTGGCAGAAGATTGCAGTCACATGTGCGCAATCGTGTTCGTGACAGGGCGAATTTACAAAATATGGCAAGTTATCAGGCTCTTGTGGCAGCCCATGAGAAACACAAGAGGTTAAAAGCATTTAACTGGCAATTTATTGATGACTAAAGGGCTTAGAACAGGTCACGGAACCTGGTCAGCTTTCACGCTGCTTGGTTGCAATAGGGTGATCGGTCGCTTCTTGGAACCAAATAACGGAGGTAAAGTCGAGAGAAGTAATGATTTCATCAGTTCCAACCCACTTTGACAATAATGGGGACTGGATTCGAACCAAGCATCTTCACCACCTAAATTTTAGGCTTGCTTTACTTTAGCTTACCTCTGTAAATTGTCAAATATTCTGATTTAAAAAGTATGAAAATTATGACTACAATTGTGATATAATAAAGGTATGAATAAGCTGTCACAAAAGCGTATAAAAGTTGTTAATCGAGCCATTGCAAACGAAAGGCTTGAAGGTCTAAAAGTATCTAAAGAATCGCGCAAAATTGCCGATAACTATATTGTAGGCAAGGCTACCGCAAAGCAAACTGCCGCAAAAATCCGAGCTCGTTACGGGGTCATTTAGTGCCCGATTTCGTCGATCCGTATTTCGACGAAGCCATTGGTGATTTGCGTAATTTACTGGGCGCAAAAGCAGCACAAGAGTTAAATGAACTCGAAGCGCAAATAGTGTTCGCCAATGAGATTGAACTCGAATCCGTTATTGTTGCTCGTACAAATGACCTAGCAGAGGTATTGGCGTTACATAAACACCTTTTTGGGAATGTTTATGACTGGGCCGGTAAAGTCCGCACGGTAGACATAAAGAAAAATGCCGACGGTGCTGAGTACTTTCTGATAGTCAGTAAGATTACGAATGCTGCTAACTATGTGTTTGAAGAACTGGCTAAAGAGAATTTTCTAAGGGATCTACCGATCGATGTATTCATTGTGCGGCTTTCCTACTTCTATGATCAGCTGAACTATATTCATCCGTTTCGTGAGGGCAATGGACGCACTCAGCGTATATTTTGGATGCGAGTCGCGCATGATGCGGGCTATGCAATCAACTGGGATAAAGTTATTGGTGACGAGAATGATGAAGCCTCAAGAATAGCAGCCGATAAAATGGACTTGTCCGCGTTACAATTAATGTTTACAAAGATCGTCAGCCTGCTGGACAGATAGTAGCCGGTCTAGGAACCCGGTCTACCTCTGTGGGTGCTTGGTTTGGCTCCCCCTACACCACTCAATCAGCAACCTGTCCTTGGAGTACCAAGTTGATGGCGGCTACCTCAAGGATTTGGCTAAGCGACTACGGTTACGGGGCAGTTTGCTCGCTGGTGCTACTGTTTAGCGGCTTATAAGAACGAAGCGATTGATAAACGCAACAAGACCGTTGTGCCTGTGCCGTTTAAAGCCAACATTGCTCTTAAAACCTTTGAGCTGTACGCCACTGGTACATTCTCGTACAAATCATTAGCCAAACGAATGAAGACGGACTATGGCGTTGATATGCCTTGGAGCAGCTTTGGCACGATACTCAAAAACCGCTTCTACATCGGCGAGATTTACGACAAGGCTACTGATAACTACTACCAGCACCATTACGAGCAGTTCGTGCCGTATGAATTACCCAGTCAGAATATGACAAGAAGCGTGCTAAATGGCGTCAGCAACAGAAGCTCCACGAACGCAAATTGGCACGGCTCTCGCAAGTTGATGAACAATACTACGTAACGGTTGCCTATCTGTTAGAAATAGCCACCCGTGGTAGCGAACTGTTTAAACTAGCTGAACCAAACGAAAAGCGAGAGCTAATCGGTTTGCTTGGTCAGAACCTGTTATTGGACGGTAAAAACGTACAAATAACCCTTTACAAACCGTTTGATACTCTCGCTTCGTGTCTTGATAGTTCTATATGGCTCCGGGGACTGGATTCGAACCAGCGACCTAGGCGTTAACAGCGCCCCGCTCTACCGCTGAGCTACCCCGGATTATGTGCCCTACTGAACCTGGAAATTATAACTGATACAGAGGCCGCAAGCAAGGAGTTAGCGCTGGTTATGTCACAGCAAAATAGAAATGTCCGCTTTTCTACTATTTAGAAATGTCCGCTTTTGAAGCTAAAGTGTTTTATGTAATTTTCTTGGATGGTCGCTTTTGGTTGGGCCTGTTGGTGACGTTGTAGGGCAACATAGTGAACTTGCGCCATGGATGGTTAAGGCTTGGTTTTGTGGGGGTACGGTGATTGTTAGTGCCTGTATTGCTGGTCAGGGCAATTGGTTGTTTGGCCCTGGCTGGTTTGACAGTCAGTTTTTCGTACTGTAAGTAGTGCTCCTTGAGCCGAACGCGTATGGAATTATCCAGGCGCTCTTCGACCAGAACCTGGTTGCCGGGTAAGACGAGAGTTGGCTGAACTTTTGTAATAAGTTGTAGCCATTGGTTTTTGAAGCGAATAGTGAAGTCTTGGTTAACGTACCGGGTTGACTGGACAGAGAGGGTTGCTGGTAGGTTGTCAGCCTTTCGGAGTGGGCAGTGCACATCGGTTTCACTGGCTGGTGTCACACAGAAACGGGCATTGAAGGCAGGCAGAAAGGTTTTCTGCAGAAATATGTTGGCCGCCGCTACATCACTAATATTGGCTAGCCTGAGTTCTTTGACCAGACGGTCTTGGAGGGTGCCGAACAGGTTCTCAATCCGGCCCTTAGCCTGGGGGCTATTGGCATGGATAACTGTCACATTAAGTTGTTCCATAGACCGCTCAAATTGGCTGAGCATCGTATCATCATCCAGGGCGTTCTTGGCGTTCACCTTGTAGGTACTGTGCCGGTCAAGGTAAATGCTGAGTGGCTTGCCATGGGCGACGAAGTAATCCCGCCAGAACAGCATCACTGGCCTCGTGCCCTCGTAAGGTAGGAATTGAGCCACTACGGTGTTATTGGCATCATCACGGCTGGCCAGCAAGGTGGCCCACTTGCCACCCTCTAGTCGGCCTTCAAACCAGTCATGGTGACAGCCGTCAAACTGCTCCATGTCACCATAACAGGCTCTGCGTTCCCGGCGGGTGCGGTGAATGGCTTTACGCTGTTTTGTTTGCCAAATACCGGCTGTGACCATTAGTAGACGGAGCGTTTCATGGTCAATCTCAAGGTTGTCCAGTTCGGCTAGTTTCTCACTGGCCAAGGTTGGCCCGAAGTCGGGATACTTGGCTTTTACCAGCGCGATGGCCCGTTCTTTCAGTGTTTGCGGAAGTTGTCGGTTACTTGGCTTGCCTCGGGCTTTATTGGCAAGTCCGGCAGCTCCTTCGGCTTTGTATATAACCTTGAGCCGGCGTAGTTGACGATCGGTTATGCCAAGGCTTTGGGCAGCATCTTTTTGGGTGATTGTTTTGTTAAGAACTCTCTGGAGCATGGCTGCCCGGTTGAGCTCTTTGGAGCTCAATGAATGTATGTCCTGCACGTCAGTCGTCCGATCTTTTAGGTTATCTGGTAACCCAAGGATAGGACATTTCTATTTAGTGCAAACCGGACATTTCTAAATAGTTTTCACAGCCCTCTTGGCCCGAACCCCATAACCCCCTCCAAACACTATCGTTTCCGTCGATTGCGGAGTGAACTGTTTGTGAGCGGAGCAGGTGTTTGGAGGGGGTTATGGGGTTCGGGCCTTTCGCGACTGAGGTCGCCTGGTTATGCTATAGTTATTAACTACATGAGTCCTACTAACGACCAAGGCCCCAGGCCGCCGGAACCACCCGAGCTGGCGCCGGAAAGCCTCGGGGAGACTTCCGGCTGGTCTGGCTGGCGGGAACTTGGTTCGACCGTTGGCGTACTGATCACCGCCCTGCTGGTGGCGCTATTGATCATCACCTTTGTCTTCCGGTCTTACCAAGTCGACGGGCCAAGCATGGAAACTACCCTGCAAGATACCGACAAATTAATCATTTGGAAGATGCCGCGCAGCTGGGCCCGGCTTACCAGCCATGATTACATCCCCGGCCGCGGCGACGTTATCGTCTTCTCCCAGAACGGCCTGAGTGAATTCGGCCAGCAGAATAGCAAACAGCTCATCAAACGGGTGATCGGCCTGCCGGGCGACCGGGTAGTTGTCAGTGCTGGCAAATACACCATATATAACGAAAATTACCCTGGCGGCTTCAATCCCGACACCGCCACAGCCTACGGCGAGGGCCGAACCTTTCCGGAAACCACTGGTAACAACATTGATGTCACCCTTAAAGCTAACGAGCTGTTCGTATCTGGCGACAACCGGACCAATTCGCTTGATTCGCGGGCCTTTGGCCCGATCAAAGCCGACCAGGTGATCGGCAAACTGGTACTGCGCGTATTCCCTATCGACCAAGCCAAAGTCTTCTAAACCCCGCGCGCCCTATCGCTATCGGGCCACCTGGGCCAGCGATTCGGATCCACAACAGATATATATGCTATAGTTGGCGTATGAGCCAAGCACCAAAACGCGGCCTGGGGCGTGGTTTTGAAGCCCTGATATCCAACGATTTCGACAAAAGCTTATTGCTGACGCCCGAGGACCGGATCGAGAAGATCCCGCTGGGGCGGCTCAGCCCCAACCCGCACCAGCCGCGCAAACACTTCGACGAGGCCTTGCTGGGCGAACTGGCCGCTTCCATCAAGCGCCACGGCGTGGTTCAGCCGCTGGTTGTCACCCCTGTTAAAGACGGTGAGTACGTGCTGGTGGCCGGCGAGCGCCGCTGGCGGGCGGCGGGCTTGGCGGGGCTGGAGACCGTGCCGGCCATCGTCCGCGAGCGCCAGGAGCTAGACCAGCTAGAGATCGCCCTGGTCGAAAACGTCCAGCGCGTCGACTTAACGCCCCTGGAACAAGCCGTTAGCATCGAGCGCCTGCACGAACAGTTCTCTTTATCTTACGACGCCATCGCCAAGCGCCTGGGCAAAGCCAATTCCACCGTCAATAACACCGTCCGCCTGCTGCGCCTCCCGGGCGCGGCCCGCCAGGCCCTAGCAGGCGGCCAAATCAGCGAGGGCCACGCCCGGTCCATCCTAGCCTTAAAAAATGATTCCAAACGCCAGGCCTATCTGTTAGAAACCATAATTGGCCGCGGCTGGAGTGTCCGCCAAGCGGAACGCTTCGTGCTCAGCGTCAAGGCCGGCACGCCGGGAACCAAGCAAGTCCACCAGCATGTCGCCACCGAAACCCCGGCCACTCGAAAGCTCAGCAAACAGCTTAGCACCCCTGTTAGCATCCGCCGCACCGCGCGTGGCGGCAAACTCGAGATCAGCTTCCGCACCGAAGCCGACCTCAATAAATTACTTAAATTGATAGAAAATCTTACCAAGAGTTAAAAGTTCCCGCGAACACTTAAAACTAGTTAGCCCAGACGAGCCTGGACTTCTTTGGCCAAGGCCTTGTAGGCCCGGGCACCTTTGCTCCAGCGGTCGTGTTCGTAGATGGTGCGGCCGTAACTGGGGGCTTCGGCCAGCCGGACATTGCGCGGGATGATGCTGGCAAACAGCTTATCACCGAAGTAATTTTGGACTTCTTTTTGCACCTGTTCGCTGAGCGAATTGCGCTTGTCGAACATCGTCAGAGCGATGCCCAGCAGCTCCAGCCCAGGATTGGTGCTACCCCGCACCGCTTGGATAGTATCCAACAGCTGGCTGAGACCCTCCAGGGCGTAATATTCGGCCTGCACCGGGATCAACACGCTGCTGGCCGCCGTTAGCCCGTTAATAGTCAACAGGCCCAGCGACGGTGGGCAGTCGATAATTATATAGTCATAAGCGGCGGCCCCGCTATTTTGCCGGGCAGTCATTAGAACTCGCTGGAGGGCAAATTCCCGCTGCTCACGACCCACCAGCTTAACTTCGGCGCCGGCCAAATTAGCATTGGCCGGCAGCACGAATAAGCCGCTGACGTGGGTTTGGTGAACTGCTTCGGCCAAGCCGGTTGCCTCGCACAGTACGTCATAAGTCGTCCTGGCGGCCTGGTCTTTGGGCACGCCCAGGCCGCTGGTGGCATTGCCCTGCGGGTCCAGGTCTACCAGCAGCACCGAGCTTTTGGATCCAGCCAACTGTGCCGCCACGTTAATAGCCGTGGTCGTCTTGCCGACGCCGCCCTTCTGGTTGACCACCGCGATGATTTTTTGTGTCATAGCTACGCCTCTCTACGGTCTTAAGTATACCACCCGCCGGCCAGACAGCGTCAATCCTCCCCTAGCCTTTCTATACTAGCCTTATAATACTAGTTAACTCTGTTCTCTAATAGATCTGTCTTGGTTAGGCGCAAGGCAGCTGCTGGTTAGTCGATGGTTGATAGGGCTTGGTTATTAATTGTTAGCCAATGTAACAATGGTCTTATTTAGTATAGAAAGTCGTGTCGCACAATTCGCGCCAAGCTTAGACGATCTTGAAAATCGGATCGACTAGGATTAAGCGCCTGAGTTCTTCTTGCCGTTTGCGTTCCGGGCGCGACAGCCGCTTTAGTAGCCGGTCGTCCTGGCCCTTCTTTTTGTCTTGTTTCATTTATATATTCCAAAATATTAAAAACACCCTCGCCTAATTTAAGGCCAGGTGCGTTACTAGGTTCGGTCAAAATTGGTAAAGGCATTTGTTTTATTGTTTGTCGTATTTAGAGCTACCAAACTAATCGGCTTTGCTGGATCCCGCCCGCGGCTTTGTTGCCTTTGGGCGGAACCCGTTTGACTTTTTGTTTGGTTTTAACCAATGTTTGTTGGTTAGGACCAGCTCCTACCTCAGGTTCCAGTCCTATGACCCTATTATGATCGCCCCAGCAGGGGCACGCAAGCCTTTTTGAATAAAAAATAGGGGGTTAAAAACTGTTCACCTTTTGTATTTTTGAACCACTGAACGTTGTTTATATATCTACACCGGGCGCTTTGTAGCCTAAAGCTAACGGTTTAAAGCAGGTACAGCCAGCAAATAACACTTATGTTAAGTGTTGTACTGAATGTAACAGCTTGGGTTTTCCTGAAAACTTTTCCACAGCCGGTTTGGAAGTTTATTAAGCGATTTTGGTGATTTTGAGGATGGTTTGGTGCTGCCGGTGGCCCCGGATTTTGTGAACACGTTTTTTGGCTTTGTAGCGAATAGCCGTGACCTTGTCGGCGGCCACGTCGGCCTCCAACACCTCGGCGGTAACTTTGGCCTTGGCGACGCTAGGGGTGCCGACTTGGGTATCATCGCCATCTATAACCAGCAACGGCTCAAAGCTCAGGCTCTGGCCCACCTTGATGCCAGCGCTGTCGCCGGATGCCTTGATCAGTTCAACCTTGACGATCTCGCCCTGGCTAACGACGTACTGCTTACCACCAGTTTGGATAACGGCTTTTTTCATAATATTCGTCAAGCATACCAAAAATAGCCGCCCCTGTAAAGCCTAGGTTTTGGCGAGGCCGATGGTTAGTTCGGCGGAGTCGATTTTGGTGGTTGTGGTGAACGAGTTTTTAAAACTTCCATCTAGCGATTTGGCCAGGGTTTCTTGCTTGATTACATCTGTTAGTTGGTGGTTACCGAGTAGTTTTTGCAGCTGTTTATCATCACTTGCCAGGCTCAGGTTTATGCGGTCGTCAACCTGTAGGCCGGCCTGCTTGCGGGCCTGCTGGACGTTGCGGATGACTTCGCGCATCAGGCCCTCTTGCTTTAGATCAGGGGTCAGCTTGGTGTCGAGTTTTACCGATAGATGGCCGGCGCTAATCGGTTTTAGCTCGACTTTTTTAACGTTAACTTCTTCTTTGAGGACTTCCTGGAAGAAGTCGATGTGTTCGGGCGCCAGGGGCCGCCGGGGCGTAAAGCTCAGCGAACTCAATGGTTGGCGGACCTTGATGCCGGCCTCGGCCCGCTGGGCCAGGGCTACGGTTATAGCTTCCCTAAGATCACGCATATCGTCTACCACTAGTTCGTTTATATGGCCGGCCTCTGGCCAATCTAACAGATGGACAGACTCGCCGCCGGTCAGCTGGCGGTAGAGTTCCTCGGCCAAAAACGGCGTGAACGGCGCCATAATCATACTTAATTGCACTAAAACGTAGTGCAGCGTGCGGTAGGCGGCCTGTTTGTCGGCGTCATTATCGCTCTTCCAAAAGCGCTTGCGGCTGCGGCGGACGTACCAGTTGCTGGCATCATCTATGAACGGCAACGCCGGCTTGAGCGCATTCGGCAGGTCGTAGTGCTGCATGTGCTGGTCTACCTCTGTGGACAGCTGGTGGACGCGGCTAATTATCCATTGGTCGAGCGGGTTGGCCAGGCCAGGGGTCGGATCATCGAGCTGGCCGTCCCACTCCCAGTTATCAACATCGGCGTAGAGAGTGAAGAAATCGTACATGTTCCAGATCATGCTCAGTTTGCGCTGCACGTCGGCCACGTCTTTGTCTTGCAGCGAGAAATCCTCGGCATTTAACAGGGGTGAACTGAGCAGCAGGAAGCGCAGGGCATCGGCGCTGTAGCGGTCGATGAGCTGGCTGGGGTCGGTATAGTTGCCAAAACTTTTGCTCATTTTGCGGCCGTCGTTGCCGGCCAGCGTGCCGGTGACGACCACGTTGCTAAACGATTTCTCCCCGAACAACCCGACCGATATGGCGTGCAGGTAGTAAAACCAGGCCCTGACCTGGCTAACATACTCGGCGATGAAGTCGCCCGGGAAATTTTGTTCGAATTTAGTGACGTTCTCGAACGGGTAGTGGAACTGGGCGAAGGGCATGGAGCCACTCTCGAACCAGCCATCCAGCACTTTGTCGATCCTGCTGTATTTAATACCATCAATCGTGAAGGTCACATCGTCAATCCAGGGCCGGTGGTAATCGTCCAGTTCTACCCCTGATAATTCCTTGAGCTCGACATAGCTGCCAATGACTTTGATGTGTTCTTTACCACTTTTATCCTGGCCCTTCCAAACCGGCATAGCGGTGGCCCAGAAGCGGTCGCGGCTGAGGTTCCAATCTGGCGCCGATTGGACGGTTTTGGCAAAGCGCCCCTGTTTGATGTGGGCCGGAAACCAGTTAATGCCGGCGTTTTGCTCCAACATTTGCGAGCGCTGGCCGTCAACAGCCATGAACCAACTGGGGTGAGCCCGGTACATAAGCTTAGTGCCGCAGCGGTGGCAATGGGGGTAGCTATGCCGAACGTAGTCTACCTTCCAGACCTTACCCTGTTCGTACAAGGCTTTGGCGATCGGCTTATTGCTGTCCCAGACGTACTGGCCCTGCCACTGGCCCTCGGTGTAAAAACCGTTATCGTCGATGTTTTGCACCAGCGGAAAGCCCTCTTGCTTGGCCAGGGCGTAATCTTCTTCGCCGTAGGCCGGGGCCAGGTGGACCACCCCTGTTCCCTCTTCGGTGGTTACGTAATCGGCTGCCCAGACGCGGTGGGCTTTGGGGTTTTGCCCGTTAGCGCGGCCGACTGAGCCATGATCTTTGTCACCGCCCCCGCCGTCGCTTATAAACAGCGGTTCGTAGGACTTACCTACCAGCTCTTCACCCCTGTATTTTCTCAGAATTGTATGTGGCACAACGTTGTGTTTCTCATCTGTGAATACTTTTTTTATCAGATTAGCGGCGACTATGAAAACCTCGTCGCCCACCTGGACTTCGGCGTACTCCAGCTTGGGGTTGACAGCCGCGGCGGTGTTGGCTGGCAGCGTCCAAGGGGTGGTAGTCCAGGCTAACAGATAGAGCGACAAGCCCGATTTAGCGCCAGCGCTGGTCGAGTCACCGCTGTTGGCAGCCGTGGCCGCGTCTTTGGTCGCGGGCGATGCTGTCGAAGTAACATCTTTCAGCTTAAGCTTGACGTAAACTGACGGGTCGGTGACCTCCTGGTAGGAGTTATCCATGGCCACCTCGGCCTTGCTGAGGGGCGTAGCGTCGCGCGTACAGTACAGCAGCACCTTTTCGCCCTCGTAGATCTTG